>Ga0102590_1001056_pt1 | contig 45941 bp, 37 predicted proteins | sample AraplaMF_Col_mMF_FD_76859 | JGI IMG/M metagenome (GOLD analysis project Ga0102590, IMG submission 76859) | Arabidopsis root microbial communities from the University of North Carolina, USA - plate scrape MF_Col_mMF | ecosystem: Host-associated > Plants > Roots > Endosphere | place: USA... | reverse complement strand
AATTCGGAGGAACATCAATGAAGTCGGCGATCCGTTCGGGCGCGCTCGCGCGTTTATTTCTTGTGGCGGGATTTGGCGTGGCGGTGTCGGCAATGCCCGCCAATGCGCAGAAAGCGGGCGGCAGCATTACGGTCGGCCTCGAGCTCGATATCCCCGGCTTCGATCCGCTCAAGGTCGGCGTCTACGACACAGCGGCACTCACCGCATCGTCGGCTATCTTCGATACGCTCACCACGCTCGATGCGAATGGCAAGCCGCAGCCGAAGCTGGCGCTGTCATGGAGTAGTTCGGAGGATTTCAAGACCTGGACCTTCAAACTTCGGCCAGGCGTCAAATTCCACGACGGTACGCCCTTCAATGCTGAAGCCTACAAGGCCAATTTCGACCGGCAGAAGGATCCCGCGAACAAATGCCGCTGCGCCTTCTATATCTCCAACGTCAACAACGTTCAGGCGCCGGACGAACTGACGGTGGTTTATAACCTCAACGATCCCCAGGTGAACTGGCCTTCACTAGTATCTTATGCAAGCCAGAACAGCGCGGTTCATTCCCCAACAGCCTGGAAGACAAAGGGCGAGGACTACAATCGTAATCCCGTCGGCAGCGGCCCCTATGTCCTGAAATCGTGGACCGCCGGCGATCGCATGATCCTGGAGAAAAACCCCGATTACTGGGACAAGGACAAGGTCTATTTCGACCGCATCACGCTGAAGCCGCTGCCTGACGCGCAATCGCGGTTTGCCAGCCTGCAATCTGGCGAGGTCGACCTGATATGGGATGATGAGTTTTCCGCCGATAACATTCAAAAGGCGCAAAAGGACTCCAAGCTAACGGTGCACACCTATGCGGGTTCGGGTGCCGCGGTGTACGCCATGAACACCAAGACCCCGCCATTCGACGATTTGCGGGTGCGCCAGGCGATCGTCATGGCCCTCGATCGCAAGAAGATGTCGCAGGCGATCACCAATGGTCTGTCTCGCCCGGCCAGCAATCCCTACGGCGACGGCTCCTGGGTCAAATGCAAGGATGATGGTGCACTTCCCGAAGACCTCGAGAAAGCCAAGGCGCTGATCAAGGACTACGGCAAGCCTGTCGAGTTCAAGATGCTCGTCACGGCGACGCCCCGTGGGCGCACCGTTGGTCAGGTGCTGCAACAATTGTGGAAGCGCGCCGGCATCAACATGGAGATCGAGCAGGTCGATCAGGCCACCATTCCACCGCGCGCGTTCATGCGCCAGTTCCAGATGACGCCCTGGCGGATTGTCGATCTCGCCGATCCTGACATCCAGATGTATGCCAATTTCCACACCGGCAGCCCCGTGGCGCTCGCCAACTATTCGAATCCCGGGCTCGACAAACTGCTTGAGCAAGCGCGCGTCACCGCTGACCAGAACAAGCGCGTCGAGCTCTATTGCGAGATCTCGCGGCATATCAACAAGGAGGCGATCTGGTTCTGGACGTTCCAGAACACCTACTACGCGATTTCGAGCGCGAAGCTCAAAGGATTGCCAAAGATGTACAGCGGGGTGATCGACGTATCGCGCACCTGGAAGGAATAGCCGCTCATGGCGTTCTTCGTCGCACGCCGGCTTCTCTATCTCGTGCCGGTGCTGATTGCGGTGTCGCTGCTGACGTTCTTGATCGCTTCGCTGCTGCCCGGTGATCTCGCCTACACCATCCTCGGTGACCAGGCGACGCCGGAGAACGTGGCGGCGCTGCGGCGTGACATGGGGCTCGATCAGCCGATCTGGTGGCGCTATCTCAGCTGGCTCGGCGGCGTGCTGCAGGGCGATTTCGGCCGTTCGTTCCGCACCGGCCAGACGGTGCTGCAGGCGGTCGCCGAGCGGCTGCCGGTATCCATCGAGCTGATGCTGCTGGCGCAGCTCGGCGCGCTGGCGATCGGCGTGCCGCTCGCGATCATCTGCGCCGCGCGCAGCGGCGGGCCGTTCGACCGCTTCATGACCGGCACGGCCTTCGGCATGCTGTCGGTGCCGACGTTCCTGTCGGCGATCCTCTTGATCTACTTCTTTGCCGTCGAACTGCGCTGGCTGCCGGCGACCGGCTATGTGCCTTTCGCCGAAGACCCGGCGGGCAACCTGCGCTTCATGGTGCTGCCGGCGCTGACGCTGGCGCTCGCCGAATGGCCGGGCATCATGCGCGTGCTGCGATCCGACATGATTGCTACCCTGCAGGAAGACTATATCGCGCTGGCGAAAGCCAAGGGCCTGAAGGCCTCGCGCATCCTGTTCGTGCATGCGCTGAAACCGTCCTCGCTGACGCTGGTCACGATCACCGGCATCAATATCGGCCGATTGATCGGCGGCACCGTCATCGTGGAGACGATCTTTGCGCTTCCGGGGATCGGCCGGCTCCTGATCGGCGCGATTTATACCCGCGATCTCATCATCCTGCAGGGTGTGGTGCTGCTGGTCGGCGCCGGTTTCGTGATCGTGAACTTCATTGTGGATTTGCTCTACGCCGTTCTCGACCCCAGGATTCGTCATGGCCACGCTTGAACTCACAATCGACGAAGGCGTCGCGGCGCAACCGGCAAAGCGCGGACGCCGATTGGGACTGCTGTTCTGGCTGGCGATCGGCTGGATGATTTTCATGTTTGCGGTCGCGATCCTGGCGCCGGTGCTGCCGCTGCCGAGTCCGACCGATATGGATATGCTGGAGCGGCGGGCTCCGTTTTCCATGGAGCACTGGCTCGGAACCGACGGTCTTGGCCGCGACGAGCTCTCAAGGCTTATCCATGGCGCGCGAATTTCGCTCGTGGTCGGGCTGTGCGCGCCCATCATCGGGCTCACCCTCGGTGGCGCGCTCGGCATGCTCGCGGGCTATTTCCGCGGCCGGTTCGAGTCGCTCGTGGTCGGCAGCATGGACGTGCTGCTGGCGTTTCCACCCCTGATCCTGGCGCTGGCCGTGACCGCCTTCCTGGGGCAATCGATCCTCAACCTCACCTTCATTCTCGGTGTGCTCGGAATTCCCGCCTTCATGCGGGTGGCGCGGGCGGCGACGTTGACGCTGGCGCGGCGCGAATTCGTTATCGCCGCGCAAGCGCTCGGGGCCACGCATGCGCGCATCCTGTTGCGCGAACTATTGCCGAACGTGATCCTGCCCCTGTTTGCCTTCTTCCTGCTCGCCGTTGCCGTCACCATCGTGGTCGAGGGCGCCTTGTCATTCCTGGGCCTCGGCGTGCCGCCGCCGATCTCGAGCTGGGGCACCATGATCGGGGAGGGGCGCGAGAGCCTCGATGTGGCGCCAAGGCTCGCCTTCCTGCCGGCGGCGGCGATGTTCCTTACCGTGCTTTCCTTCAATCTGGTCGGCGACACCTTGCGCGCGCTGACCGATCCGCGGCAGGGCGCACTGTGACTGACAACACGTTGCTTTCGGTCGAAGATGTCGCGGTCGACCTGCCGACCCCGCGCGGCAATCTGCGCGCGGTGGATCGGGTGAATCTGACGCTCGGTGCCGGCCAGACGCTCGGCGTCGTCGGCGAGTCCGGCTGCGGCAAGACCATGCTGTCGCGGGCCATCCTGCAATTGCTGCCAAGGAAGGCAAAACTCTCCGGCCGCGTGATGTTCGACGGCCAGGACCTGCTGCAGCTCTCGCCGGAAAAACTGCGCAAGCTGCGCGGGCGCTCGCTGGCGGTCGTGTTCCAGGACCCGATGACCTCGCTCAATCCGGTGCTCACCATCGGTACCCAGTTGATCGAGACGTTGCAGGAGCATCTTGAACTGGACGACGCCACAGCCACCAGGCGCAGCATCGAATTGCTCGCGGCTGTCGGCATCCCCGCGCCCGAGCAGCGGCTGGCGCAGTACCCGCACCAGCTCTCGGGGGGCATGCGGCAGCGCGTGGCGATCGCAATCGCGCTGTCGTGCGAACCGAAACTGCTGATCGCCGACGAGCCGACCACCGCGCTCGACGTGACGATCCAGGCGCAGATCCTCGATCTCTTGGCGCGCGAGCAGCGCCGCCGGCACATGGCGATGATCATCATCACCCACGACCTCGGCGTCGTCGCCGGCCGCACCGACGAGGTCGCGGTAATGTATGCCGGCCGGGTGGTCGAGCGCGCGCCGACGCCTGCCTTGTTCAAGAAGATGCGGATGCCCTATACCGAAGCGCTGCTGGCGGCCTTGCCGAGGTTAGATGCCGCGCCCCACACGCCGCTGCCGGCGATATCGGGGCGTCCGCCCGATCCGACCCGGCCGCTGCAGGGATGCTCGTTCTCGCCGCGCTGCCGCTATGCGGTCGCCCGCTGCCAGACCGAGAAGCCGGCGCTCCAGGCGGCGGAGACCAGCGCGCACCAGTTCGCCTGCTTCCATCCGATCGAGACCCATGCGGAGGCCGGCGCATGATGCACCAAATTGTGCCGGCCGCCGCGGGCGAGCCGCTGCTCACCGTCGACGATCTCGTCGTGGAATATCCGGTCGGTGCGAAGATCGTTCATGCTGTCTCGGGCGTGTCCCTGCAGATCGCCCGCGGCGAAACGCTGGGGCTGGTCGGCGAATCCGGTTGCGGAAAATCGACGCTCGGCCGGGCGGTGCTGCAGCTGCGCCGGCCGACCGCGGGGCGGGTCCTGTTCGACGGGCACGATCTCACGGCGATGCATGGCGACGCCTTGCGCAAGATGCGCCGCCGCGTGCAACTGATCTTCCAGGATCCGATCGCATCGCTCAATCCGCGCCGCAAGATCGGCGACATCGTCGCCGAGCCGCTAATCATTGCCGGCGTCAGCGACCCGGAGAAACGCAAGCAACTTGTCGACGAGGTGCTCAGCGCGGTCGGCCTCGATCCGGCCATCGTGATTGGGCGGCTGCCGCATGAATTCTCCGGCGGACAGTGCCAGCGCATCTGCATCGCGCGGGCGCTCATTCTCAATCCTGAATTCATCGTCTGCGACGAGCCGGTTTCAGCGCTCGACGTTTCCATCCGCGCCCAGATTCTCAACCTCCTGGAGGAGATGAAGGCCCGGTTTGGATTGACGCTGCTGTTCATCGCGCACGATCTCGCCGTGGTGAAGGCAGTCAGCGACCGTGTCGCGGTAATGTATCTCGGCCGGCTCTGCGAGGTCGGCCCCTCCGAGCAGTTGTTCGCAAAACCGGCGCATCCCTATACCGCGCTGCTGATCGAGGCGATCCCGGTGCCGGATCCCGATGTCCGCCCCATGGAGGCAGTGCCGGTCGGGGAACCGCCGTCGCCGATCGCGCCGCCATCGGGCTGCCGGTTTCGCACCCGCTGTCCCCGTGCCGATGCGCGATGCAGCGCCGAGGTGCCGGAGCTTCGCGCCGTCGCGCCCGGCCAGTTCGCGGCTTGCCATCACCCGCTGATCTGAACAGCCGGAGTGCCGGCCGCGTTTGTCTCGCCCGGGCAGACGTGGCAATGTCCGCGCGCAGGACGGCTCATGCCAAAAAGCAAGAAATGACGGGAGAGAAGCGATGAAGAGTTTTCAGGTCGCCGAGTTCAACGCACCTCTGAAAGAGGTCGATCAGGAGACGCCGCAGCCGACGGGCACGCAGGTGCTGATCAAGGTGAAGGCGGCCGGCGTCTGTCACAGCGATCTCCACATCTGGGAAGGCGGTTATGATCTCGGCCATGGCCGCAAGCCGCTGTCGCTGAAGGATCGCGGCGTGTCGCTGCCGCGCACGATGGGGCACGAAACCGTCGGCGAGGTCGTGGCGTTCGGGCCCGACGTCACCGCCGCCGACAAGGGCGATCTCAAGGCCGGTGACACAGCCCTGGTCTATCCCTGGCTCGGCTGCGGCAAATGCCCGACCTGCGTTGGCGGCGACGAGAACATGTGCGTGGTCAAGCCGAACGCGCTCGGTGTCTATTGCGACGGCGGCTATGCCGATCACATGACGGTGCCGAACCCGAAATATCTGTTGAACCTGAAGGGGCTCGATCCGGTGACGGCGGCGCCCTATGCCTGTTCCGGCGTCACCACCTATAGCGCGCTGAAGAAGGTCGAATTCGCCTTCAACGCGCCGATCGTCATCTTCGGGGCCGGCGGGCTCGGCCTGATGGCGCTGTCGCTCTTGAAGGCGATGGGCGGCAAGGGCGCCATCGTTGTCGATATCGACTCCCGCAAGCGCGAAGCCGCTGAAGCGGCCGGTGCGCTCGCTACCGTCGACGGCAAGGCCCCCGACGCGCTGGAGCAGCTCGCGAAGGCGGCCGGCGGACCCATTCGCGCCGTGATCGATCTTGTCGGCAACGCGCAGACGACGCAGCTCGGCTTCGACTGCCTCACCAAGGGCGGCAAGCTCGTCATCGTCGGCCTGTTCGGCGGCGGCGCGACCTTTGCCTTGCCGCTGATCCCGATCAAGGCGATCACGATCCAGGGCAGCTATGTCGGCAATCTGCGCGAAACCCAGGAACTGCTCGAACTCGTCCGCAACAAGATGATCGCGCCGATCCCGGTAACGACCATGCCGCTTGCCAAGGCGAATGAAGCATTGACCGATCTGCAGAAAGGCAAGCTGGTTGGCCGCGCGGTGTTGACGCCGTAGATATCCGCTGTTGCCACCGTCATTGCGAGGAGTGAAGCGACGAAGCAATCCATCTATCCGTTATGCCGTGATATGGCTTGCTTCGCTGCGCTCGCAATGACGGCTACTATCTTTTTCTAGTCTCTCAAGGAACCCCCATGTCCGCAAATAACGCCCTTCACATCGCCGTGCTCGGCGGCGATGGCATCGGCCCTGAAGTGATGGCGCCGGCGCTGGAAGTGCTGCGCAGGATCGAGGCGACGTCGGATCTCAAATTCCGCTTCACCGAGGCGCCGGCCGGCGCCAACAATTACCTCGCCACCGGCACGTCGATGCCCGACAGCACCGTGCGGCTGTGCGAGGAGGCGGATGCCATCCTGCTCGGCGCCTGCGGCCTGCCGTCGGTGCGGTATCCCGATAACACCGAAATCGCCCCGCAGATCGAGCTGCGCTTTCATTTCGATCTCTATGCCGGCGTGCGTCCGGCGCGGCTGATCCCGGGCGTGCCGAGCCCGATCGTCGGCGCCGACGCGCGCGGCATCGATCTCGTCCTGATCCGGGAATCGACCGAAGGCCTGTTCGCCTCGATGGGCAAGGGCGTGGTAACCGAAACCGAGGCGCGCGAGACGCTCGTCATCACCCGCAAGACCTCCGAGCGGCTGTTCGAGTTTTCCTTCAGGCTCGCTGAGCGGCGCAAGGCGCGGGGCAAGGCCAATGGCGGCCTGACCTGCGTCGACAAGGCCAACGTGTTCAGGGCCTTCGCGTTCTTTCGCGAGATGTTCGATGAGGCCGCAAAACGCCATCCGACCGTCAAGACGGACCGGGTCTATGTCGATGCCTGCTCGCTGATGATGGTGAAGCGGCCCTGGGATTTCGACGTCATGGTGACCGAGAACATGTTCGGCGACATCCTCTCCGACCTCGCCGCCGGCCTGATCGGCGGGCTCGGCATGGCGCCGTCGGCCGACATCGGCGACCGCTATGCCGTGTTCCAGCCATGCCACGGCACCGCGCCCGATATCATGGGGCAGGGCAAGGCCAATCCGACCGCGATGATCCTGTCAGCCGCGATGATGCTGGATTGGCTCGCCGAAAAGCACGGCCTCGAAAGTGCGACTGAGGCCGGCGAGCGCATCGAGCACGCGGTCGACAAGGCGTATGCCGGCGGCATCAAGCCGATGGAATTCGGCGGCAGCAACGGCACGGCGGACGTGACGAAGGCGGTGCTGGCGGGGTTGTAGGAGAGTGTTGATCCGTCATTGCGAGGAGCGCAGCGACGAAGCAATCCATCTACCCCCGCGTGAGGCATGGATTGCTTCGCTTCGCTCGCAATGACGCGGATAGAGCTACTTCCCCCTGAACTGCGGCTTGCGCTTTTCCATGAAAGCCGTTCGGCCCTCGCGGAAATCCTCGCTATCCATGCAGGCCATGCCGATCTTCTTGATCGCGTCCATGTCGCGCTTGCTTTCGTCCTTCAGCACTTCGGCAATCGTGATCTTGGCGGCCTTGATCGCCAGCGGCGCGTTGCCGGAGATGGTACGGGCGATATCCATGGTTGCACCCCAGAGTTCGCCGTCCGGTAGTACGCGGTCGACGAGCCCGATCCGCAGCGCCTCGCCTGCGTCGATCCGCATGCCCGTATACATGATGAGCCGCGCCCAGGATGGCCCGACCAGCGACACCAGATGCTTGAGCCCGTCATAGCCATAGGCGATGCCGAGTTTGGCCGCAGGAATGCCGAACTGGCTGTTGTCGGAGGCGATGCGGATATCGGTAAGCATTGCAACCTGCATGCCGCCGCCGAGGCAGAAGCCGCGGATGCAGGCAATCGTCGGCTTCGGATAGCTCGCCAGCAGCGCGCGCTGCGCCTCGCTCCGCTTCGAATATTCCTCCGAGGCCGCCGCATTGTGCCGGGTCTTTTCGAACTGGCTGATATCGGCGCCCGACACGAAGGCCTTGTCGCCGGCGCCGACCAAAATCACGACACGAACGTTGGGGTCATCGCGCAGGCTGGTCAGCGCGTGGCCGAGCCCTTCCCACATCTCGAGCGACATCGCGTTGCGCTTGTCGGGGTTGTTGAAGGTGATGATGCCGACGCCGTCGCTGACGTTTTGCAGGATCTTGCCGTCGGCATGGGCGATTTCGGCGGTTTTGGGGATATCGAGCACGGTTGTGACCTTCCGTCGTGGGGCGCTGTCCATTGTCGGACAAGCCTCGCGCCGAGGTCAATCGTCGCATTTTGCGTGGCAGGAAGGCCTGGAAGTCAGGCGCGGAGGGGAGGGCCGTTGGCGCACGGCCGGCCTCACGCGCGGCGTGATGGCAGGGCATGATGGTGGTGGAGACATTACGGAGGCTGGACCCCCGCGGCTATTCGCCGAAACGTGCCGCGCAGCCTTCGTACTGTGATGTGGCCGGACTCCGCCATTTCGATGGCGACAAAACGATCTTGTCCCCGGCCGGATCAAGATCAGGCCCAGCGCAGCAACAGGCTACCCGGCGATTTCTCGCGTCGATTGATCGGGTCCGCGGTGCTGCGATCCAGGCGCGATATTGCCTAGCTCTCGTTGGCGGCGATCGATTCCATCAAGGACACCAGCTGACGCTGCACCGTCTGGTCCTTGATCTTGCTGTAGGCGCGCAGCAGCCGCAGGCTGAAGGCGCTGTCCAGGAAGAGCAGGCTCTCGACTTCGCGCGCCTTGTTGTCGCCATCGTAGAAGAAGGTCACCGGCACATCGAGCGCAGTCGCGATCTGTTGAAGACGAGCAGCGCCGACGCGGTTGACACCCTTCTCGTACTTCTGAACCTGCTGGAAGCTGACGCCAAGCTTGTCGCCGAGCTCCGCCTGAGAGATTTTCTGCTCCACACGCCGCAGCCGAATCCGCTTGCCCAATTCGATATCGGGTTTGCCGGCGCTGCGCTGTTTCATCTTCTTCGCTGCTGATCTGTTCATTCTGGTTTTACCGTCCTTCAATCGGGAAACCCTGGCAAAAGTAGGTCAGGGATTCCTCCACAATTTTGCCCATTTAAAGTCAGTCCAACCCGTGAGTTGTATAGGAACACAGGAATCCTGAGAGATTGCAGGATGGTAGCCAAACGCCTGCGCGTATTGGAAGCATCCTGATACCGGTACGGGCAACCACCTAAGGCTGTCTGCACCCGGGGCATATTGGCAAAAACCCCGCCCACTACATTTGACAAAATATTCGACAAACCACAACCACCGCGAGTTCAAAGGTCACAGATTTTGGGCGGGCATGCTTACTATCTCGCGATCTGTCACCGGATTTCTACGGGAGTTTGCCCGCAGAAAGTGCAATCAGTCGCTGCGCATCGGCGTTCGCAGCGAGAAATTTCCGCGAGCGCTGACGCCTGACAAAACGCAGCAGGCTTCAGCTTCGGCTTTTCGACCCACAACGATCGGGAAATTGCGGTAACAGGTGCACGCTGCACTATCGGAATTCCGCAAATCGCCCGTAGCGGCGTCGCCGATGAAGCGGGAATGTTATGCATACGCCTGCGGCGCAGGCCAGATCCGACATCGCGCAACATTTGTAACCGGTTGGTTGCCTCGCGCGAGCGGCGACGTCCATGGGAGCTCGTTGCTCGCGATCCGGCATGCGGCGATGCGTCACGTACGGGCGCGGCTGTTGCAGCGGGATGCCGGTTCGAACGAGGTGGTTGCAGGCGGGTCAACCTGGAATAGCCGTAATCAGGGCCCGGCCCATCGCCGGGTACGACTTAAATTGGCTTCCACAGCCGCACCGTTTTGCATACGCTTTGCGGTAGTGGCCGCTTCGTCGGCCAAGGCCGAAGTCCCGCTTACAAGGGACGGGCATTACAGGGGAGGAACGCCATGAAGCGAAGAACCGTACTTGCGGGGCTTGGTGCGTCGGCTGCTGCCGGCATCCTGGGCATGCCATCGATCCTGCGGGCGCAGGCGCCCATCACGCTCAACGGAGCCGTGCAGTTCAACGACGACCACGCCTTCAACCGGGCGCTGCTCCGTTTCGAAGAGCTGGTGAAGAAATACTACGGCAAGCCGATCAACTTCACACTGCACCGCAACTCGTCGCTCGGCCTCGAAAAGCAGTATTTCGAGTACATGTCGCAGGGCAAGGCGGTCGATTACGGCATCGTCTCGCCGGCGCATATGTCGACCTTCGCCAAGGCCGCGCCGTTCATCGATGCGCCCTTTGTGTTCAAGGGCATCGAGCACATGAACAAGGTGGTGGAAGCCAACATTCTGGCGCCGATCGCCGACGAGGTCGCGGCCAAGGCCGAGGTGGTGCTGATCGGCTACGCCGGCGGTGGCGTCCGCAACATCTTCGCCAACAAGCCGCTCAAGAACCTCGCCGACCTCAAGGGCCTCAAGGTGCGCGTGCAGGGCGCCCCGATCTGGTCGAAGACGTTTGCGGCGGTCGGCATGAGCCCGACGGTAATCGCTTACAACGAGATCTATAACGCGATTCAGAACGGCGTGATCGCGGCCGGCGAGAACGAGGCGGCCGGCGTCGAGGCGATGAAGTTCTACGAAGTCGCGCCGCACCTCAACCTGACCCAGCATGCGGTGTCGATCCGGCCGATCTGCTTCTCGGTGAAGACATTGAAGACGCTGCCGAAGGATCTGCAGGACGCGATCATGAAGGCGGGCAAGGAAGCCGGCGATTACGGCCGCCAGCTTGAGTCGAGCGAGGAAACCGTCAAGCTCGACACGCTGGAGAAGGCCGGCAAGCTCAAGCGCGTCCCGTTCGAGGAGCGCGACGCCATGAAGAAGCTCGCCGATCCCGTGATGGCCACCTACGCCAAGGAAATCGGCGCCGAGGGCATCTACGAGAAGATCAACGTCGCCTAGGGCATGGCGTTCTGGGACATCAACCGGTGGGGGCCGGTTTTTCCCACGCGCAGACGCAAAGTCGTCTGCGCGTGATCATGCCGAACATCGAACGACCGCCGACAGTTTCGGGCAAGCCCCGCTTCTTGCCCGGATCGGCGCTGTGGTATCCGAGACGGAGCCGAAATGACTGAAATGCCTGTTGTGTCCACCCCGTCGCCATGGCGTCGAGCGACGGCGGCCTATGCAAAACTCCTGGAATTTCTGCTCGCCTCCTGCGTCGGCATCCTGATCATCCCGGTCACGTTGCAAATCGTCTCGCGCTACACGCCGCTGATCCCGTCCTACATCTGGACCGAGGAGATGGCGCGCTTCCTGTTCGTCTGGACGATCATGATCGGCGCCATGGTCGGGGTCCGCGAGGCCCAGCATTTCGAGGTCGACATCTGGCCCAATCTATCGCGCCGGAGCGAAGCCGCGGTGCGGATCGCCGCGCGCCTCGGCGTGCTGGCGATGGCGGTGGTGTTCATCTGGGCCGGGCTCGAATTCACGCGGTTCGCCTGGAACCGAACCTCCGAGCTCGCCGATCTGCCGCTCTGGCTGATCCACGTCGCCTGGCCCGTCGCGGGCGTGACGTGGTTCGTGTTTGCGGGCGAACAGATCCTTGATGAAGCGCGGATTCTCTTTGGGGTAGGGCAATGAGCGGCAATGTTCTTTCCGCGGGGCAGGCTGCACTCGTCCTGTTCGGAACCTTCGTCGGCCTGCTCATCATCCGCGTGCCGGTCGCCTTTGCGCTCGGCCTTGCCTGCGTGCCGATCCTGATGATCGAGCCGCGCCTGTCGATCATGACGCTCGCGCAGGAGACCTTCAACGCCTACAACTCGTTCATCCTGCTGGCGGTGCCGTTCTTTCTGCTCACCGCCAATTTGATGAGCATCGGCGGCATCACCGACCGCCTGGTCGCGTTGTCGCGCTCGATGGTCGGGCACTGGCCGGGGTCGCTGGCGCAGATCAATGTCGTGCTGAGCGTGTTCTTTGCCGGCATTTCCGGCTCTTCCACCGCGGATGCGGCGAGCCAGTCCAAGATCTTCATCGATGCCCAGACCAAGGAGGGCTACGACCTCTCGTTCTCCATCGCCATCACGGCGGTGTCCGCCGTGCTCGCGGTGATCATCCCGCCCTCGATCCTGATGATCGTGTGGGGCGGGCTGATATCGACCTCGATCGCGGCGATGTACCTCGCAGGAATCGTGCCCGGCCTCTTGATCGCGGGCGCGCAGATGGCGACCGTTCACGTCTATGCGGTGCGCCGCGGCTATCCGACCTATCCGAAGGATAGCTGGCGCGACATGCGCTGCGCGATCTGGCGCTCACTGCCGGCGCTGATGACGCCGCTCATTATCGTCGGCGGCATCCTGCTCGGATGGTTCACCGCCACCGAATCCGCCTGCGTCGCGGTGCTCTATTCCATCGCCTTGTCGATGTTCTTCTATCGCGAGACCGGTTGGCGCGAGCTCTACAAGGCCCTGCTCGACACCGGACGGCTGGCCGGCGTGGCGCTGTTCTGCGTCGGCACCGCGAGCGCCTTCGGCTGGCTGCTGGCCTATTACAAAATCCCGCAGGAGCTGCTGGCCAATGTTTCGACCTGGGGCATGGGGCCGATCGCGGCAGGCTTCTTCATCGCCTTCTGCTTTTTGGTCGTCGGCTGCTTCCTCGACGCCATTCCGGCGATCGTGATCGTCGGCACGGTGCTGGAGCCGCTCGCCAGATCGGTCGACCTGCACCCTGTTCAATTCGCGATCATCTCGATCGTATCGCTGGCGTTCGGCCTGGTGACGCCGCCGTATGGTCTGTGCCTGATGATCGCCTGCTCGATCGCCGGCGTGCGGCTGCGCTATGCGCTGAAGGATACGGTGATCATGCTGATCCCGATGCTGCTGGTGCTGGCCGCCGTCATCATCTGGCCGAGCGTTTCTTTGTTCCTGCCGCGCCTGATCGTGCCGGAGATGCTAAAATAGGCATGGCGCTTTTGCGCTGAAACAAAAACCGCTATTCTTCCCTGTCGAGCGCGCAGGTCACGGTATAGACCACGCCACGCGGCAGGAAGTCGACGGTCGCTTCGCCGCCGAGCTGGTCGCGGGCGCTGCGCTCGATCAGGCGCGAGCCGAAGCCGCGCTGCACCGGCGCCGTCACCGGCGGACCGCCGGCCTCGGTCCAGATCAGCCGCAGCTTGCGGCCGTCGGCTTCCTCGAGGATCTCCCAATCCACCGCGACGGTGCCGCTGTCGTTCGATAGCGCGCCGTATTTGGCGGCGTTGGTGGCGATCTCGTGCACGATCATCGAGAGCACCACGGCGAGCGGCGGCGTCAGCGGAACCTGCGGTCCGAACATCCGCACCCGTTCCGGATTGTTGATCAGATAAGGCTGCAGCACCCGTGCGATCACCTCGCGCAGCTCCGCGCCCTGCCACTTCTCCTGGCTCAGGAGGTTGTGCGCCTCGGCCAGCGCGCCGAGCCTTCCCTCGAACTTCTCGCGCTCGGTGCGGCTCGCGCTGCGGAACGTCTGGGTGGCGATCGACTGCAGCACCGCCAGCGTGTTCTTGACGCGGTGGTTCAGCTCCTCGATCAGGAGATTGTGCAGCATCTCGCCGCGTGCGATCTGGGTCGCCATCCGCACCGCAAAGGCGAGGCCGACCATCAGGAGCATGGCGCCCATCACGCTCGTGATCGCGAGGTTGCGCCAGAGCGGCGCGACCAGCGAGTTTTCGGCGACGCCGGCCGCGACCGTCCAGCCGGTGAGCGAGGAGCGGGCAAAGCTCGTGATCAGCGGCACGCCCTCGAGCGATATGGTCGGCATGGTCGCTTCCGGATTCTGGAACATCTCCGCATAGAGCGAGGGCGACGCCCGTTTGCCGACCGTCTCCTGCGGGTTGGGTACGCGCGCGAAATTGGTGCCTTCGCTGTCGAAGATCGAGATCGTCCAGTCCCGGCTCGGCCGCTGCTGCTCGATCATGGCCTGGAAGATTTCGATCGGCGGGCTGAACGAGATGTCATACAGCACCTCGTCGCCCTGCATCACCGGCACCTCCACCGTGACGATCAGCCGCTTCTTGACCGATCCGAAGAACAGGTTGGAATAGATCGGCTTCTTCTCGGCAAAGACCTTTTCGACCATCGGAAGGTTGTTGCGGAGCGGCAGGTTTACCGTTTCCGTCGTGAGCGAGGAGAACACCTGGCGCCCCTCGCGGTCGGCCACCAGCACGACGCCGCCGTCGCCATACTGGTCCAGGAAGCCCTGGCAGATGCGGCGGAATGCCTCGAAGTTCCGCTCATGCAGTGCGTCTGTCAGCGACAATACCTGCAGCGCGCCGGTAATCCGCTGCATCTCCGCATCGAGCACGAGGCGGATGCTGCGGACCGTTTCGAGCACGCGCTGCGTCGCGTTCTGGCGGTCCTGCTTGTAGTGGTTGAAAACGATGCCGGCCGCGAAGAGGATCAGCGGCAGCGTGGTCCCCGCGACCAGAAGGGCAAGACGCACTGGCAATGAAGGTTTCGGCAACGCACGCCCCGGGTCGGCCCCCAATGCCTAAAGCATAGGAGAAGCCGCCGAATTTCGCCAAGGAAAATTCGCCAAGAATAATAAGAGGATAAAGTAAGATATTCAGGCGGGCTGGAGGCGCGGCCGGGTTCCGTCCATGCGGTCCGGCCGCCAACCCTCAGAGGTTGCTGTCGGTGATGGCGGCATACACCATGGTGCGCAGCTCGCGCCTGAGCGGATAGGCGCTCGACGGCAAGACCTGCGTCATGAAGATCGTGACCAGCTCTTCCGCCGGGTCGATGAAGAACGAGGTCGTCGCCGCGCCGCCCCAGTTGAATTCGCCGGGGCTGCCGGCGATCAGCGTCTGCGCCGGGTTCATGGTGACCGCAAAGCCGAGCCCGAAGCCGATGCCGTTATAGGCGGCTTCCGAGAACATCGAGCGCGACATTGCCGGCAGATCGACGCCGCCGGGCAGGTGGTTCGACGTCATCAGCTTCAAGGTCTTGGGTCCCAGCAGGCGGACACCGCCGAGTTCGCCGCCATTGAGCAGCGCCCGGCAGAAGGTGAGGTAGTCGGCCGTCGTCGAGCACAGGCCGCCGCCGCCGGAGACGAAGGAGGGCGGGGCGAGGAACGAACTCGTCGCCGGGTCGTCCTGCAGCGTCAGCGTGCCCTTGCGGTCCGCCGCAAGCGGGTTGAAGCCGCCGCCCGGATCGGCCGAATAACACGCCGCGAAACGATGCGCCTTGTCCTTCGGCACGAAGAAATCGGTGTCGTTCATGCCGAGCGGATCGAGGATGCGCTCCTTGAGGAACTGTTCGAACGGCCTGCCGCTGATCAGGCCGATGAGATAGCCGACCACGTCGGTGGCGACCGAGTAGTTCCAGGCCTCGCCCGGCGAAAATTCCAGCGGGATCTTGGCGAGGTCGTCGATCATGCCCTGCAGCGTGCCGGCCTTGATGACTTCGCCGATCTTGTTCTCGCGGTAGGCGGCGTCGACGTTGCTGCGCTGCTGGAAGCCGTAAGTGAGGCCGGAGGTGTGGCGCAACAGGTCCACGATCAGCATCGGCCGTGCCGGCGGCCGGGTCAGGAACGCCGGATGCGTGCCGGCCGCGAACACGCCGAGGTTCTTCCATGCCGGAATGTATTTGTGGACGGGCTCATCGATCGCGATGCGGCCTTCCTCGACCAGCATCATGAAGGCGACGCTGGTCAGCGGCTTGGTCATCGAATAGATGCGGAAGATGGTGTCGTCCTTGACCGGTACCTTGCGCTCGAGGTCGGCAAAGCCCTGCGAAACCGAATGCACGACCTTGCCGCGGCGGTAGATCAACAGTTGCGTTCCCGGAAAGCGGCCGGCATCGATGTAGCGCTGCTTCAGGTGATTTTCGAGACGGTCGAGGGCCGCCTGGGACATTCCGGCTTGCTCGGGCGAGGCGGGGGTCGGGGCTAACATCGGCGGGGGTCTCCGGCTGGCTAGGTGATCTTTGATAGCTGAAAAGTGTCTTCTGTTCCAACCGGGCATGCTTATCCGCCGTAGGGCGGTGGTGTAGGCTCGCGCACTCTTTCGTTTATCCCGCAGGACAGCAAAATGCGCCAATTCAGCGAAACCGAACTGACCGCCGCCGTAATCCGCAGTTTCGAGGAGACGCCTGATCCGCGCGCCAAATTCCTGCTGCAGGAACTGGTGAAATCGCTGCACGATTATGTCCGAAAGACCGATCTCACCTTCGAGGAATGGGAATATGCGATCGACTTCCTGACGCGGACCGGCCAGAAGTGCACGCCGATCCGCCAGGAGTTCATTCTGCTGTCCGATGTGCTCGGCGTCTCGATGCTGGTCGACGCCGTCAACCACAGGGAACGCGAGGGCGCCACGGAAACAACAGTGCTTGGCCCGTTCTATGTCGGCGAGCACAAGGTGACGCCGCATGGCACGGATATCTCCGCCACCCTGGCCGGCGAGCGGATGTTCGTGCAGAGCCGCGTCACCGACCTCAAGGGCAAGCCGCTGGCGGGCGTGCCCGTGGATATCTGGCACGCCGATGGCGACGGCTTCTACGATTCCCAGAAGCCGACCTATGCGAGCGAAGGGCCGTCGTCGCGGGCGCGCTTCGTCACCGATGCCGACGGAAAGTTCTTCTTCCGCACCATCCTGCCGTGCAGCTATCCGATTCCGACCGATGGCCCGGTCGGCGAGATGATCCTGCAGACCCGCCGCCATCCGATGCGGCCGGCGCATGTGCATTTCCTGGTCAATGCAGCCGGCCATCAGCCGCTGATCACGCATGTCTTCATGGACGGTGACAAATATCTCGATTCCGACGTGGTGTTCGGGGTGAAGGATGAGTTGGTCGCCAGGATCGAAAAACGCAGCGATCCCACGATGCCCGACGGCAAGCCCGCCGCCGAACCCTGGCACCTCATGACCTACGAATTCCGGATGAAACCGGGCGAGGGAAACGCGCCGAAACCGATGATGGCGAAGGCTGCCGAGGACGCGTAAGGCGTCGTGTTTTTACGCCTGCTCAATTCTTGTGCGTCGCACAAGAATTGAGCGAATCGCAATTTTCGAAAGCGGTGACCGGTTCCTGACCGTCGCCTATTTCTGCAGCAGAAAATTTTTAAATATTTGATATTTCGGCTGTTTTCGCAATGCGGGAGGCTTGGCACGGAGCTTGAATAGCTGGTGCCGACGCCATCGACGCCGTCCCTTGAGACCACTCATCCGAATTTGTGACGCCACCACTCCGGGGCCTCCCTGGAACGCGCCCTCGTGCGCCTCATGTGGTGACACCAGTCGGACGGCCCCGTTCAAACGCAAAGGAGCGCGATACCAATGACGAAGCTTACCCCTCCGACCTCACGCCGTGGCCTGAGCCGCCGCCAGCTTCTGAAGGCGACCGGCGGCACGGCCGCCCTGCTCGCCGCCGCCAAGCTGAACTTTCCCGCCGGCGCGTTCGCGCAAGGTTCAGGCCCGGAAGTGACCAAGGCGACGCTGGGGTTCATCGCGCTGAGCGACGCCGGGCCGCTGTTCGTCGCCAAGGACAAGGGGCTGTTCGCCAAATACGGCATGCCCGACGTCGAGGTCGCCAAGCAGGCCTCGTGGGGCACCACCCGCGACAACCTCGTGCTCGGCAGTGAAGGCAACGGCATCGACGGTGCGCACATCCTGACGCCGATGCCGTATCTGATCTCGGCCGGCAAGGTGACGCAGAACAATCAGCCGACGCCGATGTACATCCTGGCGCGGCTCAATCTCGACAGCCAGTGCATTTCGGTCGCCAAGGAATATGCCGACCTCAAGCTTGGCGTCGACGCCGCGCCCTTCAAGGCGGCGCTTGAACGGAAGAAGGCGTCAGGCAAGGCGGTGAAGGCCGCGATGACCTTCCCTGGCGGCACCCACGATCTCTGGATCCGCTACTGGCTCGCTGCCGGCGGCATCGATCCCGACAAGGACATCGAGACCATCGTCGTGCCGCCGCCGCAGATGGTCGCCAACATGAAGGTTGGCACCATGGATTGCTTCTGCGTCGGCGAGCCCTGGAACCTGCAGCTCATCAACCAGGGCATCGGCTACACCGCAGTCAACACCGGCGAACTCTGGAACAAGCATCCGGAAAAGTCGCTCGGCATGCGCGCCGCCTTCGTCGACAAATATCCGAAGGCGGCCAAGGCAATCCTGATGGCGGTCATGGAGGCCCAGCAGTGGGCCGACAAGATGGAGAACAAGAAAGAGCTCGCCACCATCATGGGCAAGCGGCAGTGGATGAACTGCCCGGTCGAGGACGTCTATGACCGTTCGGCCGGCAAGTTCGACTACGGCATCCCCGGCAAGGTGGTCGAGAACTCGCCGCACATCATGAAGTACTGGCGCGATCACGCCTCCTATCCGTTCCAGAGCCACGACCTCTGGTTCCTGACCGAGGACATTCGGTGGGGCAAGTACGAAGCCGGCTTCGACACCAAGGCGCTGGTCGCCAAGGTCAACCGTGAGGACATGTGGCGCGAGGCGGCCAAGGAAATGGGCGTTGCCGCGTCCGATATCCCGGCCTCGACCTCGCGCGGCAAGGAGACCTTCTTCGACGGCAAGGTGTTCGATCCGGAGAATCCGGCTGCGTATCTGAAGTCGCTCTCGATCAAGCGTGTTGATGTCTGATCAAGCCCGGGCCGCCCGCGCGATGCGGGCGGCCCGTCTTTCTTGAACACGGAGATAGATTTTCGATGTCGATGCCCGCGATCAAAACCGAAGCCACCGCGGTGGCCGTTCCGACGAGTTCGCCGACCGCTCCGGCGCCCGTGGTGACGATGACGCCGAAGCAGGCGCCGCGCGCCGAGAAATACGCCAAGATGGCGAAGGAGGTCGCGGCGCGCGTGGTGCCGCCGCTGATCGTGCTGGCGCTCTTGATGCTGTTCTGGGAGTTGGTCTGCCGCCGCACCGGCTCGACCCTGCCGCCGCCTTCGCGCGTCTTCAAGGATACCAAGGAGCTGATCTTCGATCCGTTCTTCGACAATGGCGGCATCGACAAGGGCCTGTTCTGGCACCTGTCCGCCTCGCTGCAGCGCGTCGCCTATGGGTATTCCATCGCCGCGATCGTCGGCATCGCGCTCGGCACGCTGGTCGGACAGTCGGTGTGGGCGATGCGCGGGCTCGATCCGCTGTTCCAGGTGCTGCGCACCATTCCGCCGCTCGCCTGGCTGCCGCTGTCGCTCGCCGCGTTCCGCGACGGCCAGCCCTCGGCGATCTTCGTCATCTTCATCACCTCGGTGTGGCCGATCATCATCAATACCGCGGTCGGCATCCGCAACATCCCGCAGGACTACCGCAACGTCGCGGCCGTCGTGCAGCTCAATCCGCTGGAGTTCTTCTCCAAGATCATGATCCCGGCGGCGGCGCCTTACATCTTCACCGGCCTGCGTATCGGCATCGGCCTGTCGTGGCTGGCGATCGTCGCCGCCGAAATGCTGATCGGCGGCGTCGGCATCGGCTTCTTCATCTGGGACGCCTGGAACTCCTCGCACATCAGCGAAATCATCCTCGCGCTGTTCTATGTCGGCATCATCGGCTTCGTGCTCGACCGCCTGATTGCGGGACTGGCCAAAGTCGTCACCCGCGGCACCGCGCTGAACTGAAGGAGAATGTCATGCAGGCCTATCTGAAGCTCGACCACATCGACAAGACCTTCACCCGCGGCAATGCCACGACCGAGGTGCTGAAGGACATCAACCTGACGATCGAGAAGGGCGAATACGTCTCGATCATCGGCCATTCCGGCTGCGGCAAGTCCACGCTGCTCAACATCGTGGCCGGCCTCACCGGCGCGACCAATGGCGGCGTGCTCCTGGAGAACCGCGAGGTCAACTCGCCGGGGCCGGACCGCGCGGTGGTGTTCCAGAACCACAGCCTGCTGCCCTGGCTGACGGTCTACGAGAACGTCAAGCTCGGCGTCGACAAGGTGTTCGCCTCGACCAAGACGAGGGCCGAGCGCGACGCCTGGGTGATGCACAACCTCAACCTGGTGCAGATGGCGCACGCCAAGGACAAGCGCCCGAGCGAAATCTCCGGCGGCATGAAGCAGCGCGTCGGCATCGCGCGGGCGCTTGCGATGGAGCCGAAGGTGCTGCTGCTCGACGAGCCCTTTGGCGCGCTCGATGCATTGACGCGGGCGCATCTGCAGGACTCGGTGATGGCGCTGCACCAGAAGCTCGGCAACACCATCCTGATGATCACGCACGACGTCGACGAGGCCGTGCTGCTGTCGGACCGCATCGTGATGATGACCAACGGCCCGAGCGCGCGGATCGGCGAGGTGCTGGAGGTGCCGCTGGCGCGGCCGCGCAAGCGGCTCGAGCTCGCGACCAACCCCGGCTACCTCAAGTGCCGCCAGCGCGTGCTCGAGTTCCTCTACGAGCGGCATCGCTTCGTCGAAGCGGCCTGAGTCTTGCTTGGTCCCTCACGGGGCTGGGCTTTGGAACAGGCAGGAGAACAGGAATGACACCTGAGCAGGTCAATCTCGTGCAGCAAAGTTTCGCCAAGGTCGCTCCGATTTCCGAACAGGCGGCGGTGATGTTCTACGATCGCCTGTTCGAAGTCGCGCCTTCGGTGAAGGCGATGTTTCCTTCCGACATGACCGAGCAGCGCAAGAAGCTGATGGCCACGCTCGCCGTGGTGGTCAACGGCCTGAGCAATCTGGCGGCAGTGCTGCCCGCCGCCAGCGCATTGGCAAAGCGCCATGTCGGCTATGGCGCCAAGCCGGAGCATTACCCGGTCGTTGGCGGTGCGCTGCTGTGGACGCTCGAAAAAGGACTCGGTGCGGCCTGGACGCCGGATGTCGCCGCGGCCTGGACCGCGGCTTACGGCACGCTGTCCGGCTACATGATCTCCGAAGCCTATGGCGAGGCGCAAGCCGCCGAGTGAGGATGCGCCATGAGCGAACCGCTTGTCATCGTCGGCAACGGCATGGCCGCTGCACGGCTGGTCGATGAACTCGCCAAGGCGGCCCTGGGCCGCTACGCCATTGCCGTGATCGGCGACGAGCCGCGCCTTGCCTATAACCGCGTGCTGCTGTCGTCGGTGCTGGCCGGCGAGACCACCTCGCAGGATATCGAATTGCGGCCGGCCTCCTGGTGGCGCGACCGCGGCGTCACCCTGAAATATGGCTGTGTTGCCACCGAGATCGATGTCGGCCGCCGCGAGCTCAAGATTGCGGGCGAAGAGAGCATGCCGTTCTCCAAACTGGTGCTGACCACAGGCTCGTCGCCGCTGCGGCTCAACGTGCCGGGCGCCGACCTCGCCGGCGTGCATACGTTTCGCGACAGCCGCGACGTCGACCTTCTGCTGGCGCTCGCCGCGCAGAAGAAGCGCGTCGTCGTGGTCGGCGGCGGCCTGCTTGGCCTGGAGGCGGCCTATGGCCTCGCCAAGGCCGGCGCGCCGGTGACGCTGGTGCATCTGATGGACCGCCTGATGGAGCGCCAGCTCGACGCACCGGCGGCCGAGCTTCTGAAATCGCTGGTCGAGCGCAAGGGCATCGAGGTCCTTCTGAACGCCAACACCGCGCGCATTCATGGCGTGACGCGCGTCGAAGGCGTCGAATTGGCCGATGGGCGCCTGATTCCAGCCGACGCCGTGATCTTCGCCGCGGGCATTCGTCCGAACGTTGCGCTGGCCAAAGAAGCAGGCATTGCCGTCAACAGAGGCATTGTAGTCGACGACCATCTGCAGACCGGCACATCGGACGTATTCGCGATCGGCGAATGCGCCGAGCATCGCGGCATCTGCTACGGCCTGGTCGAGCCGGCCTATGAGCAGGCGAGGGTGCTTGCGCGCCATCTGGCCGGGCGCGAGGCCGCCTATGCCGGCAGCATCGTGGCGACCAACCTGAAGGTCTCCGGCGTCAGCGTGTTCTCCGCCGGCGATTTCATGGGCGGCGCGGGCAGCGAGAGCATCGTGCTGTCCGATATCAACCACGGCACCTACAAGAAGCTGGTGATCGCGGACGGCCGATTGACCGGTGCTGTCCTGATCGGCGATGTCGCCGACGCGCTCTGGTATCTCGAATTGATCCGCACGCGGCAGCCGACGGCGGCCATTCGTGCCGACATGATGTTCGGCCGCTCGCTCGCGATGCGCCTGGAAGCTGCATGATCTGGTTGTCCGCATGACCATCGTCGATCCCGATCTCCGCGCCGTCAAAACCACCTGCGCCTATTGCGGCGTCGGCTGCGGCGTTCTGGCGACGCCGGACGGGCGGGGCGGGGCGGCGATCTCGGGCGACCCTGACCATCCCGCCAATTTCGGCCGGCTGTGCTCAAAGGGCTCAGCGCTCGGCGAGACGCTCGGCCTGACCGATCGTCTGCTCTATCCGATGATCCGTTGCGGCGAAGGGAAGATGGAGCGGGTCGCCTGGAGCGACGCGCTCGATCATGTCGCGCACCGCTTCCAGCACATCATCGCGCGCGACGGCCCCGGCGCGGTCGCGTTCTACCTCTCCGGCCAGCTGCTGACGGAGGACTATTACGTCGCCAACAAGCTGATGAAGGGCTTTGTCGGCAGCGCCAATGTCGACACCAATTCGCGGCTCTGCATGGCCTCGTCCGTCGCCGGCCACCGCCGCGCCTTCGGCGCCGACACCGTGCCCGGCTGCTATGAGGATCTCGACGAGGCCAATCTTCTGGTGCTGGTCGGCTCCAACGCGGCCTGGTGTCACCCGGTGCTGTACCAGCGCATGCTCGTCAACAAGCAGAAGCGCGGCGCGCGCATGGTCATCATCGACCCCCGGCGTACCGACACCGTCGGCGAGGACGACCTGTTCCTCGGCTTGAAGCCGGGCACGGATACCGCGCTGTTCAGCGGCTTGCTGGTTTACCTCGCGGACAATGGCGTGATCGACCGCGACTACATCGCGCTCCATACGACCGGCTTCGATGACGCCATCGCCCGCGCGCGCGGCATGGCCGGCAGCGTCGGCGCCACGGCGCTGGCGACCGGTCTCTCCGAGCAGGATGTCGCGACGTTCTTCCAGATGTTCGCTGGTACTCCGCGGGTGGTGACGCTGTATTCGCAAGGCGTCAACCAGTCGGCACAGGGCACCGACAAGGTCAACGCCATCCTCAACTGCCACCTCGCCACGGGGCGGATCGGCCAGCCGGGCGCTTCGCCGTTCTCGCTGACCGGTCAGCCCAACGCGATGGGCGGCCGCGAGGTCGGCGGGCTCGCCAACCAGCTCGCCGCCCATATGGGATTTACGCCGCCGGACATCGACCGCGTGCGGCGGTTCTGGAAGGCGCCGCGCATCGCCACCCATGAGGGGCTCAAGGCGGTGCAGATGTTCGAGGCGATCGCGCGCGGCGAGATCAAGGCGCTGTGGGTGATGGGCACCAACCCGGCGGTGTCGCTGCCGAACGCCGACGGCGTCCGTGAAGCCCTGAACAAGCTCGATCTGTTCGTCATCTCCGAGAACGTGATCTCCAACGACACGGTCGATGCCGGTGCACATGTGCTGCTGCCGGCGCTGGCCTGGGGCGAGAAATCCGGGACGGTGACGAACTCGGAGCGTTGCATCTCCAGGCAGCGCGCGTTTCTTCCACCGCCGGGAGAAGCCAGGCCCGATTGGTGGATCATGGGCGAGGTCGCCAAACGCCTCGGCTTCGGCGCGGCGTTCTCTTTCACGTCGGCCGCGGATATTTTTCGCGAGCACGCCGCGCTCTCGGCGTTCGAGAACGAGGGCGCGCGCGATTTCGATATCGGCGCGCTGCAATCGGTGTCGGATAGCGATTTCGATGCGATGGCGCCGGTGCAGTGGCCGGTCAGGCAGGGCGCCGAGCCGCAGGCGCGCTTCTTCGCCGAGGGCGGGTTCTTCGCCAATGATTTCAAGGCCCGCTTCATCGCACCGGAAATCCCGGCGCTGCGGACCGAGACGACGGCGGCGCGGCCGCTGCGGCTGAACACCGGCCGCATCCGCGACCAGTGGCACACCATGACCCGCACGGGCATGAGCCCGCGGCTCGGCCAGCATCTGCCGGAGCCATTCGTCGAGGTCCACCCTGATGACGCCGCGCGCTATGGTGTCGCCGACGGCGATTTCGCCCGCATCACGACCGATTACGGGCAATGCACGCTTCGCGTCGTCGTCAGCCCGCGCCAGCAGCGCGGCATGCTGTTTGTGCCGATCCACTGGAGCGAAGCCAATGCGACCGGCGCGCGCGTCGGCTCGCTGGTGGCGCCGATCACCGATCCGTTCTCGGGGCAGCCGGAGAACAAGGCGACGCCGGCCTCGATCGCGCCTTACGAATATGTGTTCCGCGGTTTTGCCTTGTCGCGCAAGCCGGTCCAATTCCCCGCGCATGCCTGGGTGGCGCGCGTCGCCGTCAACGGCGGTTATGGCTATTTGTTCGCCGACAATGCCGATCTCACGGGATGGCAGTCCTGGCTGCGGAGAAACGCGACGGACGATCTCGCCGAATACAAGGACTTTGGCGGCGGCGTCTACCGCGCGGCCTCTTTTGCCGGCGACCGCATCGACACCTGCCTGTTCATCGGCCCCGCGCACGACGCCGGCGACTGGAACGTGGTCAAGGACCTGTTCGCCGCCGGCGCGCTGGGCAGCGACCAGCGCCGCATGCTGCTGTCGGGCAAATCGGCCGACGGCCTCGCCAACGCCGGCCCGATCGTCTGCGCCTGCTTCGGCGTCGGCCGCAACACGATCTGCGACACCATCGCCGCGGGGGCGCGGTCGGCGGCTGACATCGGGGCGAAGCTCAAGGCCGGCACCAATTGCGGCTCCTGCATTCCGGAGCTGAAGCGGCTGGTGGCGCAGACGGAGGCGGGCAAGGCAGGGCCGCGGAAGCTGGCTGCCGCTCACTGACTTTTCCGCGTCATTGCGAGCGCAGCGAAGCAATCCATCTCTCCGCTTGCGGAAGCATGGATTGCTTCGTCGCTGCGCTCCTCGCAATGACGGCGGTGAAAGCGGGGGCTCTTCTCCTTCGCCCCGCTCTTGCGGGGAGAGGGGCGGGGTGAGGGGCTCTCTCCGCGAGCACATCTGTCAGTTTGTTCGCGGGAGCAGCCCCTCACCCCAACCCTCTCCCCGTGAAGGACGGGGAGAAGGAGAAGAACCTCACCCCTTCCGATTCTTCGCATTCACCGCGATGGCCGCCGCGGCGGTGCGGTTCTCGACACCGAGCTTGGAGTAGATCTGTTCGAGATGCTTGTCGACGGTGCGCGGGGAGAGGCCCAAGATCTGCGCGATGTCGCGGTTGGTCTTGCCCTTGGAGAGCCACGACAGCACTTCGCCCTCGCGCGTGGTCAGCCCGAGCTCGCTGGAGAATTCCGCCGGGGCTTCGGCACCGGAATCCTTTGCCAGCCGCAGCAGGAACTCGTTGGCGCCGAGCTTGCCCATATATTGCAGGCGGAGTTCGTTGCCGGGCAGCGTCGCCATGACGGTGGCCTTCGAGCCGGCCTTGCCCTTGCGCGCCTGTTCCAGCCATTGCGGGATCGGGTCGGGCAACACGACGTCGTCGTCGCTCTCGCTCGCCAGTGCGTCCGACAGCAGCTTTTGCGCCTGCGGTGTCGCCCACATCAGCTTGCCCGCGCCGTTGACCGCGAGCAGATAGCGGCCGGAAACATCGAGCGCGGCGCGTGCGCTCTGGGTCAGCCGCGCGTTGGCAAGGTGAACGCGAATGCGCGCCAGCATCTCCTCGACCGCGATCGGCTTTGTCACATAGTCGACGCCGCCGGCCTCCAGCCCGCGCACGATGTGTTCGGTTTCGGCAAGCCCCGTCATGAAGATGATCGGGACATGGTCGAGGCCGGCGTCGCGCTTCAGCCGCCGGCAGGTCTCAAAACCGTCGATGCCGGGCATGACGGCGTCGAGCAGCACGATATCGGGCGTGATCTGGTCGACGATCCGCATCGCGGAAGCGCCATCGAGCGCAACCATGACCGTCATGCCGGCGCCGTCGAGCGCGTCGGTGAGCAGCCGCAGCGTCTCCGGCGAATCGTCGACGACGAGGGCGACGTCGCGCTTTTTCGGTTCAGTGATCATAGCTGTGCAGCGCTTTCAAGGTCGCCATGTACTGATCGAGGTCGAAACGATCGACAAGGCTACGCATCTGCAAAACGAAGTCGGCATGTTCGGGATGCTCGTTGCCGATCTCGTCGAGCTTGAGCTGGATGGCCCTGATATAGCCGAGCTGCCCGAGCCCGATCAGCTCCTCGACATGCTTGACCGATGGCCGCGAGCCGGTCTCCGGCTTCCAGCGGGGCAGGGTGGGCTCGTCGGCCTCGTATTGCCATTCGAGCTTGAGCAATTGCCGGATGGTTTCGAGCAGCCGGGGGATGTCGATCGGCTTCATCAAATAGCCGTCATGGAACGGCTGCGCCAGCGGCGTGCCGTGCGCTTCCAGCGCGCTCGCCGACACCATGAGGATACGCGCCTGGTGATGACCGGTGGCGCGCAATGTTTCCGCGACCGTCCACCCGTCCATGCTGGCCATCGAAATGTCGAGCAGGAACAGGTCGGGCCGGCAGTGCTGCGCCAGCGCGAGACAGCCGGCGCCATCGGGCGCGCTGAGGAGGATGAAGCCGAGCGGCGCCAGCACCTCGCGCAGGAGGTCGCGGTGGGTCGGATCGTCGTCGGTGATCAAAATCGTCTTGCGCGGCCCGTGATAGCCGAAGATCGGCGCCTCCACCGGCGCAATCCGCGTCGGATTGGTCACCTCCGACAGCAGGAGTTTCACCCGGAACGTGCTGCCGGTGCCGACCTCGCTCGCCACCTTGATGTCGCCGCCCATCACGCCCGCCAGCAGGCGGCTGATGGTGAGGCCAAGCCCGGTGCCGGTCTGCGGCTGCGACACGCCGAGCGCGCCGCGTTCGAATGGCGCAAAGATGCGTTCGAGATCGTCCGGCTGAATGCCGGGGCCGGTATCGACGATTTCGAATTCCGCGACCGGGCTGCGGTAATGCACCACGAACTGCACGCTGCCGGTTTGCGTGAACTTCAGCGCATTGGAGAGCAGGTTGATCAGAACCTGCCGCAGCCGCTTCTCGTCGGCATAGACCACCACCGGCAGCACCGCCGGCCGCTTGAACACGAAGTCGATGCCCTTGGCGGCGGCCTGCACGCGAAACATGCCGACGAGCTGGTCGAGGAATTCGCCGAGCCGCACCTCGTCGCGCGACAAATAAAGCCGGCCCGCCTCGATCTTGGAAATATCCAGAATGCCGTCGATCAGCCCGGACAGATGATCGGCGCTGCGCCTGACCACGCGGACCTGGTCGCGCGGCTTCGTCGAAAGGCTTGAGTCCTGCTCCAGCAATTGCGCATAGCCGGAGATGGCGTTGAGGGGCGATCGGAGCTCGTGGCTCAATCCAACGACATAGCGGCTCTTGGCGAGGTTGGCGGATTCAGCCACTTCCTTGGCGCGCTGCAGTTCGGCATCGGTGCGCTTGTGCGCGTCGATTTCCTGGATCAGCAGCGTGGTCTGCCGCCGCGTCTCGGCTTCCGCCGCGCGGCGGCTTTGTTGCGCCAGCACGAACAGCCACGCCACCACGCCGATGATGATGGTGAGTGCAAAGAACACCTTCCACAGCACGTCGGATATCTGGACGGTATCGACCGGCAGCGTCGTCGAGGTCTGCAGATAGATCAGCCCCAGCGTCAGGCCGACGAGGCCGGCGGAAACCGCGAACACGCCGAGATAATGCCCGAACTGGGAGTTGATCCGCGTGTAGATCGCCTCCGGCAGCAATTTGCTGAGCATGTCTGAAACCTGCGCGCCAGCGCGCGCATGCGGCTTGCAGAGGTCATGGCAGCGCGCGTCGAGCGAGCAGCACAGCGAGCAGATCGGCCCGGCATAGGCCGGGCAGGACGCCATGTCCTCCGGCTCGAACGAATGCTCGCAGATGCAGCACTGGATCTGTTCGAGGTTCTGCCAGCTCCGCTTCGGCTTTCTTGCGATGTAGTATTTGCCGTCGGTCGCCCAGGCGATCAGCGGCGCGGTGACGAAGGCGACGGCGAGCGCGACAAAGGCCGAGAGCGCTTTCGCCGTCGGCCCGAACAGGCCGTAGAATGCCGAGATCGAGACGATGGTTGCGATCGTCATCGCGCCGACGCCGACCGGATTGATGTCGCAGAGATGTGCGCGCTTGAACTCGATATGCTGCGGGCGCAGGCCGAGCGGCTTGTTGACGACGAGATCGGCGACCAGCGCGCCGACCCAGGCAATCGCCACGTTGGAATAGAGCGCCAGCGTCTGCTCCAGCGCCTTGTAGACCCCGATCTCCATCAAGAGCAGCGCGACCAGCACGTTGAAGACGAGCCACACCACGCGGCCCGGATGGTTGTGGGTCAGCCGCGAGAAGAAGTTCGACCAGGCGATCGAGCCGGCATAGGCGTTGGTGACGTTGATCTTGATCTGCGAGAGGATGACGAAGGTGCCGGTCAGCGCCAGCGCCATGTCCGGCTGCGACAGCACGTAGCGAAACGCTTCGAGATACATATGCGCGGGCTCGGCGGCCTGCTCGCTGGAAAGGCCGTGGCTGAGCGCAAAGAAGGCGAGGAATGAGCCGAGCAGCAGCTTGAGCGCGCCGAAGATGATCCAGCCGGGACCGGCGATCAATAGCGAAATCCACCACGACGTCCGCGAGGTGCGGCGGTCGCGCGGCAAAAACCGCAGGAAGTCGACCTGCTCGCCGATCTGCGCCACCAGCGAGAACACCACCGAGGCGGCGGTGCCGAACAGCAGCAGATCGAGATGGCCGCCGGCATCGCCGTGATCGCCGGCAAACTTGCGCCACTCCGTGAAGGAGTGCGGATTGGCATAGGCGATCGCAACGAAGGGCAGGATATGCAGGACGATCCAGATCGGCTGCGTCCATAATTGGAAGCGGCTGATCAGCGTGATGCCGTAGGTCACCAGCGGAATGATGACGACGGCGCTGATGAGATAGCCGATCGGGCGCGGAATGCCGAAGCACATCTCCAGGGCGGAGGCGAGGATCACCGCCTCGATCGCGAAGAAGATGAAGGTGAAGGAGGCGTAGATCAGCGACGTGATGGTCGAGCCGATATAGCCGAAGCCGGCGCCGCGGGTCAGCAGATCGATGTCGATGCCGCATTTGGCGGCATGATAGGCGATCGGCAGGCCGCAGAAGAAAATGATGACGCTGACGACCAGGATGGCAACAGTGGCGTTGGTGGCACCGTAATTCAGCGTAATGGTGCCGCCGATCGCCTCCAGCGCCAGAAACGAGATGGCTCCGAGGGCGGTATTGGCGACGCGGGCGGCGGACCATCGCCGCGCGCTCTTGGCGGTGAAGCGCAGCGCGTAGTCTTCCAGCGTCTGGTTGGCAACCCATTGATTATACTGGCGCCTGACGCGGTCTATCCGCTGCCGCCCTGCCACTGATGTTGCTCCTGCCCCGCCTGACCGACCCCGTTCAGCCAGCAAACTCCATACCAAAACCTACGTCGCTATTTTGCGGTGCAGTATACGCAATCCCACGTATCTGTGCAGTGCACAATTCTGGGCAATCCTCGCCTGACCAATAAGCGTTCTCGAACAAAATGGGGTGCTCATGTCAGACGAACCAAACAAGGGCCTGCAGTCGCCGCTTCGCCGCAAACTGCTGATGGGGGCGGCGGCATTGCCGCTGATTTCGATCCTTCCGCGGCCTTCCTTCGGGGCCGGTCCGGCCACCGCCACCGTCAACACCACGGGCCTTGCGGTCACCGATACCGAAGTCACCGTCGGCATCCTGCACTCGGCCACCGGCACGATGGCGATCTCGGAGACCGGCTCGATCCAGGCCGAAAAGCTCGCGATCGAACAGATCAACGCCATGGGCGGCGTGCTCGGCCGCAAGATCAAGTTCATCCAGGAAGACGGCGCCAGCGACTGGCCGACCTTTGCGGAAAAGGCCAAGAAGCTGCTGGTCAACGACAAGGTCGCGGCGATCATGGGCTGCTGGACCTCGGCCTCGCGCAAGGCGGTGCTGCCGGTCGTCGAGCAGTACAACGGCATGCTCTACTATCCGACCTTCTACGAAGGCCTCGAGCAGTCCAAGAACGTCATCTACACCGGCCAGGAAGCCACCCAGCAGATTCTCGCCGGCCTGAACTGGATCGCCAAGGAGAAGGGCGCCAAATCATTCTTCTTCATCGGTTCGGATTACATCTGGCCGCGCACCTCGAACAAGATCGCGCGCAAGCACGTCGAGAACGTGCTGAAGGGCAAGGTCGTCGGCGAGGAATATTATGCGCTCGGCTCCACGCAGTTCAATTCGGTCATCAACAAGATCAAGCTGACCAAGCCCGACGTCATCTTCACCGACGTGGTCGGCGGCTCCAACGTCGCATTCTACAAGCAGCTCAAGGCGGCCGGCGTCGACCTTTCCAAGCAGGCGTTGCTGACGATCTCGGTGACCGAGGACGAAATCGACGGTATCGGCGGCGAGAACATCGCGGGCGCCTATGCCTGCATGAAGTACTTCCAGTCGCTCGACAACGCCAACAACAAGGCGTTCGTGCCTGCCTTCAAGAAGCTGTGGGGCGAGAAGACCGTGATCGGCGACGTGACGCAGGCAGCTTACCTCGGCCCGTGGCTGTGGAAATTGACCTGCGAGAAGGCCGGCAGCTTCGACGTCGACAAGATCGCCGCCGCTTCCCCCGGCGTCGAATTCAAGGAAGCGCCCGAAGGCTATGTGCGCATCCATGAAAACCATCATCTCTGGTCGAAGACCCGCGTCGGCCGCGCCAAGCTCGATGGCCAGTTCGAACTGATCTTCGAGACCGCCGACCTGGTCGAGCCCGATCCGTTCCCGAAGGGCTACCAGTAAGCGCCGCCAACAACTGCGCTTCTCCGAGCACCAGCTCCCTGGCGTGGACCGTCAATCCGCGCTTGACAACCCCGCGTCGCGACATCGTTCGCGGCGCGGGGACCTTATCCCTCCGGCGGAGAAACATCGATGTTCGGCGACTATTCGATTGGCGATCTGGGCTCCATCTTCGTCATGCAGGGCTTTGCGGGCCTGATCCTGTTCTCCGTCTACGTGCTGATGGCGCTGGGGCTGGCGATCATCTTCGGCCAGATGGGCGTCATCAACATGGCGCATGGCGAGTTCATGATCCTCGGCGCCTACGTCACCTGGATGACGTCGAATGTATTCCAGTCCTATTTGCCGAGCCTGTTCAGCGGCTACTTCTTCCTCGCGATGATACTGGCCTTCCTCGCCTCCGGTGCGCTGGGGATGCTGGTGGAATGGGCGCTGATACGGCATCTCTATAAGAGACCGCTCGATACGCTGCTCGCCACCTGGGGCCTCAGCCTGATGCTGCAGCAGACCTATCGGTCGGTGTTCGGCCCGCGCGAGGTCGGCGTCGAACTGCCGCAATGGATGCTGGGTTCGCTGAAGGTCACCGACAGCATCGAGGTGCCGATCAACGGCGTCTTCGTGATGGGCTTGACGTTGTTGATCACGATGGCCGTCGCTTACGTCATGTACAGGTCGCGCTGGGGCCGCCAGGTCCGCGCCGTCGTGCAGAACCGCATCATGGCCGGCGCGGTCGGCATCAACACCGAGAAGGTCGACCGCTACACTTTCGGGCTCGGTTGCGGCATCGCCGGCGTCGCCGGAAGCGCCTTCACCATGATCGGCTCGACCGGGCCCACGTCAGGCCAGCTCTACATCGTCGATACCTTCCTGGTCGTCGTGTTCGGCGGCGCCGCCAGCCTCGTCGGCACCATCGCCTCCGCCTTCTCGATCTCGCAGACCCAGTCGACGCTGGAATTCTTCATGTCGGGCTCGATGGCCAAGGTGCTGACGCTTCTCGCCGTGGTCGGAATCCTGATGCTGCGGCCGCAAGGCCTGTTCGCCCTCAAAGTCCGCAAATAACAACAGGCAGGCCGGTCATGATCAACTCACGCTTCTTCAACAGATCCGAGCTCATCGGCTTCATTGCGCTGGCCGCCATCCTGTTCGTGATCCTGCCGCTGTCGCTGGATGTGTTCCGCCTGAATCTGGTCGCGAAATATCTGACCTACGCCTTTGTCGCGATCGGGCTGGTGCTGTGCTGGGGCTATGGCGGCATCCTGAGCCTGGGGCAGGGGGTGTTCTTCGGCCTCGGCGGCTACTGCATGGCGATGTTTCTCAAGCTGGAAGCCTCCAGCGTCGAGAACACCAAGATCCAGTCGACGCCGGGCATTCCCGACTTCATGGACTGGAATCAGGTCACCTCGCTGCCGCTGTTCTGGCAGCCGTTCCACAGCCTCACCTTCACCATCGCGGCCATCATTTTGGTGCCCGGCCTGTTCGCCCTGATCATCGGCACCGCGATGTTCAAGCGCCGTGTCGGCGGCACCTACTTTGCGATCATCACCCAGGCGATCGCGGCGATCCTGACCATCCTGATCGTGGGGCAGCAGGGCTACACCGGCGGCATCAACGGCATGACCGACCTGCGCACCCTCAAGGGCTGGGACATCCGTCCCGACCACGCCAAGGTCATCCTGTACTTCGTCGAGGTCGTGCTGCTGTTCGCCTGCATCGGCATCGCGCAGTTCATCCGCCTGACCAAGCTCGGCCGCATCCTGGTGGCGATGCGCGAACAGGAAGACCGCGTCCGCTTCTCCGGCTACAGCGTCGCCAACTTCAAGATCTTCGCCTTCTGCATGGCCGCGGTCTTTGCCGCGATCGGCGGCGCCATGTTCGCGCTCAATGTCGGTTTCATGTCGCCGTCCTTTGTCGGCATCGTGCCGTCGATCGAGATGGTGATCTACACCGCGGTCGGCGGCCGGATGTCGATCTTCGGCGCGGTGTGGGGTTCGATCCTGGTGAACTTCGCCAAGACCAGCCTTTCGGAATCCTTCCCGCAGCTCTGGCTGTTCGGCCTCGGCGCGCTGTTCATCGCGGTCGTGCTGGCCTTCCCGAACGGCCTGTCCGGCATCTGGAACGACTACGTGCAGCCGCGCATCGATCGCCTGCTGGCATCGCGCAAATCGAAACCCAAGGACGGCTGGAATTCCGTCGCCGACGGCGCGCCGGCGGAATGAGGAGATAGATCATGCTCATCGGTCACCAGCCCAAACCCTTCCTGCTCGCGGTCGAAGCGCTCACCGTGTCGTTCGACGGCTTCAAGGCCGTGAACAATCTCTCCTTCTATGTCGAGGAGAACGAGATCCGCGTCATCATCGGCCCGAACGGCGCCGGCAAGACCACGGTGCTCGACCTGATCTGCGGAAAGACCAAGGCCACCTCAGGCTCGATCCAGTTTCGCGGCAAGGAGCTGACGAAGCTGAAGGAGAACCAGATCGTGCAGACCGGGGTGGGGCGCAAATTCCAGACGCCGTCGGTGTTCGAGGATCTCACCGTGTTCGAGAACCTCGAGATTTCCTACCCCAAAGGGCGCACCGTGTTCGGCTCGCTCGCCTTCCAGCGCGACGCTGCCGTGAAGCAGCGCGTCGAGGAGGTCGCCGAGATGATCTTCCTGAAGGATCGCCTCGACACCTATGCCGACCAGCTCAGTCACGGCCAGAAGCAGTGGCTCGAGATCGGCATGCTGCTGATCCAGGACCCGGAGCTACTGATGCTCGACGAGCCGGTCGCCGGCATGAGCGTTTCCGAGCGCGCCAAGACCGCCGAACTGCTCAACCGCATCATCAAGGACCGCTCGGTGCTGGTCATCGAGCACGACATGAAGTTCGTCGAGGACATCGCCCACAAGGTCACGGTGCTGCACCAGGGCCAGATCCTCTCCGAGGGAACGATGGAGAAGGTCAAGAATGATCCCAAGGTCATTGAAGTCTATCTGGGCCATTGAGGAGCACGTTCATGCTGGCTATTTCGGATCTCCACGTCGCCTACGGCCAGAGCGAGGTGCTGCACGGCCTCAACGTCTCGGTCGCGCCCAACGAGATCGTCGCGATCATGGGCCGCAACGGCATGGGCAAGACCACGCTGATGAAGTCGCTGATGGGCATTTTGCCCACCAAGAGCGGCTCGGTGAAGATGGACGGCGCTGAGCTCAGCGCGCTGCCGAGTTTTGCGCGCGTCGCCAAGGGCCTCGCCTATGTGCCGCAGGGCCGCATGATCTTCTCGACCATGACGGTGAAGGAGAACATCGAGACCGGCCTCGTGGTGTCCGGCGGCTCCGAAGTGCCCGACGATATCTACGAATTGTTTCCGGTGCTGCTGGAGATGAAGGGCCGCCGCGGCGGCAACCTTTCCGGCGGCCAGCAGCAGCAACTCGCGATCGCCCGCGCGCTCGCCACCAAGCCAAAGGTGCTGCTGCTGGACGAGCCGACCGAGGGTATCCAGCCGTCGATCATCAAGGACATGGCGCGCACCCTGAAGCGCATCCGCGACGAGCGCGGCCTGTCGATCGTGGTCTCCGAGCAGGTGCTGAGCTTTGCGCTCGATATCGCCGACCGCGTGCTCGTGATCGAGAACGGCGAGATCGTCCGTGACGACCCGCGCGAGCTCGTCGATGCCGCGCAAGTCTCGAAATTCCTGTCCGTCTGAACGAGCATGATCCGGACCCGGAGGGCCGCGTTAGCGCAAAGTGTGAAGCGGTTTTCCGAAAAGATCATGCTCAAACTGTAACCATTTGCAAAAGGGGAGCTATCGATGCCAGAGACACTGATCAAGGTCGATCTTACCAAGTCGGCCTACGAGAACGACATGATCCACAACCGCTGGCACCCCGATATTCCGATCGTGGCGTGGGTCAATCCGGGCGACGATTTCATCATCGAGACCTATGACTGGACCGGCGGCTTCATCAAGAACAACGATTCCGCCGACGACGTGCGCGACATCGATCTGTCGATCGTGCACTTCCTGTCCGGCCCGATCGGCGTCAAGGGCGCCGAGCCCGGCGATCTCCTCGTGGTCGACCTGCTCGACGTCGGCCCGCTCAAGGAGAGCCTCTGGGGCTTCAACGGCTTCTTCTCCAAGCAGAACGGCGGCGGCTTCCTGACCGATCATTTCCCGCTGGCGCAGAAGTCGATCTGGGACATCAAGGGCCTCTATACGTCGTCGCGCCACGTGCCCGGCGTGAACTTTGCCGGCCTGATCCATCCCGGCCTGATCGGCTGTCTGCCCGATCCGAAACTGCTCGCGACCTGGAACGAGCGCGAGACGGCGCTGATCGCGACCAACCCGACGCGCGTGCCTGGCCTTGCCAATCCGCCGTTCGCGCCGACCGCCCATGCCGGCCGCGCCAAGGGCGACGCCAAGGCCAAGGTCGGCGCCGAAGGCGCGCGCACCGTGCCGCCGCGCGAGCACGGCGGCAATTGCGACATCAAGGATCTGTCGCGCGGCTCAAAAATCTTCTTCCCGGTCTACGTGCCCGGCGGCGGCCTCTCGATGGGCGACCTGCACTTCAGCCAGGGCGACGGCGAGATCACCTTCTGCGGCGCGATCGAAATGGCCGGATGGCTGCACCTCAAGGTCGATATCATCAAGGACGGGGTGGCGAAATACGGCATCAAGAATCCCGTGTTCAAGCCGTCGCCGATCACGCCGAACTACAAGGACTATCTGATCTTCGAGGGCATCTCGGTCGATGAGGCCGGCAAGCAGCATTACCTCGACGTCCACATCGCCTATCGCCAGGCCTGCTTGAACGCGATCGAATACCTGAAGAAGTTCGGCTATTCCGGCGCACAGGCCTATTCGATCCTCGGCACCGCGCCGTGCCAGGGCCACATCTCCGGCGTGGTCGACGTGCCCAACGCCTGCGCCACGCTGTGGCTGCCGACGGAAATCTTCGACTTCGACATCATGCCGTCCTCGGTGGGTCCGATCAAACACATCACGGGCGACATCCAGATGCCGATCTCGCCGGACAAGTGATCCCTGCGCGAGAAGGATGCGGGACGGTTTTTGCGTGCTGGCCGCCCCGCATCCGCGGCGAATGGAATCCATTCGCTACTCGCCATTCGCTACTCGCCTGAGGAGATCCAATGCCCGTCTATGAATATCTCTGCAACGATTGCGGCCCGTTCACCGATATGCGGCCGATGGCCGAATGCGACGATCCGCAGGATTGCCCGCGCTGCGAGAATGAATCGCCGCGCGTGATCCTGACCGCGCCCGCATTCTTCTGCATGCCCTCGGACAAGCGCAAAGCCATGGCCACCAACGAGCGCAGCGCGCATGCGCCGAAGTCACTTGCCGAATACAAGGCCTCGCACGGGCCCGGCTGCGGCTGCTGTTCAACGGCCAAGAAGAAGCCGGCGCGGCTGATGACCAAGACCAAGGGCGGCGCCAAGGGCTTTCCGACCGCGCGGCCCTGGATGATCAGCCACTAGCACATGATCGGATTGGATTTGATTGCGACCACGAGGAAGGTGCGCTCCCTCTCCCGCCTGCGGGGGAGGGCCGGGGTGGGGGTGTCCCGGCGGGTGACACTGCCCGCGTGGAGAGAGCCCCCACCCGGATCGCATCCTACGATGCGATCCGACCTCCCCCGCAAGCGGGAGAGGTGAAGCTACGTCTGCGGCTCTAGTGACGCCGGAAACTCAAACCGGAGCAAGAGGCGATCCCCATGCTCCACGGTGACATTTCCTCCAGCAGCGACACAGTCGGCGTCGCCGTCGTGAACTACAAGATGCCGCGCCTGCACACCAAGGCCGAGGTGCTCGACAACGCCTGCAAGATCGCCGGGATGGTCGTCGGCATGAAGCTCGGCCTGCCAGGCATGATCTCGTGATCTTCCCCGAATACGCCACCCACGGCATCATGTACGACACCAAGGAGATGTACGAGGCCGCTTCCTCCGTTCCGGGGGATGAGACGGAAATCTCGCGGAGGCGTGTCGCAAGGCAAAAGTGTGGGGCGTGTTTTCGCTGACCGGCGAGCGATGCTCTTGATCAGGGTCGCGCTGATGCCTTCTGGACGGCAGACCGCGGTGATGTGTATGTGGGTTGGTGAGGCATGAGGTACGGCAATGACTTCGCAGCAAGTGCGTAGGGTGGGCAAAGCGCAGCGTGCCCACCATTCACGACGAGCGTGTCGATAAATGGTGGGCACGGCGCGAAGCGCGCCGTTGCCTGCCCTGCGAAACGTGCCGGCGTCGAGGCTATCCCCACATGTGATGGAAGTGGTGCCCGATTTCGGCGAGCGCCGGATCGTGCGTTTCCACGGGCGCGGGCGCGAGATCGTGCGTGCCGGAGTCGTTGGCCGCGAGCGTTGTCGCGGCAGCAGCGGGGGCCGCAGCGACAGCCGGTGCCGCGGCCGGGGCCGCCGGAGCTGCAGCGGCCGGCGCCGCGGCGGCAACCGCAGCCGGAGCGCCCGCCGTCGACAGCACCTCGGCCACGGTCAGGCCGTCGGGGTTGTAGGTGCCGCCGTTCACCGGGATATTGTTGCCGCCGACATCGGCGGAGTTGGCGTGCATCTGCTCGGCAGCGGCGGCGACCAGCGCCGCATTCCCGCTCTGCAGTCCTTCGATCATCTTGGTCACCTCGGCGCCGAGCGTGCTGGTCTCGCCGAGCAACTCGTTGTCGAATCGTGCCTCGAAGATGCCGCCCTGCGCGGCGTCGAAGTTGGTGACGTCCGTTTGGAAGGTGTGCAGGTCGGCGATGACCTGGGCGGTCGCCGCCGCATCGTGGGCGGTGACGGCCGCGATCGCCTGCTGTCCCAGCGAATTGGACTGCGCGATGAAGTTCGCCCAGAAGGTGGTTTGCGCATCATTGTCGAGGTATTTTGGCGTCGGGTTCAGGGCGTCGCCAAACGGCGTGAAGCCGGAAACGCCGCCCTGGTTCGCCATGTTCGCCAGGTTGGTGTCGCCCTGGACGATGTCGATGATGTCGAGGATGTTGTCGTTGCTGGCTCGTCCCGCATCGGGGTTGATGCCGGCCTGCGCGATGTAGAGGTTCTCGAGCTGCAACTGCCGCACGACGGCTTCCGCGTGAACGCCGGTCAGCCCGCCGAACAGCAGCGGGTTGGCGGTCATCAGGGCCTGCATGTCCGTGATGATCGCGTTCACATCGTTGCTGATCGTGGCCGCGTTGTCGGCGTTGACGCCGCCGAGTATCTGGCTCGCCACGTCGTTGAAGATGACGCCGATCTCGGCGAGATTGGCGTGGGGCGCGGTCGCGGCCGTGACGCCGGCGGCAAGGCCCGCGGGGGCCGCCAAAAATCCGGCTGCGCCGTCTTGCGTCGCTAAGGTGGCGAGATTGGCATCGTTGTTGACGATGCTGAGGATGTCGAGATGGCTGGTGCGCAGCGCCGCTTCCGCCGCCGCGACGCTGCCGAAATCGCCGCCGCCATTGACCGAGGCCGTGGCCGCCGAGAGCGCGGTCGTGATGTCGGCCAGGATCGTGTTGACATGGGTCAGCGTGTCGCCGGTGAATTGTCCGGCGGCGACCTCGGCCTGAAGGCCGGTTTGCACGGCGGTGAGATCGGCGGTGTATTTGAACACGCTGCCCAATCCCTGGCCGCCTTCCTCGACCACGTTTTGCCACAAACCGCCCACCAGGGCGCGGGATGCGTCGTTGAACGTCAAGCCGAGATCCGAGAAGGCCGGTGCGGAAGATGCCGGGGGCGTTGGATCAGTCGGAGGCGTGGTCGGGTCGGTCGGCGGTGTCGGATCGACCGGGGGATCAGGAGTAACAACGGGGGATGTCTGATCGTGGCGATGATGGTGATGAGAATGGCTGGCCATGGCTGGCTTTTCTCCCTGTCAACGTGACCGATGGCCGCAACCGATCGTCCTCTTTCGTGGCGTCATTCTGCTGATAGCGGGGCCATTGCACCTGGAAGCAAGGTGATAGCTGGACGAATGTGTGACGCTTGATGAGTTCGTCCGCCGGGTTCCCGCGCGTTCGTGCCGACGATGTCGTCGAGTAAGCGCGACCACTTCCCGTGTTGGCATCGCCGCCGCCGGCTGACGATGTCCGCTGCCGAGGGTGGGCCGCAAGTCGGCGTGGCATGGTCAAGCCGACTCGAATGGTCCGAAGCGGATGCCGGGCATGTCCTATTTTGTTTCGAGGCGGGAGAAGCGAAAATTGCAGTGGCTGGCGCCGCCGGCCAGCGTCTGGGTTCGTTGCAAACGAATGCCGCGCGTTGCGTAGGCCTCGAAATCAAGTCCGCAAATATGCGGGAGGATTTCCTCGTCGCCGTGACGGGCGGCGAATTTGCAGAAACCGCAAGCCTTGTAATCGATACCGAACTCAAAGCTGTCGCCGGGCCCTGGCTCGACGAAATCGTAGACGAAATCCTCGGGATATTCGTTCGCCAGGCTCTGTGCTGCCTGCTCGCGGATCAAGGATTGGTTCTCGTCAGACATGAACTGACGTCCCGAAGCGAGCCGCTCGGCCTCCGGCACGGTCAGCAATTGAGCCTTGTAACTTTCGCGCTCGATGTCGCCAATGATCGGGAGGGCAACGCCATGCCGCCGGAGCACGCGCCCGATCGCCATGAAGCCCATCAAGCGCATGAAGAAGTCACTCATGCGGCTGGCCGCACCGCCGACATAAGGCATTTGGCTGAGCACGATTTCGAACTCGTCCATCACGTCCTGTCTGACCTTTTCCAGATCCGTCAGATGCGCGCGTTCGCGCAGCATCGTCCCGGCGAGGTCGAGGCGCTGGCGCATGGCGGCTTCCATTGCACCGCGATGCGCCTGATAGAATGGATGCACAGGGTCCGCTTGCGGCGCTTTTCGCATGTCAGATCGTCTCCTGTTCGACGAATTCCAGCGCCAGCCCATGCGCCGCCGCGGGCGGTACCAGCAGCACGGCGTCGGTAAGTTCGAAGCCGACCGCGTTGTTTTTCAATACCCGCGCTGTCGCGTCCAGATCGGTGACCGCCAGACGCGCGGCGCAAAAGCGCGGCGACGTATCGATGGCAAGGCCCGGCGTTCTGCGCGCCATCTCGGACGGGCCGAGCACGGTGATGCGGTCGCCGCGCTCACCAACCGTCAGCCGCCCGGGCGCAAGCTCGGCCTTGTTGTCCATGACGCGCTCGAGGAAATCGCGGTGCGCTGCCGGCTCCGGCGCCGACATCACGACCTCGACCACGCGGAGCGCGCCGTTGGGGTGGTGCTGATACTCGGGCTTCCAGAACAGTTCCGGCGGATGACGCTGCTGGCAGGTGAAGAAGGCGATGCCGGGCATGGCTGTCGCGGTGGCGAAGGCCAGTGAAAACGCAACGCGCGCCGTGCCGCCGCCCGGCAGCACCGCGTCACGCCCGAAATCAAACGGCGCGTAGGCGCTGACGTGCTCGGCCTTGAAGCGCGCCGCATCGGCATGGGCGTCGTCGCTGTGCAGCGCCAGCATCGACATTCCCTCATTGGCGCCAAGAAAATTCCGGTTGTGGGCGGCGAAGCTGAACCTGTCAGGCGAGGCCGGCGGCACGGCCGCGGGATCGGTGATGGCGAGCAGTTCCAGAAAATTGTTCCCGAACATGGCGAGGCGATTGCTGGTTCCGAACGGATGCACGCCGGTCGGCGTGAGGTTGAAGCCGAGCCTTTGCCAATCGAGCGCAGCCTGCGCCAGATCGTGAACACAGACGACAAGATGGTCCAGTCGGCGGGGCATGGGGATCTCCGGGTTGGAGGCCGACCGTAACCGGCGACATCACCGCGCGGCAAAGCATTGTTGCTGCGGTTTAGCGCAAGAAAATCTATTGCAAGGCCGCCGCCTATCGGTGACAAACTCGGCGGTAATGACCTACATCCTCCCACCGCTCAATGCGCTCCGGGCCTTCGAAGCCGCCGCGCGCCATCTCAGCTTCAAGCTTGCCGCGCATGAATTGCATGTGACGCCGGCGGCCGTTGGGCAGCAGGTGAAGGCGCTCGAAGCGCGCCTCGGCATCCGCCTGTTCGAGCGGCTGCACAGGCAGCTTGTTCTGACCGAGGCCGGCCAGGCCTATCTGCCGGAAATATCCGACGGCTTTCGCCGCATTGCGGATGCGACCGTGCAATTGAAGCCGGTGGGCGCGGCGCTGCTGCAGCTCGGCGTGCACGGCAGCTTCGATCTGCGCCGTCTGGCGCTGGAAGAGTTTCGCGCAAGCCACGCGGAAATCGGCCTGCGGGTGCTGCAGCCCGCCGGCCTGCACGAATTGGTCGAGGGCAAGGTCGACGCGCTGATCGCGCGCGGGCTCGGCCATCATCCGGGCTATCGCTGCGATCGCTTGGGGGAGGGGGCAGGGCTCGGCGATTGGCTGATTGCGCCTGCCGGCACGGCGGATTGTCCTGAGATCGCCGGCTTCCGCGATTGGCTGCGCGGTTTGCCGGATGCCAATTCGCTCGCACTGCAGCGTCGCCGCCGTGTGGTCGGCATTGTCGGAAATTGAGGTGACTCTTGAAGCAGAAAAAATTCGGCTCTCGCGGTCCTGATGTCTCCGTGATCGGGCAGGGCACCTGGTATCTCGACCACGGCGACCGCAAGGCCGCGATTGCGGCGCTCCGCCGCGGCGTCGAGACAGGCATGACGCATATCGACACCGCCGAGATGTACGGCGATGCCGAGCTTGTTATCGCCGACGCCATCGCCGGCCTGCCGCGCGAAAAACTCTTCCTCGTCTCGAAGGTGCTGCCGAGCAACGCCTCGCGGCGCGGCACCATCACCGCCTGCGAGCGCTCGCTGAAGCGGCTGAAGACCGACCATCTCGATTGCTACCTCTTGCACTGGCGCGGCTCCTATCCGTTCGAGGAGACGGTCGCGGCGTTCGAGGAGCTTGTCGCAAGCGGAAAGATCCGCTCCTGGGGCGTCAGCAATTTCGACGAGGACGATCTCGGCGAACTGCTCGACGTCGCCGGCGAAGGCAGGATCGCCTGCAACCAGGTGCTCTATCATCTGCAGGAGCGCGCGATCGAGCACGCGGTGATCCCGTGGTGCGAGCGCAACGGTGTTGCCGTCGTCGCCTATTCGCCGTTCGGCCACAATGATTTTCCGTCCGCGCGCAGCAAGGGCGGCGAGGTGCTGCAGAGAATCGCCGATGCGCACAAAGCGAGCCCGCGCCAGGTCGCGCTCGCCTTTCTCACGCGCGCGCCGTCGGTGCTGGCAATTCCGAAAGCCTCGAGCGCGGATCACGCCGCGGAGAACGCCGTTGCCGGCGATCTTAAGCTGAGCGATGCCGACATCGCCGCGCTCGACAAGGCCTTTCCGCGCGGGCCGAAACCGCGTGGTTTGCCGATGCTGTAGGTCTCTCCGCTCCCTCTCCCCGTTCTTCACGGGGAGAGCGTAGGGGTGAGGGGCTGCCTCCGCGAGCACTGCGGTCTGATAGACCTGTACCCCCTCACCCGGAATTCGCGCTTCGCGCAAATTCCGACCTCTCCCCGCAAGCGGGCGAGGTTGAAGAGTGCGCCCACCGCTGCATGACGCGTTCGGGAACCACGGTCCTTAACAAAGTCTTTCAATTGCCCCCTCTGCGCATATCGGCATCCCGCTTTCGGGCCTAGTCGCATCCCGCGAATTGGTGTTTTTTACAACCTCGCCCGATTCGAATTACTGTCGTCGAGATTGCCGTGACACCGCCCCCCGCCGCAGCCGCGAGGCTGGACAGCGCTCCATTACCTTTTCCCGAGAAGAGAGCCGCGATCCGCAAGGCGCCCGCACGCGCTGACCGGCCGTTCAAGGGCATCGCGCTGATCCTGGCCTCGACGATCTTTCTCGGCACTTCCGACGTCACGGCGAAATATCTCTCGGCAACCTTGCCCTCGATCGAGATCACCTGGATCCGCTTCCTGGTGTTCGCGATGATCATGACGCCGGCGATGATGCCGGGCTCGCCGCTGTTTGCGATGCAGACCAATCGTCTCGGCCTGCATCTGTTGCGCGGCGCGACCATCCTCGGTTCCTCGCTGTTCTTCATCTCCGGCCTGCGGTTCCTCCCCATTGCGGAAGCCTCCGCCACCGGCTTCGTTGCGCCGCTGTTCGTCACCGCGCTGTCGATCATCTTTCTCAGCGAGAAGGTCGGCCTGCGCCGCTGGATCGCCACGGCTGTCGGCCTGATCGGCGTGCTCATCATTCTGCGCCCGGGCACCGGCGCGTTCCATCCGGCGGCGTTCTTTCCGCTGGTCTCGGCGCTGGCCTGGGCCTGCACGCTGATCATCACGCGGATGATGAGCGGCACCGAGCGCGCCATCACCGTGATGGCCTATTCGTCGATCGTCGGCCTCTGCATTCTTTCCGCGCTGGTGCCGTTCGTCTGGGTGACGCCGACCTGGCACGACATCGCCTTCGGCATCCTGATCGGCATCGCCTCGACCGCGGGGCAGTGGATCGTGGTGCTGGCGTTCCGCTACGCCGACGCCTCCGTGCTGGCGCCGTTCTCCTATACGCAGCTGCTGTGGGTCAGCGTGCTCGGCTACTTCATCTTCGGCGAAGTGCCTGATGCCTACACCATCACCGGCGCCGCCTTCATCGTCGCCTCGGGCCTCTACACCGCCCATCGCGAGCGGGTGCGCCAGTCCCAGCTTCTTTCCGTCCCGGGCGAGCCGTCGCCCAACGCCTGAGCCGTCAGGCGATCAACCCGCCAAAAACGTGGCGCGAGTGCCACAGCCGCGCCGCAAAACGCCCGGTTGTGATGCAAATCCGGCGGATTCAACCCGGCATCCGTAATTCTACGGCGGAACCCATGCTACTGAGTCCCCATGGCGCCGGCAGAGCGCCGGATAATGGGGTCGGGCGTTGTTTTTTCAGTTGTTACCGTCGGCACAGCGCCGGCACCGCCGCGATGCGGCCGCGTGGGCCGTCGCGATGTCGGCATCTATTATCGGACTGAGCCTTGCGGCAGGGCCCGCGAATGCGGCGTGCGTCCCCGATCCGGCCGCGAGCGGAGACACCGTCACCTGCACCGGCAACACCCCGGGCGGCTTTCAGGCCGGCGGCGGCGTCGATAACCTCACGGTCACCGTGGTTTCCGGCGCCACCGCCAGCGATGGCGGCGGTGGCGTGATCATCGGCGTCAACGACTTCACCACGGTGACCAATAACGGCACGCTCTCAGCAGGGCCATTCACCGCCGGCATCTTCGCCGGCGTTAACAACACGATCGTCAACGCGGCCTCCGGCGTCATCAGCCTCGGCGACGACAGCGTCGGCATCTTCGCTGCCGGCAACAGCACCATCACCAATGCCGGCCAGATCACGGTCGGCGACGGCGTTGGGCGGGCCGGCATCGTTGCCATCAACAACGACAACACCGTCAGCAATCTCGCCGGCGCCATCATCACCGTCGGCATCGACGCCGACGGGATCTTGCTGCAAGGCAATCGCGCCATCGTCAACAACGCCGGCACGATCAACGTGGCCGCTTCCGGCGCCGCCATCGACGTGTTCGGCGACGACGCGATGATCACGAGCATCGGCGTGCTGAACGTCGGCGACAATGCCGCCGGCATTGCCGTGCAGGGCGATGGCGCAACGATCATGCATTCCGGCACCCTCAATGGCGGTATTCAGAACGCCGGTGTCGCCTTTAACGGCTCGTCCGGCACGGTCAGTAACAGCGGCCGCATCCTGCTCGGCGACGATTCCGTCGGCATCGTCGTGCTCGGCGATTCCAACACCATCACCAACAGCGGCACCATCACCGTGGGAGGCGGCTTTGCCGTCGGCATCGACGCCACGAGTTTCGTCGGCACCAATTCCGTCATCAACACGGGCACTATCAACGTCGGCGCGGGCGCGACGGGCATTCTACTCCAAGGCACCGGCACCGTTTTCAACTCGGGCACGATCAATGCCGCCACCGGCTTCGCGGCGATCCAATTTTGCGGCTGCGGCGCCGCCAACGTGCTGACTCTCGGCCCGGGCAGCGTCATCAACGGCTACGTGTTGGGTACCGGCATCGACACGTTTCAGCTTGGCGGCACGGGCAAAGACACTTTCAACCTCAGCCTAATCGGTTTGGCTAGTCAGTTTGATGGATTCTCGACTTTCAACAAGGTCGACAACTCGAATTGGACACTCATCGGTTTCGGTAGCGGTCAACTGTGGAATGTTCTTGGCGGCACGCTCACGGTGAACGGAGTCGCCGGCCAGGTGATAGTCAATGCCGGCGGCACACTGGCTGGCACCGGCGTTGTTGGCGATACGTGGATCAACAGCGGCGGCACGCTGGCGCCAGGTAATTCGATCGGCACTCTCAATGTGTCGGGAAGTCTGACTTTCTCGGCGGCGTCGGGCTACATGGTCGAGATCTCGGGTGCAAGCAGCGATCTAGCCCAGGTCACCGGCGTGGCCACGCTGGGCGGCGCCACCGTCGTGGTCGTTCCGACTGGAACGGTAGCGAGGCAGTACACGATCTTGACCGCGGCCAGCGGAATATCCGGCACGTTCAACCCCGTTGTGTCGAGCGCTTCGCCGAACCTCAACGCAAGCCTGAGCTATGACCTCAATAACGTCTACCTGAATTTAGCGCTCGGCTATGGCAGCAGCCTCAACGTCAACCAGCAGAACGTCGCCAATAGCCTGACCAATTTCTTCAATACCACCGGCAGCATTCCCGCCGCTTTCACCTCGCTATCGCCGGCCGGCCTGACGCAGGTGTCCGGCGAGATCGCGACCGGATCGCAGCAGTCGACCTTCGATGCGATGAACCTGTTCCTCTCGCTGATCTCCGATCCGTTCGT
>Ga0102590_1001055_pt1 | contig 45946 bp, 43 predicted proteins | sample AraplaMF_Col_mMF_FD_76859 | JGI IMG/M metagenome (GOLD analysis project Ga0102590, IMG submission 76859) | Arabidopsis root microbial communities from the University of North Carolina, USA - plate scrape MF_Col_mMF | ecosystem: Host-associated > Plants > Roots > Endosphere | place: USA... | reverse complement strand
CGTATTTTGTGCAAGGAACCAAAATCTAGTACGTAAGTACTAATTTAAAAACTAACGTTGCTATGAAAGTCACCTGTCTGATTCTAACCAGCCATTTATGTATCGCCAACCTTGCCTCGGCAGGAGGTAAATCTCCGGAGACCCTTTCGGATATGAGAATGCCTTTGTCTGACACCACTGCCCGGGTGGTAAATTTTACCGACAGCACTAAAGTTACCGGGGATCGGAACCTTTTGCCTGAAATCCCGGACTTTCCGGAACTACGTAAGTACTCCTACCTGAAGATGAACAAAAAGGCAGTCCTCAGCGACACTGTTCCTTTCAAGCCATCTATCCAGCTGGGGGCTATTATTCACATGTTCGCCTCCGCCGAACAGGACGGTTTTACCAACCCCCATGGCGCGGCTTCGCCTACTTCCTGGAAAAGAGGCTTCACCCTCTACCGGGCCCGCGTTTTGGTAGGCGGTCAGCTTACGCCTAAGGCCAGCTTCTTTATGGAGACCGAATTGCCCTCCGCTATCGGCGGCCCTAACGCTGACAGTACCAAGAACGTGAAAGTAGCGCCCATTATACTGGATGCTCAGTTCCAGTACAATTTCTGCAATGCCTTCCAGATCATCGCCGGCCAGCAGCTGGTGTCCAACAACCGTAACGGTCTGCAGGGCGCTGCCGCCATGCTGACGAACGATTTCTCCTTCTTCCAGTATCCGTATAACCTGTTTGAGAACAGTCCCTTACAGGGCAACTTCGGTAGAGATCTCGGCGTTAATGCCCGCGGTTTCCTGTTCAACGACAAATTCGAATACCGTGCAGGCGTATTCACCGGCCGTAATATAGATGGTAAAGGGCCCCTTCGCCTGGTAAGCCGTGTAGCCTACAGCTTCCTGGACCCTGAAAAGGATTACTACTACGCAGGCACCAACCTGGGGAAAGGTAATACGCTCACCTGGGGCGCAGGCGTTGATAAACAAGGTTCTTATTACAGCCTGAGCACAGATGTATTCCTGGATAAGCCGCTGTCTGCAACAGGTTCTATCACCCTGAGCGGCGCCTTTCAATACATGACCGGTGGTACGAACGTAGATTCAAAATATTCCTTCGTATCTCTTATTCCCAAACAAACCGTACAGTTTCTGGAGCTGGGTTATTATTTTAAGAAAGCAAAACTGCAGCCCTGGCTGAAGTTCGAGAACCAGGATATATCCGCCGATGTAGTGCAAACCGGTGGTCTGGATAAGGAAGCCTTCAATAAGATCAGTTCCAGCTCCGTATACGGTGGCGGTATCAATTACTTTTTCAACGGCCTGGGTACTAACCTGCGCCTCTCTTACACCGCCCGTTCCTACAACGTAGCCGGTACAGAAGGATTTGATAAGAAAACATACGGCCAGGTCTGGGCACAGGTACAGATCTTCATTTTCTAACAAAAGTCATTTCACTATATAAAACGCATTACAATGATCGCCTCTTTTAAAAAATTAATGATTGGCTTAACGGCTTCTTTGCTGTTGTTAACCATTGCGTCCTGTAATTCCGGCAATAAGCAATCTGCTGCGGATGATAAAGCCGCTGATGCCAACACCGTTAAGATCGGCGTGCTGCATTCACTCAGTGGGACCATGGCTATCTCTGAAGTATCCTTACGGGATGCGGTACAGATGGCGGTAGATGAGATCAACGCCAGCGGCGGTGTACTGGGCAAAAAGATAGAGCCCGTGATCGTAGACCCCGCATCTGATTGGGATCTCTTTGCAGAAAAATCCAAAGAGCTGTTGATGGATAAGAAAGTAGCGGCTGTATTCGGTTGCTGGACTTCCGTTTCCCGTAAATCAGTACTGCCTGTTTTCGAAGAGAACAACGGATTGCTGTTCTATCCCGTGCAGTATGAAGGGGAGGAGAGCTCAAAGAATGTAGTCTACTCCGGCGCTACGCCTAACCAGCAATTAATCCCTGCTGCTGATTACCTGATGAGCGCTGAAGGCGGCAACTATAAAAGGTTCTACCTGCTGGGTACCGATTATGTGTTTCCCCGCACTGCCAACAAGATCCTGAAAGCATACCTGCTTTCCAAAGGCATTGCAAAAGAGGATATCATTGAAGAATATACGCCTTTCCATCACCAGGATTATCAAACCATCGTATCAAAAATTAAGAAGTTCGCTGTGGGTGGTAAAGCCTGTGTGCTTTCTACCATCAACGGCGATTCCAATATTCCTTTCTACAAAGAATTCGCGAACCAGGGCCTTACAGCCGCCACCTGTCCCATCATGGCATTCTCTGTGGCGGAAGATGAGCTGCGCGCCATGGATACCGAATTCCTGGTAGGTCACCTCGCTGCCTGGAACTATTTCCAGTCAAACGATTCTCCTGAGAATAAAAAATTCGTAGAGAGCTTCAAGGCCTATTGTAAGAAAAAGAACCTGCCCGGCGGCGCTGAAAGGGTAACCGACGATCCTATCTGCTGGGCTTATACAGATGTATACCTCTGGGCGAAAGCAGCAGAGAAAGCAGGTTCTTTCGATGTTGACAAAGTACGTGCCGCGCTCCTGGGCTTGTCATTCGATGCGCCTGCAGGTACCGTAAAAATGGACGATAAGATCAACCACCTCGCTAAATCAGCGATGATCGGTGAGATCAAACCCGACGGACAGTTTTCAGTGATCTGGAAATCGCAGGGGCTTATTGCTCCCCAGCCTTTCTTTACACTGGACGCCACCGCTAAAAAATAGGAACTGTATTACTACTATAGGGAAGAAATGAAAACGGAAATCAAATTAAAGCTATGCATGCTGCTATGCTGCCTGTGCTGGGGTATTGCCCATGCACAGGACAGCACCAGCATATACATTCAACAGGTATTGCACCCGCAGCATGACACTATGCGCGGACAAGCCCTGTCACGGCTGGCTGCACTGCAGCCGCCTGCCGCCCTTCCGTTCCTGGAAGCAGTCAACAGCAGCAGCCTTTATTTATTAAAAGATAAAGCCGTCACTACAGGCGGCAAAAAGAGCGGTGCTGAGGAGTTATTTACAGTATATGAAGTATTTCCTTCGCATCAATTACTAAAAGATGAAAGCGGGCAGCCCCTGATGCTGCCTGCTTCGTCTTTACAGCAGGTACAGATCAGCCGCGTACAACGCTTACAGCTGGCGTCCTTGTCTTCCTGGCTGGGCATCTTCAGCGCAGATCCGCAGAAGCGCGCCATGTCTTACGGACAACTACAACAAGCGTCAGATACTTCGCAGATCAAGGCTTTAGCGCTTGCTTTGCAGATGGAAACCAATGCTGCCGCACTACGTGCAGGCAAAGAAGCCTGGTATGCCATTCATTTAAATAATACGACAGATGCTGGTTTCGCAAAGCTCTTCATAGATTCATTGGCTGCTAATGGAGGTGATAATGCAGCGGTATTATTACGCGCTTATAGTAAAAAAGCAGGCGCCATACAACAAGCTACCGCATACGCTGCAAAGAAAGCAGACAAACTGGATAGCAATTATGCCTGGCTACAGCGTATACAAAACCTGTTCAGTGGTATCAGCCTGGGAAGTATCCTCATCCTGGTATCCCTGGGATTGGCTATCGTGTACGGCCTGGCGGGCATCATCAATATGGCCCATGGGGAATTCCTGATGATAGGCGCCTATGCTACCTACTGTACGGAAATGCTTTTCGCCAATGTGCTGCATATACAGAACAGCAACTGGTTCTTTATTGCCGCGCTGCCTGCCTCCTTTATAGCTGCGGGTTTAATGGGCCTGTTCCTGGAATGGCTGATCATCCGCCGTTTATATGCACGTCCGCTGGAAAGCCTGCTGGCCACCTGGGGTGTTAGTTTAGTATTGATACAAACGGCCCGCACTATCTTCGGCGATCTCACTGCAGTAAAGCTGCCCGAGATGCTGGCCGGCGGATGGCAGGTATCGCCTCACCTGGTCTTGCCATATAACCGCATCTTTATCATCCTGCTGGCCATCGTTGTCGTCATCGCGCTATACAGTATGTTGTTCCGTACCCGCCTCGGTATGCAGATCCGGGCTGTTACACAGAACCGTAACATGAGCGCCTGCCTGGGTATCGATACCCGTCGCGTAGATGCGTTCACGTTCTTCATTGGCGCCGGTCTTGCAGGTCTGGCAGGTTGCGCCATGACATTGATCGGCAACGTGGTGCCCGATATGGGGCAAACCTACATCGTGGACTCCTTCCTGGTGGTAGTCACCGGCGGAGTAGGCAAGCTGGTCGGCACTATCACTGCCGGATTGGGTATCGGCATTTTCTCCAAAGTACTGGAAGCCTTCTTCCAGGCGGTTTACGGAAAAGTGCTCATCCTGCTGCTGATCATGATCTACATGCAGTTTAAACCAAGGGGCTTGTTCCCTGATAAAGGAAGGATCGCTGAAGAATAACAACAAAACTATTATACACCATGCCTGATAAATCATCTAAACTGGTCACCCTGCTATTTGTGCTGTTCTTTGCAATAGTGCTGCCGGCCGGTCATCTGCTGGGCATTGTCTCCATCAATACCATTTCACTGTGGGGCAGGTACTGTTGCTTCGCTATCGCTGCATTGGGAATAGACCTGATCTGGGGCTATACCGGTATCATGTCTATGTGCCAGGCTTTCTTTTTCTGCCTGGGAGGTTATTGTATGGGCATGCACCTGCTGCTGAAAGCCACCGCCCTCCAGGGACAGGAGTTGCCCGACTTTATGATCTGGAATAACTTTTCCTCATTGCCTGCATTCTGGCAGCCTTTTCATGGCTTTGTTCCTGCCGTGCTGCTGGCGCTGTTGGTACCGGCTGTCATTGCTTTTATCATTGGCTTCTTTGTATTCAGAAGCCGTATCAAAGGCGTTTACATGGCCATCATTACCCAGGCTTTGGCCCTGGGCATGTACTTATTGTTCCTTCGCAATGAAACAAAGCTTGGCGGTACGAACGGTCTCACTAATTTCAAAACGGTATTGGGATTTGATCTGTCTTCATCTGCTACCAAACTGGGTTTATATTTCGCTGCAGTGGTGATGCTTTGCGTTTCATATATACTTTGCCGTAAGATCGTCAATTCCAAGTTTGGAAAAGTACTGCAGGCTATCCGCGATAGCGAGCCGCGTGTGGGTTATACCGCCTACCGCGTACTACATTACAAGCTCGCTGTTTTTGTAGTAGCAGCTGTATTAGCAGGCCTGGCCGGTATGCTTTATGTACCGCAAACTGGTATCATTACGCCCGGCCGCATGAGCGTTACTTCTTCAGTTGAAATGCTCATGTGGGTGGCGTTAGGTGGTCGGGGCAGACTGAAAGGTGCTATCATCGGTGCGCTCTTGGTGAACTGCCTTTACAGTCTTTGCACCAGTCTTTTCCCCGAAGGATGGCTCTTCGTGCTGGGTATCCTCTACATATTAACCGTATTATATTTCGATAAAGGCTTTACAGGATTGTTTGACAAGCTCTCTGCTTTACTGCGTAGTCGCAGGAAGGCTGTTGTTGAAAGCCCCGCCATATCAGGGTCTTCATCCCCGTCATTGCGAGGAGCTGCGAGGCTTAGCGCGGAGCGCGACGAAGCAATCTCCTAAGGGCCTTCAATAAACTTTAGATTTTACAACATATACAATGTTACTAACAGTCAACAATCTCTCCGTCTCCTTCGGTGGCCTCCAGGCCCTCAACCTGTCCCACTTCCAATTAGAAGACAAAGAGCTCCGCGTAGTCATCGGCCCTAACGGCGCCGGTAAGTCCACTTTCATGGACATCCTCTGCGGCAAAACCAAACCCGACACCGGAGAAATATTATTCAACGGCAAACCTACCCACGGTCTCACCGAAGTAGAAATAGCCGAATTAGGCATCGGCCGCAAGTTTCAGAAATCCACCGTCTTCTCCAGCCTTAACGTCTTCGAGAACATGACCCTCGCTGCCCGCATGAAGAAAGACGTCTTCTCCTCGCTCTTCTTTAAAATGTCGCCCGCTTTCAAAAAACGCATTATAGAAGTGGCCGAGCGGGTAGGCTTGACATCTGTCCTCCATCAACAAGCTGGTGCGCTTTCCCATGGCCAAAAGCAATGGCTGGAGATCGCCATCGTCGTGCTGCAGGACCCGAAGCTGTTGCTGATAGACGAACCCGCCGCAGGCATGTCCGACCGCGAAACAGAACGAACCGGTGAGCTTCTCCTGGAACTCTCCAAAGAACACGGCGTTATTGTCATTGAACACGATATGCATTTCGTTCGCCAGATCGCCAACAACCGTGTCAGCGTACTGGTGAACGGTAAATTACTAATGGAAGGTTCTTTCGAGGAAGTAAGGAACGATCAGCGCGTGATCGACTGCTATCTCGGAAGAGCAAATGCGCAACTGGAAAAACTATAATAGTATGAAAGAGGCAAATATCCTGACAGTCAGCGGACTGAAAGCCGCCTACGGCGAAAGCACCATCTTATGGGGCGCCGGTCTTTCTGTAAAGAAAGGCGCCATCACCACCGTGATGGGACGTAACGGGGTAGGGAAGACCACCCTCCTGAAAACCATCATGGGCCTGGTAAAAGCCAAAGAAGGACATATCCTCCTTAACGGACAAGACATCACCAACTGGCCTTCCCATAAAATAACCAGGGCTGGCATCGGTTACGTACCGCAGGGTCGCGAGATCTTTCCCAAGCTCAGTGTATACGAAAATCTGAAACTGGGACTGGAAGCTGCCACTGGTAACAAAGCCGCCTTCCCGGAAGAAGAGATCTATGCCCTGTTTCCCATCCTGAAAGAATTCCGTCGCCGCCTGGGCGGTAACCTGAGCGGTGGTCAGCAGCAGCAATTGGCCATTGCCCGTGTGCTGATCAGTGGTCCTTCGCTGTTATTGCTGGACGAGCCTACCGAAGGCATTCAGCCGTCTATCGCCATCGAAATAGGGAATATCCTCCGTCAGCTGGCTGAAGAAAGGGGCATTGCCGTACTGCTGGTAGAGCAAAAGATCGATTTCGCCAGGCAGGTAACCGACTATTTCTACTTTATGGAAAGGGGTAAGATGGTGAAAGAAGGAGAAGCCCTGAGCCTGGATTTCAGGGAATTGCAGGAACATATTGCCGTGTAGTTGTTTTCGGGTGTTATAATTTCTATTTTTAGAAGAATGAATCACGACCTGGGTATCATATCAGAAGACCGCAAACTCTTCAAATACTTTACCATCCGCTATGGTATCGCCCTTACTTTTATTGCCGTTCTCTCGATACTGAGCCAGGTTCGTATCCAGCAACACCTCAACCGCTCTATGGACGACTCGCACGTGATCAATTTCGCTGCGAGACTGCGCACTTACAGCCAGATCCTGAGTAAATCGGCCTTACAGCTGCAGAACGGTCTCGAATTCGAGAACAATGGCAAAGAGTTCGTAAATACCTTACGGCAATGGGAAAAGGCCCAGGAAGGCCTCCAAACGGGCAGTAAGTTCCTGAACCTTCCTACCGAGGACATGGAGGAGATCAACGAAATGTTTGAGCTCATCAGCCATCCCCGGGCAGAGATCATGCGTGCGGCAGAACATATCGTTACCATCCTGGATACCTCGAAGCCTTTCAACCCGGCCTTGATCCGTCCTTATGTAAAGACTATCATGGACTATGAGCAATCCTACCTCCTGGGAATGGACCTCATTGTATTTGATTACGACCGCTTTTCCAAAGAACGTATCCGCCAGCTGAAGCAGATCGACTACCTGATGCTGAGCCTCGTTTTGCTCACTCTCTTGCTGGAAGCCGCTTTCATCTTCTATCCCATGGCCATCCACATCAAGAAGGTGGTGCTGGGATTGATCTCTTCCGAAGAGAGATCCAAGACACTAAAGGACGAACTGCAAGCGGCCAACGATCGTATGGAGAAGTCCTACAACGAGCTGCGCGAAATGAACTTCGCCCTGGACAAGGCCACGTTCCTCGTAAAAACGGATCCCCAGGGAAGGATCATTTACGCAAACGATAAATATTGCCATCTCACCAAATACACGATGTCCGAGCTGCGTAACAAGCCGGTATTCTATAACAACATGGGCGGCAAGGAAAGTGTGATCTACGAGCACATCCGCGACGATCAGAAACGGGAAGAAGTGTGGCAGGATGAGATCTTCGACTACGCCTCAGACGGCACCGGCTTCTGGCTGGATGTAACGCTGATCCCTGTATTTGACAATGCAGGAAGTCTCTATCAATATCTGATTATCGGCAACGACGTCACTAACCGTAAGAACACCGAGCGTGAGAACCGGATATTGAACGAAGAGAAAATGCTTCGCGAAGGCGTTGAGCAGAAGATCAAGTCTTACGCTATCATCAACGGCCAGGAGAAGGAACGCAAACGCATTGCTGCCGAGATTCACGACGGCATCGGTCAGATGCTCACCAGTCTCCGCATGAAGCTGGAGCAGATAGAAGACCGTAGCACTACGCCTGACCCGGAAGTGGTCATGGTCAACAATATGCTGTCAAAGCTTATTACCGAGACCCGCCGTATCTGTTCAGACCTCATGCCCAGTGTGCTGGAAGATTTTGGTCTTCGCTCCGCCATCGATGATCTGGTGAAAAGTGTAAAAGATGCTGATCGTAAAATGGAAGTGTTGGTGGATGCGAACATTCGTGTATCGCCGCTTTCCCGTGAACTGGAAATGAGTGTATACCGCATCCTGCAGGAGGGGCTTAATAATGTGGTCAAACATTCCCAGGCTTCCCTGGTGGAGATCTATGTGGACACTTCCGGCGATTATCTGAACATGATGATCAAGGATAATGGTAAAGGCTTTTACTTTAACAATCATCAATTACACCTGAAAGATCTGGCCCGTAAAATGAATGGTATACGTGGTATGAAAGAGCGGGCAGAGCTGCTGAATGGTGCGTTTAACATCAGTACTGAACCAGGAAAAGGGACAATTATACAATTAGAAATACCTTTATAACTATGAGTGCAAAAACGAAGGTCTTTTTGGTAGATGACCACGAGATATTCCGCAACGGCTTGAAGCAATTGGTAGACAGCGAGCCTGATATGGAAGTGGTGGGGGAGGCAGGCGATGGCGAATCTGCATTGCAGGTACTGCATACTGTTTCTCCCGATGTGATCATCATGGATATCCGTATGCCTGGGATTAATGGCATAGAGACCAGCGAGGCGATATTGAGCCGTCAGCCGCAGGCGAAGATCCTTTTCTTCAGTTTATACGACAGTCCGGATTATGTGGCTAAGGCGCTGGAAATGGGCGCTAGCGGGTATATCTTAAAAGATACCAGCAATAAGATCTTCCTGAACGCCATCCGTACCGTATATAGCGGTAAGTTTTATTTCATTGGTGATGTTACTGACATATTGGTGAAAAAATATATGGACATGCGTAATGCATCTGGCCAGAAATCGGCTTCCAATGTGGATATTTCTCTTTCCAAACGGGAGGAGCAGATATTGCGGATGATAGATAATGACCTGAGTAATAAGGAGATCGCTGAGTCTTTAAATGTCAGCATCCGGACGATAGAGGCCCACCGTTTAAATATTTTGCGTAAATTTCAGACGAATAATATTGAGGAAGTCCTTGCTTCTTGCAAAGAAGCAGATTTGTTAAAGTAATTGAAAACTATGATTGTAACATTGATTGTTCTCATGTGTTTGTTCTTGCTGGGGGTAATAGGCTGGGCAGTGATTAGTATTAATCAGCGTTCCAGGCAGTGGAGTAAGTTTGATGAATAGGAGTTTTTCTGGCTTTTTTCGGTATGCTTCTAAGCAAGCATCTCTCTCAAATAGCCTGGGATAATAGCAGCCAGGAATAAAAAGAGGTAAAGGACGCATCATACGCGGAAGATTTGTAAGCTGGGGATGTACATCTGTTAGCTTACGTGATACATCTGTCGTCTTACAACACACATCTGTCAGCCTGCCCGATGCATCTGTTATCTTACAAAGCACATTTGCCGGCTTTCCCGGTAAATCTATCGTCTTGTACAGCACATCTGTCGTCTTACAACACACATCTGTCAGCTTTCGCTGTAAATCTGTTGTCTTGTGGAGCACATCTGTCAGCTTACGCGGAATACCTGTCATCTTGCAGCGCACATCTGTTATCTTACATCTAATAGCTTCGATCTATCACGATATATCTGTCAGCTTGCATCACTTATGAGTTATCTTACATCGAATACCTTTGATCTGTCAGGATATTTTTGTCAGCTTGCACCACATATCTGTCGTCTTACATTGAATACCTTCGATCTGCATCGAATTTTTTCGATCTGACAGTCAGCTTGTAATTGACCCGTCCTAAAAAAACTTACAATTAGCTAAAAGGAATATTTAAAAAGGAGAGAAGCTTAATCAGTGAGCAAGTAAATCATAATTGTAATTATTGTTATGAATAGGAGAGGAGCTTAATCAGGGCGCAATTGAGCTATTGCTGTTTTCTGTACTTTTCGCAGTATTGCCACAAGTTTTGGAAGGTTTCGTTTAACACCGCGACAATTTTATCTTTCTCTGCATTACTTATACTCTTAGCATCTCTGGATTTTCGGTAAAAAGTGGGTATGCTCCAGGAGCATTCTTCGGAGACTTTGTTCCGAAAGGTAATGGGAAACTCCATGAGTTGAGAGTAGATGTCACTAAGCATGTTTTCAGGGGTGGGGGTGGTTAATTTGTTCATATATTGGTTTGGTTTAAACGTTATTGGATAAAGCCCTGGCAAAGCAAAGCCTGTCCTCCCACTGCGGCGAGGCAATAGGTGGTCCGGGGCGAGGGACGAGAATTCACGTGATGGTATGAGTTTCGCCTCCTCTTTTATGTCCTGGAGATTCCCCACATTTTTTGGTGGGCATGAAAATATAAAGTGCTATATGTCGTATTGGACAGCCAAAATAATCATTGACTCTACCAGCCCAATTGAATAGCTTTCAATATGACAAATATAGTGGAAGTTTATTTTGTCTGCTTATTCTAATACAAAATTCTTTAAGATTTGTCCCAAATTGCCCGCCATGGTGTCAGGCGATAATAAAATAGTTTATGTACATCTTGGAGAAAAGATAAAAAAGGCGAGGACCGAAAGGAAATTAAGTCTTCGGGAGTTGGCGGCTATTTGTGATGTGGAGCATAATACAATACATGAAATAGAGAAGGGAACACTGAATTTTAGATTTTCTACAATTATTAAGATTGCTAAAGGTTTGGAAATTCCGCTTTTCGAATTACTAAAGCCCCATTGAAAATTTATTTCATCTACTGGTGTTTGCATTAATTTCATAATGGGGAATAAAGACAATAAACTATTAAAGGAATTTGGAAAGAACCTACAAAAGCTGAGAGAGGCAAAGGGGCTAAGCACAAGACAGGTTGCCTATGAAGCGGATATTTCACATAGTTCCGTCGGCAGGTTAGAAGCTGGTCTGGCTAACCCCACAATGATTACATTAATTAAATTGGTAGAAGCGCTGGACGTGGATTTGAATAGCTTGGTCCCCCGTAACTAATCCCAGGAATACACACTATAACAGTTTCCGGACCGTTATATAGTCCAATACCTATTGAAATGAAGAATAACAAACTCGCAGTAATAATATCTCTTTTACTGCCATTCGTACTGTCCTGCACCTCACCCAGCCAACCTACCACAAACCTCCGGCAAGACTTCCATCTCCCGGTAATCGTTCAAGCTCCTGCTGCAGACACTATTGAATATCAGAAAATTGATGGCATTAATAGCTCCGATTTTCTTTTTGCGGGAAAATCTAAATTTACCGATACGCTGTTGCTGGATAAGGACGGCTTTTTATTAGGAGACACGACTTCTGAGAAAGACATGCTGTGGGAGCAGAGCCGGCCTAAATTTAGAGATTCCCTAACTACTGATGGTTTCCAGATTTTTCCAGACTATAACACATCGGTTCACAACAAACGCGACTTTTATCCGAATTTCTTCTGTTATTTCCCTGTGTATGTAGTCAATGAGACCTCATCTACAAAAGTATTCTTTGCAAAAGACTCTCATGTTTTTGGCATCCAGGAGGCCATAGATGCAAGCAATCTCTCAGACGAGTGGCGCCCTATCGAGGCCCGCGGTTTCGATTTCTGTGGAAACGGTTCTTTTGGTGTAAAAGTCCACCCTGGAGAATTTATAATGTTCCTGGTACCTAAATATCAGGGAGAAGAAAAAAATGCAATGCGAATTAGATTGCAAATAGGAGAATCTTTATACATTTCGCGGTCCTATGAAGGTACTTTTGATACCAGCCAATTCAATATCCCTAACTCTCCACTATTTCGCCACTACACAGTGGATAGGAAGGCCATATCTTCTTATTCGGGCTTTTATGGGGCAATACCTAGAGGATATGACTCGGAGTGATCAATTTTCGTATATTAGCGGTAAAAGTTAGAATTTCATGCTCCCTAAGGATTTACAAGACATATTTGACGAGCATGAAGGGGATTTTGATCTCTATATTGTGAAAGCTGATCATTCTGGAGATAAATTTATTATCGATTTTGTTGTGAATCCTTTGACTATTGAGAACGAACGCCTTGCTTATCAGAAGTGGACAATCATAGCGTCTAACCTCAGGAAAGACAGAATTTCATTCGCCCCTGCTTCATTCATAGAAATTAAGAATGACCACCCTCTGCTTTGGGAGTTTACAGATACCTGGTGTCAACTCTATTTCACAGGACAGTGCCAGAACTTCGAGAAGCTGTTCTATGACCTTTGTCGAACCAATTATGAAATCTTTGGTGAACTTCAATCCTTCAATATTTCTTTGTTTAAAGCGTCTAACTACTTTAAGCCTTTTCAATATAGCAATGGCCTCCTTACACAGGGTTCTAAAAAGCTAATGGAAAAATATGCCGCCTGTTTGATGGAAAATGAACTTGACTTTACATTCCTTGGTGAGACACCACCTGGGTATCGGTACAGCCACGAATTCAATCTGGAAAATTTGAAAATTTTATTCATGGGAGATACCTATCTCATTGCTGAAGATTTTTCTTTTGTGAAGCAGCCCGAAGAGAATCATTAGCCCGTACCAATTATTTTTCCATGACAATATCCGCCACTCCCTTTGCTATCGGTAGCGCATTCGTCGGCTCCGAATTCGTCAACACCACAATCGCCATCCTCTCATCCGGCAACCTGAAATACATCGCCCTAAACCCCGGCAATACCCCTCCATGATAAACCGCTTTTTTGTTTTTATAAGTACTGACATACCATCCGTACCCATAACTAAAAGGAACGCCACCATCATTGTTACCAGTTTTCGTTGTATCCCTCCACATTTGCTCCCAATTATCCCGTGATAAGATCTTCCCGCCCTGTATCAGCAACTCCCATTTCATCATATCCTCAATAGTAGACAAGAACGCCCCGCTCGGCCTCAACGCAACATAATTCAACGCATTAACAACCGTATCTTTTCCGAGATTCACATATCCACCTGCTCGTCCATACACAATATCCTGCAGCGTAGTTGTTCTCGTGGCCATCAGCCCGTTCTTTTCAAAGATCTCTTTCTTCATATGTTCTGCAAAGCTTCTGCCGCTAATCTGCCTGATAATATCCGCTAACATAAAGTATCCGAGGTTGCAATATTGCCATTTGCTTCCTGTGGGGAAAACCAGAGAATCCTTATACGCTGCCCTGATAAGCAAAGAATCTGATTGCGTCGCCATCGCATCGAAATCCGGTGATTCTCTTATCAACCCCGAAGTATGATTCAACAAATGCCGGATAGTGATCTTACCCCAATGCGGCGGCGCATCTGCAAAGAATTTAGTCACCGGGTCATTCAGCTGCAATTTCCCCTCCTGTATAAATTTCATAATAGCCACCGCTATCATATGCTTACTCACCGAACCCAATTTAAAAACGGTATTGGTCGTAACCGGGATATTCAACTCAAGATTTGAGTATCCATACCCCTTTGTCCTAATGATCTTTCCATCTTTTATTATTCCCACCGCCAAACCAACAATACGTTGCCTCGCCATGCTGTTTTCAATGAATGTATCAATCCTGTCCTTCTGTGCAAACAAATTGGCAGGTGAGATCAATACAAAGCAAATAAAGGCAGATAAGAAGGGTAGGTTGGCTAGATTACTTTTAACGGGAGCTCGCATATATTGGGCATTTTATTATTTCACAGGGGATGTTGAGGTTCATTAAATCTATATAAATATAAGAAGATGCTGCTATTCTTTGGTACAGATGGAAGCTAAACTTTATAACCGGCCCATATGACGTCTGGGGAATAACTGTATATTGTGACCACTAAATTAACACGAACCGTTATACGCCGTTAGTATGATGAGAATCCCTAGCTTCCTGATCGTTGCCGCATCGGCAATTTTCCTATATATTGGTTATGCCATTTTTTCCTGGTTAAGGTCGTATAAAGCGCACCGGGACCCTGCCACTGCATTCAACGCAGCACTTGATAAGCTGATAGCTGCAGGAATTAAAATAAACCCGGAAGTCCAGGAAACTGAAATATTTGACCGGTGGAAAGAAGTACTAGCTAGTTATGGCCCGATTGAAGCGTTGTATATTACTTTAGGTGATAGCACTGAATATGAACCCTACACCAATTTTTCAGACAGTTGCTGGCACATAGACCTGGAGGCCGTTGAAGGGGAAGGCTCTTATGTAGAGATATTGGAGAACCTGAAGCGTATCTCAAACGGAGACCTCGACTTCCAGCATATCACAGACTATTGCAACGATGATGAAGACGGCAAGGCATGGATATCTTTTGAATTCCACGGAGACAAATATAAATGGGATTTGGAAGTGGACGATGATTGGGTAGATAGTCGTCTATTTGACAAAATTCAGGATCTGTGCCGCAAATACAACAAAAAAGGCCGGCTTACTTATTTCTCCGAAGGTCAGGGCTTTGTTACCAGTTATCTGACCGAAGACGAATTCAATCGGTTCGACGAAGTAACGAAACTGAAATTGCGCTTGCTTTAGACCACGACCAGGTCCATCTGCATGTAAAAACCGGACACCTCCCTGTATCAAAACCGGACAATCATTAAAATAGATCAATATGTATTTTGCTGACTGACACAAACGCCGCACTCTGGCATTTTCTTAGCGCCCCAATCCCGTCAATCCACTGCTATGCTAAAAAACTATTTCAAAACTGCCTGGCGCAGCCTTCTGAAAAACAAGCTTTCTGCATGCATTAATATCGGCGGCCTCTCGGCAGGCATGGCAGTGGCCATGTTGATCGCCTGCTGGATCTACAATGAATGGTCTTTTGACCGGCAGTTTGATAACTATTCCCGCATTGCCCAGGTCTGGGAGATCTGGCCCAACCGCAAAGGCGTTCAATATCAATTACCCGCTGTCGTTGCCGACGAGCTACGGGCTAAATACACCGGTAATTTCAAACGGATAGTCCTCTCTTCACAAACGCAAGAGCATGTGTTTAGTTACGGACAAACGAAACTGATAAAAGCAGGCAACTTCATTGAGCCCGAAGGCCTGCAGATGCTTGGATTGCCCATGCTGCAGGGTAGTATTTCCGGACTGAAAGATCCAAACTCGATCCTGTTATCGGAATCCTTGGCTAAAACGTTTTTTGCTGATAACAATCCCGTCGGACAAATACTACGCATGAATGATAGCCTGTCACTTAAAGTAACAGGCGTTTATAAAGACTTTCCTTACAACAGCTCATTCAGGGATGTCACCTTCCTCTCTCCCTGGGACCTGTACGAATCCTTCGATCCTGAAACCCGGTATAGCAGGCGTAGCTGGGATCATAATAACTGGCAGGTCTTTGTTCAGTTAGCAGATCATGCAGACATAGCCAAAGTGTCCGCCAGGATTAAAAATGTCAAAGCAGATAACAATCCTATGACGGATGCAAAGGGGCAAAACCTAAATACAACAGAACTTTTTTTACATCCCATGAGCCGTTGGCATTTATATTCCGAGTTCAGGGATGGCGAAAGCCCCAGCGGAAGGATCCGGTACGTTAAACTATTCGGCCTCATTGGCGTACTGGTATTGATACTAGCTTGTATCAATTTCATGAACCTCAGCACCGCCCGCTCAGAGAAACGGGCCAGGGAAGTAGGTATTCGTAAGACGATCGGTTCATTGCGTGGGCAACTGATCGGACAGTTCTTTAGTGAATCTTTGCTGGTAGCTATACTGGCGCTTGTAATAGCAATAGGTCTGTTTCGATTGTCGCTGCCCTACTTTAATGAACTGGCGGAAACAAGGTTGACTGTTCCATGGGTCAATCCTATTTGGTGGATGGCCTGTATCGGTTTCTGCCTCTTCACCGGACTGCTGGCTGGCAGCTACCCAGCGCTCTATCTTTCCTCTTTCCAGCCTGTCAAAGTGCTGAAAGGAATCCCCCGGATGGGCCGTATGGCTTCAATGCCACGCAAAATATTGGTAGTGGTACAATTTACCGTTTCCATTGCGATGATCATCGGCACCATGGTCGTCTTTAAACAGGTAGAGTACGCCCGGGACAGACCAGTAGGCTATGACCGCCAGGGTTTGGTGATGCTGCAGCTGCATACCAAAGAGATCTCTGATCATTTCTCTGCTTTCCGGACCGATCTGTTAAATACAGGCGCCGTCACTGAGGTGGCGGCATCTGTCAGCCCTGTGACTGCATCCTGGCCTTTTAACGGCGGCTTTACCTGGACTGGCCACAGTAGCTCTGTTCCTGGAGATCCCGATTTTGCCATGAAAGGTGTATCGCCGGAATATGCGAAAACAGTTGGCTTACAATTTACCCACGGAAGGGACTTTCGGACAGGACCTTCAGGTGCCGATGCAATAAATATCATCCTCAGCGAATCCGCTGCCAGGTCGATGGGCTTCAATGATCCCATTGGCAAGACGGTAACCTGGACGGGAATTGGACAGCAATTTACAGTCATTGGTGTAGTGAAGAACATGGTGATGGAATCTCCGTATGAATTACCTGTTCCCGCTATTTTCTATCTGGCGCCATGGGCAATGCCCAGTGTGACCATCAGGATCAATCCTCAAATGAGTGCCCACGAGGCGCTTAGCAGGATTAGTCCCGTATTCACTAAATACAGCCCGGCCGAGCCATTTGATTACAAATTCGTAGATGAGGCCTATGACGCAAAGTTCCGCATTGAATCACGTGTAGGCCAGTTAGCAGGCTTCTTCACTATCCTGGCGATCTTTATATCCTGCCTGGGATTATTTGGCCTCGCTTCCTTTGTGGCAGAGCAACGTACCAAGGAGATCGGTGTCCGGAAAGTGATGGGGGCAACGGTGTTCAACCTCTGGACAATGCTGTCGAAAGACTTTGTGCTTTTAGTTGGCTGCTCCTGTTTGATCGCCATCCCCATTGCCTGGTGGGCGCTTCATGAATGGCTCCAACAATTTGCGTACAGAACAGCGATATCCTCATGGATCTTTGTAATGGCAGGCATTGGAGCGGTCCTTATAACGTTGTTGACGGTGAGCTATCAAAGTATCAAAGCAGCACTTATGAATCCGGTTAAGAGCTTGCGCACGGAGTGACTTTACAGGGCTAATATTCATCTATAACATTCGCTCCCGTCTTCATTTTCTCCAATACATCTTCAAAGGCTTGTGGTGAAAGTCCATATTTTTTTGAAAGTGCAATGGCTTTCTCTTCTATGCGTATCGCCTGCCCGCGGTCTTTCTGCTGCTTGTATAATAACCTTGCATAGGTGTCCATAGCTTGAGGGAATTCACAAAAATTGTTAGCATGAGCCGCCCAATGTAATGCCTTTTCGAGGTGCTCCGGTTGATCTGTGAGGGTATACACACGCCATGCTCCATTGTTTAGCTCCTGGCAATAATACTGTGCAGTGCGCATAAATGAAAATACTACCCTTGACCCATCTTTCGCACCGGCGAGCCGGTTTTTCATCATCGCAGAAAGCTGCAGAGAATCGGTTCTCTTGATAGAATCTGCCGATACTGTCATGTAATAATTATCATAATAGTTGGTGGCAGTCCGCAGAAAGGATGTTGTATCTCCCGTTCCCCAATAGTATTCCATCAAATGATAAGTTTTGGCTTTGAGCCCTTCCTGGTGGTTGCCGTTTATATCCTGGGAGAAGTCGGCAACACGCATTGCCAGTATCCAATCTTTTTCCCGGATCGCCTTTTCGCGCGTCTTAAAGATGATCCGCCTGTTAATTTCAATGCGGTCATTCAATGGCAGGCCATACCATGCTTGCCGGAAAAGATCTGGATTGCTTCGCAGCGTGGCGTCTGCCTGTGACATTAATATAGGGCTCATTTGTGCGATACGCTGTAAAACAGATATCTTTTCCAGGGAATCTGGTGGCAGCTGCACGACATATTGATCCAGGAGAGAGTCAATAGAATAATTGAGCTCATTTCTGACCTGTAATAGTTTGTATAAATCGTCCGTACTTAACTTGCCAGCCACCGCAGTCTGTTCCAGTTGTCTGATCCCGACACCATTTTCTCTTTGCCTATAAGCGATCTCGCATTCCTTTATATAGTGAGTGGTATGAGTAGTACTCCCATTAAAACGATGTATGAGTGTACCCTGTTTATCCAGGAATAAAACAATATTACCTTCTTCTGCATGATAGGTTTGTTGAAGGCTAAGTCTTTCAGGATGGTTTACGCCAATGCGGAGGACAATGAATCTTGATCCCAGGTATTGCTTCAGTGCATCATCTTGTAAAGCCTTATCTGCAACTAAATTGCATGTAGTACATGCCCGGGCATCCATCATCAAAAAGATCATTTTATTGTTGGCAGCTGCAGAAGAAAGGGCTGCTTTGATGCTCGCTTTTTCGCTGAGAAATTGAGCCTGCGAAAAAAGCGGAAGGAGGGTTATCAGGATAGTTGATAATAGGGGCTTATTCATGGCTTAGTATCTTTATTACTCGACGCAATTACCCATTTTTATTTCTTCAAAAGGGTTAATAGATGGTTAATTAGAGCCTGATCTTATGGCAATCGTCGGGGTACTGTTTTGTAAGGTGTTTGAATCTCGTAATCGCAAATAGTCTCAACTATGGGGTGTAAAACAGCTTCCAGTAGCACAGATTGTCCCGCTTTGACTATAAACTCTGTCGTTTTCATTTTTCCAAATCCAACGGCTCCAAAGAATAAATAATACTTTCCAGGACGAACCACAAAACTAAAACGACCATCCTCATCTGGCTGGCCCCATTCTTTATAGCCGCTGGTATCGAGTTTAACGACTTGAAGGCCTATGCCAGCTCTATTATCTACCAGGCCAGAATCTGTGACCTTAATATCAGCACGAATCGAAACGATATCGTTTTTATTGACTGATGGGCCAATAGTCAAAATATAAGCGCTCCCGTTAGGTTTACTGCCCGTAATCCGTTTTATGGGATTACAGGCAGTAAGAGCAATAAGGCATATCAAATAACTAACATGCTTCATATATGGCAAATGTAATTATAATGGACATACCAACACACCTGTAGGTTCTATATATATGCCTGAAGGCGTTAGTACAATCTGATTAATAAATTCCGCCTGCCTCAATCCCTTGATCCTTTCTTGTGTTTGCGGGTCCAGGTTACTAAAGTAGGTTGTACCCTGCAAGCCACCAAGTACCATGTCAATGTAGAATTGATTACTCATGTTATATCCCCGGGCGGAGCCATATCCCTGTAGATTATAGCGACGACGACAGTGCCGCTAAATGTTTTCTCGGTTGAATACTCATCGGCTACCTTGACGTAGATCTCCGCAGTCTCAGCGCCAGTTCCATCCTTCCTATACACAAGGAAGGCATTTCTGTCCGCATTCAATTTGATTTTACCATGATCTCTTGTTACTTTCAGACCGGGCATGGACAATGGGACCACCACGGCATCTTTCCCAAATAGCTGTTGGATATTGGCTTTCTCCCATTTCACTTTTCTGTCTGGTCGGAACTTCATCCTCCCAGATTCCGTATTAGGTGCTTTAGACGTAAGGACTCGTGTCTCAAAGTAACTTCTTGCATCTTCAATTAAAGTTTCAGGCGCTTTCTGATCTGTTTTCCTACAACTAAAAAAGGCGGTAAGGAGAGTGGTAATTACTAATAGGGTCTTATTCATATTGTTTGGGACATTTTTTATTGCGCGCAATTACACATTTTTAGTTCCCAAAAAAGGTTAACAACTGGTTAATTTAAAACTGTGAAATGTAGTGCTATAGCTGATTGTATCGGTATGTATTAATGTTTTAAAGCCATTCTTTTTATGATAGTATATCCCATTTTTATTAGACGCTAAACTGCAGGTTGACATTTAATACTTCAAAAATATTTTCCAACATCAAAATGATATCAACATCATCTTAATCATCCTCCACTTATCACCCTTCACTTCACCTTTCTCGCCACCCACAACGTATCATACCTCCCATAAAATCTAAAACTCTCATTCCCCATCACCATATGCTTAATCACCCAAGTCGGTCCCAATTCATCCCGCTCTTCGTAAAAATCATGAAACGCTACAAACCCTCCCCTCACTACCTTCCCCGCATACAACTCAAAATCACTTTTACACCCCTCAATAGAATGATCCCCATCTATAAACAACAGATCAATCTTCTCAAAGTCATTATGAAATTGATAAGAATACCCCTGCTTTATCACAATATCTTTAAGTACTCCCAAGCTTCCCATATTTTTCTTAAACTGCTCTAACAAATTATTATCTCCTTTCTTACTCAGATATATTTCCCTGCTGCCCTCATCCGCCCCCGCATCTGCATTGAACGGATCAATCGCATATACCTTACCGGATTTAATCCCTTTTGAAAGCACATACGTGCTCTTTCCCTGCCAGCTACCGATCTCCACCACTGTCGCATTACGCGGCAGCTTACGTGCCGTCAGATAAAGCCCCAGCGCCTCCTTATCTGTCAGCCAGCCATCCAGGGCACGGAAAGCGCTTATTTTCTTTAACGCAGTTCTTTCAATCAATTGCCGGATCATCGTAATAATTGTTTGCTCCTTATTTAGAATTAACCTCTTTAGCCCGCACCGCAGGAACTACCAACGCAAAATATTCCTTCACAATCGCATCCAACACCAGTGTGGGCTTTTCCTTATAAACATAATGACCGCTTCCATAGGCCATCACACTTTTCCGCTTAGGTGAAGCCGCTGCAAATTGCTCATGACAGCTCTTCCACCGTTTTGCATCCGGTGTTCCTTCAACCGGTGTCCTTTCAGCAACAATATCTGTAACAGAAATGTTCAAAGGAAAAGGAGTGCGCCTCATCAACTCCGCATTTTTTCGCAAGTTGACGGATAAATAATACGCTCCCAGGTTCTCCCGCTTAAATTTTCCCAATTTGGGCTTTGTTTCAAGCTCCACTTGTGTTACATAAGCATCCGTAAAGAAACAGGAAGTACTAGCATCAATCAGCACAGCAGCTTTTACTGCTTTAGGATGCCGGGAAGCATATAAAGTAGCATATAAACCTCCCAGGGAATGCGCCACCAGCATGATCTCAGCACCATATCCCAATTTCTTAAGTCCTCTTTCCAACAGTTTCACCTCATTCAAAATCCCCGTATGATTAGTATCAAGCCCGCTTTTCCCGAAACCAGGCCGGTCATAGGTGATCAGCGTGGTTCCTAAAGTATCTGCAACAGCCGGAAGCAAATTTTTCCAGGCACGCCCATCATCCCCTCCGCCAGCCTCGAACAAAATAGGTATGCCTTTGCCTTTGATAATGTGAAAGTGAAGCTTACATCCGCCAACATCTACCAATGTATCAATATGCTGGCCCCTGACAGTCAAAGAACCCAGGAGGATAAGAGCACCCAATATTAACAGCAGCCGGATTTTCATGTTTTTATTATTAAGATACGTAAAAGATCATCCCTCCACCTGCTAACTATCAATGCTATATTTCCCTACCTTTACGTTGTATATTAAGTTATACAACGCTATTTAAATCCTCAGTAATGAAACAATTCCGCCTTCACATACTCGCATTGTCTTGCTGTATCATCACGCTTACTGCTGCTGCGCAGGATAATACGCCTGTTGTTAAAGTATCCGGCGAAGTGTCCACGCCACTCAGCCTTTCCGCCGCCGATCTGTCAAAGATGTCCCGCACTACCGCCACGCTCCATGACCGTGACGGTAAAGCGCACACTTACACCGGTACCCCCATCCAGGAGATCCTGAGTCGCGCTGGCGTTACCACCGGTTCCCAACTCCGGGGTGAAAACCTTTCCAAATACCTCCTTGTTAAATGTGCGGACGGCTATGAAGTGCTCTTCTCTCTCGCTGAACTGGATTCCAGTTTCACCGACCGTGTGGCCATCCTTTCCGACACCCTGGACGGAGGCCCCTTACCAACAGGCAAAGGCCCTTTCCGCCTGGTAGTTCCCGGGGAGAAGAAACCCGCCAGGAGTAGTTTCCAGGTAACGGAGATGGTCATACGTTTTGCGAAAGAGTAACCTGATCCATCTGTAATACTGCTGTGCTATTTACGGTACGTGTTTTGAGCAGTTTTAGCTAAAACAGGATATGGCAACGATAATGGTACGATACATGGTCAATGAGCTCGATCCTGCAGTCAATTTCTACACTGAACATCTTGGGTTCCAGACCGGACAGCAGGCAGCGCCCTATTTTGCCAAGCTCTCCCGTGACAACATAGAGCTGGTGCTAAGCACGCCCTTCGGACCTGGCGGCGCTGCCAAGCCCATGTCAGATGGACAAAAAGCAGAACCTGGAGGCTGGAACCGCCTCATCATTCCCGTGGATGATCTTCCGGCAGCAATCGACAGGCTCCGCGAAGCGCAGGTACATTTCCGCAATGAGATCGTAACCGGGCCGGGCGGGGCACAGGTGATACTGGATGATCCTTCCGGAAACCCAATTGAGCTCTTTCAACCAGCCTCAGTAGACATACCGGATGATGAAGCAGCGATCAGGGCACTTGAAGATAGGTTTGCAGCGGCAGTTAATTCCGGTGATGTTGACGGCATCATGAAAAACTATGTACCGGATAAAAGTCTCCTTGTATTTGATGTCGTACCGAGGGAGGAAATTTTTGGAGATGACGCCTATCGTAAGGATTGGGAAGACTTCTTCTCCCGTTTCAGCGGCAAGCCAACATTAACTATCATTGATCTCCGTATCACGGTAGACGGTAATGTTGGATTTGGCAGCTGTTTCACGAACATCGAAGGCACTGACATGCAAGGCCATCCGGTAAATCGTACCGTACGTGTTACCGCGGGTTATCGTAAGATTGGCGGCAACTGGCTGATCGTACATGAACATATCTCCCTGCCGGTTGATCTGGCCACTGGCAAAATGACTCCTGTTAAAGCGCCATAAAGAGTTCTAAGGGTCTTCATCCTCGTCATTGCGAGGAGCCCTGGGCCCTGGCGGGTTGGCCGCGACGAGGCAATCTCCTGACACAATCTCCCGGTACGATCTTCGCGAAGATTATGTTAAAAGATTGCTTCGTCGCCCCACGCACTCCATCCCAACTGCTCCTCGCAATGACGCGACTGGAGATGCCTGCGCGAATGGGGACGACTGCTCCGAACGCTTTCCTTCCTCCCTCAGCCCACTCTATGTAGTTTCTCTTGCATCCGATTGCAAAATGTTGTATTTTCTGCCCGCTAGTAATCCATCCACGCATGACACGTATGAAAAAACTATCCATCTTATTACTATTATTCATCATTTCTACTTCCGCCGCAGCTCCAGGCTTTAGCTGGAAAAACATCCGCGTCCTTGTCTACACCAAGAACGGCCAGGGCTATGTGCATCAAAATATCCCCGCCGCCGTGGCCGGTATCCGTGAGCTTGCACTCAAAAATGGCTTCCAGGTAGATGTCTCCGATACGCCCGCCGACTTCACCGATGAAAATCTGAAAAAGTATAACGCGCTGATCTTCGCCAATACCAACAACGATGTCTTCCATACCGATGCCCAGAAACTCGCCCTGATGCGCTTCATCCAGGCCGGTGGTGGTTTTGTGGGTATTCACTCCGCCGTGGGCACCGAACGCAAATGGCCCTGGTTCAAACGCATGGTCGGCGGCACCTTTGTACGCCACCCGCCATTCCAGCCCCTGAAAGAAATTATTGTAGACGCCAGCCATCCATCAACTTCTTTTTTACCTAAGATCTGGGAGCTGTCTGATGAATGTTACTTCGTCAAAGAAGTGAATCCGGACATCCACGTGCTCGCTGTTCACGACCTCTCCGGCATCAATGATAAGGAGAAGCCGGATTTCTACGGAACCGTCTTTCCCTCTGTCTGGTGCCATGAATTTGATGGCGGCCGCCAATGGTACACTGCCCTTGGCCATGACGCAAAAGTTTATTCCGATCCCACTTTCCAACGCCACCTGCTTGGAGGCCTGCAGTGGGTGCTTGGTAAACAAAGAAAACTGGATTATTCCAAATCCCGGGCCCTCCATCCCGACGATCCGTTACCCTATTAACATCATTTCTTCCTCTTTCAAACAATCCTTCTTATGCAGCATCAGAATAACCCATCCAGACGAAAATTCCTGAAAGACACTGTTAAAGGCGCGGGCGCCCTGGCGCTCACTTCATTCCCCGCCATCGTTCCTGCACACGTATTAAGCGGCCCGCTGGCGCCCAGCAACCGCATTAACATCGGCGCTATCGGCAATGGCCGCATCTCCCGCGGTCACGACATGCCCGGCGTCTGGAAACATGACCTGGCCCGCATCGTTGCCGTATGCGATCTTGACAGCAACCGCCTCGATGCCGCCAAACGCCTCGTAAACGAATACTACACGAAGAAAACCGGTAAAGCTTACGATGGGGTAAAAACATATTCCGATTACCAGGAGCTCCTCGCTAATAAAGATATCGACGCAGTTATCATCAGCACGCCCGACCACTGGCATGTCATTCCCGCCATCCACGCGGTGCGCGCTGGTAAAGACGTTTACATGCAAAAGCCCGCTTCACTCACTATCGCCGAAGGCCGCGCCCTTAGCGATGAGGTACACCATAGCGGACGAATACTACAGATCGGCAGTCAGCAACGTTCCATGCCGCAATTCAAACGCGCCTGTGAGCTGGTCCGCAATGGCCGCATCGGCAAACTGCATACGGTATATGTAGGCCTTCCCATCGACGATCCTAAGGAAAGCACCGTCGAAAAAGAAATGCCTTTACCCGCTGTGCTCAATTATGAAAAATGGCTCGGCGAAACGCCTTATGTTCCCTACACCTTAAAGAGAGTACATCCTTTAGACGATTTCTCCCGTCCCGGATGGCTGCGTTGCGAACAATTCGGCGCGGGCATGATCACCGGCTGGGGCGCTCACCATTTTGACATCGTAAACTGGGGGATGGATACTGAATATACCGGTCCCGTAGAAATTACCGCCAGCGCACAATTCCCCGCTGCAGGCAATCTATGGGATGTGCATGGTCCCTTCAAATCCGAAACCATCTTCGGCAACGGCGTCAAGGTGCTTGCCAGTAACGAATATCCCAACGGGATAAAATTCGTTGGCTCAGACGGCTGGATCTTCGTTACCCGCGGTAACTATGCAGCCACTGCCAGCGATCCTGTATCTAAAGACAAAAAAGACAAAGCGCTCGACGCCAGCGATCCGCGTATACTCGATTCCGTTATAGGGCCGGATGAAATACATCTTTACGAAAGTAAAGACCATCACGGCAACTGGCTGGAGAGCATTGCCTCCCGCCGTCAGCCCATCACGCCCATAGAAGTAGGCCATCGGGCCTGCACGGTCTGCCTGCTGAACCATGCCGCCATGAAGCTGCAACGTAAGCTCTACTGGGATCCCGTAAAAGAACGCTTTAAGAACGATGACGAAGCCAATGCCATGCTGACACGTCCGCAACGCTGGCCATATACATTAGACTAAACATTCAGGCAAAACATAATGATTATAATGAACCATTTAAAATTTATCTCACCACTGCTTCTCTTGAGTGTCATGAACTATGCATGCAACACCGGTGCTCCTGAAAAAGAAGCATCCGCCGATAGCACGGAAATCCACCTTATCACCCTGGACCCCGGCCACTTCCACGCGGCCCTCGTCCAGAAATCCATGTACCCCGGTATAGACTCCGTCGTACATGTCTATGCTCCCGATGGTCCCGAACTGCAGGAACAGCTGCGCTTTATCGACCAATACAATACCCGCGCCGATGCGCCCACGCATTGGCATGAAGACATCTACAAAGGTCCCGACTTCCTCGAAAAGATGGTCGCCGATAAAAAAGGCAACGTAGTGGTCATGGCGGGCAACAATCAACGTAAAACAGAATACATCCAGCAAGCCGTATCCGCAGGCATGAATGTCCTGGCCGATAAACCCATGGCTATCAGCACCGCCGGTTTCGATAAACTGCTGCAAACCTTCGCCGATGCAAAGGAAAAGAAAGTGCTGCTCTACGATATCATGACCGAACGCTCCGAGATCACCAACACCCTCCAGGGAGAACTCTCCCGGATAAACGACGTTTTCGGTGAGCTGCAGAAAGGCAGTGAAAAAGATCCCGCCGTAGTATTGGAAAGCGTTCACCACTTCTATAAATACGTATCCGGCAAAGCCCTCAAACGCCCGTCCTGGTTCTTTGATCCTAAACAGCAAGGCGACGCCATCGTAGATGTAGGCACCCACCTGGTAGATCTTGTTCAATGGGAATGCTTCCCCGGCGTAGCACTCGATTATAAAACAGATATCCAGCTGCAGGCTGCCCGTCGCTGGCCTACTCCGGTGACATTGTCACAATTCAGCATCATCACCGGACTGGATAGCTTCCCTTCTTTTTTACAGCCTTATGCAAAAGATACCGTGCTGAATGTAGCCGCCAACGGTGAAGCTGCCTACACCCTCAAAGGCGTACATGTAAAAGTAACCGCCTTATGGCACTACGCCGCACCCGAAGGGGGAGGAGATACCCACTATTCTTTATTCCGCGGTACCAAAAGCAACCTGGTGATCCGCCAGGGTAAAGAAGAAAAGTATGAACCTACCCTCTACGTAGAACCGGCCGCAGGCAGCAATACACCGGCTTTTGAAACGGCCTTACAGGCAGCCCTGAAACAGCTGGAAACAAAATACCCCGGACTCGGAACAGAGAAGAGCGCCAAAGGCTGGAAGATCACCATCCCCGCCAAATATAAAAACGGACATGAAGCACACTTCGCCCAGGTGATGGAACGCTACCTGCAATACCTGAAAGATGGTAAGCTGCCTGATTGGGAAGTGCCGAATATGCTGGCTAAATACTACACTACCACAAAAGCATTGGAGATGTCTGCAGAGAAGTAGGCGTTTGTGGAAGGAAAAGAAATAGAGTAACGGATAATTCCCTTAAGGGCATTATCCGTTTTTTTATGAGCTTGCCAGTAAAAAAAATAAAGCAGAAAGCAATGCCGCTTTCCGCTTTATTATTTGTTCATCATTTGATCAAGATGCCTAATCCAAGTTGTATCTGGTGGGTTTTCCAGGAATATCTGTTGTCAATATCATTGATATCGTTCAGCCCCATCACATAGCGTCCGTAGAACCGTACCTGTGATACATGCACGGTCAATCCCGCCGCTGCACCTACGTCATTTTTCTTGATGGCTTTCCGGCCACTCTGCAGCAGCGTCTCATCATAAGACACCAGCAGGTTGTACTGCGGCCCCAGGTTAAGGCTGAGGAACTCATTCACATTATACGTCAGCAATACCGGGATGCTCAGGTAGCCCAGCTGGATCTTGCTGTTGTTGGCATCGCTGGCGCCGCTGTTGACATAATACTTTGTAAAATCTGCTCCGGCTTTGTTGTTGTACAAGGTGAACAGCAGTTCCGGCTGGATCGCCCACTTTTTGGTGATGTTTAGTTCCCCGAATGCCCCGGCATTAAAAGCAGGTTTAAAAGTGCCCGCAAGGCCGTCTCCGTGCAGAGAGTTAAAGCTCAGGTCTGCTTTCAGGCCAAAATGAAAGGATTGACTGTAAGCAGCTGTTGTCAGCAACAAAAAACCGGTAATGGTCAGTAGTAGTCTGTTGATCATAGATACGTCAATATGGATATACAAATAAAGTACACCGTAGACGGATCTGCGCTACTTAATAGATGACCGGGCTGTTTAAAACCATGATACCGGGAAATTTATGGATGATCAGGAAACGAAATGTGCCTTTTCCCTTTTTTTACGGATCCAGGGGATCAAAAGGATCTTCATGCAAACTCTCCACCACCGGCTCATACTCCACGCTATTATCATCCAGGCGTTTCACATTTTTATACGGATGGTACCGCAGGTCTTTATCACATACCCTGTCAAAGAAAATGCTGTTCACATAAGTGATATGTGCCTTGCTGCTGGTGCACAGTACCTTCTTATCCATCGGGAAGCCGTTCCGGAACAGGATACGGTTGGCATTGCGGATGTTGGTGGTGGTATGTCTTGCATGCGGCTCCGCGATGATGGCCGTCTCCGGAATGCCGCAGCTGTCTGCCAGGAACTTTTTCATCTCTATGGCCTCACTGTATTTCGTGCCAAAAGGATGCACATAGCCGCCGGATACAATGATGAAGGGCGCTTTTTTATCCCGGTAGATAGCAGCCCCGGTACGGCAACGTTCTTTGCACATCTCGCTGATAGGCTGGTCGTCTGATGGGCCTGCACCTAATATCAGGATGGCAGCGTAGGGGTAGTTCGCCCATTGAATATTTGGCAATTGCTGATAGGCAGCGTGGTTAAGGGTACTCAGGGGCTCGTGCCTGGCGGCATGATCTTTCTTGTTCAGCGCCAGCAGGTCTACTGCAAAATGGAACACCGGCGAGAAGAACAGCCTGGAAGCGTCTTTCTGTTCCGATTCCTCGGTCCAGAGTTTCCGGACTTCCTTCGTATAATCCGTGCTATGCACATCATAGGCGGCGGAATCTATTTTAGGATAACGTAAACCCGTGTTCCTGGCATAAGCGGTCAATACATAGTTCAGTCCATAGGCTTCCTCTTTCCATCTTTGTGCCAGCAGCTTGTCTTCCGGCATGGAGGCATAGCGCATGAAAACACCGCTGGGCCGGAGATGGCGTTGCAATGTTTCCCGGAATGCCGGCTGACTGTTATACATCTCCTGTAAAGTCTGGCTGATAGCGATGATCTGCTGATCGCTGAACACAAGTGATTCTGCAAAACAGGCGGCATCAGGACATGATTTTGCGATCTTGGAGCCCCGCTCCGGGTATACCTGGTACTGCTGCAGCGACCTGTTATTCCGGATGGCTTTCTGTAAAGCCGGCTCCTGTTCAAAAAGCGTCAGTAAATAGAAGTTCTTGTCTTGCACCAGGTTTCCGCTTTGTACAAACTGGTAAGCGGGATCAAAAGTTGGTTCGTTCTGTGCCTGCACTAAACCGGGGGCAATCAACCCGGCCAGGCAGAAGATAAAAAGGAACAGTCTGTGTTGGATCATATGCACTAATATAGCAAAAGGGATACCGCAAAATAGTAAATGTAAGATAGGAATTACATTAACTTATTCTAACGGCATCCAACAATCCAGCATACCCCCTCCCCGTCATTGCGAGGCCCGAAGGGGCCTTGTGAAGAGCCGGGACGAAGCGATCTCCAAACGGCAAACGGCATTGATTACATTTATTGTCTACCGTTTGCCGTTTGGAGATTGCTTCGTCGCCCCACGCTCCGGCCTTCCTCGCTCCTCGCAATGACGGAGATGAAGACCCTTGATTCGGGGATGAAGACCCCTGATTCATCGCGGCGACTGAAGATCTGTCTCTAAACCCCACACCCTTACACCTTCGGCGGCATCAGCTTATACACCACCGGGGTCACTACCCTTGACAGCAAAGTAGAACTGATCAATCCTCCAATCAGCACAATCGCCAGCGGCGCTATCAGCGGGTTGCTGGATATCGCAATGGGTATCAAGCCACCAATCGCCGTCAGCGATGTCAGCACAATGGGTAGGAACCGCACTTCACCGGCTTCCCTTATCGCCTCTTCCAGCGATTTACCCTGCACTCTCAGCTGGTTCGTAAAATCTACCAGCAGAATGGTATTCTTTACCTCAATGCCAGCCAGCGCTATCATCCCGATGATCGCCACAAAGGAAAGCGAGTTACCTGTCAGCCACAGGCCCACTGCCGCACCTACAACGCCCAGGGGAATAACAGATAACACGATCAGCGTGCTCTTAAAGGTCCGGAACTCCAGAATCAGTACCGCCACAAACAGGAAGATGGTAACGAGCACGATGCTCATAAACCCGCCAAAGGAGTTATTCCTGGATTCTACCTCACCACCCATCTCATAGCTATATCCTGCAGGCAGGGCCATCTTGTCCATTCGTCCGATCACATCATTGATCACACGGTCTACCAGGAAACCTTTCTGCACAAAAGCTTTTACAGATACCACCCTTCTCTTTTCCTGGTGATTGATGTTCACCGGTGATGCTTCCAGCTTCAGATCAGCCACCTGTCCCAGGGGATAGGGTTTGCCCTGCGTATTGCTCACGTACAGGTTGCGGAAAGCATCCAGGGTGGGCCTTCCTTCGCGGCTGCGGGTCAGCAGGATGTCGTAATCATTGTCATTGTTATCGGTGTACTGTCCGATGTTCAAGCCTGCTACGGCCAGGCGTACGGTACGGTCTATGTTCACGGAAGGAATGCCCAGCAGCTGTGCTTTCTCCTGTTGGATGGCCACGCGGATATCACTCTTCAGCAGGCTCACCGGGTTGTTTACATACATGGTGCCGGGCGTGCGTTGTAACATGGCTTCCACTCTGCCGGCCATGGACCTGAGGGTATCCAGGTCGTCGCCGAAGAGGCGCACTTCCACCGGTGCAGCTACCGGAGGCCCCTGTTCAAAGTTCTTCACTTCCACTTTGGCGCCAGGGTAGGGGGTCCACTGCTTGCGCAGCTTTTCTATCAGTGCCAGCTTCACTTCCGGGTTGGTATGCTCATCCAGCTGTACAAAGATCTCCGCAAAATCGCTATGCTCATTCTCGGGTATCACGTTGTAATAGATCCGCGGATTGCCCTTGCCCACGTTGGTAGCAAAGTATTTCACAGCAGGTTCTTTCTTCAGGATCGATTCTATATCACGCGCCACACTATTGGTGTATTGCAGATTCGACTGCGGAGGAGCCGTAATGTTGATCAGGAACTGCGGCTTCTCTGATGCAGGGAACAGGCTGAAACCTATCACGCCAAACAGATAGAGTGCACCCACAAAGATCACCACCGTAGTGATCAGCGTCAGTGCAGGACGCTGCAAAGCCTTGTCCAGCAGGCGTGAATAGCTGCCATGTATCAGTCGCTTCAGCGCGCGCATGAAGATATTGCCGTCCGGGTGACCAGCATGGCTTTTCAGCAGCTTGCTCGACATAAACGGAATGATAGTCAGCGATACCAGCATAGACGCCATTACGCTCAATATCACAGCCAGCGGCAGACTGCGGATAAAATCTCCTGAGCCTTCGGGCAGGAACACCAGCGGCATAAAGGCAATGATCAACGTTGCCGTACAACCTACTACTGCCATGCCTATCTGTTTGGTAGCCTTCAGCGTGGCCTCCATTGCGCTGTGCCCTTCCAGGATCCAGCGTTCTATATTTTCCACCACCACAATGCTGTCATCCACCAGCAGGCCCAGTGCCACTACCAATCCTACAATACTCAGCTGGTTCAGGTTATAACCCAGCAGCTGCAGCAGGATGACGCCGATAGCAAGAGAGAGGGGAATAGAGATCATCACGATCAGTGAAGGCCTGAAACCCAGTGGCAGCAAAGTAATAGCCACCAACAGGATCGCGATGATGAAGTCCTTACCCAGGCTGCCTAAGCGGCGGTTCACGTTGTCTGCCTGGTCAAAGTTCTGCACCAGGTCTATGTTGGCAGGCAGCGTCTTTTTGAACTTCTCGATCACCGGTTTATACAGCTGCTGTGTTTTGCTGATGTTCTCACCTTCCTTCTGTGCAGCCACAAGAAATATGCAGCGAAATCCATTCAGGCGTGTCTGGTAGGATACATCCTCATAGCCGTAATATACTTTGGCAATATCTTTCAGGAAAAGGTTCCTGCCGTTATTGCTATATACAATGGTGTTCTTCACTTCCTCCAGGGTATGATAGTTACCGCTGGTTTTTACGTTGAACACCCGGTTACCCGCGTCCACACTGCCGCCGGGTATGCTGATGGTTTCATTCTGCAGGCTGTTGATCACATTGCCTACAGGTAAGTTGATCTGGGCCAGCTTTTCCAGGTCCAGTTCCACGCGCACCTGTTGTTCGGGTAAGCCGAAGATCTCTACGTTTTTCAGCGGTGTCAGCTTCTCCAGCTCATCCTGCAGTTTTTCAGCATGGTACTTCAGCTTATCGCGGGGAGCGTTCTCTGAGATCAGCGCTATCTGCATGATGTTCACATCAGACGGCTGCTGCTTCTGTATATCGATGCTGAGATTGTCCTGTGGCAGGTCACGCCGTTTATTGTTCACCGTTCTTACAATCTCCTGGTATTTGTTGTCTACATCGCTGCTGTATTTATACTCCACGCGTAGTACAGCCAGTCCGTCGCTGATGGTGCTGCGGATATGTTTAATATCCTCCAGTCCGTATATTTCTTTTTCCAGCGGATCTACCACCAGCTCTTCCATGTCTTTCGGACTGGTACCGGGATACACTACGATCACGGTGTAGGCGGGCGCATGCATCTCCGGGTCTTCGGAGCGCGGCATATTCATAATGGTAGTGAAGCCCAGCGCTATGATCATGATAAAGATCACCAGCGTGAACTGGTAGTTCTTTACCGCGTAATCAGATATTTTCATTTGAAAAGGTATTAATCATTAGTTATTAGGTTTTAGGTTTGAGCCGCGTCATTGCGGATTGCGAAGAACATACCGGGGTCTCCCTCCCCGTCATTGCGAGGCCTCAAAGGGCTCTGTGGGGAGCCGGGCCGAAGCAATCTCATCTCCGCCGCTCCTCGCAATGACGGGGATGGAGACCCATTCCTGCCTGACGGGGACTAAAGACCCGCTCTTGCATCCACCACACAATGCCGCCGACTCAAACTTCAAACTTCTCAAGGTTTCACCACGCGTATACTACTACTATCCGTCAAATACGCGCTTCCGGATATGATAAGATCTTTCGCGCCTTCCAGTCCTTTGCTGATGATCACTTTATCCTTTTCCATAGCGGCAACGCTTACCTTTATCTTTCTGGCAGTCTTGCCGTCGTTGGTAACAAATACATAGCCGGCGCCATCGTCTCCATCCAGCAGGGCATCATAAGGAATGCTCCAGGGACCTGCCACGCTGCCGGTAGCAACAGCTGCGCCTTTGGTATGCACATTCGCTTTACCGAACATACCGAATGCGATCGCTGCCGGTTTCTCTCCCGCCAGGCGGATGTCTATCATGAACGAACCGCTTACCGGGTCTATGCCTTCTGCCCTGCGGGATACTACCCCACGGAAAGTCTTTCCGGGCACTGATTCCACTTCCACATCGGCACTGTCCTGCAGGTGGATGGCCGCCCATTCTTTATTGCTCACGGCTACACGCAGCAGCCAGTTACCGGATAATGCACCGTTGGTCTGTATCACGGAGTTGCCTGATTTCACCTGTTGTCCTTCATTCGCCAGTTTGCGCAGCACATAACCATTACGTGGGGCCGTGATCACAGCATGACTGCGGTTGAACTGTGCCGAGCGTAATTGCTGCTGAGCTATATCCAATGCGGTTTTGGCATTCTGCAATTGTTCGAGTGTGGATACACTGTCTTTGTACAGGTTATTGGTACGCTGATAATCGCGTTGTGCTTTTTCATGCGCCAGCTGCGCCTGTTGCAGTTGCGCATCTATTTCGGTAGGATCCAGTATGGCTACGGTTTGTCCCTGGCGGATCGCATCGCCTTCTTTCACCAGGATGCGTTGTATGATGCCGTCTGTTTTGAACGACAGGAATACTTCATCATCTGTAGTAAATTGTCCGGATACCGGGATGCTCAGCGCCTGTGATTCGGCGTTAAGCGCCTGCAGCTGTACCGGGATGGCGGTTTCGGCCGGAACTTCCGAAGCGGCGGAGTTGCTGCCGCAGGCGTTCAACAGGGCAGCGCTGGCCGCTAACAGCAGTAAAGCGTGAATAGTTTTCATATAAAAGCTGATTAAATTATTGTTGGTTCGGTAATGGGTAAGTGGCTTGTGCCCGCTCTATCTCCGCCTGTGCGATCTGTACCTGTGCGTAAGCCTGTAATGCTTCCAGTCTGGCGTTGGTGAGCTGTTGCTGCGCATCCAGCAGCTCGATGTATAAAAGCTGGCCTTCCTTATATACTTTCACCTGGTCGGCGTAATATTTTTCTGACAGCTGCAATTGTGTTTGCGCGCTTTGATAATTACTACGTGCCGTTTGGAGATTATTCCCGGCAGTGGTCAGTTCCAGCCGCATGTTCTGCGCCGTCTCGTCATACATCGCTTGTGCGGTATAAGCGTCTGAGGCAGCTTGCTTCGCTTTGGCGCGGCGTTGTCCGCCGGTGAAAAGATCCCACTGCAGGTTAACGCCCCACAGGTAGTAGCGTGAATTATGATTGAAGTTCCAGTTGTAGGCTTGAGATCCAAGGTCCAGGAAAGTGTTCACCTTGGGAACGATACCGGCCTGCTGCTGTTTCTGTTGCAGCAGCGCGATCCGTTTTGTTTTATCCAGCTGTAATAGTTCCTCCCGTTGGCTGATATCCGGGTTCAAGGCAACAACAGTAGTACCTGTACTTTCTGTCACAGCCAACGCCCCGCTGTCCGTAGCAATACTATCTGTCAGCTGGCGGTTCAGCAGGAAGTTAAAATAGCTCCGTGCATTCTGCTGATTGTTCTTTGCTGCGGTAATGGCGGCTAAAGTCCGCTGCTGCTCTGTCTTTGCGCGGGTAAGGGCCGTACTGTTGCGTACACCGTTCTTCAGCAGGCTTTCGTTCACCCGGATGTTCTCCTGCACCAGTTCCAATGCATTCTGGTAAATATCCACGGATCTTGCTGCCTGGAAATAACGATAGTAAGCGCTTTTGATATCCTTCACCAGCTGGCGTTTATAAGCATTCACCGCTGCCTGTTGCCGGGTGATATCTTCCTGCCTGATCTGCTTTGCATACCAGATCTCCGTATTGATGAGTGGGAGAGAAGTACGCACTTTCGCGTCATAGAAATTGTCAGGACTTAGCTGAATAGACTGGTTACTTACAGACTGGAATTTCTGGCTGCCTGTCAGCTCATTCAGCGTAGCATATACAGGGTTCATCAGGTCTCCGATCGGCACATCGATCGTGCGGCCCCCGCTGGATTTTGTATAGCTGCCCAGCAGGCTTACTTGCGGCAGGAACATGCCCCTGGCTTCCTCCAGTGCATATATCGACTTTTCCAGTTGAAAATTCCTTTGCTGTAAGGCCTGGTTATTCTTGAAGGCCGCCTGTATATATCCTTCCAGTGATCCATTCTGCGCCACTGCCGGTGATGCAGCAGTACTGATAATCAGCATTATTAATATAAATGCCAGTAACTTGATAACCTTTGTTGACATAATGAACACTGTTTAGTTTATGCGCTAAAAAAAAGCTTTCGTTACAAAAGCTTGAAAATCTGTTCTTAGCCGGGTTGTTTATGCTTTTATCATATTCAGATAACTATCGATCGTAATGTCCAATACTCCTGGAATATCTTCCTCATTCAGGTTGGATACTTTCATCCGGCAGCGTACGTTTAATGATACCAGGCCATGCAGCATAGACCATATTGATAATGCGCCTACCATCTTGTCCGTGAACTTAATCAGTCCTTTTTCCATACATTCTTCCAGGGTCACTAACAGGTATTGAAAACAGGCGTCTCCGTTTACCCATTTAGTGCCCTCTTCCTCTATTTTGTTCATGGGCGCCCGTATAATGAACATCAGGTCATAAATATCAGGGTGCCCCATACCGAACTCCACATAGGCCTTTGACATCTGCGCCAGCCTTTTAAAGGGATCCTTGTCAGTGGCTTTTTGCTGGAAGATCTCCAGGAGCTGGGAAAACCCCTGCGCCTGTACATCATATAAAAGTTCGTCCTTATCCTTATAATAGAGGTAGATTGTAGCCGGACTATATTCTATCTTTTCGGCAATGTTCCTGATAGAGGTCTTCTCATAGCCTGCTTCCACGAACATGCGCATGGCCGCGTCCATAATAAGACGCTTCATTTCCAGCTTTTCCCTTTCTTTCCTGTCTGCTATGCCCATGTTATTTTATTTACGATGCAAACTTACTGAACACTGTTTAGTAATCCAAATTTTTCTTTTGACAATATTTTCTACTTTGCACCGTCTTCAAGATTCAAAGACTTACACATATAAACAGATCACTATGATACACACTATTTTAGGAGCAGGAGGGATCATCGCAAAGGAGTTGACTAAAGAATTATTGGCTAATAACCAGAAAGTTAGACTGGTTAGCCGTCAGCCTAAAGCCGTTGCCGTAAATACGGAAGCCAGGGCGGCAGACCTGACGGACTATGAACAGACGAAAGCTGCCGTTGCAGGTTCTTCCGTTGTGTACCTATGCGCCGGCCTCACCTACGACCGGAAGATCTGGGCAGTTTCCTGGCCTAAAATCATGCAGAACGCTATAGACGCCTGCAAAGCCGCCAATGCCCGGCTGATCTTCTTCGATAATGTATATATGTATGGCCTGGTAAAAGGCGCCATGACAGAAAACACGCCCTATAATCCTATCAGTAAGAAAGGGGAGATCCGCGCCCGTATCGCCACTCAGCTGATGGACGAAGCCAAGGCAGGTAATATACAGGCCAGCATCGCCCGCGCAGCCGATTTCTATGGTCCCGGAGCCGACACTACCAGTGTGCTGAACCTCCTGGTAGTACAAAAGCTGGTGAAAGGTCAGAAAGCTAACTGGCTGGGCCGCGACGATGTATCTCACAGTTATACCTATACGCCGGATGCAGGTAAAGCGATGTATCTCCTGGGTAGCGACCCTTCCAGTGATAACCAGGTTTGGCACATGCCTACTTATAATCCCGCTTTCACTGGTAAAGAATATATAGCGTTGATCGCTTCACAGCTGGGCGTAAAGCCTTCCTACTCAAAGCTCAATGGCTTTATGGTAAAGCTGGCCGGTTTCTTTAACACCACTATCGGCGAGCTGCATGAAATGCTGTACCAGAATACGGAGCCTTATATCTTCGACTCCACAAAATTCGATCAGCGCTTCCATTTCAAGCCTACCACCTATGAGCAAGGCCTGGTAGATACCATCGCCGCTTCAAAATAAATAGATCCATTAAAAACTCATTTTCCTGAATTCACTGGGCGTAAGCCCAGTGTTTTTTTTGAAGAAGAAATTGAAATTAGGTTGATCAGAGAAGCCAATAGCATAACTGATCTGTTCCAGCGTCCAGTTGGTTTGCAGCAATAAGGCCTTGCATTCATCCAGTATCCTGCCTTTTATATGTGCGCTCACATTTTGACCGGTATGCTTCTTCAACACCCGGTTCAGGTAGTTGGGATGCAGCAGCATGTTAGCCGCAAACTCTTTTGCTGTCCGCATATTAAGCGGCGCGTCACAATTCACTTTAGAAAGCTCGCTCTCCAATAAGGCAAAGAAACGATGCACATGCCCATACTCATCGCCCGCGGGTTCTGGTACTAAAAAATTCGATAGCCTTGCGCTGTCTATCATCATCAATTGCAGGTAGGCCTGAATAGCATCCTGGCCCAGCTGGCTGGCATTATGCTGCTCTGTATACATGCTTTCCCACAACCGTATAAAACCAGGTAATACGGTATCATCCACACGGATCACACCTTTAGACTTATCGGTGAACAGCGTGATCCTGTCCAGCGTGGCTTTTAATATAGGCTGCTGGTGAATGAATTCCTTCTTGAAAAGCAGGTAATAACCCGCAGATTCACCTGAGATCTTTTTCCAGGAAATGATGTCATTGGGGTGGATGAAGATAATAGCCGGACTATTGATCACATACTTATTCAGCCCCAGTGTAAAATTCCCATACCCACCGGTGATCATGAGCACCTTATAGAACTCCCTGCGATTAGCCGATAAATAGTTCCTGCAATCTTCTATCTCCCGGTTAAAAACCCTTACCAGTTTGGATGTAATGGTTTCCCTGTATATCGGCGTAAGATCAGGGAAGTCCCTGAGCGTATCTATGATATTACTTTCTTTTTGCATAAACGGCACATTTTCAGTGCACAAGATAAAAAAACAAGTCAAGGTTTGATTTTCATAAAAGCAGGCCATTTTCTCCTATAAACATCCCCTGGCCCCTGGTGTAGGTTTGCATCATCAAACAGGAACAACGCAAACACTAAAAATCACACTTATGGAAATCAATCTTAACGAAGCACGACAAGTGATCCAGCTGGCCAGGGCCAAAGCCATACAGCTGAATGTAAATGTCAACATCGCCGTGCTAGACACCGCAGGCAACCTGAAAGCATTTGAACGGATGGACAATGCATTCTTAGGCACCATAGACCTGGCGCTGAAGAAAGCCAAAACCGCCAGCTTGTTCAGGATGAGCAGCGAAGCAGTAGGGGAGTTCCTTAAACCGGAAGCAGGCGCCTATGGTATGGTAAATACCAATGGCGGATTGATAGGCTTTGCAGGCGGATTGCCCATCAATAAAGAAAAGGAGATCATCGGGTATATCGGTGTATCGGGGGGAGCCATCTCCGAAGACCTGGTCATCGCAACGGCAGGGGCCTCCTTACTGGATCAGCAATAACAAATCAATTTTTATTCATCATTTATCAAACCTTTTAAAATCTACAACAATGGAAGCAAAGCGTATTTTAATTACAGGAGCAGGCTCCGGGTTCGGCGAAGGAGCAGCCATCGGTCTTGCTAAATTAGGGCACAAAGTAATTGCAGGCGTACAGATCTCCCCACAGGTAACAGAGCTGCGTAAAAAAGTGATTGAGCTGGGCCTCCAGGATAACCTGCGCGTAGAACGCCTCGACCTGCTGGACCCATACGACGTAAAATACGCCCTGACCTGGGATATTGATATTCTCTTCAGCAATGCAGGCATCGGGGAAGCGGGGCCCACCTTTGAAATACCGGTTGACCTGGTGCGCAGGAACTTCGAGACCAATGTGTTTGCTCCCCTGGCGCTGGCGCAGCAGTTCATTGCTAAATTCATCAACGAAAAGCGCAAAGGAAAGATCGTATTCACTTCATCCATGGGCGGCCTGTTCACCCCTCCAGGTTATGGTATCTACGTATCCACCAAGCATGCGCTGGAAGCCATTGCAGAAGCGCTGCAAACAGAAGTGACTGAGAAGTATGGCATACAAATCCAGACTATCAACCCCGGCGCCTATCTGACCGGTTACAACGAAACCATGGCCGATAATCCCTTCCGCTGGCTGGACGACACTAAGAACTTTACCAAACGTGCAGAGATGAAAGCCACTTTTGACAGCCTCCTGGGCACACCGCAAGGCCGCCTGGATCCAGCTGAAATGATCGATGCCATGATAAAGATCGTTCCTGCTGACACCGGGAAGTTCCGTAATGTAGTGCCACAGTTTGTAGAAGATATGCTGAAAGAACATCAGCTGAAAGCATGGGAGAACACGATATAACAATTGAAAAAAAAAGAGAAAGCGGACTGCTAATCACGGTCCGCTTTCTTTTTGGTCTATTTCTTATCTACCATCTGCTGCATTTGCTGTGGATACCTGGCTCCCTGGATAGCGATCTTTGACGCAGCGCTTTCTATCTGCTGCAGATCATTCTCAGAAAGTTCAATATCTACCCCGCCAATGTTTTCCTGCAAACGATGCAGTTTAGTGGTACCAGGGATCGGTACGATCCATGGTTTTTGTGCCAGCAGCCATGCCAGCGCGATCTGCGCGGGTGTGGCGTTTTTCGCCTGGGCGATGTTTTTTATCAGATCCACCAAAGCCTGGTTCGCTTTCCTGTTCTCCTCAGCAAAGCGGGGCAGGGAATTGCGGAAATCCGTTTTGTCGAATTGGGTATTTGCGTCGATAGCACCTGTCAGGAATCCTCTTCCCAGCGGACTGAAAGGCACAAAGCCAATGCCCAGCTCTTCGAGCACCGGCAGGATCTCCTGTTCGGGCTCGCGCCACCACAGCGAATATTCGCTTTGCAATGCGGCAACCGGCTGTATAGCGTGCGCCTTACGGATAGTGGCAGCTCCTGCTTCTGACAATCCCCAGTGTTTGATCTTACCTTCTTTCATCAGGTCCTGTATAGTGCCTGCTACATCTTCAATCGGTACAGTCGGGTCCACACGGTGTTGATAGTAAAGGTCGATATAATCAGTTTTCAGCCTTTTTAAGGCAGCTTCTGCCACGGCCCTGATATTTTCAGGCCTGCTGTCTGTTCCCTGGGCCGGTATGCCATTCTTGAAACCAAATTTGGTGGCGATGATTACCTCTTTGCGGAATGGCGCCAGCGCTTCGCCTAAGAGCTCTTCGTTGGCAAAGGGGCCATAAGCCTCTGCCGTATCAAAAAAAGTGACGCCTGCTTCATAGGCCGCGCGTAAAAGTTGGATGCCTTCCTGCTTGTCAACACCGGGGCCGTATGCGAAGCTTAATCCCATACAACCCAGGCCAAGTGCAGATACTTCAAGGCCGCTGTTACCCAGTGATCTCTTTTTCATTTGAATTTATTTACGGTTAATACTGTTGGTCATTTAGAATATTCCTACGCAAAGGTCGATGTGATCCGGGGTCTCTACAGTATATCTATTACGGATTCACCTACCAAAATTACTGATTGCATCGCTAGCCTGCGCATAGCCGGGTTTTATATGGTAATTTTGTTGCAGAAACAGGCTACTATGGAAGAAATAATAAAACTGGACAGTATAGCAAAGTATAACGCGATACGTGGCGTGCCGACCCAGCATCCGCTGGTCTCCGTGCTGGATCTGTCAAAGGCGAACCCGATGCCGGTGGGCAGGTTTAATTTCGGACTGTACACGGTGTACCTGAAAGAGGTAAAGTGTGGCGACCTGAAGTATGGACGGAACCTGTATGATTACCAGGAAGGTACGCTGGTGTTCATCGCACCCGGACAGGTACTGGGCGTTGAACCCAAGGGTAAGGCATTCAGCCCCAAAGGATGGTCATTGGTATTTCACCCGGAGCTCATTCGCGGCACTTCACTCGGAAAGCATATCCAGGATTATTCCTTTTTCTCTTATAAAGTGAATGAAGCCCTGCACCTGTCAGACAAAGAACGGCAGCTGGTGCTCGACTGTTTCGCGAAAATTCAATATGAAGTAGAGCATGCGATAGACAAGCACAGTAAAATGTTGATTACATCCAATATTGAACTGTTCCTGAACTATTGCATCCGCTTTTATGACCGTCAGTTTATCACACGCGATAACGCGCATAAAGGGGTACTGGAGAAATTAGAACTTTTATTGGATGATTATTTCTCCTCCGATAAACCCCTCACGGAAGGTTTACCTGCGGTGGCATGGTGTGCCGCAAAGCTTAACTTGTCATCCAACTATTTTGGAGACCTGGTGAAGAAGGAAACAGGGATCTCCGCACAGGAGTATATCCAATCTAAAGTGATCGATATCGCCAAAGAGAAAATATTCGATGCCAGCAAATCTGTCAGCGAAGTAGCGTACGAGCTGGGTTTCAAATACCCGCAGCATTTCAGCCGCCTATTCAAACAAAAAGTAGGCCTTACGCCTAATGAGTATAGAAGCTCTCAAACCTTTTAAAAAAAGAAAACCACCCAGGATTGGGCGGTTCAACAACTTTGCCTAGAATTTACACTACAATTTGTCAATGCAAGATTACGCCGCTTAGACTAGAAAATGCATTAATCAGATGTTAATAGAAAGACGAATCTGATGTTAATGCAAAATGGTCTTCAGCCTCCGTCATTGCGGGAGCAGTTGAGGCTAGCGCGTGGGGCGCGACGAAGCAATCTCCAAACGACAAACAGCAAGCAGCAAGCGTAATCACCACCATTTGCCGTTTGGAGATCGCTTCCGCCCGGCCCTCCACAATGGCCTCGTAATCCTCGCAATGACGGAGGTTGAAGAAATTTTTTTGGAATTCTCATTTCCGCCCCTATCTTTGCACCCAGTTCTTTAGATCACTTATCAAGAAAGGCAGAGGGAATTGGCCCGATGAAGCCTTAGCAACCAGTCGCTACCACCATAGCGAACAAGGTGCTACATCCATCCCGGTACACACCGGGGCAGATAAGTCAGTAATAGTTTGCTTTAAATTTCTACACCATAAAGAAAACTCATCTGACTACCAGGTGAGTTTTTTTGTTTTAAAGCAATCCCGGTACTACTCTCACTCTCTTCTTGATAAAGCGCGAAGAACCTGTCTAATCAACATTTTCATCAAACTCAAAAACAACAAAGAGATGAGCACCATCACACAACTGATCCATTCCATTCCAGTAGATGAACTGACCGGCGCTATTGCAGTACCTATCTACCAAACCTCCACCTTCGTGCAGGAAGCTCCCGGCGTTAACAAAGGCTTTGATTACGCACGTACCAACAACCCTACCCGCCAGGCACTGGAAACCATCGTTGCCGGACTGGAAGGCGGCGAAACCGGTATCGCATTTTCCAGCGGCCTTGCAGCAATAGACGCTGTGCTCAAACTGTTACAAGCAGGCGATGAGATCGTAGCGGTAGATGATATCTACGGAGGCGCGTTCCGGTTATTCAGCAAAGTCTATGAAAAGTTCGGTATCAAAGTCCACTACGTAGACACCTCCGACCTGCACGCTATCGTAAACGCCATCACGCCGGCTACCCGCCTGATATGGCTGGAAACGCCCACCAATCCTACACTTAAGATCTCCGATATCAGCGCCATCGCAGACATTGCCAAAGCGCATAATTGTAAGCTCTGTGTAGACAATACCTTCGCTTCTCCCGTGCTGCAACAGCCGCTCTTATTAGGCGCCGACATTGTAGTGCACAGCGCCACCAAATACCTGGGCGGTCATAGTGATCTCATTGCCGGAGTAGTAGTCGCCCGTACCCGCGAGCTGGGCGCCGAGATCAAATTCTATCAGAACGCCTGCGGAGCAGTGCTCTCGCCCTTCGACAGCTTCCTGCTCATCCGCGGTATCGAAACCGTTCACCTGCGTGTAAAACAGCATTGCGCCAATGCCCTGGCAGTAGCCCGGTTCCTGGAACAACACCCGCTGGTAGAAAAAGTATTCTATCCCGGACTCGCCTCCCATCCCGGCCACGACATTGCCCGTAACCAGCAGAAAGGTTTCGGCGGCATCGTCTCCTTCACCCTGAAAGAAGATACCGAAGAAGCAGCGCAGGCCTTTGTTACCAGTACAGACTATTTCAAGCTGGCGGAAAGCCTGGGCGGTATCAAAAGCCTTTTATGCCATCCCGCCTCCATGACCCATAAATCCATCCCGGACGAAAAACGCCGGGCCGCCGGTGTGGCGGATAGCCTCATCCGTTTATCTATAGGGCTCGAAGAACCGGAAGACCTGGTAGCCGACCTGGAACAGGCTTTTAAAAAAGCAGGGAAAAAACTAACTTCGGCTGTTGGTACTGGCGTCTATTGATGCTAAACCGGTACCCATCATCATATGAACAGCTATCTTATGAACCTGTGCCGTTATCTGCCATTGCTTTTGCTTTGCTGCTCAGGCAGCGCATTCGCCCAGCAGCGTCCTGCTGAGCCGAAGCCCAAGCCCATGTTGCTCAAGAACATTACGCTGATAGACGGCACCGGTGCTGCTCCTAAAAAGAAAGTATGCCTCCTGGTGCAGGAAGGTAATATCGCCAAAATACTGCCTGCTACTGCCGTAGCGCCACCCACCGCCCGCGTGGTAGATGGTACCGGTAAAACAGTGATGCCTACGCTGATCAACATGCACGGGCACCTGGGTCTGCTGAAAGGGAATAAATCCGGTCCGGAGAACTATTCCCAAAGCAATATCATCAGCCAGCTGAAGAAATACCAGGCCTATGGCGTAAGCCAGGTACTGAGCCTGGGTATGGACCGCGATATCATCTTCCAGCTGCGCGATGCTTCCCATAAAGGCCTGATACCAGGCGCTACCTTTTATACCGCCGGTTACGGGATAGGAGCGCAGGGCGGTGCGCCTCCGGCCACGCTGGCTGATAAGGTATTACGTCCGGCCACAGCAGATGAAGCCGTAAAGGCCATCCAGCAGCTGGCTTCCCTGAAAGTGGATTTCGTGAAGATCTGGGTAGACGATGGGGGAGGCACCCAGCCCAAAGTACCGGTAGAAGTGTACGAAGCGGCCATCGCCGAAGCGCATAAACAACATTTGCGTGTAGCCGCCCACGTGTACTTCCTGGAAGATGCCCGCCGCCTCGTGAACGCTGGTATAGATGTACTGGCGCACAGCATACGCGACCAGGAAGTAGATAATGCATTCATCAGCGCCATGAAAGCCAAAGGCACTTATTATATTCCCACCCTTTCACTGGACGAATATAACTTCGTATACGCAGGCCAGCCCGATTGGCTCAACGATCCTTTCTTTAAGGCATCCCTGGAACCAGGCGTATGGGAAATGCTGATCAGCGCCGAGTATAAAGAACAACAGCAGAACGATCCTGCCCGCGAAAAGAAGATGAAGGCATTTGCTACTGCTCAGCGCAATCTCCACAAACTGGATAGCGCAGGTATCAAGATCCTGCTGGGTACCGACTCCGGCGCTTTTCCCGTGCGTGCACAGGGCTTTTCAGAGCACCTGGAACTGCAGCTGATGGTGGAAGCTGGGCTTACGCCGCTGGAAGCCATTACCGCCGCTACCCGCACCGGGGCGCAGGTATTGGGTATAGATAGCGAGTACGGTACTTTACAGCCGGGAAAGACAGCAGACTTCATCGTCCTGGGCGGCGATCCAACCGTAGATATCCGCAATACCCGGAAGATCCTGGAAGTATGGAGAGGAGGTAAGAAAATGGATACCAGGCTGCAATAATAGCTATGCAGCCTTGGCCTTTTCCCCGGTAAAACGGGTCACGATCATCGCGCAGACATTATCTCCCGTGGCATTCAGCACAGTGGCCAACGGGTCTACCAGTGTGCCGATGATCATTGCCGGGGGCAGCGCCTCCTGCGGAAATCCATATACGGAGATCATCAGCAGCTCGCCTATATAAGCGCCGTTGGGAACGCCGCCTTCCACCATGCTCACTATAACGGTAATGCCTAATGCCAGCAGCACGGCATCCGCACTGTTCAGCGACCTGCCGAACATGGTGAACACCACCGCTATTTTCACGATAGAGGAAATACTGGAACCGTCTTTATGCAAGGTAGCGCCCAGCGGCACTACAATATTCCGGATATGTTGTGGTACGCCCATTTTGGCGGTCCCCTCCAGGTTGGCAGGAATAGTGGCAATGCTGCTGCAGGTACCCAACGCAGTAAGCGAAGGCACAACATTATAGCGCCAGAAGGTTTTAATGCCGCGCAAACCACCGGCAACAAACGCATATAAGGTGAAGCCCACAAAGAAGTAAAAGATCCCGAAACCATAATACACGGCCATAGAACGGCCATAGATCCCAAACAGCTGCGGTCCCAGCGTGCCTACCTGGTATGCAAAATAGGCGCCCAGGCCAATAGGTCCGGCTTTCATCACCAGTATCACCAGGCTTTTCATTACCTCATTCCCCGCATTCAGGAAGCGGCGGAAAGGTTCTCCTGCTTCACCGGCCTTTAATACGGCAAAGCCCATCAGTAAAGAAAAGATGATCAGCGGCAGCATGGCCTTGCGGGAGAGTAGCTCAAAGAATTCTCCCGTAGTCAGCAGTTCCGTGATCTGTTTCCCCAGGGGGATTTGTTTCACGGTCTCCGTGAGCTTCGCCTGTGTA
>Ga0102590_1001054_pt1 | contig 46005 bp, 38 predicted proteins | sample AraplaMF_Col_mMF_FD_76859 | JGI IMG/M metagenome (GOLD analysis project Ga0102590, IMG submission 76859) | Arabidopsis root microbial communities from the University of North Carolina, USA - plate scrape MF_Col_mMF | ecosystem: Host-associated > Plants > Roots > Endosphere | place: USA... | reverse complement strand
CAGTGCAGTAGGCGAAAACAACACCAACTTCCTCGCATTAACTGCCGACCTGAAAACAGCAACCAGCGTAAACAAAGCAGTGAATGCTGCTATCGCCCGCTTCGGAAAATTAGATGTAGTAGTGAACAATGCCGGTTACGGGCAGGCAGGCAGCCTGGAAGAGCTGAGTGACAAGGAATCAAGGGATAACTTTGACATCAATGTATTCGGCGCTTTGAATGTGATCCGCAGCGTAATGCCGCACTTAAGAAAACAAGGCTCCGGGCATATCCTCAACATCTCTTCTATTGCCGGTTTTATTGGCACTTTCCCCGGCTTTGGTATTTACTGCGCTACCAAATTCGCGCTGAATGGACTTACTGAATCGCTGGCTACAGAAGTAAAGCCTTTCGGCGTACATGTTACGCTGGTACAACCGGGCTACTTCAGAACGTCTTTCCTCACAACAGATTCCCTGCGGGTACCTGCCAATGAGATAGCTGAATATAAAGAAGTAAGGGATGTACAGACCCTCCATCAGAATGAGATCAACGGCAACCAGCCCGGCGATCCTGAAAAAGCTGCTGCTGTGATGATCAAAATAGCGAATGATCAAAACCCTCCGCTGCACTTGTTCCTCGGTGAAGATGCTTACAACCTGGCATATGCAAAAATCGATGCGGTAAAAAGTGAGCTGGAAGCATGGAAAGCAGACACCATCTCCACTGCGTTTGAGGGCAGCGTTGTGGCACAGTAATACATTTTGATCCATATATATCAGAACAGTTCATCTTACGGTGGGCTGTTCTTTTATTGTTAGTCCCTGCCAATGCAGAAATTACCATCTTCATTCAACTGTACAAATTGTTGTGGAGTGACGCCCGTGTAGTGTTTAAAGTCCTTGATAAGGTGGCTTTGATCGTGATAGCCGAACTGTACGATGAGATCGAACCAGTTCACTTTCGTATCGGGATGATTCTGCAGATGAGCAAGCACCTGTTTGAACCGCAGGAAGCGGACCAGCTCCTTCGGAGAATAACCAACATATTTTTGAAAGCGCAGCTGTATAGCGCGCTCTGACACTCCATACTTACCGGCGATCACCTTTACCGGATTTACCAGGGGATTATGAATATCGTCTACATGATCCAGCACCTGCCTGGTAGGCGCTTCGCTTTGGACGATGTTTAACAAGAGGTAATCTGTGAGCGCGGCGATCCGTTTTTCCGGATCAGTGATGGCAGCCAGTAAATGCCAGAGCGCTTCCAGTTCCCGGGTGTGTTGGTTCTTCAAACGGTAAAAGCCGTCCAGTATAAATTGCAGCACCAGCAGATCGCTCCCTGCTTTGAGCTCGTAATTCATCATGCGGCGTAAAGGCCCCAGGATACCGATGCGGTCAATGGTATGCTCTCCCGGTGCTTCATCACCGAAAGAAAAGATTACCGGCGCGCCAAAATTAAAGACGACCATCATTTCCAGGCTGGGCGATAAATGGTGTAGTTGCGGCGGCATATCCGGCGGTGTGGTGAGCGCATAGAAATGGCTCAATACGCCTGCCAGGCGGGGATCAACCGGGTAACGTTTTCCAAAGTCCGCCATAGATGATTGTTTGTGGCGCTAACTTAGTAAAATTCCCTGATCATGCCCCATTAGCCTGTTCATTTTTACTATAGATCTGATTGCACTTATCTGCCATTTCATGCAGCATGGCATCCAAATCATGCACCAGTTTTTCGATATGCAGCAGGAAAGGCAGGTTGTCCGGGTTGGCCAGGTTCTCTTTGTCCAGCTGGGCGAACAATCCCAGTAAAGACGCCACGGGCATACGCAGGCGGTGAGAGCTGATAAAGGCGACATCTGTCAGCAGACGGTTCCTATCTTCCAGTTGCTGCTCAAATCTTTTCTTTTCGGTAATATTGGTCTGGATGATAATATGCTTTTCTATTTCTCCGGCTGCATTTACGATGGGTGTGATATCCATCACCACCCAATAAGGTTCTCCGGTACTGGTATAGTTCAGGATCTCCACCACACAGGGCTGACCGGTGGACAGCTTTTCGCCGATCTCGTGTTCAATTTCCGGATCGGTGCCTTCTCCATGCAGGAAAGAATGGGGCTTCAGGCCTTTGATCTCTTCCAGGGAATAGCCGCTGATGTCTTCGAAGCTTTTGTTCACCCATTCAATACAGGCATGCTCGTCTGTAATGATAACAGGGTTATGGGTCATACTGGCTACCAGGGAAAGGCGGCGGATCTCTTCATTCTTCACCATCATGTCTTCAATATCCTGCATAGCGCCGATCATGCGAAGGGGCTCCTTCTTCTCGTTATAAAGGATATACCCGCGGGAGATCACGTGGCGGTACTGACCTTTCAGATCGATCAGGCGGTATTTGTTCTGCCAATGGTTCAGTCCTTCCTGTATAGCCAAGTATACGCTGTCCATCACATGCTGCCTGTCTTCCGGGTGTATGCGGGAGGCCCAGAAGTCAACATCTTCTTCTTTTTTGCTGAAGCCAAAAAAGTGAATAGCATTATCGTTCCAGACCACTTTATTGTTGACCAGGTCAAAGTCCCAGATGGCATCGTTGGTGGCCATGGTGACGATGTCATAACGTTCCAGTGCTTTGCGGAGGGCCAGCTCGTGCAGTTTTTCTTCTGTTATATCCCAGGCCATACAGGCTACGCCGGTGATGTTGCCGTTGTGGTAAATGGGATCGAAGGAGATCTCCATATACTTCCATGTCTCTTCTTCAGTTGCTGCCTCGAATGCGATCAGCTGCTTTTCACCCTGAAGGCTTTTTTCGTAGCAGGTTTTCCAGAGCAAAGACGGCTCCTCAATACCGATAAGCAGGGCAGATCGGCCTTTGAAGATCCTGTTGGCGGCAATCACTTCCAGCTGGGTGTTCACTGCCCAGATCATGTTCTGTGAACTGTTGATGATGGTTTTCAGCAGCTGTTCCTGTTTGTTCAGCGCTTCGCCTGCCAGGTGGGCGGCGGTCACGTCAAAGATGCTGATCACTTCTGCAGCTTCACCGCCATAGGTGATCACAAATGATTCTACCTTAACATACATCAGGCTGCCGTCTTTTTTACAATGGCGCCAGATACCGGAAGGGCTATATCCCGTTAAAGCCAGGCGTTCCCGGTTTTCACGCACCCGGGTAATATCCTCTTTGGGACGTATATCCAGGATGGTCATTTGCAGAAATTCTTCACGGGTATAGCCATATAGCCCAACAGCCGCATCATTCACTTCCAGGAAGCGGAAATCTTCCTTGCTGTAGATCCACATGGGTTGTGGATTTTCCCTGAACATGCGTATATAGGCCTTTTCAGAGACATTCAGTTTATCGCGGTAGTTTTTAAGCAGTATATACAATAATACGGCAGACAGTAGTGCAAACAGGATCCCTTTGTAATGCAGCAGCCAGGTTAACAGTTGCTGATCAACGCGGCCACGAAGCAACGTGATCAGCAGATCGACAGACAGGGCCCAGATTACAGCACAGATCGCATAGATAAAAACGGTTGTCAGCGGTGACGTCGGTTTAGACATAAGCAAGCTTTCACGGATTCATATATAAGATATAGAAATCCGGGCACTAAATAAAATAATGTTTATAGATCAGACGGGTACACGTTTTACATTACTGATTAGCGGGTATGATTGCGTTTAACAATTGCCGTTTTTGCTGCCAGGCGTTTACATCTCCGTTCACGTCTATCCGTTTCCTTTTCTTTGTGACGGTAATGAGCGTACCAATCACCGCGCCACCGGCAAGGCCTACTGCAAATCCTGTGGCTGCACCGAAACTTTCGTCGAATTGGAGTTCGCCCGAGCCGCTGTCCCCGGTCGATATCACACCGATCAGTAAACCTGTCAACGCTCCCACACCTGCTCCTACGGCAATAGGCCGGGCAACTGGCGCCCCTGTTTTAATAAAACCGATCTTCGTAACAGCGATCTCCACCTGCTGTTTATGACGCTGAATAATTACAGATGTATCAGTGGTGGCTACCAGGTCGCCTTTGGCGATCAAATCGCCACTGAGGTTAAACACCCGGACGAATGTGGACTTGGCCTGCAGCTGTTGTGTAAAGCAGCATAATAACAGGACCAATAATGTAATGGCTCTTTTGTTCATAAGTGATTTTTTGGGGAACATCGTATATGTTTACCTTACTGGTTGGCGGGGACCATCGCATTCAGCAATTGCCTTTTTTGCCGCCAGGCGTTCACATCCCCGTTCACTTCCACCCGTCGTCTTTTTTGCGTCGCGGAAATGACTGTACCAAGAACGGCGCCACCTGCAGTGCCAAGTACCATTCCTCCTGCTATATTCATACTTTCCTCAAATTGGTAATATTCGTTGCTGTTACCACCATCACCGTCACCGCTTGCTGCTGCACCAACCACCGTACCTATAAAAAATCCGACGCCAGCGCCTATGCCTACTGCGCTGCCAAAGGTTCTTGCCGTTTTAATGAAACCGATTTGAGTTACAGGGATTTCTACCTGTTTTTTATGCTCCTGAATTATAACCGAAGTATCAGTTGTAGCTATCAGGTTGCCTCTGGCGATCAAATGGCCTTCGAGGTTAAATATTCGTACAAATTTAGTTTTAGCCTGCAGCTGCCATGTAAAGCAGCATAATAACAAGATCAACAGTGTAATGGCTCTCGTGTTCATAAGTACATGTTTTAAAGTGGCATTTAAAACGATCTGCTGGATATTGGGGAGAGAGAAAGCCGCTTTTTGGGGAACATCCATGTATAAATTACGAAATTTCCATCACTTCGCCGCAATAAGTTGCTGTATTTTCAGGCTATATGTAATATTCCACCGCTTATGAAGTTAGCCTTACTATTTGCTGTACTGTTATCCGTGCAAACCGCCATTGCACAAACGGGATTATCTCCTTTTGTATTGACCACCGCTCCGTCAAATGTTCCCACTGCGAAAGTGCCCGATGCACCATTAGCCGGTAACGGGGATATAGGCCTCACCTTTGCGGGTAGCCCGGATCATCTGAAACTCTATTTCGGGAAAAATGATTTCTGGCGCGCATACCCCGTGTATCCGGGTGGTGGCATAGCCCTGCCGGGCGGCCTGGATATCATGATCAACGAGCTCCGGGGCGCGCAATATGAAGCACAGCAAGTACCCGGTAGCGCAGAGATCAAAGCTGCCTTTACCAAAGTGGATCTCAGGGTAAACGTGAACGCCTGGGTAGCCGCTATGCACAATACCGTTGTGTTGGAGTTTACCAGCTCTAAAACCTGCGACATCAACCTGCATCTCTGGGCGCCGGAAGGTAATACCGGCATCGTAACCCAGGGTACTACGGGTGATGTAACATGGGTAACACGCTCTTTCGAAAACACACCCTTACTGGAATGGCCCTGCCATGTAGCGATGGCTATGAAAGCACTACCTGCAAGCACTACCCTGCAAGCCGGACAAACCAAGACCATAACGGTTACGCTTTATACCAACCAGGATAAATCCCGCTGGAAAGAAGCTGCCATCCGCGATGCTGAAACCATGAGTACAGCGAAGATCGCGTCTATGCGAAAAGCGCACCTGCAATGGTGGAGCGATCTGTGGAAACGTTCATCCATCCAGATCGGGGATAACATGCTGGAAAAATACTATTACACTTCGCAATATTTTTTTGCCTGCTCTTCACGCCCCGGAAAATTTGCACCAGGGATCTGGGGGCCTTTCATCACCCGCGATTCGGCTGCCTGGGGCGGCGATTACCACCTGAACTACAATTACCAGGCGCCTTACTGGGCGGCTTATTCCTCTAACTATATTGACCTTACTGATAATTACGATCAGCCTTTACTGGACTACATGGAGAAAGGACGATGGCATGCGAAAACGCTGCTGAACATGCGCGGCATCTATTACCCTGTAGGCATCGGGCCCAAGGGGCTCTGCACCACCCGCTGGCCACTCACCCCGGAAGAGATGCTGGAGCGCTATGGCACCCGTGAGAACACGATAGACAGCGGCTATAAATTCCTGGGACAAAAGATCAATGCCGTATTTGGTGCAGGCAACATGCTGATGCGTTTTTACAGCACCTATGATGAAGACTATGCCCGCCGTATTTATCCTTACCTCCTGGCCTGCGCAGATTTCTGGGAGGACTACCTGAAATGGGAAAACGGGCGTTATGTTATTGAAATGGATCACTACGGCGAGGTGTACCCGAACCTCCGTAATAAAGGGCAGTGGCGGCAGTTATTAGGTGACTATAATTCTACCCTCTCCCTGGGGTTGGTAAAAATGCTTTTCAAAGGTATGTTAGAGGTGAGCAGCTATCTTAAGACCGACGACAGCCGCCGTCAACATTGGGAGCATATTTACAAGCATTTAAGCCAGTTCCCCACCGAAGAAGAAGATGGTCGGGTAAGATTGAAAAGCGTGGAAAAAAGTCCTTCTGCATGGCACCAGCGGGCCATGGGACTGGCCCGTGTGTCTATTCACGGACTGATTCTTCCCGGTGGGGTATGCGGCCCGGTTACTGACTCCGCCTTTAATGCCATCCTGCTAAGCGATGTTGCCCACTGGAAAGACCGGATGCAGCATCCCGGCGAGTGGGGCAATACCCTGGGCAACGGCATTGAAACCTGCTTTCCCGGCGCGGTAAGAGTAGGCTACGACGCAGATGAGATCCTTAAACAGCTGAAAGACCGTATCCAGGCTTCCGTGCTCCCTAATGGCTGGATCACCCAATCAGGTGGCGGCACAGAAACACTGGCCGCCGTACCCCTCACCATTAATGAAATGCTGTTGCAGAGCTATGAAGGCCGGGTAAGGGTATTCCCGAACTGGAACCATCAGCGCGACGCCTCCTTTAACACACTACGCGCCTACGGCGCATTCCTGGTAAGCAGCCGGCTGAGTGGTGGTAAGGTACAGTACGTGACCATACACAGTGAAAAAGGCCGTGACCTGGAAATAGAAAATCCCTGGGGAGAAAAGCCTGTTGTGGTACAACGGAATGGCAACGCCGCTGAAAGCCTGAAAGGAAAGGTATTCAGGATCCAAACAAAACCCGGGGAAACATTGCATTTGGTAGCCGGGAATCTATTATATTAGCCATGCATTTAAAACCCTAATGAATTATATAAAATTTTCCTACACCTATAACGTAGAAAAGCTCTGCGCTGAACTGGACGCGGTACTGCGGGAAGAGTGGCCATTGCACTTTAATACGCGGGACTTTAACGGTGACTGGCGGAGTATTTCTCTTCGCTCTGTGAGCGGAGAGAGCAAAGATATCTATGCACATTCCAACGGCACTTACAGTGATACCCCGGTGCTTGCGCTGATGCCCTATGTAAAAGAGATCCTTGATTCCTGGCAATGTGAAAAGGAGGCCGTACGTTTGTTGTCGCTGGCGCCTGGAAGTGTGGTGAAACCGCACAGGGACCCGGGCTGCGCCTATCATGACGGCAACTTCAGGATACATATTCCTATCATCACGAATCCCCAGGTGCGGTTTATACTGGAAGATGAACAGCTGCCCCTGAAAGCAGGAGAGTGCTGGTACATGAATTTCAGCGCTACGCACAGCATTATTAACAGTGGCAGCACCCCAAGGATACACCTGGTGATAGACGGCATCCGCAACAGCTGGACCGATGAGCTGTTCACCGCACATGGCTATCGTCTTACTGATAAAAACTCCGTTGAAAGCCTCGATGCCGCTACCAGAGAAAGGATGATAGAAGAACTGGAAAAAATGGACACCGCGGCATCCAGAGACCTGGTTGCCCGTTTAAAAGCAGCACAATAATGCAGGAAGCTTTGATCGCTAACTGGATCCCCTACCGGCTCAGTTATACTAATAAGGAATGGAACCTTCAATGGCTGGACCTTGGAAAGGAACGGATGATCCATCCCTTCTTTGATGAGACGATATTTGTTTGCAGATGCAGGCAAAAAGAACGGTCTTCTTTGGAAAACAGGAGCAGTGCAGATTTCCTTTCTGTTGCCTGTGAAGGTTTATCAGCCCTTGCTCCTTCCGCGTTTATCTTTCATGTTTCCCGTTGCGGCTCTACTTTGTTATCGCAGGTCTTTTCAGCACCTGAAGAAAACATTGTTGTCGCGGAAGCCCCCTTGCTGGATGAGATATTGAGGGCGGAAGAAAAAGATGCTCAGCTGAGCACAGCTACCCGGGAGCATTGGTTCAGGTATGCCATTCAGTTAATGGGGCAACGGCGGAATTTCAAAGAAACCAATTATATCATCAAATTAGACAGCTGGCATATTCATTTCTATGAGCTGTTACGGGAATGGTTTCCACAAACACCGTTTTTCTTTCTATACCGCAGACCTGATGAGGTGATCGCTTCTCATGAAAAAAAGCGGGGTATACACGCCGTACCGGGAATGGTAAATGCCAGCCTGCTCAAAACAGCTGAACCGGCTACTTATCAAGGCGATTTTAACCGTTATACAGCACAGGTACTGGAACAGTATTATATAAAGCTGCAGGCTATTCATGGGTTATATCATCCCAATAATTGCTTCTTTGATTATGCCGATGGCGTAAGGGAAATGGCGGAGCGTTTCAGCAGCTTTAGCGGCATTCCTATAAATGACAGTGATGAAATGGACGCCCGTTTAAAGCATTACAGCAAGGCGCCGAAAGAGGTGTTTCAGCCGGTGGAGGTGTCTGAGAATGGGAAATACTTTTTTGAAGATTGTCATATGGCTTATGAACAGTTAAAGGCCTTCAGATAGTGAAAAAGAAATCATTGAACCCAATAGAATTACATACCGCAGGCGCAACAGTCAGCCATCGTTCTCCATTTGAGGATTTACCATCCCTAGAAAGTGAAACGGAATTAACCAAAGAATTTATTGATAGATGGGTAATCCCATACTATATGAAGTTATCGGGAACAGAGAAAGAATGGATAGATCACCTGGCAGTCATTAAGCACGAGATCACAGACGAAATCATTCAGCAAAATCTCGGCGATTTCAATTGGAGGACAAGACAGACAGGTGCTTTCTTTGCTGCAATAACCAATAAGCCTCAATATATAGACGTTATCGGCACCCATCTCTTAAAAAGCGAAGTTTGCTATGCTGGAGCGATCTATTGCAAAGTGCTTGCTTTTTTTAACACCGAAAAATGTGTTGATTACCTAAACCGCTACCTCGGCTACTATCTTACTCAACCAGATCTGTGGTACGACCAGCAATACGCAATGGAGGCGATTTTGTATCTGGACAAAATAAACGGAACCAATCATTTTGATCTCCACCGGAAAAACTGGAAAACGTTTATTGAAAACAAACCATACTGGAAAGAAGAAATTAAAACTGATCAGTTAGATGAACAGTTGGCTGTTATCAAGGCTATCCAAGAGGAATAACTACTCCGATATCCCGATGATCACGCCAAAATCCCCATCCGTTTGCAGCTGATCTTTTTCAGGTAAATACATACGTGATACAAATCCATCAAGATATAAGGCATTCTTACATCCCAGGTTTTTAAAAAATAACGCAAAGTCGTAGAAGTTGATCTCCTCTTTCGACATGGCGAATACTATTCTGTTATCTGCCAGTATGCCAACTCCATTTCGTATGTTGAGATTTGCTGAACCCTTTTTAAAGGCGGGATGTATCTCTCCATCTACCACAAGCATGGGACCGGATTGTGTAGCATACTTTACATTATTATTAACAAAATCACTGCTTGTACAAACAACCGCTTTGTTGGCATTGGTAATATAAAATACCCCGTTGGGCTTCAGGTAAAAGTTCCCCTCCCCTGACGCTGTATTTAAACCGTTGACAACCCGCTGCTCCTGAATAAACAGGCCCAAGGGAGCGTTATTGGTCATAAACATGCCACCGTTCATGGCAAAGACCAACTTTTTACCTTTGCTGCCAAGGTAGTCTTTCAGGTTTTGAATGCTTTGCAGGATCGTACCCTTATCATCCTTCCAATATAGTTGTATATCCTGTTTTTGTGGATCAGCGATGTAACTAACTATAACATCATCATTATCTGCAGGCTTTCCGCTTGTAAAAGAAAGAACGCCAATCAGCAGAATGGCGCTTACAATGGTAATAAAGATCAGTTTACGTTTCATAGATATTAATGTTGGGATAGGATCTCTACCTGTAGCGGCCTGGCCGAAAAACCATTACAACTGCTCTGCGTTACAGAACATGCTGTCACCGATACGATCAGATCAGTACAAGCTTTTAAAATAATATAATCACCCGGTTTTGAAACAGGCGGCTTTACGGTGATGCTTCCATCACTTCCAATCTCTGTATGCATGAAAAAATTAAAAACGGTTAGCAATACCGGATATGCTACACCAAATTCCTTTAAGGTACGCTGAATATTTTTATGACAGGACGGATGTTCTTCTTTTACATCATACTGCGCCTCATACATCCGCTGGCTGCAGGTAGGATGGATTAGATCATGCTTTTTGACGGTATCTTCTGTGATCTGGAGCAGTGGATTATATTTATTGCTGTAGAGGAAATCAGACTCCTTTATATAAAAGTTCCGGTTGGAATCCAGGGTAACCCCGGCAGAAAGGTATTCTGAGTGGTCAGATTGGCTTACTGCAAAGAGGTCTCCAGACTGCCTCCCTTCAATATCAATGATCTTAATAAACTCCCCGGCATTTACCTTACAGGCAATACCGAATTGCGGCTGGATGGTGAAGCTTTGTGATTTATTCATAAAGGGTTGACAAGGTTTAAATAAGTGGATGATGTAAGGTACCTTTCAAAGGTAAGGATTTGGGAAATAACAGCGTTAGTAGTATCATTGTCGTAATATCGGATCTTACAATAAAAAATGAATTACTTTTTTGACTTCCTAACCTATTTGTTGCAGGGATATGGCATTTCCACCATCTTATACCTGAGTATTTCCCTGTTTTCCGGCCCTCTTAAACGCCGTAGAAAATATTATCTATCTATTGCCAACACAATTGCGGCTGTTGCTGGCATGTTAATGGCAAGTGTGCTGGCGGTTGAGCTTATTGTAAGCTACTATACACTAGAAGATACAGAACACTTATTCTTTTATTACCGCTTGTATCCATCGCTGGCCAGTATCATATTATTATGTGGTATGTCACTATTAACATTATTTCTGAAGCTAAGGCGACATTTAGTTTTCACCCTGGTGTTGATCTTTATTCTAAACACGGCTAACCTGGCAGAAGCCCTTTATCTATTGATCGTAGATTATTTTTCCAGCGACATGGTAGATACCGTTTGGAAAATCTCCAAAGATGACAACAGTCCTTTGCTTTACATTGCGCCCCTTTCCATATCGTATTTTTTTGCTGTGTATATAATAGCCGGTAAACAACAAGCAAAGGAAGCCATCATTTAGAATAATAATACCAATTGCTCTGATAATTGGTATCAGCATTCTCTTTACGCTAGCTAAGCGGGCCATTTTACCAATCCCCACCTCATCTCTTACTTATTCAAGCAGGCACCTTTCCTTCCAATTGATAATACAGGCATAACAATGCCTTAACGCTAAGACCATATACGTTTTACAGTTTTGCAGCTTTAAATCGCTGGCCTAGTACCAACCATATCGTACGAAAAAACCACCTGATCACACACTGTGAATGCTTCGAAACATTGCTTAAATCTATAAATAATGGCTCGTCACAACCAACGTTTTATTTTCCTGTTGTTCTTATTGCTTGCAACAACGCAGGCGCTGATCGCGCAAACAAATCTTGCGGGGATCACCGGACAAGTGGTTACTGCTGATAGCAAACCGCTTTTCCATGCTATCATTACAGTCAGGAACGAATCAACCGGCTTTACTGCCAGAACCCTATCTAACGAAAAAGGAGAATTCCTTTTAAAGGAGATCCCCTTGGGCACCCCGTACTCCGTGGTGGTTGAATCAATGGGGATGGCGACGCAGAAACAAACGGGCTATTCACTGAGCCAGGGCGACCTGTTAAAAGTATTCTTCCAGATGCAGGAAAAAACAGAAAACCTGCAGGAAGTTGTTGTCAGCACTTCTTCCCGGCGTAACAAGATCGAAAACATCGGTACTGCTACTGCCGTAACAGCGAAAGACATCAGCCGGCTGCCTGTGAACGGCCGGAATTTCACCACGCTGGCAGACCTGTCGCCTTTAAGCTCGGGCACCAGCCTGGGCGGACAGCTCGCCTCTGCCACCAACTTTACAATTGACGGTATGGCGGCCAGGGGCACCATTTCCGGCGGTCAACCTACCGGCGCTTATGCCATCACCATGGAAGCCGTTCGCGAATTCCAGGTGGTAACTAATCAATATGATGTTACCTACGGCAATGCCGGTGGCGGTACTATCAGTACGGTTACCAAATCTGGAACAAATACCCTTAGCGGCAGCGCATTTACATTCCTCCGGACCGACTGGCTTTCCAGCCCATACGGCCTGAACGCACAGAAGAGAAACCAGCCCTTCCACACTACCCAATATGGTTTTTCACTGGGCGGCCCGATCATCAAAGACAAAGCGCATTTCTTCGTAGCATGGGACCACCAGGCTAATACACAGCCGCTGCTGATTGCCCCTATTCAATCTGACGCCGACGCTTTGCGTTATAATATTACACAGGCAACAGAAGACAAATTCCTCAGCATTGCACGCAGCAAATATGGTGTTGGCCCCTTACCGCAATTTGGTCAGTTCAGCCGCTTTAAAAATACTCACGCCGTGTTTGCACGTGTTGACTGGCAGATCGGTAAAAAGAGCCTGCTGACTATTCGCGATAATTTTATCTACGACATGGATAATCAGTCTGATGGCGATAATACCACCATCAATATTTATGAAGTATACAGCACCCGTAAAAGCATCAACAACAGCATCATGGCGGCGCTGCGTACCACGCTGAGCCCTAAGCTTACCAATGAGCTGAAGCTGCAGCATTACTGGGAGTACAATAAAATGTACGCCAATCCCCAGCTGCCTGCAGATAATATTCCCAGGGCGACAGTAGGTAACATCGAATCGGTGAATCCTACCGATACTTCAAAACGCCTGTATACAAATGTGCAGCTGGGCGGACAACGCTATGGCGGCGACTATTTCAATAACCACCTTATTCAGCTGGTGGATAACGTATATTACAACACTGATAAATTCAATTTTACCTTCGGTGGCGGCGTTACCTTCACTAAGCAGAATTCTATTTACGGCAGTGAGACCAATGGCCGCTTCTGGTTCACCGGACTGACTGCATTCGACAATCTGCAGCCCTACCGCTTTACCAGGGACGTATATCTTTCCGATAACCACAATATTAAATTCAATATCCTTGCTCCCAACGTTTATGCACAGGCCCAAACAACCGTTGCTCCAGGCCTGAGCCTTACCGCAGGCGTTCGTGTGGATTATACCACCTACCTGGACCGCGCCAACTTTAACCAGACCGTGTTCAATACACTCGGATTGAATACGGCGAACAAACTGTCTACCTTACAGGTGCAGCCGCGCGTACAGCTTACCTGGGATGTTCATCAGAATGGGAAGGATATCCTGCGTTTGGGCGGCGGTATCTTAGGTTCTGCATTGAACCCTTATTCCATGATCAACAATATGCTGTTTGATGGCAGCCATATTGCCAGCATCGATGTTACCGGCAGCCTGGTGCCCATCCCCAATTTCCAGGCATACCGCAAGGACCCTGCGTCCGCACCCGGCGTAGATCTCGTGAACAAATCTGAAGTGCCTAAACTGTATACCATTAATATGAACGGCAAAGATGCCAAGGTACCTACGGTTTATAAGGTCAACGGCTCTTTCAGTCACTTCTTCAGCGCTAATTTCAGGGTGAGCGTAGCGGGTTACCTGTCATTTGCACGTAACAACTATACCTATATCGACCGGAACATGGTAGACCAGCCTTACTTCACATTGTCGCAGGAAGCGAACCGTCCTGTGTATGTTCCCGCAGCTACCATCAATACCTCCAACGGCTCACAGGACTGGACCAAGGGACGGAAAACAACCGAGGTAGGCCGCGTGCTTGAATTGCAGAGCACTGGTAAAGTAAACCAGGCAGCGCTTGTGTTTGACGCAGATTACCGTTATTATAAAGATGGCGAGATCTCCTTCTCTTATACCTGGAACCAAACAAAAGACAACACCTCCTACAACGGTAACGTTGCAAATACCGCTACCCTTGTACAATATACCAGCGGTGATCCCAGGAACCTGCAGCAAACATCGTATTCAGACAACCAGTTCAGGACCAAGATCGTGGTGTATGGCACCTCTCCCACCTTTCACGGCTTTAACCTGGGCGTACGCTTTTCAGGCATGGGCGGAACACGTTACTCCATGTTTGTAAACGGTAATATCAACGGCGACTTCGTAGAAACCAATGACCTCGCTTTTGTTTACGACCCGAATGACGCTAAAACGCCGCAGTATTTAAGAGATGGCATCAATGCCATTCTGAATAACCCGAAAGTAGAAGAGAGCATGAAAGACTACATCCGCAAAAGCTTTGGAAAAGTGGCTGAACGTAATGGCGGTGTCAATCCTTTCTACGGAACGGTGGATCTGAGACTGGCTTATAAACTCAAAACCTTTGGGAAGCAATACATCGAATTTTCAGGCGATCTGTTCAATGTGGCCAACCTGCTGAACAAAGAATGGGGCGTGAACCACGCATTGGGCGCTACCTCCTTATTATCAAGATCAGGATTTGATCCGGCTACCAATAACTTTAAGTATGTGGTAAATACAAATGCCGGTGTGTCTGGTTTGAGTGGTAACCCCTATCAATTCCAGCTTGGCGTGAGGTACGGATTCTAAATAAAGCTTTTTTTATCTGGACCAACCGGTTGACATCTGTATTGTCAACCGGTTGGTCCATTTATTAGGTTTAAGTTACGTACTTTAGTGAGCCGAATAAAATAAGGACTTTTTTAATGGATAATGCGTCAGAATTAATTGAAAAGCTAAATCTTGCAGACGAAACCTCACGCATTGAAGCTAAAAGGGGATCTGCCATTGATCGTTCAATCCTGGAAACAATCTGCGCTTATGCCAATGAACCAGGACTTGGAGGTGGCTATATTGTCTTAGGGGTGGAGAGGGAAGACACGTCTCTTTTCTCTTCCTATAAAGTGGTAGGCCTGGAAAACATTGATAAGCTTCAGCTGGACCTAGCTACGCAGTGTGCCGCCAGTTTTAACCTTCCCATCCGTCCGGAGATAGAGGCAGAGCTTGTGGCAGGGAAAAATGTTATGAAGATTTTTGTGGGAGAACTACCTGATGCGCAAAAACCTGTATACTTCAAGAATGAAGGGCTTCCCAGAGGAGCTTACAGGCGTATAGGATCTAGTGATCAGCGATGCACGGAAGATGACTTAATAATATTCTATAATAATCATAATGAGAGCTTTGACAATTCTCCGGTGAGCGGGAGTTCCTGGGAAGATGTGGATGAAGCGGCACTGAGTCTTTATAGATCTCTTCGTGCCAACGTAAACCCTTACGCCGAAGAATTAAGCTACGGAGATGAGGAACTTCTAATGGCTTTGGGCTGTTTGCACAAAGGACGTAACAACGTTCGATTGACTTATGCCGGTTTGCTGGTTTTCGGCAATCGCCAGGCACAAAGGCGGCTTCTTCCAGCTGCACGAGTAGATTATATCCGGGTACCTGGTAATGAATGGATCTCAGATCCCGAGACCCGGTTCACAACCGTAGACATGCGGGGGCCGTTACTTTCGCTGGTTGCGAGAGCCCATAGTGCAATTGCAGATGATCTGCCTCGTGGGTTCCTTCTACCGGAGGGTGAAATTCAAGCGTCTTCGATCGGTTTACCTGGAAGAGTATTGAGAGAAGCTATTGTTAATAGTCTAATGCACCGTTCGTATCGGGTTAATCAGCCTATTCAGATTATCAGATATGGTAACAGGATAGAAATACGCAACCCTGGATTTTCTTTAAAGCCAGAGGAGCAGCTGGGCGAGCCTGGTTCTCAACAAAGAAATCCATATATCGCTGCAATTTTCCACGAAACAAATCTCGCGGAAACTAAAGGCAGCGGTATTCGAACAATGCGTAAGCTGATGGAACTGGCAGGTATGGTTCCTCCCACTTTTGAATCTGACCACAGCAATAATCAGTTTACCGCCCGTCTTTTATTGCATCATTTCCTCAATGAAGAGGATTTGACTTGGCTATCAAGATTTGATACAATGGGTTTGAATGATAGCCAGAAACGTGCCCTGATTTTTGTTAGAGAAGCCGGCGCCATCGATAATGCAACCTACCGTCAGCTAAATGCACGGATATATTTAAGGCTAGCTTAGATCTGCGCCAAATGAGAGATTTGGACCTATTGCAGACAAAGGGTAAAGGACGAGCCACTTACTATATCCTCTCTGAAGAGCTAAAAACCAGGCTCAGCGTTGGTAATGGCAGTTCCTTACCTGACCAGTTCCAACCCTTATCTGACCAGTTCCAACCCTTATCTGACCAGTCCCCACCCTTATCTGACCAGTCTGAGGGTATCCATCAGTTTAATATTTTGGCTATGGAGTTGCCTAAGGAAGTCCAAACGGAAATAAAGACTATTGGACCGAGAATTAAAAACAAAGACATATTAAATGACTTAATATGTAAAATATGTAGTATAAGAGCGTTTTCTCTAAGGGAACTAGGTGTCTTGCTTCAACGTAAAGAAAAGTATCTCCTTGAGCACTTTATAGCACCTTTGAGGGAGAGTGGTCGCCTCCAATATAAATACCCTGATATGCCCAACCACCCTGATCAATCTTATAAAACAATGTAATTAAAGCATACTAATGGCAGCCTTGAAAATGTAAGCTTCGTTTTGAAAGCCTGATCTATTGCGTCTATCCTCCAAAAAAAATTTACGACATTTGCCGTTCTTTCCAAGAGACTATGAAGGTTTGCATTGCAGAAAAGCCAAGTGTGGCCAGGGATATTGCTCATATCATCGGCGCCGCTCAGCGTCGTGACGGCTTCTATGAAGGTAACGGTTACCAGGTAACCTGGACCTTCGGGCATTTCTGTACCCTGAAGGAACCACACGATTACTTTGATCGCTGGAAGTACTGGCAGCTGGAAGATCTGCCTATCCTGCCCGCGAGCTTTGGCATCAAGCTGATCGATAATGCCGGGGTACAGAAACAGTTCTCCGTGATAGAACAGCTGGTGCAGCAATGCGAGGAAGTGATCAACTGCGGTGACGCCGGCCAGGAAGGGGAACTGATCCAGCGCTGGGTACTGCTCAAAGCACGCTGTACCGCTCCCGTGAAAAGATTATGGATCTCTTCCCTCACCGATGAGGCCATCCGTAATGGTTTCGCCGCCCTGCGTGAAAGCACCCAGTTCGACAACCTGTATGCTGCGGGCAGCGCCCGTGCTATCGGCGACTGGCTGCTGGGCATGAATGCCACGAGGCTCTTTACCAAGAAATTCGCCATCGGCAAGACCGTATTGTCTATCGGCCGTGTGCAAACGCCTACCCTGGCCATGATCGTACAACGGCAGAAAGAGATCAATGCTTTTGTGCAGGAAGATTACTGGGAGCTCAAGACCATCTACCGCGAAACCGAGTTCACGGCGTCTATTGACCGCCTGAAGGACCTGGAAAAAGCAAACCGCGGACTGGCCTACCTGCAGCAGCATCCCTTTGAAGTGGTGTCCTTTGAACGGAAAGAAGGTAAAGAAGGCAATCCCCGCCTGTTTGACCTGACCGCCCTGCAGGTGGAAGCCAACAAACGATACGCCTACAGCGCCGATGACACGCTGAAATATATCCAGAGCCTGTACGAGAAAAAGATGGTGACCTACCCCCGTGTAGATACCACCTACCTGTCTGAAGACCTGCATCCTAAAATTGCCGGGATCCTGCAGGAAATGACGCCTTATAAGGCGCTGATCGCTCCGCTGCTGGAGAAACCTATTCCCAAGCTGAAAACGGTGTTCGATGACAAGAAAGTAACCGATCACCATGCGATCATTCCTACGGGTGTATACCCCTCGGGGCTATCGCCGGAAGAAAAGCGGATCTACGACCTGGTGGCCCGGCGCTTCATTGCCGCCTTTTACCCCGAATGCCGTATTGCCAACACCACCGTGCTCGGAAAGGTAGGACAGGTACCTTTTAAAGCCACCGGTAAGCAGATCATTGAGCCAGGCTGGAAGGACGTATATGCCAATGACGCCAGCCAGAAAAAAGAAGATGAGGAAGAGGAAAAAATACTCCCGGTGTTTGAGGTAGGCGAAAGCGGTCCTCATACCCCCAGGGTGCACCAGGGCAGAACATCGCCTCCCAAGCCATTTACGGAGGCTACCCTGCTACGGGCTATGGAAACCGCAGGCAAGCAGGTAGACGACGAGGAAATGCGTGAATTACTAAAGGACAACGGCATTGGAAGGCCCTCCACCCGTGCGAACATCATAGAAACACTGTTTCGCCGTAAATACATCGAGAAACGGAAAAAGAATATCTATGCCACCCAAACAGGCATTGATCTGATAGATACCATACAATCGGAACTGCTGAAAAGTCCGGAGCTTACGGGCCAATGGGAGCGCAAGCTGCGGCTGATCGAAAAAGGCGAATACGCCATGGATACCTTCAAGGAAGAACTGGTGCAGATGGTTACGGAGCTGGTAAGCGAAGTAAAAACAGCCGGTTACAAAGTGATCTCCGTAGCGAAGGAAGCGCCGCCGGAGCCGGAGAAACCGGCTAAACCTTCGAAGCCCAAAGCGCCCAAAGCTCCGCCCACCCCTACAGACATTACAGGGCTCTCCTGCCCCAAATGCAAAACGCATACGCTTAAAAAGGGGAATACCGCCTATGGCTGCGCCAATTACCAGGTATGCGGGTTTAAGCTGCCATTCGAAGCTTTTGGCAAGAAACTGACAGATAAACAGGTAGCTGATCTTGTAACCAAAGGCAAAACACCGAAGATCAAGGGGTTCCTGGTTCCGGGCAGCGCAGAACCTGTACAGGCCAAGTTGGTGCTGAACGCAAAGTTCGAAATAGCAGTGGAGCTGTAATCCTATTCCTCAAAGATCTAATAGTAACATATGGATGTAGTAAAAAATCCGTAACGATATAGTATCTCTATTAAGCGTTACTATATCGTTACGTTATCGATACGTTATCGTTACTATATCCCCCAAGTTTAATGCAGTTGTCCGGCCTAAAATGCCCGAAGACCACCGTTTAAGGGATACCAGCTAAACAAAAGTTTGATTTCCTTAATTTTGTAGTATGACTGGCGATTTAAAATTGAAAGGTTTTAAGGTCTACCCTATCTCGGGAACCCCTCCCCCCTCTCTTCCGCACGGCAGACGGGATTATTATAAGATCGTGCTGGTAAGCGGCGATATGATCGTTCATTATGGTGATAAGACCATCGAAATTAATGAAACCTGCTTATTTTTTGCCAATCCCAGTGTTCCCCATTCAGTTGTTATGCGATCCGGTGAAAGACAAGGCTATGCCTGTGTTTTTACTGAAGCTTTTATTACAGGCAGGGAACGCAGGGAAATTTTACAGCATTCTTCATTATTTCACATCGAAGCTTCGCCTGTCATCCCGGTTAACAGTGAGCAGATCGTCTTTTTGACGGGCCTTTACCAAAGGATGCTGGATGTATACAGCGGCGACTATGATCACAAGGACGAGCTGCTCAAAAGCTGCATAGAGCTCCTCCTTCATGAAGGATTAAGGATCCAGCCACCACAAAATACATTAAAAGAAAGAAATGCGGCTACCCGGATCACCGCCTTGTTCATGGAGCTACTGGAACGGCAATTCCCTATAGAAAGCAGCGGAGACCCGCTCCGGTTAAGAACTGCCCAGGACTTTGCCGAAGCGCTTTCCGTACACATTAACTACCTCAACCGCTCGGTAAAAGAAGTGACCGGCAAACCCACCTCGGTACACATCGCGGAACGTATCGCTGCAGAAGCAAAGGCCCTTTTGCAACACAGCAACTGGAGCGTAGCCGACATCGCCTATGGCCTGGGCTTTGAATACCCCACCTATTTTAACAACTACTTCAAAAGGGTGACCGGCGCTACTCCCCAATCCCTCCGAAAAGGAAAAGTTTGAAAATCATACTTTTTGGTTTGATTCTCTTTTAAAATGGCCTTCATTTAATGGGAGCTTTGTATCCGTAAATACAAGCTTCATGAAAAAGAGAAAATTGAACAAGCTGGAAGTATCTGCCATCGGTTTCGGCGTTATGGGACTTAGCCAGGGATATATTCCTACTCCGGATAAGGAAGAAGCCATCCGCATTATTCGGCAAACTTACGATCTGGGCTGCACCTTCTTTGATACTGCCGAAAGATATGCCATGGGCGCCAACGAAGAACTGGTGGGAGCAGCCTTAAAGGATGTTCGTGATAAGGTAGTTATTGCCACAAAATTCCTCATTGACGAGAACAGCGGGCTTCATACCCGGGAGCAATTGATGCAGGAGCTCAGGCGCCGCCTGGAGGGCTCTTTAAAGCGGCTTGATACCGACCATGTTGAGCTGTATTATCAGCACAGGGTGAATAAGGACATCCCGGTGGAAGATATCGCCTACTGCATGGGAGAATTTATTAAGGAAGGCAAGATCCTCGGCTGGGGACAGTCCCAGGCAAGTGCAGCAGAAATAAGACGTGCACATGCCGTAACGCCATTAACGGCTATACAAAATGAATATTCCATCATGGCGCGCAGCGCTGAAAAGGAGGTGATCCCTGTATGTAAAGAACTGGGTATCGGTTTCGTGCCCTTTTCTCCCCTGGCAAACGGGTTTCTATCCGGGAAAGTGACTGCCGATACTGAATTTACGGGGCTGGATGCAAGAAGGGTGATCAGCCGCTTTGATAAAGATAATATAATTGCCAATCAACCGCTGCTGGAGCTGATCCATCAATTTGCAGCGGCTAAACATGCTACACCTGCGCAGATCTCACTCGCATGGATGCTGCATAAAGAAGACTTCATAGTGCCAATCCCTGGTTCAAGGAACCTGGGAAGAATTGAAGAAAACCTGGGAGCAGCGGCGGTAGTACTGACGGATGCAGAATATGCAGAGATTGAGGCTGCACTTGGGAAGATCGCCATTCATGGCGACCGGAAGGATGAGGATATTGCAAAGCTGCGGTTCCTTAAATAAGCCCAAGGGGAGCATCCTGTGCTATGGATGCTCCTTTCTGTCTATACAATTCAGATCAATGGGCAGATTAACACAGCAGTGACCATATCCTTTCAGGCAGTCTGCTATATCTTCCGCCGTGAAGGAGCGTCCTTCCACCCGCAGGATCTTATCTTCATCTACCAGGTCAAAGTTGATCCTGCAATCCGGATACACTTGCAGGAGATCTTTGATAATGTCCTCCGCCAATTCTGCACATTGCACATCTGTTTTGAAAACTTTTACCATGATCATCATTTAATTGCACGTAGCTTATTTCTTCTTCCCGATAACAGTGAAGGGATTGAAGGATACGCCGATATTAAAATAAAACGTAGGGTCTGGGCTGGTTTTAATTACCGGGGAGTTAAATGAATCTTCCTTTCGGAAGAGGCGGCCGGTAGTGGTTAGCCTCATTCCTGTTTTTGCGGTGAGCACAAAATATTTCCCCAGGAGATGTTCGTAGACCAGTCCGGAATTGATGTCTAACTGCCTGTATTCATATCGCTGAGAAGTGCTGTCTAAATTGTATACATAAAAAGAGGTCCTGTCAATTTCTGATCCTAATGATATCCTTCCATTGCCAAAGACATATTTTCTGAGATACAGGTTCCTGGGAAATACGATATCTGCCACCAGGCCATTATCAAATTTGTGCTCATAGGAGAAGGTGGGCAGCACAGGTGTCTGCGCACTGGGATCGATACTAACGAAGAGCCCAACACCCAGTTTGGTACGCTGATTAGCCTTCAGTATCATTGTTCCTGTCAGCAATCCTCTAACCCTTTCCACATGCTTATCACTGCCATCCAATTGCAAGCTGGAAGTATAGACCATACGTTTACCGAACAATGTGGAGAAATAGGTAAAATTCAGTGATGAGAAAAAGTAATGATAATCCCCCTCAACGGTCCTGATACTTCCCCCGGCCGGTGCTGTTATATCTGTTTGTACAGATGTGAACCGGTAACCCAGGGTGGCGCCCAGCAGCCATTGCTTCCTTTTTATAAAGTTGAAATTGGAGCTTATTTTCAGCTGTGAGAAGGCAGTCACCTTACTTTCAGGCAAGGGCTTTCCTTCCCGTTCTGAAGTATAGTTGTACGGCGCCGCATATATAAATTCAATATTCAGGGGACGTATAACGGCAAATTTGTCGGCTGCATAAGTTTGCACCCGTTTGGGTGTACCCACGGTATCCCTGTTTTGCGAAAAAGCTCCCAGCGATAAAACCAACATTCCGAATGACAGCCCTGCTATTTTTTGTGTAATGTCCATAGCCAATGATTCTTTATGGTACAAAGAAAGCTTTATTGCTATCGCTGGTTTTTGTTTTTATACCAAAGCCTTTATATTTTATACTAAACCCGGGCGGGCCTGGATTTAGTATAACAGGAGAGGCTTTTCGTATAATTTCCCCTTGTGGCCGCATATATTCGGTTTATCTTCGTTGCAGGTTCAATTCTCTTAAACTGTCATGCAACACGAGCACCCGGAACTGAAGGATACCAAGATCATCAGACTGATCGTTGATGACCGGTACAGGCTTTTACGCCATGCCACGCTATTATTGGGAACACTCGCTATCATCTTTTATTCCAACGATATTTCAGCGTATACCGGATCCTATAAGTATTTCAGGTTACTATCTGTATACGCTACCCTGATGATCCTGTGCTATATCAACATGAATATCCTGGTTCCACGTTTCTTCTTTAAGGGGCGGTACATCCTTTACCTGTTGCTGCTGCTGGTAGCGGTACAGATCTTCCTTTTATTGCTGCATCTTTCACTGGATAGATTTGCTACCACTGAGCAATTATCCGTTCATCTTGAATTCGCCTCCAGACGAAGGATCTATGATGGAACGATCATATTGATCCCAATCATACTCGTAACCACCATGATAAAGTTATTTCAACGCTGGATGAGGGATAATGAGCGCTTTGCCGAGCTGAGAAATATCACACTGACAATGGAACTGAATGAATTGAGGAACCAGATCAATCCTCATTTCCTGTTTAACATGCTGAACGGGATCAAGGCCCTGGTGCGCAGCGATCCGGAGAAAGCTACTATTGTGATCATGAAATTGTCGGAGTTCCTGCGCTATCAGCTTTATGAGAACAATGAGGAAAAGACATTACTCCGGTCCGAGATCAATTTCCTGTCTAATTTCCTGGAGCTGGAAAAGCTCAGAAGGGATCATCTTTCTGTAGCTATCAGCAGCGAGCCTCCCTCTTCGGTGATCAATGGTGTTTTCCTGCCTCCTAATCTATTCACTACCTTTGTAGAAAATGCGGTAAAGCATAGTGTGGATATCAGCGGGGCGGCATCTTACATCCGGATCAAAATAGAGATCGGCCAGGGGAAATTATACTTTCATTGTGTTAATTCAACAAATGCTGATTACAGGCCTTCATGTGAAAAAAACAGCGGATTAGGACTGGCGAATATCAAAAGGCGGCTTGACCTGCTATATGGAAATCGTTACGCGCTTGAAACTATCTCCACAGAAAATGAATATACGGTTAAATTAACAATACCCCTATGAATTGTATTATTGTAGATGATGAGCCACTGGCAAGAGAAGAAATGCAGGCACTGATCAAAGATGTATCCAATATCGATATACTGGGAAAATTCTCCAATGCGCCAGGCGCGATGAGCTTTCTGAAGGAGCATAAGGTTGATCTCATTTTTCTTGATATTGAAATGCCGAAAGTGACTGGACTGGAGTTTGCCCAGCAGCTACCAGAGGAGACACTGACTATTTTTACTACAGCCTATCCGCAATATGCGTTGAAAAGCTATGAGCTGGATGCTATTGATTACCTGCTGAAGCCTGTAGAGAAGAAGCGTCTGGAGAAAGCGATCAATAAAGCGCAGGTATACCGGAAATTGCTTTCTGATGCTACGGCAAAAAGTACTATTGAGGCGAATACACCCGAATTTTTGCTGATTAAATCAGACAGGAGGTTTCATAAGATCAGCTTCAGCAATATTGTCTATATAGAAGGTTTAAAGGATTATGTGGTAATATATGCCGGTAATCAGAAGCTGATTACGGCGATGAATTTAAAGACCATTCATCAGAAGCTGCCGCAGCAGTTTTTTTTAAGGGTGAGTAAGTCGTATGTGGTGAATGTGAATCATATCAGCTCATTTGATCATCATAATATTTATGTTGGAGATTCGGAGATACCGTTGGGGGATGTGTATAAGAAGGATTTCTTTATGACGTATTCTGGTGGAACTTTGAATCCGGAGGATTGAGGATTACAGCGGAGATTGTGTTGGTAGATTGCTTCGTCGCGCCCAACGCACGCGGCGCTGCCGCTCCTCGCAATGACGGGGAGGGAGACCCGGTTTTTTTTTGCTGCAATGCGCAATCGTTGCCGATAACGATTGCGCAAATAAAAACGTAGGGAACTGGCCGATCTATTGATTAATTGCTGAATTTCAGCCTGGCCTTATTACTATCTTTTAATTATTAAAACCCTACGTTATGAAAACCACTCCACTCATTGCATTACTATGCATAGCATTAGCCAGTTGTCAGAAGAACGGTATAGTATCCCCGGATAACACTGATGCCACTCTTTCCTCATCAGCGCTGGTGAGCGCAGCTGCCGTTAGTGTAACTGTGACCACAGAAGCTGCATTGAAATCTGCGGTAAGCGCTGCTAAAGCGGGTGATATTATCACCGTCAGCGGTACCATTAAATTAACCAGTACTTTACAGCTGCTGAACAGCGGCACTTCCAGTTCCAAGATCAATCTTACCGGCGGTACACTGGATTGCTCAGGCATCTCATCCGGATGGGGTGTAAAATGTAACGGTAGCTACTGGAACATTACCAACATGACCATCAGGAATGCGCCTGATTGTGGTCTCGTATTCCAGTACGGCGGTTATAACTATGTGTACAAGGTAACTACTTCCGGTAATCATGATTCCGGTTTGCAGATCTATAACCAGTCGCACCACAACAATATCAGCTACTGCAATTCCAATGATAATTACGATACGCAGAACGCCGGTGAAAATGCGGATGGTTTTGCCTGCAAATTATCGGCCGGGGCAGGTAATAAGTTTGATCACTGCACGGCTAATCACAATTCAGATGATGGCTGGGATCTGTACGGACAACCATCTACCGTAACCATTACCAATTGTACCGCTACCAATAATGGCTATGGCGGCAACGGGGATGGTAACGGCTTCAAACTGGGCAGTACCGGACAGAACATCCCTCATACTGTTACCAACTGTACATCGAGCTATAATAAAGCTTCGGGCTATGATGGCAACGGGAATACCGGGCATATCACTATTACAGGAAGTACTGGGACGGGTAACGGAAAAGCACTGTTTTCCAGAATATATTAGAACCTTTTTTACCTTTGGTCCTGCCATTTAACCAAAAGCATTATGCCAGGACCTTTATTCAGCAAACATACCCAGGGGCTACTCAGTATCATCTTTGTAATGATGATATGGGGTAGCTCTTTTACTGTTACCAAACTGGTGGTTACCGAGGTACCGCCTCATATTTTCGCAGGGATCCGTAACCTGATGGCTTGTGCGGCCTTGCTGCCCTTCTATATTATCCGGCGGCGGAAAGTCAAAGGGCCGCTGCCTTACATGAAACTTACGCTCATGGGCCTGACGGGAACGACGCTTTACTATTATGTATTTAATACGGGCATGAAGTACGTGTCTGCAAGTACGGGAGCGCTTATTGAAGGACTGCTGCCAGTGGCGATTGCCATTTCCGCAGCCATTTTTCTCAAAGAGCGCCTTACCCAAAGGGCCATTGCAGGGATTGTATTGTCTGTGGCGGGCGTGATCCTTGTTGGCTTTGTAGGTAACCAGGAAAAGTCTGGTAATTCTCTCCTGGGAAGCTTCCTGATCGTTGCTGCGGTGGTGCTGTGGAATGTCTACACCCTGCTGTCGCGGAGCCTGAAAGACACAGATACGGTGTTAGTGACAACGGTGAGCACGTTTATTGGCACCGCATTGTCGCTCCCGCTCCCAGCATATGAGATCATCACCGGTGGCATGCCTGGTATTTCATGGAAGGCCTGGATGGGAATGGCCGCCCTGGCGGTATTCGCCTCTGCCGTAGCTTATTCCCTGTATAATAAAGCGCTGGAAAGCCTGCCGGCTGCACAGGTGGGGAATTTCCTGAACCTCAACCCGGTGATCGGCGCTTTGGTGGCTTTCCTGGTTTTGAAAGATAAGCTGACCGCTTTGCAAATAGCCGGTGGGGTGTTTGTGCTGGCGGGTATCTGGCTGAGCAGCCGGCCGGTCAATAAAAAACCGCTGCAGGAATAAGCTGCAGCGGTTTTGAAATACTTTCAACGTGTTTAAACAAGATAACTTATTGAGGTTTTTTCTTTGACGGATCATCATATCCCACCATCCAGTTAATACCGAACTTGTCTGTGAACATCCCGAAGTAGGAGCCCCAGAACGTATCACCCATTGGCATAATTACCTGCCCTCCTGCGGAAAGGCCTGCAAACATTTTATCGGCTTCTGCCTTACTCTCTGTACTTACGGAGATCGAGAAGTTGTTACCCGGCTTGAAGCTGGCAGCCCATTCTCCGCCAGTGTCACTTCCCATCAACACGGTTTCTTTACTAATGGGAAGGGAAACGTGCATGATCCTGTTGGCTTCTTCCGGAGGCGCTGTTTTACCGTCGGGGCCCGGCGGCATTTCACCAAAACGTCCTATGTAGGGAAATTCGCCTCCGAATACGGATTTGTAAAAATTAAAAGCTTCCTCGCAATTACCATTAAAGGTTAAATAGACATTTACAATTGCCATTGGTTAGGTTTTTAGATGATTGATGACAAATTTGAAGAATGCAATCGGACTGATTTTGTTGTCTTTTGGGACTCTTGTGTCAATGTTTCGTGGATACTGAAGGTAAAGATTCCGGGCTGAAATAAAAAACAAAATTACTGTCCTGTCAGGATCTTCAGATCTGAGATTGCTATCAAATAAGATAGTTGTGCAGCATACATGTCCGCCTCAGATTTTGCCAGTAAAGACTTTGCGTTGAGCAGGTCGGTTTTCACATTCAGGCCGGCGGCTTGTTTGTCTTCCTGCAGTTTATACGCTTCCTGCTGGTAAAACAGCGCCTTCTGTGCAACAGCGATCAATGCCTGTGATTGTTCGATCTTACGATAAGCTTTTTCAATATCATTGTTCATCTGCTGCTGCGTATACCGGATATTTTCTTCCGCCTGCTTTAGCTGGAACTGTCTTTGCTTTAGTACCTGCTTGTTGGAAAAGATCTCCTGTAGGCCCCATTTGAAGTTGACCCCTACAAATGGAATATGAGCAGGCAATATGGGATTACCAAACTGGTAGGAATAACCGCCAATCAGGCCAAAGTCCGGAATATTACTTTGTCGGGCTGCTTTGATTCCCAGGAGGGCTTTTGACTGGCTCAGCCTGGCTATTTGCATATCGGCATTTGAATCGGCCGCAACACCTTTATATTGATCCAGTACAGCTATTTGTTGAGTAGCGGGCTCAATGGGCACAAGTTCCAGGGAGCTGGCATTAATGCCAGTCAGGCTTAATAAATCTCCGGTATAATCGTCTATCTGTATATTTAGTTTGAGGATATTCTGTTCTTCATTTGCGATGGCCGCCTGCAAGCCGGCTTTATCTGCAGTGATGGTTTTGCCTGCGAGTAATGCATTCTCCAGGTCTGTTAATCTTGATTGGGCCAATGCCAGCTTTGCCTCTGCCTCCTCCCGCTGTTTCCGGGCTATCAGGGTTCCGTAATAAAGCTTATCTATGGCCTGTTTTATTTGCAGTGATACTTTCAATTGTTCTTTCTGTGTTATTGCTACGTCAGTTTTATCTATCTCGAGGCCGGTCTTTATTTTGACCTGCTGGCTAATAGGCTGATAGGCTAACATACCTAAATTATAATAGTTATGCTTACCTATTTCGAAGTCTTTATCAGTGCTCGGCAGTAATACCGTATTGGTGGGGCTGAGCGGTAATTCACCAATGGTGCCCGCAGGGATGGTGAGCTCACCCAGATTAAAATTGTACAGGTAACCTGCATTCACTGTTGCAGATGGGTATTTTTTGACGGCATCTTCTTTGATCTTTGCCTGCTTTTCTTTTATCTGCCATTCCTTGATAGCCAGCGCATGGTTATTTCTTAAGGCGGAATCCTTCAGCTGCTCCAGGGAATAAGCCGGAGCATCCTGCGCCTTCAGCAAAGTGCAGCAGCAGATGAAAGCTATTGGTAAGAGCAAAAAGTGCTTTATATAATGTTTCATTAGGCTGATGAATTATCGTTTCTTAATGCAGGGGTCTTGATTTTATCCAGGAGATATATAATACCGGAACGGAAAGTAATGCCATGATCATGCTCCACACCACACCGAAGGCCAGTACGCTTGCCAGTGGCGCCCACATAGGAGATCCGGAGATGATCATTGGCAGCACACCAATGGCGGCCGCCATTGCCGTCAGGAAAATAGGCCTTAAACGCCGTTTGCCTGATTCTACCGCTGCTGTTTTAATATCAAGGCCCTGTTTCATCAGTTCATGTGTATGATCTACCAGGATGATGGCATTACGCACCACGATGCCCGACAAGGCAATCAAACCAACGAAAGCCGTAAAGCTGAAAAAGTTCCCGGTAAGGAACAGTCCTATGATGGCGCCAAACAGGCTAAGCGGGATGGTAAGCATGACGATCAACACTTCTTTTATATTCCTGAACTGGAACAGCAGAATAAAGAAGATCAGCACAAGGCTTACCATTAAAGCAGTGATCAGCTGGCCCAATACCTCTTTCTTGTTAAACTCCTCCCCTCCATACTCAATGCGATAGCCATTAGGGAGCGGCAATTTGCCGATAGACGGCTGTATGGCCGCCAGCAACTCGGAGGGCAGCACTCCGGGCGCGGTTTCGCTTTGAACGGTCAGCGTTCTTACCCCATTGCGGTGCATGATCCGCCCGGTTTGCCATTGCGGGCTCAAATTGGCGATCTGCCGCAGTGGAACTGAAGCACCTGTAACGGGGGATCGCAAATACAGGTTCTCGAGATCGCTGGTAGACTGCCTGCTTTTTTCATCCAGGCGTAGCAGGATATTTACCGGATCGCTTCCTTCATACATGGTAGAAACAGCGGCGCCACTGAAACCGGTGTACACTGTTTGAGAGATGCTGGTAGTGGTATAACCCAGGCGGCTGGCCTCCTCGTTCAATCTTATTCCAATGCCGTAATAATCCTCTGCAAAATCGGTTCTTACAAAACGGCTCCCTTTCGCATGCTTTACGATGTCCGTCACATCTGCTGCTATGGCTTTCAAATGATCGATGTCCTCACCGGTAATCCTTACCTCTACGGGCGCCTTTAATGTTGATCCCTGCTGCATAAGCTTGACATAGGTGGTGCCTTCGGGTATCAGCTGGTCTACCTTGCTGCTTAATTCCTCGGACAATTCTTCGGTGCTTGCTTCCGTGGTAGTATTGATCAATATTTGTGCATAGTTGCTGGTGGGAAACTCCGGAGAGAAATTATAATAGAACCTTGGCGAGGCGGTTCCTGTAAAGGTGGCATAAGAAACCACCCGTTGATCGTTCTTTAGCAAGGCATCCACTCTTAAGATGGCCTCGTTGGTCTTTTCCAGTTTTGTCCCGGTGGGCATCCATAGTTCCACGACAAACTGGTTTCTTTCTGCTGCCGGGAAGAATTGTTGTCTTACGCCTTTTGAGAACAGCAGGCCTGCGAAGATAATGGGCACCAGGCTGCTGATAATGGTTAAGCGCGGGTGCTTTACGCACCAGTCCAGCAAGGCATTATATCCAGCCTGCATGAGGTCCAGCATGGAACGCCTTTGCTTCTTTTGAGGACCTTCTTCCGTCTGTTGGTGCAGGCCTTTCTTTATAAAGGTGTAGCAGAGCAAGGGTGTGAGCACCATGGCTACAAAGAAGGAGGAAGCCAGGGCAACAGCGACTGTTATGGGTAAAGCGAAAATGAATTCCCCAACAGTACCTCTTAACAGGATCATCGGCATGAAGGACGCAATGATAGTAACGGTTGCCGCCAATACAGGTATTACCAGGTCGCTGGCGCTGCGCCAGGCAGCTGTCCACCGCTCAATACCTTCATCCAAAAGCTCTACATAATTATCTGCGATCACAATCGCATCATCCACCACCATCCCTAATACCAGTATCAGGGCCGCGAGGGATACCTGGTGTAGTTCAATCCCCAGGGCATGCATGACGGCAAATGTAACCGCTACCGTCATTGGAATGGCCATCGCCGCCACGGCGGCTATACGCAGGGGTAGCAGCAACACCACCACCGCGATCACTGAAAGGATAGCCAGGAAGAATTCCCGGATAAAATGAGAGATATTTTCATCTACTACGTGTGGTTGATTGACGATGGTGGCGATCCTGACAGAAGAAGGGATGACCTTCTTTGCATCTTCAATCTTCCTGTTCACTTCTTCTCCGAACTTTACAATATTGTTGCCTTCCTGCATTTGAATGGACAGCATTATAGCTTTGTTGCCATTGACGGTAATGATACTCTGCGGCTCTGCGTAATCTCTTTTCAGGCTGGCCACATCACCTAACTTAATGACGGCGCCAGAGCGGGATGTACCTACGATCTGGTTAGCCAGGTCGGTTTCGGTACTATAATATCCATTGGTATAGAGCGGCGCTTTACTGCTGCTGGTTTTTACTTCGCCGGTTGCATTGATGCTGTTTTGAGATTGTAACAAGCGTATTACCTGGTCTGTACTCACGCCGTATTGTGAGAGCTTTTCGGAAGTAGCGGATACGACAATCTCTTCCTGCTGCTCCCCTATCCGTTTTATTTTAGAAGCGGCAGGGATGGTGCGCAGGTAATCTTCCAGGCGCTGGGCATATCGCTTTAATTCGTCATAGCTGGCCTCATTGCTTTCCAGGGCGATCACCATGGCTTCTGTGTCACCGAAATCCGAGTTGACGACGGGCCCTCTTACGCCTTCCGGCAGATCGATCTGCCGGGACACCAAGAGCTGATGACGCAGCTTGCTCCAGAAGATATCCGGTTGCTTTACATTTTCTGTAAGCTCCACGTTTACTACCACCACGCCATCTTTTGTAGTAGAATATGTTTTTGATTTGTCTACCTCTTCGTATTGAAAAAGATACTGCTCCAGCTTCTTAGTAACCTGGTCTTCCACCTGTACGGAGTTGGCCCCCGGGAAGTATGCAATCACCAGGCCCTGGCGGATGGTGATCTTAGGATCCTCCCTGCGTGGCATATTGAACAGGGAATTGACGCCTACCGCAAAAAGTAATAACAATACCGATAAGGTGACATGCTTATACTTCAGCGATGATTGTATTATGCTCATCCTCTTAATTATTTGGTAATAGTAATCGGGGAACCATCAGAGAGCCTTTTCTGTCCGCCTGTAACCACCACCTCTTTCCCGGAAAGGCCTGATACAATTTCAATCTTGTTATCCACCATGTTTCCCAGGCTTACCCGACGCCGGAATGCTTTATTTTGGGCGCTGTCTACCACAAACACAAAGTTCTGATTGGCCAGGTCCTGTTGTATGCATTCAGCAGGCAGCAGGATGACCTGCTTTTGGGTATTGGTAGTGATACTGGCTTCTGCGATCATACCGGGACGGATGATCAGTCCGGGGTTCTCTATTTCAATCTTGATCGTAAATGCCCGGGAAGTAGCATCGGCCGCCGACCCCACTTCCATTACCTTACCGGTGAAGGTTTTATCAAGCGCTGAAATACGGACGTTTGCCGCCTGGCCGATCCTGATCTCATGCAGCTCTCCTTCCGGAACGTATGCCAGTACCTTGACCTTCCTGATATCAGCGATCACGAACAAAGGCAGGCCAACGCTTATGATCTCGCCTACTTCTGCCTGCCTTTTCAGCAATACCCCGCCGATAGGGGAATACAGGCGGGTATCAGACAAGTTCTTTTGTTGTAATTGCTGCTGCAGCTTTGCCTGCTCCAGGCTGAAGCCTATTTTGGAAAAGTCGCTTTCACTCAGGCTGCCTCTTTCATGCAGGATCTTCAAACGTCCAAATTCATCGCTGGCCGTGTTTACCTGTACATCTGCCAATCCTTTGGCGATGGAATAGCTGGTGGGATCAAGACTGGCAATCAACTGGCCTTTTGAAATATTATCGCCTTCGTTACTAGAGATATAATTGATCTTGCCCGCCACCAAAAAGCCCAGCTTTACGGTAGTATTACCTTCTATATTACCGCTTACTGATACTTTCCCGGAAATGGTAGTAGGGAGCACCGCTTCTGCCTTAACAGCCAGGGGTGAAGCGTTACTATCGGCTGTGTGCCCTCCTTTATTCCTGCAGGCGGAGAAAAGCAGCATGACAATCGGGGCCAGGTAGAACAGAGATCGTCTCATCTTTTAATATTTTAATCTATATAAAAAATGAACAATCCAAAGGGGGTTTTGGTTCGCGGAGGGATGATCTGATGCGCTGGTTTGTTCATATTTCTACAAACAGTCCTCCTTCTTCTCATATTTTTGGAGGGAAAAGAAGTATACCTTTGCTTTGGGTATTATTTCCATAGCATTTATGAAAATTAAGCTTTTCACGATTGTCACACATGCCTTAGTTTGGATACTGTTGCTGGTTATTCCCTACATTTCAACAGATCAGCTGATCAACGCGTTAGATCCTTCTTCTAACGAAACATATCCCCTGCTCTGCCTTGCATTAAGTACCGTACTGATAATAATATTTTACTTCAATTACTTTTTCCTCATTCCTAAATTCCTGCTTACAAAGAAATACTGGTTCTATTTCTCATTCCTGTTGCTGGCGATAGTAACTGTATTCGTATTGTCAGGACTTATATTTTTATCTTCCGGCTTCAACCATGGGACGTTGCCTAAACCCGATGCGGCTATTGAAAAGATCTTTCCTGTTATAATAATGAATGCACTCTTATTGTGGTTGTTATTCATTGTATCCTCCATTTTATGGACCGCCTACAACAGGTTGAAACAAACGGAGGGTGAGAAGCTATCGGCACAAATTACTTCGCTTAAATCACAGATCAATCCTCATTTCCTGTTTAATACCTTGAACAACATCTATGCTACCGCCATCGATACCTCGCCCAAAACGGCAGATATGGTAGACAAACTGTCTGAGATGATGCGCTATACCATGAAAGACACACAACAGGATTTTGTTTTACTGGAAGATGAGATCAATTACATTAGCAATTTTATTGAATTGCAAAAACTACGCCTGGACAGAAGCGTAAAGCTGGAATATCATATCCTGGAAAATATCCCTGTTCTGCGTATTGCACCAATGCTGCTTATTCCCTTTATTGAAAATGCTTTTAAGCATGGGGTAAACTCTGAACAGAAAAGCCACATAAAAATTGAGATCAGTATGGACAGAACAGAATTTCAGCTTAGTGTAGTGAATAATAAAGTGGCTGTTCAGCGGGATATTGCGGAAAGAAGCGGATTAGGGATTGAAAATACCCGGCATCGCCTGAATCTGATCTATCCTTCCAAACATTTGCTGGTTATTAATGATACAGACAAGGAATTTTCCGTTTCTTTATATATCAACCTACAATGATCAACGCCATTGCCATAGACGACGAGCCTTTAGCACTTACCGTGATCAAATCGCTATGCGATAAAAGTGAAAGCATTCACCTGCAAAAAACTTTCACCCAGCCCAGTGAGGCGCTGAAGCATTTACGGAAATTTCCCGTTGACCTGATCTTTTGCGATATACAGATGCCTGCCATGACAGGGATCAATTTAGCCAAGTCATTGCAGAAAAATACGATGGTGATCTTTACCACCGCTTTCAGTGAATATGCAGTAGTGAGCTATGAATTAAATGCCGTTGACTACCTGCTTAAGCCCATTAATCAAAAACGCTTTACACAAGCCATTAACAAAGCACAGGAGTACTTTGACTATATCCATCAAAAAGACCATAGCGAAGAAAAAAATATATTTATCCGTGCGGATTTCAGTTTAGTCAAAATCCCTTTATCTGACATTCTGTATATCGAAGGATTAGCCGATTATCTCAAAATTTATATCAAGGACCGTAAAACCATTGTAGCACGGATGTCTATGAAGGAAATGATGGAAAAGTTAAATTCAACTGATTTCATTCGCGTACATCGCAGTTTCATATTACCATTCGGCAAGATTGAGGCTGTGAGGGGCACTACTATTTTTATTGGCGACCAGGAGTTCCCTATCGGACGAACTTACGCAGAGGCGTTTTTTAACCGCTATTCTTCTTAATAATGCTACGTTCTTCGCATAAATCTTTCACTTCTTCTCAAAAATTTTAACAGGTAAATTCTGGATTTCATATTTGTATCCTAATCACATAAATGATTGTCGGATGCAAACTGGAATAGCCAAACCTATATGCCAATTCATTATCATACTCTTATTCAGCACAACACAACTGATGGGGCAGTCAAAATTCACCGTAAGCGGAACGGTGAAACAAAAATCCACAGGCGAAACCCTCATAGGAGTAACTGTAGTGGTAGTAGAAAAACCCAATGTGGGGGTAATTACCAATGAGTATGGTTTTTATTCCATTTCGCTTCCTAAAGGCAATTATACATTACGCTTTTCTTACGTCGGGTACAAGCAGGAGACAGTTCCTGTTAAACTGGATACAGATGCCAGGGTAAGCATCCATCTCTCTGATGAAAGCAACTTGCAGGAAGTGGTTATACGCGCCAGGAAAGATGATGACAATCTTACGAAAGCCACCATGGGCACTGAAGTGCTGAATATGAAAGAGGCGGCGAAGCTCCCGGTAATATTTGGCGAAAAAGACCTGGTAAAGACCATCCAGCTGATGCCTGGTATAAAATCAAACGGGGAAGGAAGTAATGGCTTTTCTGTAAGAGGCGGCGCTACCGACCAAAACCTGATCTTGCTGGATGAAGCACCGGTGTATAATGCATCTCATCTCCTGGGTTTCTTCAGCTCTTTCAATAGTGACGCCATTAAAGACGCCACCATTATCAAAGGTAACAGTCCGGCGCAGTATGGCGGCCGGCTTTCATCCGTGCTGGACGTAAAAATGAAAGAAGGCAACAGCAAAGATTACCAGGTAAGCGGCGGGTTGGGCCTGATCAGCAGCAGGTTAACGGTAGAAGGCCCCATTCAAAAGGAAAAATCCTCTTTCATGATATCCGGCAGGCGAACCTACGCCGATCTTTTTGCACGGCTCTCCTCCGATATGAAAGACGTCAAGTTGTATTTCTATGATCTGAATGCGAAAGCAAACTGGGCCATCAATAGTAAGAACAAACTATACTTCTCCGGATACTTTGGCAAAGATGTGTTCAGCGTGTCTTCATTGTTTGGGAGCGATTGGGGCAATACTACTGCTACAGTACGATGGAACAGTATCCTGGGCAGCAAATTATTTTCGAATACTTCCTTCATTTACAGCAATTATGATTTCAATGTAGGTTTTAAAACAGACGCCAGCGAGATCAATTATAATTCTCATATCAAAGATCTGAACCTGAAGCAGGACTTTACATGGTATGCAAATACCAACAATACGGTACGCATCGGCTTCAATATTATACACCATACCATCACCCCTACTAAAGCGGGAGGAACGGATATTGTAAGCGTCAAAAACAGCCGTAAAGGATTGGAGAACGCAGTGTATGTGAGCAATTCGTGGAAGGTTTTTGACAAGCTCAATATTGACTATGGGTTACGGTTGTCACTTTATAACGTTCTGGGCGGCAGCACTTATAATATTTATAAGGATAATCATCTCATTGACTCCGTAATATTAGCGGACGGAAAAATTGGCAAGAACTATTACAATCTCGAGCCAAGAATCTCCGCGAGCTACCAGCTGAACAATAGCGCCAGTATAAAAATCGGGTATGCCCGCAACACACAGAACCTGCACCTGATGAGTAACTCCACCGGTGGTAGCCCTACTGATGCATGGATCGGGAACAGCTATAACATCAAACCGGAGGTAGCCGACCAGTACAGCATTGGTTTTAGTAAAAACCTTTACAACAATGCGTTTGAACTGAATACCGAGGCATACTATAAAACAATGTCTAACCAGATAGATTACAGGGATGGCGCCGACATCAATACGGTTCCTGATATTGAAAGTGAATTGCTTTTTGGCAAAGGCCGGGCTTATGGGTTGGAAATTCTATTAAAAAAGAAAAAGGGAAGATTGACAGGATGGCTCGGATATACTCTTTCTAAAACAGAAAGACAAATAAACGGCATCAATAATAACCAGTGGTACAATGCAAAACAAGACCGCACGCATGACATATCTATTGTAGGTGTTTACACGGTTTCGGAAAGATGGACATTGTCCGGTACATTCATTTACAACACCGGCAACGCCGTAACGTTCCCTACCGGAAAATATGTTCTGAACGACCAGGTCATTTACCAATATGGAGCCCGTAATGCCGACAGGATGCCTGCTACGCATAGACTGGATATCAGCGCCACCTATGAAAGACCGTCCAGGAGAAGATGGCAGGGTTCATGGAGCTTTGGGCTGTACAATGTATATGGCCGCCGCAACCCCTTTGCCATCACATTTAAAGAGAATAAAGACAATCCGCAAAAGATAGATGCGGTGCAGACCTCACTCTTTCAATGGGTGCCCAGCATCACCTATAATTTCAAATTTTAAGAAAGCATGAAAATGAAAAATATTGTCAATATACTATTCACCGGCTTACTTTTTATTTTTATGGGTTGCGAAAAAGTGATTGATCTGAATTACAAAAGCAATCCATCCCGGATCATCATACAAGGCAACGTTACCAATGAAGCCGGGCCCTATTATGTAAAGATCACAAAGTCTATTGGTTTGAAGGATACCGGCAGCTATCCTACCATTGATGATGCCGTCGTTACGATCAGCGATGATGCCGGAAACAACGATACCCTTAGCACACTCGGACATGGCAGCTACCGTACCAATCACCTGATTGGCGTAGAAGGCAGGACCTACACACTCAAAGTTCAGGCAGGAGATCAAACCTACACCGCACAGAGCACCATGCCAGAGCGGGTGCGCTTTGATTCTATTAAGGTAGAGACAGATCTGATTACCGGTGAAACAGAATACAGTTTCATACCGGTTTATACAGATCCAATAGCAAAAGGCAATAATTACCGGTTTGTATTATGGTTAAATGACAGCCTGATCAACCAGCAGCTGGTGCAAAATGATGAAGTAAGAAATGGTGTTTTGAACACGGTGCGGCTGGAAATAAATGATGATGATTTTGACTTTAAGCCAGGAGATCTGGTCACTCTACAAATGCAATGTATTGATAAGAATGTGGCATTGTATTACAGAACATTGGCTTTAATATCAGACAGTGGGCCCGGTGGAGGTACCACACCGAACAATCCACCGAATAATATTTCAAATGGTGCATTGGGGTTGTTCTCGGCACATACAGTGGAGACGAAGGGTGTGAAGGTGCCTTAGCGACACTATTACCCGAACTGCTTATCGATTGTTTTCCTTCTTTTCATCATTTTTAAGTTTTTTAAGTATGTAGGCCCAGTGGGGGTTTTGCGGATCCAGTTCAAAAGCTTTTTGAAAATATTTCACAGAAATTTTCTCATTCTTATTTCGTCTATAAGTTTCTCCTAAGCTTTCATACACAATAGGAGATTGAGGATATTCTTTTAAGTTCAGTTCATAGATTTTTATAGCTTCTTGTATTTTTTTATGTCTTCTCAATTCATTTCCTAAATAATTGAGTTGGTTTTCATTAAAAATAAACGATGTGCTTTTTGCATCTTTGAGCCGGAGATAAAGGTCTATAGCGTCGTCAACTCCTTTGCTTGCTATAGTTCTTCTGAGTGTATCCAATAAATTCCAGGTATATTTATATGAATTAATTTTACGTTCAGGCTCAAGGATATGCCGACCAATATCAGCTACAGTATTGTTGGAGTTAGATAAAACAACTACTCCTATTTTATTCTTTTTATCTATTCCCAAAAAACTTGTGTAACCAGGCATTCCACCATCTTTAAAAAGCAAATATCCATCCGCATTCGCTAGCGTCCAACCCATTGTAGTAAAAGTATCATCTCCATCTTTTTTTGCCTGTAGAACATGGGTTAATTCCATTGCAGGGGACAGATCTGTTTTAATCAGCCCCAAATTGGCTGCTGCAAAAGTAAGAAGATCATTAACGGTTGAACGTAAAGCGCCACCAGCATCAATAGCACCTAAATCGGTTAAGCCGACTTCTGTTCCTGTTTCTGCATGACCTATTGCCAGATTTGATTTTTGTTTTGCTGTTAATGAAATAACGGTATTATTCATTTTTAACGGCCCGCAAATTTCCTCTCTTATTAGCGTTTCAAAATCTTTTTTAGCAACCAAGGTCAATATATTACCCAATACTCCATAGGCAACGTTTGAATATCTCCATTTTGAATCAATATCGTAAGGCGGTTCAAAATTTGAGACATATTCGTAAAGTTTATTTACGGTGTAATCAATATAAGGCTGATCTGGATTTTTGGGGTCAACATTATAGGGAAAACGAGGCATTCCAGATCTGTGGGTTGCCAGACTAAGCAAAGAAATTTCTTTTCCGTTTCTTACAGGTGTTTTTACATTTTTTGGAAGCGCTTTGGAAATAGGGTCATTCAGATTCAGCTGATGCTTTAAACTCATATCGGCCAATAACAAAGACGTGAATACTTTTGTAATTGATCCAATTTCATAAATCGTATTGCCGTCTGGTAGCGTGGAGTCGCTATCGCTTTTTACACCTGCTGCAAATATTTTTCTGCCATTGGGATCAACAATCCCTACAATAATACTTTTGCTTCTTTTATTGGCAACCTCTTGTTTAATGATTGTTTTTATACTGTCAATTGGAATTTGAGCCAAAACAATATTTGTAGCTGTAAGCAGGAAAGTGATTATTACATATTTTTTCATTTCTTTCTTTCTTTGAAGTAAGGATTACGGCCGGTTAAAGTGGCATGTAACAGTTCGTCTACATTTCATATTAATAATGAAATATCGGACTTAAAGTAATTTATAATAGCTGAAAATAAAATGAATATTAAGTGGCGCTGGGATTTAGGAAAGGGCTCTAATTGAAAGAACCTTTTCTATCCTTCTAATTAACTTGTGGTATTCCAGTTAATTAGACTAATAAAAAAGGTTCTTTTGAGAAGTTGCCCCACCAGGATTCGAACCTAGACAAACAGAACCAAAATCTGTCGTACTACCATTATACTATGGGGCACCATTGATTTGGGATGGCAAAATTAGGCTTTTTTTTATTACTTCAAAAAAATATCGCTACTTTTTTTGAATACAGAGAATCAATCACTTAGATAGGAGCTCCTGCACCTTTTCTACCACTTTTTCAGGTCCCAGCCACTCCATACAGGCATGATCTCCCCGGAAACAGGGTTTATTACCAAATACGGAGCAGGGACGGCATTCAAGGTCTATTTGCACGGCCCTGTCCATTGGCTGCCCATAGCCCATAAAACCTGCAAAAGGATGCGTAGCGCCCCAAACAGAAACTACCGGGATACCGAACAGCGATGCCAGGTGCATATTGGCAGAATCCATACTGATCATCAGGTTCAGCTGGCTAATGATGGCCAGCTCCTCTTCCAGGGAAAAACGGCCCGCTATTACCGTGGCCTGGGGATACCGCTGCGCCAGCTCCTGAAGCTGCGCTACTTCCTCTGCGCCGCCTCCGAAGAGCAGCAGTTTATGCTGCGGCTGTTGACTCAGCACTGCCAGCGCCTGTTCCATTTTTTCCAGGGGATAGGTCTTTTCCAGATAAGTGGCAAAGGGAGCCACTCCTATCCAGGTACCGGCGTTTTTTACACCGGTAACAGCGGTAATCTTATCATTTAAGGGTAAGCGAACTACCGGCGCGGGGGCTGTTGGCATATTGCAGGAAAAGCCCAGCTGCCTGAAAACGGTGGCATAGCGTTCTATGGTAGTAGTGAGCGGCTGCAGCACCTTGTCCTCCTGGCGGGTGAGGGCTTTTTTACCCTCCCGTCCCTTATCAATCACCGCTGTAGGCACTCCTTTGAGGCGGAAAAAAGTACGTACTATTTTGGCGCGCAGCACTTCGTGCAGATCGGCCACTGCAGTAATGCGGTGTGCTTTGCTGATCTCGCGGAAGAGCCGGTATAATCCCGGCAGGCCTTTATGCCGGCCTTTCAGATCAGCCGGAAAAAAGGTGAGGCGGGGAATATCCTTGCAGAGGGCGCCCCAGTTCTTGTTGGATACAAAAACGATTTGCATACCGGGATTTTCTGCGAGCACCTGTTTCATAACAGGTATGGTCATTGCAGCGTCTCCCATTGCTGAAAAGCGGATGGCAAGTACCGTCAAGGCCTCTTTATTTTACTGTTTTGTATAGTACCGGGTTCAGCGAAGGATCGTTATACATTTTCATCTGCCTGTACGCCTTCATGTATTTTTTTCCGCTGTTGATATCTTCCAGCAATTCTTCAATAGCAATGCCCAGGTCTTTCTGTTGTATCAGCAGGATATCCAGTTTACGCTGGCAGGTGGTACGGTGCTCTTCTGTGGCGTCGGCGCGGTGGGCCTCCTCCTGCATGTGGTAGATCTTGAGCGCAAGGATAGAAAGGCGGTCAACCGCCCAGGCAGGGCTTTCGGTATTGATCCGGGCGTCCTGCTGCGGCGTTACTGCCTTATATTTTTCCAGGAAATAGCTGTCGATATACTCTACCACATCAGTACGTTCCTGGTTGGAACGGTCGATCCAGCGCTTGATATCCAGTGCTTTCACCGGGTCAATGGCTGGGTCACGGACAATATCTTCCAGGTGCCATTGCACCGTGTCTATCCAGTTCTTCAGGTAGAGCAGGTGCTCTATGCTGTTTTTGTCGTAAGGATTGGCTATTGTCTGATGTACATCATCGTGTACATGATAATCCTGTATGCTCTGGTTAAATACCTGGTTACATAATGCTGTGAACATAGGACAAATGTATATAAAAGAACCTGTCATACAAAGAATGCACCATATGGAATACAGGGTTTCCTTAACATTGAAGTAACATTCACGTGTTACATTTAGAGTCGCAAATCGCTAATGCATAATCTATGTCTGATAACCCGTCAAAAGCGCTTTTCCAGCAGTTGTTTGAGGCGAACCGCGATAAGGTGTTCAGGTTTGCTTATAAACTTACGGAAGATGTTGCCCGTGCAGAGGAGATCACCCAGCAGTGCTTCATCAGACTTTGGGAAAACATACACAAGGTACAGGAGGGACAGGACGTTTTTCCACTGTTATTTGTTCTGACCAAAAATATCGTGGTGGACCAAACCCGTAAACTATACCGGGAGAAACAAACGCTGGCGCAAATGTCATCTCATCAGTCTTCTACTGTCAGCGAAAACAGGGAGGAACAACAGCTGATGCGCAAAGAATTCTGGCAACAGATCCAGAAGGTAGTGGATAAAATGCCGGAGCAACGCCGGAATGTATACCTGCTGAGCCGGGATAAAGGCTGTAGCCATAAAGAGATCGCTGAACAGCTGAGCCTCTCCCCCACCACTGTCAGAAATCACCTGAATCTTGCCTTGCAGTTCATTCGCAGGGAAATGATGATACACTACGATATAGAAGTTAAATAAGCCCCTTATGCTCTCAACCAACTGCTTTCGTAAATTATTGGCTGCCCTTGCCTGCCTGGTGCTGATCGGCGCATGCAGTAAAAAAGATGATCCCGGTCCTACGGTTCCCACTGGCCCTGTTACCCAGAAGGAGATCAATAACTGGATACTGGATAGTATGCGTTACTTCTACCTGTGGAGTGGCTCCCTGCCTGCAACAGCGGATACCCAGCCATCCACCACAGTGTTCTTCAACAGTCTGAAAAACAGTGCAGACCGGTTCTCTTTTTTGTATAATCCCGGTGACCTTTCTACTTATCCCAAATACATGCTGTATAGTTACGGCATAGACTTCAGTGTTATTGACTGGCCCCAGGCGCCTGGCGGCGCCATCGGTGTAATAAAACTGGTATTGCCAAACTCCCCTGCCAATCATCAGGCCGGCCTGCGACGTGGTATTTACTTTACCCGCATCAACGGCACCGCGCTTAGCAGCAGCAATGCTGCAGGGTTGAGTGAAGAGCTGCTTCAGCAGTCATCCGCCACCTTCACCTTAGCCACCGTGACCAGCGACAAGGTGACGGAAGATACTACCCTTACATTAGCCGCGCAGAGTTTAGGAGAAGAACCCATCTACCAGCAAAGCATATTCAATTCAAACGGAAAAAAAGTAGCGTACCTTTTTTATAACTACTTTAATGATTATTATAACCAGGATCTGATAGGAGCATTTCAGCAGTTCAAAACCGGAGGCGCCAGCGAATTGATCCTGGATCTGCGCTATAACCCCGGTGGCAGCGTGGCAGCAGCTGCGGTATTAACCGCGCTGATCGCGCCCAACGTCAACGAACAAAGCGGATTTGTTAAATTCAGCGGTAATACCCGGCTGGGGCAAAGAACGGTGTCCTTCAAATCAGCCCTCTCTGTTCCTGAAGGTGGTTCCCCTATTGCTTTCAGCTCACTGGAAAACGGCCGGCTGTCCCTCCAACGGGTATTCATCCTGGCAGGACCACAAACCGCTTCTGCCGCCGAGCTGGTGATCAATAACCTGAAACCCTATACGCAGGTAGTAATGATCGGACAAAATACCTTTGGTAAAGATAAGGGGGCCGTAACCATCAGCGATCTCCGCAAGCCCCAGCGTATATCCTGGGTACTGCAGCCCATCACTTATAACCTTTCCAATGTAAACGGCACCGGCGGATATACGCAAGGCATCCCCCCACAATATGTTCTCAACGAAATGAGCTATCAACCGCTTTCTGCGATCGGTAATACAGCAGACCCCTTAATAGCGAAAGCCCTTTCTATCATGAATAATGGAGGACGGCAAACAGCGCCTGTAGTGGAGCGCATGACGAGGATCTTTTTCGACTCAAGGCAGCAGGCTGCAGCAGGAAATATAGTAAGTGTGCCAGTTGGATTGGTAAGGTAAGGAGCAACAAACAATGGCTGTCTTCAAAACGCATGCTGTAAAAACAGCCTGCCTGTTATAAAGTAATCAACTGATGATAATAAAAAACTATTAAATGCTCAAAGCAGGGTTTTCATTTATATGTTGAGTAACTTATTTGCTTATGAATGTTTATTTCAAGGGCATAGTTGTTATCCGGTAAGGACTGTTGCCGCTGGTGTCTGTCACTACATCCTTCACCACTGTTTTGTGGCCTGCTCCCAGCAATAGCAATCCATTTTGCAGCTGCTTTCCGGCAACATCATTTTTACAGGGATTTGTAACAATTCTTATATGGTGCAGCACACCAGAGCTGTCATCCGGCAGCTTGCCGCCATAGGCCCATCCGCTGGCCTGAACAGCAGATGCAATACTTTCCACCAATGTGTAGTTTTTTTTCTGCGGTGCTCTTCCCAGCAAAACAATACCGCTCCAGCGGAGGCTTGAATCCGTTAATTGAAATAGTATGGGCCAGTTGCCCAAACCCCTGGCCATTATTTTGGCGCCACGGGTAACTACCAGTCCGGCCCCTGCCTCTTTCTCTCCCGTTATTTTAATGACTGTTCCCGGTTCTATGGTCAATGTCGCCTCATTACTAACATATACCCAGCTTGTTATATACCATGGATGGGTATTGGTCAGCAGTGTATTTTCTGCGATAAGAGGTGGCAAGGTATCCCGCATGGGTATCATCATGGTATTTACCTGCGGGAGCTCTGATAAATGTTCGTCCTTTTCACAGGCGGCTATACCAGCGCATATGATCACCAAAGATATCAACGACGATACTGAACGATATGACGGTTTTAACCTGCGCATAGATCAATATCGGGTTAGATTTGTATAACTTCTACCACAACCCTCCCGTCTGTTCCGGTTTCAGCAGTCTCATTGCCAAATTTCAAAACATCAGTAACGCCTCCGGCATCAAATGCCGTGATGATAAACCAGTCCAGGCTACGACCTGGCGTTACAATAAATTCGCCGGTTGCGTTATTCTTCAATCTTGCATAATAACGATAAGGAGTGCCAGTGCCGTCCGGCCATACAAGCGCTAACGTAGCTGTTTGCGCATGCAGCTTCATTTTAGTAAAATCTTTTATTACGATACCAGTTTCAGCATATCCTCCGTTAACAATGTCACGATAGCCAATGTGAAGATCCAGTGAGGGGTAAGCATCATAGTAGGCGCCAAGGTTATTGAGGAATTGTACCTTTACTGAATCAGCAGGTACATCACCTCCTGCTACAAATCCCTGCAGGCCAAATTCTTCGCTATAGGCAAAGCGAAATTTTCTGCCGGTATTAGGTGGTATGGAGATCAGCGTATCAGCTAAAAGCGTATCTGTATTGGCTTTAAATATTTCCAGTTTTCCTTCCCGGGAAAGTAACTGGAAATTAGCTGTTGCGCCAGGCAACATAGGTTCCTCCCTCAATTTCTTCCCGTCAAAATGCACTTCTATATCCGGCGTGTTAGGTAAAGCAACAAGCGATACTTCTATCTTTCCAAAGTAATATTCCTCAGGTAATTCACCTTTTCTGCAGGAAGAAATTATCGTTAAACCCAATACGGCCAAAATAAAAAGTAAAAACAGAGAACGCATGTAATTGATGTTGGTTTTAGGAGTAATAACGTATAAGGACAAGCCTTATACGTTATTACTTTTGATTTTAAATAGTTTTTAACCGAATTGCTTATTGGAGCCTGATCCAGGAAGTGCAAGTCCATGTGCAGATCTGAGCACCACCGCAAGCATTGTCAGCAGCGGGGGTGTCTTCGTCAGCACAGAAGTTGTTGATGCTGGAGCGGCTGAACGGATTCACCAGTCCAATAGCACCTACAGATCCTGAAGCGATGTTACCATCAGCAATAGCAAAATTGTAGAATGAGCCCGGAGTAGTAGTAGCAAAAGTAGCACCAGTTGCAGGGTTACCATTGCTTTCAGCTACATAACGAGAGATGTTAACAGGAGAACCTGCAGCGAAGTAAGCATGAGAAACGGTATTCTTAACCCAGGCAGCATGGTTAGTCCTGTATTTAGCAGGAGTAGTACCGGCAGCGCTATCCAGAGAGATACCGAAGTTCCAGCCCAATACAACAGCGCAGCTGATTTCAAAATCAGTATTTCTTCTGAAATGTGCAGCACGGCCATATCTGCCAGTACCAGACGGAAGACCGTTGGTAATAGTAGCATCAGCAGCAGTAGCCTGTCCGATGAGGGTGATGTTTTTGAAAATAGGATGAGAGATCGGAGTTGCACCATCGCCAGCAGCGTCGTTGTCAGCTTCGATACCATTTGACTGGCTTACATCAGCACGGGTAGTGTCAGCCAGGCCCAGTGCGTACTGGATAGTACCGCGATAACCGTTGTCTGTATCGAACATATCGTCCAATGCATCTACAGCAACCAGGTGAGAAGCGTTTACTGTACCGCCAAACCATTCGAAGGCGTCGTCTCTTCCTTTAAATACTTCTACATAATCGATGGTAGTACCGCTACCTACGCCACCCATGGTCAGACCGTTGATTTCGTTGTTGGCTGTCAGCTCAAAACCAGCATACTCGATACGTACATACCTGAAGATACCAGAGTTGTCAGCATCGTTAGTACCTA
>Ga0102590_1001053_pt1 | contig 46061 bp, 74 predicted proteins | sample AraplaMF_Col_mMF_FD_76859 | JGI IMG/M metagenome (GOLD analysis project Ga0102590, IMG submission 76859) | Arabidopsis root microbial communities from the University of North Carolina, USA - plate scrape MF_Col_mMF | ecosystem: Host-associated > Plants > Roots > Endosphere | place: USA... | reverse complement strand
GAGGATCTTGATTGACCATTCAGGCCAAGGCACCTGCCGCGCCTCGTCAAGCTCGTCTTCGAGGCCCGCAATCTGCTCTTCGAGCAGGGCGATTTTCTCTGCCTCACTCCCCATCACATGAGGCTGGGGCGGTGGCGACTTAGAAAACGCGGCCGAGGCCCCGCTCGCGCCCGACCGGTAGGTGAAGAGTTCGGCAAGTATCTTGCTGATCTCTTCCACAAAGTCGGGAAAGCGCGCGATTTCAGGGTCGCTGAGTGCCGCCTTTATGACGTAGATGTCAGACCAGGCATTGCTGTGTGAAATGGGGGATGGGGTGGCTTCCGGCGCTCCGCCTTTCGGCCAGATCGTCACGGTTTCGCCGTTCTCAATTGCCTCGCGCACAAGGGAGGCAATCTCTGCGTCGTTGTCGAACGGCGCGTGCAGGCGGCATGCATGACCATCGGCGTCTCGGGTCTCGGCTTGCCATCCGGCTGCGCGGACTTCGGCGCTCGACATCAAGTTGATGGGGTTGGGGCTCTTCATGCCGTTCGGCTCCAGTTCTCGAATTCGCCTCGAAGGTCGAACCAGCGCTTGCGTGCGCCGGCATCGTTGTTGAGTTCGCCGCGGCTATCGACCTTCAGGAGGTAGCGAATGGCGGAATCGACGCGCACGTCGTCGCTCACGTCCTGCTTCTTCTCCTCGGCGAGGAAGCGGCGGAACAGCTGATCCTTGCAGCGCATCGCGCACTCTGCGGCGTAATCACCGTTTTCGTGCGCGCGCTGTTCCTTCTGCTTTGTTGCTGGCTTCCAGCGCCGGACCTCGCGGAAGGCCGTGTCCAGCAGCTGCAGAAGGAAAATGATGTCATCGTGGGCATGCGCCAGAAAATCGCGATCGGGGATGCCGCAATCCGGCGTCAGCATCGCCATGCTCACCGGCGGCGTGTTCGTCATGAAGACGGCATGCAGCTCGGTTCCTGTCGGCCCGACCTGCCACTGCGTGCTCGCATCCTTGATGCGGCGTCGAATGGCGGCCAGGTGCTGGCGATCATCGGCGGTTGCCATTAGCGCACCTCGCTGCAGGCCAATTCCAGCAGCACGTCGGCATGACATGGCTTGCCCGGCGCGCACCAGCACGCAAGGTTCTTGCCTCTTATCCGTGGAAGGCCTTCTGATCTTAGCCATTCCGGCCAATCGTGATGAACGCTTCCACGATGCAGGCTGGCGGCAAATTGCAGCTTGCCGGGACCCATATCGAAAAACTGCGTTCCGCCCTCGCAATGGCGGCGATACGCTTCGACCGCAACGGCTGGGTCGTTGTGGACGAATGGATTTCCCAACAGGGTTGGCCGCGCCACGTTGACGGCTGGAAGGCCATTCAGACGCAGAGAATTGGCCTGAAGGTCGAAACCCTTGAGGCGCGACAACCTCATGCGAACCGGCTGCACAACAAGACTGTCAGCCATGACGGGCCTCGCGCATGTCGATGGCGGCCTGCAGCTGCTCGCGCAGAGGGCGGTCGGCGGTGCGGCAGCCCTTGGCGTCAATGAGGGCGATAAGGCCGATCGCGACGCTGACGATGGTTTCCTCGGCGATGCGGTCGCTGATGCCGCCATATCCATCGATGGCGAGGCTGGCGTCGGCGGCGAGATCGAGCTGCGCCGAGGCGAGGTTCTCGGCGGCCTTTGCGATGGCGCGCTTTGCAAACTCGTCGCATTCGAGCTCGACGAGCGAAACGCCACCGTCGATGACGGTCAGGCGCGGACGGCCAATGTCGATGCGCGGGAAGTTTAGGATATCAGCCATGACGATCCCTCCAAGAATCAGGCCGCTCGTCATCGGAGCGGCGGCGGAATGAAAGATTGCTGAGAACGATGCAGCCGCCGAGCACTGCGCCTGCGGTCAGAGCGGCTGCGAGCGAGCTCCAGAAAATGAGCGAGCCGTCGATCATCAGACCCTCGCGGCGATTTCGGCCTGGCGCTGCATCGAGGCGAGCACCTGGCTGATGCTGTAGAGGTCGGCGCACAGGAGGAAGGCGGCGACGAGCGCCAGCGCGATGCGGTTAATCCGGCGGCGGTTCTCGATGTATTCGACCGAAACCGTCATCGGCCTGATTGTCATGGTTTTCATGGGAGCCCTCTCGCATCCGTTTCGGAACCCGCCGCGTTCCTGGTCGCGGCGGTGACCGAAGCGGATGGCGATCAGGCCACGCGCCGGGTCGAAATGCGCGAGGCGATGCGGCGGGCCTCGGCGATGTGGTAATCGATCTCTTCATCGCTCAAGCCGAGTTCGGACTTGATGTTCTCGCGCGTGGCGATGTCGCCGAGATCGACGAGGATCTGTGCAAGTTCAAAGGCGCGGTCGCGGACGATGGTGCTGGAATAGGGCTGCTGGGTAGCGGGCTGGGTCTGCATGTCGGTTTCTCCTGAAGCCTCCCGCCTCAGGCGCCCCGCCCGGCCCGCAAGAGTGCAGTGCCGCGGCGGGGAAGCCATCCGGCAGAGGGAGGAGGACCGACCGGACAACACTAAAATCGCGAATATCGCGAAAATGTCAAGCAGGTAATCGCGAATATCGCGATTAACGCCACGAGCACAAAAAAAGCCCCGTGGAAGGGGCTTTGCTTGAAGCGTTGGAATAGAGCTATCTGCGAGCAATATGGCCGCAGATGCGACCGACAATCGTCAAGCGGGAGAGCTCGACCGTGAAGGCTTCGAGGTTCGGGTTGTCAGAAATGATTCGAACCAACGGTGGATCGCTGAACGGCACTCTTTGAAGGCGCTTAATCTGCGGCTCCGTGTATCCGTCACTGATAGCGTACACGGTGTCTGTGATCATGTTCCGCTGCGAAATATCCACAAGGACGCGATCTCCCGGCATGTAGCTCGGCTGCATCGAATCACCGATAACCTCCATCACAACGGTCTCGCTTTGACTAGCTTTGGCCTCCCGAAGGAAGGTTGGCGATAGGAGCCATTCGGCGACAACCTTATGAGCTGAGTAGGAGTGCGCCCCGACCGGCAGAGATACCATATCGCCAACATTCCCCTCACCGGCACCCAGGCGCACATCGACCTCCGGCAGCGAGCCCGCAACCTTGGGGGTCCAAATTCCGTCGCCGTACCCTTGATCTTCGTCTGGGTCGAATGAAGAAATGAAGGATGTAGATCCATGGCCCGTTCGCGTGTCATCGACGGGATCTATGAAGCTCGGAAGGTTGACGCCGAAAAACTTAGCCATTCGAATGACTTCGCTTCCCTTGATTTCCCGGCTTTCCTTCGTCGGATCTTTGTTGAGCATCCTTGTGATCACGTCGGCGCCGACGCCAAGGTACTCCGCGAGCTTTGCTTTCGCTCCGCGCCCATCGCGATCCAACTGGTGTTGCAGCCAGTCGCGTAAATCGTCTCGTGTGTTCCTCATGTCTAGATTTTCGCGAACTTCCGCGAAATTGATATCGCGTTTATCGCGAATTTTCGTTGACATTAATTCGCGATTATCGCAAGCATTCACCATGCGCTTAGATCCTGCAATGACAGTTGTTGAGTTTTTGGGTGGTCCACGCGAGGTATCAGGCCTCGTAGGGAAGCACATTTCGCGCGTCTATCGATGGATGAAACCGTCGGATGCCGGCGGTATGGACGGTGTCATTCCGGCAAAGGATCAGCGGAAGCTGCTTCATTATGCGCAGCAAGTTGGAGCCGATCTGCGGCCAGAAGATTTTTTTGCCAGTGATCGACTGCGAAAAGTTTTGGTCTCCGCCAAGGAGGCTGCATGACGACGTTCCCGCGCGGGCACTCTGTGTTTCTCCGCGCCACCTCGCGCCGGGCTGGCGGACCTTCACCGTCCGGCGCGCTTTCTTTTGGCAGGGTGGGCAAGTCCGGTCCAAGCCGCGTGGCTCATAACCACGATATCGCAGGTTCGAATCCTGCCCCTGCAACCAGTTTGTGTTTTGTCCAGGCATCCGGCCCTCCGTGATCTGATGCCGGGACAATAGCTGCGCCCGCGCGGCTTTCACGGAATCCATTCAGTCCGTCTTTTTCCTTGACCGCTTTTCAGGGGTGTTTTCGTGCGTGCAATTTCTGACATCGATGCAGGTATCATCAAGGCGGCGACCGCCGCGGCCTACGAGGCAATGGGCGGTGTGAAGCGCGCGGCGGAAGCCTTGGGCGTCGGCTCTTCGACACTGACGAAGTATGCCTCTCCCGGCGAGGAATGGACCGAGAGTTTCATTCGCCTCGATCTCGCGGTCGAGCTCGACCGGCGGACCGGTCACCCTTTCCTGCTCGAAGCCATGACCAGGATCGTTAAGAGCGAACCGGTGAAGAGCTTCGGCGAACTGACGGCGGCGGCGATCCTACGGCTGGACGGCGTGCTCGACGATGTCGTGCGTGAAGTGGTGCAGGCGATCGAGGACAATCATGTCGATGCCGGCGAACGCCTGGCGGTGCGCGAGCGGATCATCGCGGCGCAGAGCATTCTGGGGCGGCTCGATTCCCTGATGGCGGGGATCGGCTGATGGCGGCGGATCACAAGATTTCGGATAGCGGCGACGAGGCTGCCAAGGCGCTGACGATGGCGGCGGCCAAATGCATCGACGCCGGGCTGACCGATGAGCAGGCGGGCAACGGGCTGCAGGCATCGCTGCGTAGCCTGCGTGCGCGGCTCAAGCGGGCGAAGGTGAACTGATGCAGATGGTCACCGATCCTCCGATCGGCCGCGATGGCCGCCGCCTTCTTCACCGGGCTCTCCTGTTCATCAGCCAGAACGGGCGGGCCTATCCGCTTGCATTGGCGGCGGACATTGCGGGAGCCGAGCGCGCTGTCGCCGGCGGATACGCCCGGCGCGACCGGAGCGACAGGCATTTCGTGTGGGTGACCAAGAAGGGCGAGGCCTGTCTCGACCGTTTGATGAGGGTTGAGTGATGGAAGTAGCAATCGTAATGCCTTCAGAACTTGTTGCCTCCGTCGAGTTGGCGAGAGCGCTTCTCGATGCAGGTGATGTCGAGCGCGCGTTGAAGGTGTCCTCCGTAGCCTACGATCAAGCGAAGGCGGCGGCCATCTCAGCCGATCGCGTTAAGGCATCTCGTGAACTCGTCGAAAAGGCCAGACGGCTGCAAGGCGAGGCTTTGAAGATAGAAAGCCTGTGCTCAATAGCGATGGCCGACGCCGTTGATGAAGGTCAGGCAAAAGGAGAGGTTAGGGCTAGAGGGCGGCAGCCTGCAGGCCTGTCCGGTGGCGCCACTCTTGATGAGCTCGGCGTGAGCAGCAAAAGACTTTCTGAGGCTAGACAACTCAGGAATGCCGTAAAAAAGGATTCCTCATTCATAGAACGGGTGATCGAAGATCGATTAGCTCAGGGGCTGGAGCCTTCAAGAGCATCACTGCGTTCGATTGCTGGTCGCAAAAGCCCCAAGGAACGCGGCGCCGACGAGATTTTGGCGGACAGCGTGGCTCTCCCAAGCGGAGAAATCGTAAGCGATTTGGCATGGTACGAATTGCCCGTATTGATCCGGCAGTATCGGCAGAGTGCTGAAATACTTGAGGCAATTAGTCGTCACTGTATTCCGCCTGACGATCATCTGAAGGTCAGCGAAATCATTACGGCCTCGATGCTGAGGCGCTTCGTCGAGGAGCGCTCAGATGGTTGACGAAGAAATCTACAGCCGCGCCGTCATCATTACCCGCGCTGCCGGAAAGGTCTCGGCGTCGTTCCTGCAGCGGCGGCTGACGATCGGCTATAACGCTGCCTGCGGTCTCGTCGAGCGCATGGAGGCTGAAGGCCTCGTCGGCGGTGCGGACGCGGCAGGAAAGCGGGTCTTGCTTGGCGCGGCTCTGGCGCCGGTTGCCGCTTCTGACAACTCGGAGCTTGTGGTCTCGATCGAGACGGCGCGCGCGCTGCTGGACGCTGGCGATGTCGAGCGGGCGCTGAAGCTTTCGTCGGTCGCCTATGACCAGGCCAAGGCCGGAGCGGCGTCGGCCGACCGCGTCAAGGCATCGCGCGAGCTCGTCGACAAAGCGCGGCGCATGCAAGGCGAAGCGCTGAAGATCGAAAGCCTTTGCTATGTCGCGATGGCGGATGCCGTCGATCAAGCGCAGGCGAAAGGCGAGATTGCACGACAGGGGCGACCGAAAAATGTTTCAGACGAAAACGTTTTTTCGCTCGACGAGGTCGGCGTTGATCGCCAGCAACTGCACGCCGCTCGAAATATTCGCAATGCGGTTCGCAAGGAACCGGAATTTATCGAGCGTGTCGTAGAGGCGCGTCTCGCAGAAGGGCTGGAGCCAAGCCGGGCGGCGCTGAAGAAGGCGGCCGGACATGCGATCGGCACGAAGGCTGCGACGAAAGACGAGCGTGGTGACCAGCTTTACGAGACGCCGGATGTGGCGACGCGGTCGCTACTGGCGCTCGAAAGCTTTACCGGGATCGTGAAAGAGCCGGCAGTCGGCCGCGGCGCCATCCTCACCGTTCTCGAAGAAGCTGGATACGAGGCTATCATTTCCGATCTTCGAGATCGCGGCGTCGCGACCCGGCACGGCGAGCTGCAGCAGGTGGGCGACTTCCTGCAGTCGGCGCCGGGTGGCACCGTTGGATATGACATCTTCACCAACCCGCCCTATGGCGATCTCGCCAACGCCTTCCTGGCGCATGCGCTGAAGGTACACCAGCCGCGCAAGATGGCGGCGCTGCTGAACCTCAACTTCATGTGCGGCTTCGACGATCCCGACCGGGTCTTCCTAATGCAGGACAATCCGCCGAGCCGCGTTTACGTCTTCTCCCGTCGCCTGCCGATGATGCATCGCGACGGATGGGATGGACCGAAGGCGAGCAGCCAGATGAACACGGCGTGGTTCGTCTGGGAGCGGAACGACGACGGCAGCTATGGTCGGGGCAACGGCGCCTTCGATACGATCCGGATCGACTGGGAGCACTACAGCAAGCTGCCGCCGCTCGCGCCTGGCGCCGGCGGCCATGTCGGGCCGATGGTGTTCGAAGACACCGAAGATTTCACGCGCGAGACGCCGCGCAAGAGCCTCGACGAACGGATCGCGGAAGCACGCGACCTTGCAGTCGAATGGATCGGTTCGCGGATGTACTTCGAAGATCCCACTTTCGATTCCATCGAGCTTCGCAGAGGCGTAGGCGTTCGGCCAACCACCGCAGACGCGTTGCTGGCCATACTTCTTGATGAAGGCGCTGTAGAGGAGCTTTCCGCGCTCGATCAGCCGGGACGATATCGCGGCCGGTGGTCAAACGGGAGGGCTGCGGCATGACCCCTGATTTCTCACCTGCGATGCTGAAGCGCTTCTTGCGCGCTCGCGCCGATATCGCCGGGTTCAAGGCGATCTTTCCGTCCGAGCTGTCGAGCGCCCGCAAGGTGCGCAAGACGTTCAACGCGGCGCTGAAGGAAGAGCGCGCGGCGATATCGCGCCGAGCCGGGGTCAGCGACGAGCAGTTCGATCTTGCCTGGCAGGGCAGGCTTTCGACGGCGGACCCGCGCCGGCGGATCTGGATCGCGCTGAACGCGGACCCGGAATTTCACGGCGTGCGCCTGCTCGACAAGGGAAAGCAGGAGGAAGGTCGATGACGGGGCTTCAGAACGGCCATAACCCCGCGCGTGGCGAATATGACTACCGTTCCTTCGCGCAAGCGCTGAAGCGGAAATATTACGACAATCCGACACTGGCTATGCGGCCTCTGGCGGTGACGATCGGCGTCACGGTTTCCGATCTTTCGCGGGCTATGGGCGGGCAGATGGTGTCGGTCGGCAAGGTGATCGCGCTATGCCGCTGGCTGGATGTTCCAGTTGATCACTTCTACATCGAGCCGGAAATAGACGGCAAATCAACATGTTTCACCGGATCAAACGTGAAACACGGTGGCCGAGAGGTGCGCTCTTGAGTGATCTCCTGCCGATCGTCGAGTTGTTGGCAGACGCGTCCAGCCACGAAGAGCGGGCGGCCTGGCTGTTTGCCTGCCCGCTCGGCGTCATCCACCGCGAGCATATGGCGATCCGGCGGCTGCTGCAGAAGACAGGGCTGATCGCAGGCGTTGCGTATCTCGAATCTGTTCTTTCCATGACGAACGCCCGGCGCCTGCCGGACGGGCAATTTCCATACACAATCATGCTGCAGGTGCATGTCGCCTCGCAGGATTTGCGAGGCGCAGTGGCGGCTGCGTGCGAGGGGGTCTCAGGGGCGGCATGACACAGGTAGTTCCACATTACCGCCTGTCGATCATTCCAGGCTGGATCGTGACAGATCCTCGGCTGAAGGGGAAAGATCTACAGGTGCTTTGCCTGCTTGGCAGGCATACGAGCAGCAAAGACGGATGGTGCCGGCGAAGCCAAGTGAAGATGGCTGGCGAGCTATCCTGCTCGCGCTCAACCATTCAGGCCTCGCTCGACCGGCTTGCGGAAATGGCCGTCATAGAAAAGCGGATCGTCGCATCGCCTGATGGTCGCGATAGCGCGCATCGATATCGCGTGATCTACGATCGCGATCCGGAAAGCTTTGCAAATACTGCATGGGATGACGAAGACGGCGAGGAAAATGATCCTACTTATCCGGCCGATATCGACACCCCCCCTGCCGATATACCGGCAGGGGGTGCCGACTCTGGACCGGCACCCCCTGCCGACTCTGGACCGGCACCTATTAACCACTCCAACCTAACCACTCCCCTTAACCGAGAAGAGAGAGAGCGCGAGCGCGATTTTGAAGGGGAAGAAGATAGGAAGGCGGTAGAGCGTGAATTCAAACGGTTCTTCATCGGTTGGAAGACCGCCATCAGCGACAGCGAGCCGGAAGCGCGTGGCTGCTGGCAGACATTGACGGCGGAAGAGCGGTCTGCGGCGCTGGAGCGCTCGGCGCAGTATCAGGACGCGGCGCTGTCCACGGGTCGTAAGCACCTCTGCTCGGCGGCGCGGTATCTGAAGGAAAAGCGCTGGGAGAAGCTGCAGGCGCTAAACGTCCAGGCGCAGGCATCGGCCGCGCCGGAAGCCTATACGGCCTATTCCAGGGCCGGCCGTGGGCTGTTGTTCTCAGAGCTGCTGCGCCCGCAACGCTATCTTCAGCTCACGCCGCTTGAGCAGACGATCATCGAAAGTAAGCCTGAGAAGTACGACATCATCTGGCGTGACAAGCGTGAAAAGCAGGGCTGGCCTGAAGCGGCCAAGCTGATCGAGATCACGATGCAGCGCAAGCGGTTCAATGTTCCTTCTCGGATTGTCGAGCGTTGCCAGGACTTCGAGAAAGTGCGTGTCGGAAGCGCTGAATGGGAAGCTTGGAGGGAGCTTCACCATCGTCGTTTCTGGCCGTGGCTGCCTGCACCGGACAAGCTTGAATGGATGCAGTTCCCACCACTGCCAGCGGATATGGACGCGGATCTCGACACGCTCGTCGAGGAGGCATTGGCAAGGTTTCAGGCGAAGATTGAGGTTCGGGGCAATGATGATGCAGCATAATAAGTTCGACGGCGTGCCGATCGCGTCTGGATCTGGAGAGCGGTTCGAGGACCGGATGCGCCGAATCAGGATCGATCTCCTGAGCTATGCCCAACATCGAGCATCCGATGATTCGCCATGGTTTGCGGCTCGCGTTATGTCGGGTCGCGAAATAGCTGTGAAAAAAGCATTGGACAGCGCATCTGTCGAGGCGTGCGTGCCCATGCGAAAAGGACCCGAATATAGGCGCCGCGGTCGCATTATCCCGGCGACGATGATCCCGGTAATGACAAGCTATGTGCTTGTTCGCTTTCAGTATGACGAGCGGGCGTTCATCAGCCTCAGGAGCTTCGAGCATGTGCATGGCATTCTCTCCAGCCCCGAAGGTCCGCACCCGATTGGGCACTCGGAAGTGAAAAGATTCAATGCTTTGGCTGATGGCGGGAAGCTCGATTGGGAGCGTCAAACCGTCGTGTTCAGGAAAGGGGAAACAGTGCGTATATCTGATGGACCATTTGCATCTTTCAACGGCGAAGTCATATCCTGCCGCAATGACGGCAAAGGCGATGCTGTCGTTGAGATCAATATGTTCTCCGGAAAGGTGCCGGCTCTTTTGCCTCTTGCAATCCTTCAGAAGGTATGACTACAAATCTGCCCACGGATGATCCGATGATCCCGTAGTGAGCCCCTGAGAACGCCGTAGCAGGTGGGAACGAAAGTTCCGGGGTCGGTACACCGGTCGGACCCCGCCTTGACAGCTTCACCTGCGAAGCACCGATTCAAGGCCAGTGCGCAAGCTATGACCAGATGAATGACGAGGCGGCCTAACGGTCGCCTTTGTTGCATCTAGAGATATGGGCAAGCTGAAATCTCTACAGCCTCGACTGAAGACGCTCGGGTCTCGCCTCTCTCAGATAGCGCCGGCCAACAGGCAGGAAGCTGAAGCGATCCGACATCGCGAGCGTGATCAGAACCTCGAACATCGCAAGTGGTACAAGACCAGCCGTTGGCAGAAGCTGCGAGAACAGGTGCTGGTGCGAGATGCATACATCTGCCAGCGCACTGGCGTCCTCTGCATCGGCAAGCACCCAGCGCCGAACAGTCCGGTGGCTGACCACAAGACGCCGCACCATGGTGACGAGCGTTTGTTCTGGGATATCGAGAACCTCCACTGCGTCAGCAAGGCCTACCACGACAGCGAGAAGCAGAAGCAGGAGAGGTCCGGTGGCTGGTGAGCTGAGGCCGCTGTGCGTCTACTGCGAAGAAGTGGGATGCGATCTCGTCCTTAACTTCGACGACGTTGATCCTGGTCGGGAAGAGATGCCCGTTTGCAATGACTGCCTCAAGTTGATGTTCGAGAAGGCCTTCAGTCCGGAAGGATCGGAGACCGAAGGCGCGACCGTCCATTAGGGGGGGGGTCGAAAGTCTGGAAGGCCTCCGACCCCTAGACCCGCGCCCCTCTCACGCAGAGATTTTATTTCCGCCATGGACGAGAAAAACGACCAGACAGACGAGAATGCGGTGGAACTTGATCTGTTCGGTCGGCCGATAGAGGCTCTCAAAGATCGTCGCGGACGGCCCTCTTATGCAAAGTCGAAGGAAAATCAGGAACTTGTAACAGTCCTGCGTTGCGCGAACTGGAGTCATGAGCGCATTTCCCGCTACATTGGTTGTGACGAAAAGACCCTGCGTAAACATTTTTCCCGTGAGCTGGATGCAGGCGCAGACATCGTGGAAGCCGAAGCTTTGATGGTTACCTATCAGAAAATGCGTCAGGGCAACTCGGTTGCCACTGGTCGCATCCTTGATCTTGCTGACAAGGCGCAACTTGCTACGCCTCAGCGTCGGTCCGTTCCAGCGCCAAAGGCTGAGCGGCTCGGTAAAAAAGCACAACTGGAGCAAGACGCTCAAACTGGCCATCGCGATAGCGGGTGGAGTGAACTTCTCCAATGAGCGTGGCATTAAACCCTGCCGAAATGACACCGGAATGGAGCTTTGCTTGTCCCGACTGGTTCGACCGGTTGCAGCGTGGCGCTTCGATCATACCGGACCTTCCCCTTGACCAGGAGAAAGCTGAGCGTGGCCTTCGCATCTTCGAGAAGCTGCGAGTGCCGGATATCGACGACAAGCCTACCCTAGGGGAGGCATGCGGGCCTTGGTTCAAGGACATCGTTCGAACTGTGTTCGGTAGTGTCGACGATGATGGCGTGAGGCATGTCTCGGAGATTTTCGCTCTTGTCGGCAAAAAGAACTCCAAGACCACGTATTCGGGCGGCCTGATCGTAACCTGCCTGCTTGCTAACAAGATTCCTCGCGCCGAAATTCTTTTCGTGGGTCCGACGCAAGAAATCGCCGATGCGGCTTTCCAACAAGCAGTCGGTATGATCGAGGACGACGAGGAGGGCTATCTTCAGAAGCGCTTCCATATTCAGGACCACAAGAAGGTCATTCGCGATCGAGTGACGAAGGCGTTCATCAAGATCAAAACCTTCGACATGAAAGTAATGACCGGCTCCAAGCCAGTGATCGTTTTGCTCGACGAGCTCCACATTATGGGGAGTATAAGCTACGCAACTCGTGTCATCCGTCAGATCCGTGGCGCCTTGGTGCGTCGACGCGACAGCCTGTTCATCATCATCTCTACTCAGAGCGATGAAGAGCCTGCCGGCGCGTTCAAGTCCGAACTGGAATACGCTCGGGGCGTACGAGACGGAAGAATTACCGGCAACATCCGGATGCTTCCGATCCTGTACGAGTTTCCGGAGGCGATGCAGGTAGATGAGGAAAAGCCGTGGATGGATCCTCGGCATTGGCATCTGGTTATGCCGAACCTCGGACGCTCTCTTCACCTCGACAGCATGATTGCTGACTTCGAGGCGGAGAAGGAAAAGGGCGACGAGGCAATTCAGATATGGGCATCGCAGCATCTGAACGTTCAGGTTGGTTTGGCATTGCATGGAGGCCGCTGGATTGGTGCGGACTACTGGCCCGCCGCATCTGATACGCGGATCACCATCGATTTTCTTCTTTCGGTTTGCGATTGCATCGTCGCAGGAATCGACGGCGGAGGTCTGGACGACCTCCTCGGCCTTACCCTTCTTGGTCGACATCGGACAACGCGTCAGTGGCTTTGGTGGTCAAAGGCATGGGCGCAGCCTGATGTCCTTCGGCTGCGAAAGGAGATCGCTGAGCGCCTCAACGACTTTGCCAGAGACGGCGATTTGGTCGTCTGCAAGACGCCAACTCAAGACATTGAAGAAGTGGCAGCCATTCTTGAGCGCGTGTGGGCTGATGGGATGATGCCTGAGAAAGGTGCGATCGGCCTCGATCCGCAGGGAGTGGCCGCGATGGTGGATGCGATAACTGGTAAGGGGATTCCAGATGAGGCGTTGGTAGCCGTTTCCCAGGGCTTTCGCCTGTCTGGCGCCATCTGGGGCGCCGAGAGAAAGCTGAAGGATGGCACGATGAAGCATTGTGGCTCCAAGTTGTTGTCTTGGTGCGTCAGTAACGCGAAGGCTCAACAGGCCGGAAATGCCATCATCATCACCAAGCAGGTCGCCGGAAAGGCCAAGATCGACCCGGTCATTTCCGGGTTCAACGCAATCTCCTTGATGAGCCGCAACCCGGAAGCGATCGGGAGTACGGGTGATCTCGGTGAATTCCTCAAAAACGCGGTGATGGCCTGATGGCTTTTTGGTCCAACTGGTTTAGCGGTCGTTTCCTCACGGCCCGCGATGAAGAGCTTTACCGTCTTCTTGGCGCTGGCGAAAACTGGGCGGGCGAACGGGTCACGGCTCAGGGTGCAATGAACCTTTCGGCGTACTGGGCGGCCACTCGCATCACCGCGCAGACCGTTGCCAGCTTGTCGTTCGACGTCATGGAACGCACCAAGGATGGTGTGAAGGTCAGAGCGCCGGATCACTGGCTCCAGGAACTCATCGATAACAGCCCCAATGCCGATCAGACCAGCATCGAGTTCTGGGAAGGTCGCGTTCTTGGCCTTTGCACCTCAGGCAACGGCTTCGCTGAAAAGGCATTCTCCGGCAAGAAGCTGGTCGCCTTGAACCGAATGCCTGCCGATACGCGGGTGTATCGCAACAGCGACGACGAGCTTGAATACAAATTCTTCGACCGCGGCAAGGAGGAAATCCTTCCCGAAGCGAAGGTCTTTCATATCAAGGCATTTGGCGATGGCGATGTTGGCCTGTCGCCTGTGGCCTATGCCCGGCAGACGCTGAGCCTCGCGATTGCGACCGAACGAGCAGTGGGGCAGGCCTTCTCAAAGGGCATCCGCTCAAAGGGTTTCTTCGTTATGCCGGCGGGCTCCCGTCCATTGACGCCCGAGCAGCGAAAAGATGCGAAGGCAACGCTCGTCGATGCCAACAGCGGCCCTAATGCGCCATGGGCTGGCATTCTTGAAGGGGGGGTTGATTTCAAGACTGTCAGTCTCTCGATGAGAGATGCCGAAATGATCATGAACCGTCGCTTCAACGTCGAGGAAGTCTGCCGCTGGCTGGGCGTGCCGCCGATCATTATCGGCCACTCCGGCGAAGGTCAGACGATGTGGGGAACTGGTGTCACTGCCGTCATGCAGGCCTGGCTCACCTTCGGTCTGCGCTCGTACCTTAAGCGCATTGAGAAGGCGATCGAGAAGCGTATTTTCACACCGGAAGAGCGTCTGCGGTTCTCGATCAAGATTAACTACGAGGATCTGTTGCGCGGCGACAGCACCGCTCGCGCTGCCTTCTATACCTCTCTTCTCAATGCCGGCGTGATGACCATCAACGAGGTGCGGCGCCTCGAAGGATTGCCGCCTGTCACAGGCGGCGACGTGCCCCGCATGCAGTCGCAGAACGTGCCTATCGACCAGCCAACAAGCAATCTGGGTCATAACGGCGGCCCGCCGATTGGAGAAAACGAATGACGCTCCGCAACCTTCCGGAATTGCATCGCCCTGAAAATGCGAAGTGCTCCTTTGCACTCTCGGAAAAAGCCGTTCAGGCGTGGGTGCCGATGCAGGCGCCGCAGGCGGCTGCGGCTGAGAGCGATGCGACGATCGGTATCTTGGACGTCATCGGTTACGACTGGTGGACCGGTGAAGGCGTGACGGCGAAGCGTGTAGCGGCCGCTCTGCGCAACATTGGGGAAAAGCCCGTGACGGTTCAGATCAACTCGCCTGGCGGTGACTTCTTCGAGGGGGTGACGATCTACAATATGCTGCGGGCGCATCCTGCGAAGGTTACCGTCCAGATCCTCGGGATTGCTGCTTCTGCGGCATCAGTTATCGCTATGGCAGGTGACGAGATCGAGATCGCCAAGCTTGGCTTCATGATGATTCACAACACTCAGTGGGTGGCGGTCGGTGACCGGCACGTTATGCAGGAAACCCACGATATCATGGAAGTGTTCGATACGGCTGTCGCCGAAATGTTTGCTGAGAAGACGGGCGACAAGGTCGATGTCATTTCCAAAATGCTCGATAGCGAAACATGGATGGCCGGACAAAGCGTCGTCGATAAAGGTTTCGCTGACAAGGTCCGGGAGTTCGATACCGAGCAAAGTTCAGGCGGCGCGTCGAACACGAAGCCCGCCCTTTACAGACTCGAGGCCGCGCTCACCTCCGGGCGTCCCCTTCCTCGTTCCGAGCGGCGCAAACTGCTCAAAGAGATCTCCGATGGCATGCCGAGCGCTGCCGCGGATGACGCCATGCCGGGCGCTGGCGACAATGCTGCTGACGATGGCAGCGCACACCTGAACCTCGCTCTCGCGCGCCTGAAACTCGCCAGAGCATAAACCAGCCAACCCAGGAGCCGACCATGGCAGATGATACGAAGGACCTGCTGAAGCAGGTCTCGAACGAACTCGTGCGCGTCAGCGACGAATTCACCAAGAAGGCCGAAGAGGCCATGAAGGAAGTCAAGAACGCAGGCAAGCTGTCCGAGGACACCAAGGGCGTCGTCGATCAGATGGCCGTCAAGCAGACCGAGCTGAGCGGCGTGGTCGAAGAACTGAAGGCGCGCCTCGGCGAAGTCGAGCAGAAGTCAGCCCGTCGCGGCGGCGGCGCAGAGCAGAAGGCAAAAACCGTTGGCGCTCAGCTGATCGAGCATGAAGGCCTGAAGGAATTTGCCAAGAATGGCGTTCAGGCGGGCAAGCGCATCAGCGTGCCAGTAACCAACGCGCTCATCAGCACTGGTGTCGCCGCGGACGTTGTCGAGCCGCAGCGCCTGCCTGGCATCGATACCATGCCCAAGCAGCGTCTGTTCATCCGTGATCTCATCGCGCCCGGCGAGACCGATGCGCCGGCGATCTTTTGGGTTCAGCAGACTGGCTTCACCAACAATGCTGCGGTCGTCGCCGAAAACACCAAGAAGCCGGAGTCGACCATCTCGTTCGACACGAAAATCACGCCGGTTTCGACGATCGCCCATCTGTTCAAGGCGTCGAAGCAGATCCTCGACGACTTCAAGCAGCTCCGCTCCACAGTCGATGTTGAATTGAATTATGGCCTGAAGTTCGCGGAAGAAGGTGAAATCCTCTTCGGCTCCGGCACCGGTGTCCACCTGCACGGTATCGTGCCGCAGGCATCGGCCTACAATCCGGCTTTCAGTGTCGATATGCAGTCTCCGATCGACGACCTGCGTCTTGCAATGCTGCAGACCCAGCTCGCTCGCCTCCCGGCGACTGGCATCGTTCTTCACTTCATCGACTGGGCAAAGATCGAACTCACCAAGGATGCCAACGGTCAGTACATCCTCGCAAACCCGCTGCGCCTGGCATCGCCCACTCTCTGGGGGCTTCCTGTTGTCGCAACTGAGGTGCCGGAATTTGAAGGCGAGTTCCTCGTCGGCGCCTTCCGCACCGCGGCTCAGATCTTCGATCGCGAGGATGCGAACATCGTCATTTCCACCGAAAACAACGACGACTTCGAAAAGAACATGATCACCATCCGCTGCGAAGAACGCCTGGCGCTCGCCGTCAAGCGGCCGGAAGCGTTCGTCACCGGACCGTTCAGCGAGTAATCGCCGGTCTTCCCTCGCATAGGCCGCCGCAGTCAGCGGCGGTCACTTTCCCTCTTGGAGAAGCGAAATGAAACTTCGTGCACTGGCGACCTTTCGCCATGACAGAGGCACCTTTCGGCGCGGTGCGACCGGTGAATTTACGGATGCCGAGGCCAAGGAGTTGATCTCTCGCGGCATTGCTGTCGCATCTGGTCAGGTCGGCAACCCCGGCTCCATCGAAATTGCCGCCAATTGGCAGGACTTCTCGAAGAGCAAGAAAATCGCCCTGGCAAAGAAGATCTCCGGAAAGTCGAAAATGACTGCCGACGAAGCCGAGACGATCATCGCTGAAGATATTTCCAGCCGCGAGCAGTCCGCCTGATCGCCGCCGCCACTCAGATCCACATTTTACCCGATCGAGGAGATCGCCATGCGAAAGCTCAAACTGGCAGTCACAACGGCTGCAGACGGCACAGCCACTGCATTCATGAACAAGGTTTCCGGCAATATCCACAGCGTCCAGTACGTGAAGGACGGCGCCAACGCCTACGCAGACGGCGTCGATTTTACACTCACGGCCGAGTCCACCGGCGAAAGTATCTGGAACGAGGCCAACGTCAACGCCTCGGCTATCCGCTATCCTCGCGCTCCCGTCCACACTCAGGCCGGCGCCGCGGCCCTCTACGCGACCGGCGGAACGGCCGTTCTCGACAAGATCGCGATCAGTAATGAGCGCATCAAGATTGCCGTTTCTCAGGGCGGGAACACCAAGACTGGTTCTTTCGTCGTTCTCGTTGACGCCTGAGGACGGATATCCATGAAGGTCGTGGTCATCACACCGCCTACGCCGATCGTCACCAAGGAAGAGGCGAAAAAGCATCTCATCGTCGAGCACAATGACGACGATGATTTGATTGAGACGCTCATTCAAGCGGCGACGGCATGGATAGATGGCCCGGCCGGCTGGCTGGGACGCGCCCTCGGCGTTCAGGTTCTTGAATGGCAGAGATGCAGTTGGCCTTGCGCCGGCGAAGTGCTGCCGTTCCCGCCCGAGATTGAAGTGATCTCGGTGAAATATATTGATCCCGATGGCGTCGAGCAGAGTTGGCCCGTTCCTACGCCCCTCTATTGGAGCAATCTGCCGCGAATTCGCGGACGGGATGGCGATCTCAAGATCCGTTACCGCGCCGGATATGGAATTCCGCAGGCCGGCAATGCGGGCGTTTTTGAGAACAAAGCTCCTGCGCCAATCAAGGTTGCGATCATGATGCTCGTTGCCCAGTGGTACAAGAACCCGATGTCCGTCTCTGTCGGAGCTGCTGTCGATAACTTGCCGTTCAGTGTCGAGGCGTTGCTGCAGCCGTACAGGGTTTTCCGATAATGGCCGGGCCGGGTGCTGGTCAACTTTACGAGCGCGTTGCGTTCGACCAGCGCGTTGCGCAGCCTGACGGCTACGGCAATGAGCAGGAACAGTTCGTCCATCAGTTCGAGCGACGTGCCGGCTTTACGTTCTTGCGCGGCGGCGAAGCTGTTATTGCTTCTCGACTCGAAGGCCGTCAGCCGATCGTCGTTCGCGTGCGGCGTGATAGCGATACGCTGAAAATCGAGCCGGATTGGCGCATGCGCAACGCTCGCGATGGCACATGGCGGGGTGTCTCCCCAGATCAATATTGGGATGGTCCCATCTACGCAGTGCGCTCGATCGCGCCGACGGAAGATCGCCAGTTTCTCGACATTATGGTCGAATCCGGGGTTGCCTCCTGATGGTTCAGGGTATCGCGGCGCTGAACAGGAAGTTGAAGGTCGAAATTCCGAAGGGGGTCGAGGAAGCGCTCAGGCCAGCGATGGAAAAGAGCGCAGAAGAGCTCGTCTCGATGATGAAGCGCCTGGTGCCAGTCGATCGCGGCGATCTGCAGATGTCGATTTCGTGGACGTGGGGCGATGCGCCTGAAGGAGCCATCGTCGTTGCGGAAGGCGTCGAAGACAGTCGCGGTCTCAAGATCACAGTCTATGCCGGCAGCAAGGCTGCCTACTATGCGCGCTGGGTCGAGTTCGGGACGAAGGAGCAGCCCGCGCATCCGTTCTTCTATCCTGCGTATCGTTCGCTGCGAAAGCGAATCAAATCGCGTGTTACCCGCGCCATGAAGAAAGCCGTCCAGGCAGAAAGCGCATCCGAATGATGACCAGCCCTGCCGCCGAGACGTGGAAGCTGATCCAGAATACGCTGGAATCAACGCCCGCCGTCATGACGCTCGTTGATGCCGTCTATGACAAGGTCGGTCCCAATCCGTGGAGAGCAAAGAACGCCTATATCAGCCGCGGCCCGGTGTATGGCGTCGATGACGGCGCCGATTGCGTCGATGGGCAGGAGCTGACGTTTCAGATCGATATCTGGTCTCGCAAGCCGAACCGCTGGAGCTGCGACGATATCGTAGAGGCCGTGCGCAAGGCACTGCATGAACGCGACGATCTGCAGCTGACAGAGAATGCCCTGGCGCAGCTTCGCGTCACGCTGTGGCGCGTCATCGACGATCCGGACCCGAACACGGTTCATGGAATCGTTCAGGTCGTTGCAATGGTCGAAGTTCCGGAGGCTGCATGATGGCATGGATGGTCGTTAGCAGGGGCGCAACCTTCCGTCGCCCCCACTCGAAATATTCCTTCACCTTCGAGGCGAAGCTCGAACCCCAGCAGTGGCCGAGTGATGTTGTCGATTGGGCCGTCTCGAAAGGGCTGGCCGAAAAAGTGCGCCCTCCCCGCAGGAGGGCGACAGAAGCTCGCGAGAGCGAAAACCGGGCGTAAGCCTTCTCATCCAACCGGGCCGCAAGCCCTTGTCGCTCGACTGGTGAAAGCCGGTCTGCTCTTCCAATGGAGAACTGCAATGGCAGACGCTATTACTGCGAAATTCCAGCACTTGGTCGTGGAATTCGAAACCGAAACGCCCGGCACCTGGTCGAAAATCTGCGGCGTGACGCAGCGCGGCGTCAACCGCTCCTCGACGATGCAGACGTCTGAAGTTCCGGATTGCGACGACGAGTCCAAGCCGAACAGCATCGAACGCTCGGTGCAGTCGCAGGAAGTGACAATCTCCGGCACTGGCGTGTGGGCTGCGCAAAGCCACGAGACCATGCTGGACTGGTGGTACACCGGTCAGACCAAGAAGATCCGCGTCGGTCACCTGAAGGCGGCGGTCGGCGACACGGAATACGAGACCGGCAATGCCTATCTCGTAAGCCTGAATAATTCGGCCGAGAAAGGTCCGAGCGTCACGGCTGAGATCGAAATTCAGTTCGACGGCCTGCCTGTCCGCACCGCCAAGGCCGCCTGATGCGTCAGTCGGAAAACATTGTTTGGCCAGGCGGAGAACATGAATTCCGCCTGGGTATCGGCGAGCTTCGCGCAATCGAGCAGCGCTGCGACGCAGGTTGCGCCGTTGTCATGATGCGGTTGCTCGGTCAGCAGTGGAAGATCGACGATGTCGTTCAGCCGCTCCGCCTCGGTCTTGTCGGCGCTGGCATGAACGAGAAAGAGGCACAGAAAGCCCTCGACAGCGCTCTCGATATCGCCAGCCCTTACGCCCTTGCAATACCGGCAGCAGAAGTGCTGCGCCGTTTCATCATGTGGGAAACGGATGATCAGCCGGGGGAGCGCGAAGCGGGGGCGGAGATCCTGAACCAAACCCGCTCCCTAACGGAAGAACTCGCTGGTCAAGCTACTACGGCGCCGGCGCAGTCGTAGGCTACTCGCCGCGCGACGTTGACGACATGACGCTCTGGGAGTTTGCCGCCTGTATGGACGGCTACCGCAAGGCTCACCAGACACAAGACGATGCACCTCCTGCCATGAGCGATGAACTGATGGCTGAACTCGGTATCGAGGGATTCTAGTGGCAGCGAATGCAGAAGATCAGGCTCGGCTTCTCGTCTCGATCGAGGCGACCCAGAAGAAGTTCGAGCGGCAGCTTGCGGCCATTGCAAAGGCGGCCGGGGACAGCGCTACTGGTATCGAAGGGCGGTTCAAGAAGGCCAACGACAACGTCGCCGGCAGCTTTGCGTCATCTGGTAAGAAGGTAGAGGCGTCGATCGGCGCGCAGCGTGCCGCAGTCTCGAACCTTTCGTTCCAGCTGAATGACATCACGACAAGCCTTCTTTCCGGCGCATCGCCCTTCACCGTGATGGTGCAACAGGGCAGTCAGGTTGCGCAGGTATTCCAAGGGACGGGTGGCGGGCTCGTCGGTGCGGCAAAGACGCTCGGTGGCGCAATTGCGGCCATGGTCAATCCGGTGTCGCTGGCGTCCTTTGCCTTCGTTGGCCTGACTGGCGCCGCCGTTCAGTACCTGATGACGCTCAAGTCCGACGTTCCAGATGCTGAAAAACTCCTGAAGGCGCATGCAGAACTGATCCGCTCGTTCGACGAGGTCTGGGGCATCGCGAAGAAAGGTGCTGACGGCTATTCGGAATCCGTCAAGCAGATCGCGCTGCAGAAGCTGCGCGACGAGTTCGGCGACCTCAAGACCGCTGTCGAGGCGGCGAGCAAGGAGCTTTCCTCCGATATTCTCAGCGTTCCTGTCAGCGAGTTCGGCGGCGCAACGCAGTCGGTGCAGGATTTTCAGAAGGCGCTGCGCCTGCTCGATCAGGACGTGCCGGACTTTCGCGAATTTTCGCTTGAAATGGCGAAGATCGAGGGCATGAAGGGCATCCCGGAGAACATCCGGGAGCTTGCCAAGCAGCTGCGCCTTTCTGCCAACGAATCCTTGCCGCTGCAGGAAGCGCTGGAGGGTACGCAAAAACGCCTGAAGGATCTCTACCTCACAGGCGATCAGGCCAAGGCGGCCTTTGCGGCGATAACCGCTTCCGCGCTCGGCCTCGGGACGCAGGGAGGTGACGCGATCACCTCGATTGCCGACAAGATCAAAACCGAGCTTATTCCGGCTATGGGTCAGGCGCTCAGCCAGGTCGGGGAGTATGCGAAGAACCTGAATAATCTGCAGTCGCAGATCAATAAGAACCCTCTCGGACAGCTGTCACCGATTTACTCCGGCGGTGGCCGCTTCATGAACAGCGAGGAGGCTTCGCGCTACGATTTCGAGCAATCCAATCTCGATGCTGTCGGAAAGTCGGCGGCTGCGGAAATGATCCGTGGCTTTGAAAGTTTCATCAGCAATGCGAAGTGGGATGTGAACGCGTTTCGTGTCGGCTTTGGCAGCGATACGACGCAACGTGCAAACGGCGTCATCGAAAAGGTCACGAAGGATACCGTCGTCACCCTCGACGATGCGGAGCGCGATCTGTCGAGGCGCATCGTCGAGTTTCAGGACGGCATTCAGAAGGCGATCGGCATTGAGACCTGGAAGAGCCTGTCGGACGCGCAGCAGGCCGCTTTGACATCGATTGCATATAACTATGGCTCGCTTCCGGATGCTGTCGTTAAAGCGATCAAGGAGGGGAACGGCCCTGCGAAGGTCGCGCAGGCAATTGCCAGCCTGACCGCGAACCCTGATCGCCGAAAGCAGGAGGCGCAGGCCTATCTTTCCGGGACGGGCGTCTCCATGTCGGATGCAGGCCTCGGCAGAAGTTCGCGCCGCTCGCCCGATCAGATTTTCCAAGGCGACGTTGCTGACATTCAAAAGCGGATCGACGTCCTCAACGCCGAGTATGCTGCGCAGGCGCGCCTCAATCCGCTGATCAATGACTATGGGTTTGCCGTCGAAAAGGCGAAGATCCAGCAGCAGCTGCTGTCGGAAGCGCAGAAGGCTGGCGTCACCGTGACGCCGGAGCTTGCCGCAAGCATCGACGCGCTATCGACGAATTACGCCAAGGCGTCATCGGCCAGCGAGAGCCTGAAGGCATCGCAGGAGCGCCTGAAGCAGTCGGCAGTCGAGTTTCGGGATGCGAGCCGCGATATCGTTGGCGGCTTCATAAGCGATCTCAGGAGCGGCAAGTCTGCTGCCGAAGCGCTGGCCGGCGCCCTCGACAAGGTTGTCGACAAGCTGATCGACGTCGGTCTGAACGCGATCTTCGGTACTGGCGGCGGTGGCGGCGGTATCTTCGGATTGCTGGGTGGGCTCTTCGGGTTTGCAGATGGCGGTGTCGCCGCATACGGGCGGCCGCAGCCGTTGGAAACCTTCGCCAGGGGCGGCGTGTCGAAAACGGCAGCAATCTTTGGCGAAGCCGGTCCAGAGGCCGCCGTGCCGTTGCCTGACGGCCGGCACATCCCGGTCAAGCTCATGGAGCCGCGTATTCCGCAGATGCGGGGCGGTGGCGGCAATGAGGTCGTGACGGTCAATCTCCAGGCTGACCCTTCGGTTATCGCCGAAGTGGCCGACCAACGCATCCGGACCGCAAGCGGCACGATCGTGCAGGTCGCGGTAAAGCAATCGAACAAGCAGGTCATGCCGACCGTGGCGCAGTACCAGCGGAACACGGCGGGTGGGGATTATCGTGGCTGATATCATTGTCTGGCCTTTCTGCGTGCTGCACCCGCAGCAGCCATCGGCAAACATCGTTCCCTTTACCCGCAGCGGCGGACGATCTCTCGGCGGCATAGAGCCGGCAGTGCGGACTGATCTCGGCTATTGGGCGATCGAATACGGAAACGTCATCATCCAGAACCGTTTCCGAGATCAGTGGCAGACGTGGCAGGCGATCCGGCAGAAGCTCGGCGGCCGGGTGGGCTTGATTGCCGTGCCAGTGCCTGCGTCATTGTCTGCGCCTTATGCTTCCGGCGCCTTTGAGGCGCAGGGGGAAGTGCCTCACGACGATGACGCACTTTTCAGCGACGACACGCCGTATGTTCAGGGCGCCATCTCGGTCATATCGGAGGGCTTTACTCCGCTGGGAGCGACGGTGATCCGGCTGCGCATCATCAACGCCGCTGCCAATCTCGTAGGTATTCGTTTCTCCTGCGGCCACGCGCTTTATGAGACCGGGCCCGTCATAGACATCGACGGCGATGTCTGGACTGTGCCGATTTCGCCGACCGTGCGCGAGGCTATACCGCATGGGACCGAACTCGAATTTGACCATCCGACCTGCCTTTGCCGTCTTGCCAGCGACAGTGGCATGGATCTGCAACCCGACAATGCTCGGAAGAACACCTTTCCGTCCGTCAGCTTCCAGGAGGCGACGGATTACTGGAACCAGCTGGCGCTCGGGCTCATCTGATGGCGATCAAATCATTGCGTGTCCTGTGCCAGGTGGATCTGCCATCGGGCATCATCAGGCTCTGGGATGGATCGGGCGGGCCGTTTCTCGACGAGGGCGGGAACATTTGGCGGGCGTGCGTGCTGACGGAAGACGCCCTCGATACGATTGAGATGGCGATCAACGCTGAGGCTTTCACGCTGTCCCTCGTGCTCTCGGGCATCGACAAGGCCACCTCTGACGCGGTCTGGAAGGACTATCAGGATGGCACTATCAAGGGCTCGCGGCTGCGCATCTTCATTCAAGACTGCGACGAATACGATCAGCCGGTCGGGACGCCCGATGTGAAATTCACCGGCAAGATCGACAACCTCATTTTCGGCGACCAGGCAAGCGACACCGGCATCAGGTCCACCATCACCGTCGAGGTGACCAACAGATTCACGCTGCGCACGCTGACGAACGGCGCCGTGCTTTCGGATGTGGATCAGAAGGCTCGATCGAAGATCCTGAACCCATCGGCCGTGCTCGATCGCTTCTGCGAGCGCGTCATTCTCATGCTGTCGAAAACGATCCGGTGGCCGAACTGGTGATGCGGGAACTCTCAGAATTCCTTGCGCCGTATTCGGCCAAGCCCTGGGAACCGGGAAAGGTGGATTGCTGCCTTTTCCTGGCGTCCTGGGCGATCTGGCTGGGGCATCGCGATCCTGCCGAGCATCTGCGCGGTACCTATGACAGCGAAGAAGGGTTTCGCAGGCATATCGAAGCCGCTGGCAGCGTCGTCTCTCTCGTTGGCGTGTGCGCTGACCGGATTTGCGGAAAGCCCGTCCAGAAACCGGCCTGCGGCGATATCGGCGTGATCGGCAGCCAGAAAAAGATCCATCGCCAATTCGGGGCGATTTTCGATGGCGAGCGATGGCTTGTCCGCTTCGTAAATTCGGTCGGCCCAGTGGCTGCCCGCCCCCTCGCAATCTGGAGACTGTGAACCGTGCCTGGCTTGATCGAAACAGTCGCGCTTATTGTCTCGTCGGTCGCGACTACCGCGTTCGGGGCCACTGCCCTCTATCTCGGCACCTATGCGCTCGCTCTCGGCGGTCTCGCGTTCGGCGCCTCGGCCCTCCAGAGTCTGTTCGTGCAAAAGCCTTCCGTGCCGAAGCCCGAGGATGGCAGCTATAACCTGAAGCAGAATGTCCCGTCGCTGACATATGTCTTGGGCCGGGTGAAGAAGGGTGGCGATTACGTCTTTCTCGAGCAATCGAACGGGGCAGCTTATCATATCATCGTCATGGCGGCGCACCGCATTCAGGGCTATGTGCAGCACTACCTGCATGACGAGAAAGTCACGCTCGATGGAAACGGCGACGTCATCGCTCCAGCGCATTTCGTGCGCGGATCGAACCGTTATGTCTCCATTTTAAGCCGCCTCGGACTCGACGCTGAAACCGCATATGCTCAGGTGGTAGCGGCATTCCCGACGATCTGGGGCAATGCGCACCGTGGCGACGGCCTTGGCTCGATCCTGATGATCGCGAGGACTGCCTCGCAAAAATACTATCTTGCGGTTTTCCCGAATCAGATGCCGCAACCGTCTTCTGTCATGGATGGAGCGCTGCTCTTCGATCCTCGAAACGGGTCTGCCGCGTTCAGCCGCAATCTTGCGCTCATGCGATACTGGCACCTGACGCACCCTGTCGGCGGAAAGCTTTCGCAGGACGATATGTATGCGCCGGACTGGTCGAATGCCGCCAACGTTTGCGATCAGATCGTGACGACCCGCACCGGCGGGGCGGAGCGGCGGTACTGGGGCGGCCTGTGGTTTCGTGCCGAGAACAATCCGGTCGAGGTCGGGCAGCTGATCGACCAGGCTGCGGAACTTGTCGTCTTCGAGCGGCCGGATGGCCTGATCGGCGTTCATGCCGGCGAATACGAAGAGCCCGACGTCCGCCTCGTCGAGGCCGATATCATCAGCGCCAGCCTCGACGGAAATACCCGCGACAGCTCGACCGTCCTTGCAGTGCGGGGACGCTACGTCGATATGAGCGCCGATTTCAACCAGGCGGACGCGGCGATCTATGGCGATCCCTATGTCGGGGAAGATACCGAGCGCACGAAGACGCTGGATAACGGCGCGATCCAGAGCCACAACCATGTGCAGCGCCTGCAGAAGATCACATTTACCCGGGCGAACGCACCGCGTGTCTCGATCCTGGCGCACTACGAACCGGCCAAGAACGTTCCCTATCGCCGTTTCGTCAAGGTGCATTACCCGCCGAAGATGAGCGAGGTAGTGATCGAGATCACCTCGACACCGAAGCTCTCGCTCCGAAATATGACTATGGAGTTCTCTGGCATAATTGTTCCGCCGACGCTCTACGCATTCAATGCCGCCGTCGAGGAAGGCGCGCCTGGATCAAGTGTGATCCCGCTACCGCCTGACGAGCTGGCAGCGCCATCAGGTTTCAACGTCGTGATCAATCGCGAGGTTGTAGCGGGAGGCCAATCGGCCTGTTTCGGCCTTGCCAGCTGGACATCGGCCGGAGATGCCCTGACCTATGAACTTGAGTGGCAGCCGGTCGACGGCAGCGAGCCAGTGCGCAGCGTGATGTCGAATGCGGGCGATACGTCGCTTCGATCGGCCTATCTGGCGGATGGCAAGCAATACAAGTTCCGGCTCTATGCATGGGGTGGCGGTACGCAATCTCCGCCAACTGCTGATATCACGCGAACCGCGACGTCGGATGCCACGGCGCCGGGTACGCCCGTCAATCCGCAGATCTCGTTTGCAACGCCCAACGTGTCATTCAGCGCCCGATCGGCGAACGACAACACACGCAGGCTCGTCTTCCGGCGAGGAACGACCGCGCAGAGCTTCGCGGCGGCCACGGCGATTGGAACCTTCGAGGTGACTGCCAATCAGGTCATCTCGATAACCGATGCACCAGGCGCCGGCACATGGAAATACTGGTGCGGAGCGGAGAACGGCTCCGGCGTGGCCTCGGCGGCGCAGGCAACCTTGACGCAGGTGGTCACATGAGCCCGACCGAGCAGATCGATTGGCGAGAAGCCGCCCTGCAGGCTGATGCTGCGATGAAGGCGGCAAGTGTCGCATGGATCGTGGATGTCGATATCGTCTACAGCTCTGTGATCGCTCTCAGCCTTGCTCCTCGCATCAAGGAGTTTGCCATATCGGCAGCCAAGCTTGGAGATCGCGTCTATGTGCACCGTCGAGGCCGCCCGACTTTGACCGGCGTGTCGATCCTGTCGGGCGTCATCCTCGAAGGGACTGGCTTGGTCACAGAGGACGGCAAAGTTGAAATCTACCACGTCATTCCCGGCGTCGGGGTAGGGCAGACCCTGACCATTCCTCTGCGGCTGATCGGCAACCGGCCGGGCGCCTGACCTTCATTCTATAGCATCAACTTTGCCTGGCATCACCATGCCGGGTCGATTTCACATGGAGACATCTATGGGCCTCATGCAGACCGCTGCACAGATCTGGCGCGACTTCGTCACGGATGGCGTTCCCTCCTCAGGGCGGCAGAAGCCGAAGAAATCGGACATCCGCGCATGGGGCACCTGGGTTGAAAGCATCATCAATGCCTTCATCTCGACCGGCGGGCTCATCTACACCTCGCGGGCATCGCTCTTTGCTGATCTCGCGCGCGGGGCGAATACAATCGCTTGGGTGATCGGTGATGCCACCGTCGCCTACAACGGCGTTTACATGAAGGTCGGGGCGTCGGGCACTGGTTCCTGGACGCGCGTGGCTGATCTGCCTTACAGCTTCGTGAAGCTCATTGATGCAGGCGCCGGCACAGCGAACGCGATCCAGTTGACCTCGGCCATCCCCGCTTCGGCCTTTGCGCTGCGCGTTGCCAACGTCTTCCGGGCAAACACCGGAAACGTGACGATCTCCGAGAACGGCACGGCTGCAAAGCCTCTGCTGACCAGCTCGGGCAATCAGATCGCGCCCGGCGGCCTGCTGGCGAACATGATGATTTCGTATGTGGATGACGGCGCGAATTTTCGGCTGCTGTCGGATCAGGCATCGGCGGCAATCGTCGCAGCGGCGGAAGAAGCAGCCGACCGCGCGGAAGACGCTCGCGATGCCGCCCTGAGTGCGGTGCCAAACGCGTTTCCAGCGACGCGTGCTGCAATGCAGGCGCTTAACACGGGAACGGTTGCCTCGGCCTACCTGAAGGAGGCTGGACGTCAGGGTCAGTTTAGCTTGCACCTTATTTCAAGCCTTTCGGCTTCGATGCAGGCAATGGTATCTGCCGATGTGCTGCAGGCCGTATCTGTGCCGTCCACCCAGGACTCGAACTATGTTTGGATCAGGAGCGGCATGTGGCCTACCACGGGCATCCTTGGAGCATGGTTCGGATTTGTCTCAGACGCAGCCAATCCGATTAACGCGAGCACCACCGAGGGAACGGGTCCCTTCACGATCAATCCGAATGGGCCGTTCCAAAAGGCTTTCGACTTTTGCGCCGATTTCGGGTTCACGCTCTTGGTCGATCAACGGTACTTCATCAAGGATTACCTGATGATGAAGATCGGTGCGCGCATGAGGTGTCTGGAGTTTGGCGAGTTGGTAGCCGCGAGCTCGTCACCGCAGATTGGTGGCTTTATTACCGGTAGATACAATTTGGACTTGTCTGGAAGTTCGCCGGTCTCCGACGTCGTCATGTGGGATCTCAAGCTCGACTTGAATAGTAAGGCCGCTATGAATGGTCTTGCGATTACGAATTTCACGGCCGGACGCTTCCATGGTGCAACGCGCATCAAGAACTCCCTCTATGACGCTACCTATAAGGGTGGTCGAGCCGTTCAGTTTGAGGGTGGCTCTTGTGAAGACATCCACATAGATGAGCTCTACATCAGCAATTGTTCAATCGGGGTGAATAGCCAGGCACTGCCGGCCAATTCGACGGCCAAGCACATTTCCTACGGCAAGGTGGTCATGAAGAACGTTGGTATGCCGTTCAACATCGACTGCACGGATGCCGGCTCAAGTGCGATGCTCCCAAATCGCATGTCAACGACGATTGGGACCGCCGTTCTCAATAATTGCGGTCGCCCAGCATGGCTGGCATCGGCGGATCGGTTCAAGGCCGGCATCATAACCGGCGACCGCGGCTCTGGCCTATACATCGGCGATCTGCGGGTCGTAAACGATGACAACTACGGCTTGGTCGGCGGCCTTTTTAAGGGCACGATGTACGGTGTGATCATAGCCAAGGCGGCAATCTATGGGCAGTTTAACTGCCTGGCTGACTTTAACTATCTGGATTTCATAAGCGGAGCATCGGCCGCGTCCCAGCCTTCATGGGTCGAGGCGGATGTCTCGTATGCCGGTGGCCTCGCCGCTATGCCGCGTCTCCTCGACACGAAGTCAGGCGGTGGCTCCTTAGGGCCAATCATGCTGAGGTTAAAAGCGGATCCCGCTCTCGTGACGGCGATATGCGGGATCAACGCCAACACTTACAACAGTGGACAGTTGACCCTTGTGGATGCAACCTCGGGCATCGAGTATCCCCAGATGAGTCCGCGACAAGCTTATCTGTGGGGAAACACGTTTCCGCTGCTCAGTCAGCCCAGCAGGTTGACCCGTACCCGACAAGACATGGACAGCGCGACACCAAGAACAATGCTGACAGTCGCGGTGCCAAACAATGGCCGCGCGGCCTTGAAGCTGAAGCTGGTTACGTTCGGTGTGGGAAGCTCCACAACCGCGGCAACCAAGATCGAGGAGTTCGACGTTGCCATCTGCCGAGATGGGGGCGGGGCGCTAACTTCCGCCGTGACAGCGGGTGTTTCCGCTCAAGCGCTGGACGGTTACTCGTCTCTAACCCATAGCGTCGCTGTTGCTGATGGGGGATCGGGGCTAGCGAATATCAATGTAACGGTGACCAATAGCGCCGGCGTAGCCCTAACAACCTCTGCCATTGCTGAAATTCTTGCGGCGACCGCTGGCGCGAGCATCGTGCCAACGGCGCCGACAATCTACTAAGCCGTTTTCTGGCGGGCCATAAACCATCCCGCCAGAAAGCCCTTTGCGACTTGGCTGTACGCAAAGAACATAACGGCGATCATCAGGGAGTGAAGCACTATTCTATAGTTCAGAATGCCACCACGAGCGGCCAGCAAAAACATGGTTCCCCAGAAGAACGCCAGAAAGGAAACAAGCCCGATCCGCCGAGATGCTCCCCAGACAAAAGCCAACTGACACAAAGCGGCAACGATCGGCCCCAGGATGAACGCCCACGCTCCGAGGTGCATTGCGACGTTGGCGTCAAGGGGAAAGCTCATCGTCGTTCCGCGTGCTGCGACTGCAGGGTAAACAGCTCGGGTATCCGAAGTCGAGAGCGGCTTGTTGGGGACGATAGAGCGCGGCATAAGATTCATGGTGTCCACAATAAAATGTGGGTATGCAGTCAGGCGTCCTTCATTCAAGCCGTCAAGAACGTCGTTCATGACAAAGGCCGAGTTATAGTTCATCTCGTAGTGGGCTTCGGCCGTCTGTTCGGCAATCTCTTCATCAATATCCCGAGGTGTTCCTTGGGTGCCCGCTTGGTCCTGAACTGGTGGCAACTGATCTTCGTCCGGAAGCCTTAACTCCGTAACAGACACGAAACTTAGTAGCGCAACGATTGCCGCGGCTGCGATACCAATAAAGAGGTCACGATAAGCAGGACGCTGGCGATACAGCAAAAACATGTAGGCCAGCAAAACGCACATCAAGAGCGAGCGTCCGCCAGTGACGAAGTTGAGGACGACACTCGCCAGGAGCGCCGCAGAATTCCAGCGGTTCACGCCGCCGAAATACATGTCCAGCAAAAATGCATAAAGAATGGCGTACGCTGCAAGGATCATCCATGCGCCGCCCCGCCTACTCACGGCGTAGTAGCGGCTAAAGTCGTCGGCTAGAGAGCTAGGCAGAAGTGTTCCGAACACTCGGTAGATCGTCAGCGCCATCAATGCCGCTGTAACGGCCAGCATCAGCGCGAGGGATGCGCGGCTTAGGCTCGAATATGTTGTCTTGGAAGGAGAGGCCGGAATGTATCGATAAGTTGCCCAGACGCTTATTGCGAAAGCTGCTGTGTAAACCGCCAGTGTGAGGAACAGGCCGGGCCATTCATAGTACTGAGCCAAAGCCGCGTATTTGTCAGGGTCGTACTGTCGCCAAATGAAAGCGGCGTTGTAAACGACATAGCAACCGAAAGGTCCGCCTACCAAAAAGGCAGCGCGTTGAAGCGACGAAGAATAAAGCATTGAAGATCCCCAAAGGCGGGGAGGCCGATAGTTCAGTACCGCGACGCGGCTTCCCCGAGCGTTGCCCCAAGTACAGGGTGAAACCAATTCACGTCAATGGCGTCAATAAAGGCAAGCACCAAAATTATTCGGGATCGGCACCACCAAACCGGGCGAACTTTCAACCCGCGTCGTAGATCAGTCCAGCGACCACCAAAGCGACGGAAAGAACTATAAAAGCGAGCGTTCCGAAAGAGATATCGAATACATAGTGCGTAATTATAGCACTTGCGATGACGAGCACTGTCCCGAGTGTGGCCGGATGATCAAGGATAAAATCGCGCAGCTTTTTCATTTTCCACAACCCCGCTGAGAAAATCAAATTTCTAGTTGTCCCGGACATATTGCGTGAAGCGCGGCGAGTCTAGGCCCGTTGGGTATCAGATTGGCTAATTAAGAGATCGAAAGTGCCCAACGCCATGCGTGGGGCTTTGCAGTGAACGCGAGCCTCGTCGCTCGCTCTAACAACATCGGAGATATTCCCAATGAACCGAGCGAAGTTCTTCGCTGCGGTGCGCACCTCGTTGTTCAGCGGGTCGCTATCGCAGAGCCAGGTTGAAGGCATGGAAGCCATCCTCGACGAGGCAGGAAAGGCGGTCATCGATCCGCGGTGGCTGGCCTACATGCTGGCAACGGCTTTCCACGAGACTGCCTTCACCATGCAGCCGATCCGCGAGACAAAAGCCTCGACGGACGATTCTGCGATAGCAATCCTCGACCGAGCGTTCGCCGCTGGCAAACTCAAATGGGTGAAGACGCCATATTGGCGGAAGGACGCTCAGGGCAAGTCGTGGCTTGGTCGCGGGCTCGTTCAGCTCACCCACAAGGTCAACTATGAGACCATGGGGCCGATCGTCGGTGCTGATCTCGTTGGCAACCCGTCTCTCGCGATGCGTGATGACGTCGCGGTGAGGATCATGTTCGAGGGTATGGCTCGCGGGCTGTTCACCGGCAAGAAGCTCGCCGACTACTTCACCTCAAAGAGCTCCGATTGGGTGAACGCTCGCCGCATCATCAACGGTACCGATCGCGCCAATGATGTCGCTGGCTATGCCAAGCGCTTCTATGACGGCCTGCAGGATGCCGCCTGATGAAGCTATTCATGGACCACGTAGCGTCGCCAGACTGGGCGGTTCGTCGGCGTATCATCATCCTGGTGCTGATTTGGTCTGCCGGCATCATCACCTACCTCTCGATATGGGGCCGACCGATCGCTCTCAGCGACACGATTGCGATGAACCTTATCCTGCTGATGGGCGGCATCATCGGGTCCTATGTCTTCGGTGCTGTCTGGGAACGGAATGCCGAGCGCAAAACTGATCTTGCTCAGCAAGCCGTTGATCAAGGCGCCGTTGATACGAGCGTGAAGGTGGAACCATGACGATCCTCTACGCCATCGCTCGATATCTCGGCTTCGGCGGGTGTGTCGCCCTCGGCCTGCTCGGGTACTACGAGGGCATTCCCGGCGCATGGCGCATTCCGTACCTGTCGGCGGTGCCTGTGCTTGGCGACCTCTCCACCGGCAAGGTTCACTCCTACGCGGCCGAACAAGTACGGATCGCGACTGCGGCGCAAAAGCAGACCTGCGATGCCCGCCTCGAAAAGACGGTCTCGACATTCCAGTATGAAGCTCTGGCCGCACAGGTGGCTCAGGAAAAGCGCGACAGGATCGCCGCTGAGGTTGCCGCGGCCAACGCCGCTATCCGCGCTGCTGACGCACTGAGAGGCAAGCAGGCCGCCGAAGATCGGATCGAGGCACTGCTGAAGGACGCCGAAGCAGACCCTGAGCTTAGCCGGCCCAATGCAAAGGATTTCCAATGGACACCAAAGCGCTGATCCTCCTCGCGGCGCTCCTCGCCGGGTGCACGACCACCGATGACACCGGCAAGCGGGTCTCTGAGGCCGCGGTGACGCAAGGGCAGGCAAAGGCGGAGCGGCGCAGGCTGGTACTCCCTCCCGCCTGCACGGCGCTCGTCGAGCGCGTAAAACTCCGCGATGAACCGTGGGTCGTCTTCCGCTTCCGCTGGGAGGTGACCGCCGATAACCGCGATCAACTGGCAAGGGACTGCCAGGCGTGGGCAGACGACTACAACAAGCAGAACGCGGCAACCGCTGAGGCTTTCTAAGGGCAGGGATGGAATGCAGCCAGATATCGTAAGCGGCATAGCGTCGCCGTTTTTTGCCAACGGGATCATAGGATCGATCTGCGTAGCGTTGGCGTTGTATATTCTGAAGCTTCAGGCGGAGATGAAAAGCGAGCGTGCCGCCCACAAGGTCGAGCTCGCGGCCAAGGACGCTTTGGTCGAGAAGCTCTATGACGCTCGCATCAACGAAGCGCGGGTCGGTTTCGAGATCATCAAGGCGAATGAACGCTCTCTCGACGCCTTTGTCGCCGCGGTCAACGCAAGGAAGGCACTCTGATGGCATTCCTGAGAAGCATGAAGCGGCTCTTCGATACAAAAATCGAACCCGTGACTTCAGACAGTGTCGAGCCTGCGGTCGGCAATCATGTGAAAGAACGCCAAATCCGCGCGGCAGTGACGGATCTTGTTCAAGCGAAATTCGGGGTCGAGCGTCGATCCTGGGAAATCCGCCAGGAGTTGGCGGGGAATGTCCTCAGCATAGTGTCGGGAGAACGATAAATGATACGAAGCCTCACCCCGAACCGCGCTGTCGTGTTCGCCGTTGGCGCTTTCCTCGCATACTGGATTGCATCGATGATCGTTCCGCCGCTGCTTCTGCGGGACGTGTTTAACTCGCTGGCCTTTGGTACGGCAATAATCATCACTATTACCTGGGGCCCTTCGGCCTATCGGGCCGTCAAGGAAAATGCCGACACAGGCGAATGGCAGTTAATCCTTGCCATCTTCATCGTCTGGTTCGTCGTTCTCTGCCAGCGGATCTATGTCATTAGCTTCAATTGGGCTGGTCGGCCCGACAGTTGGGCAGTGAGCCCGGCCGCCGGGTTCTGGCCTTACAGCTACATGATTGCCGGGATGCTCTTCTTGAGCGCGCCGGGCGTCAAAGGAGATACGATACAGAACCGCGCCATATGGGCGATCGTCGCAGCCGTCGGCATCGGATGCATGGTCGCCGGCATCCTGATCGGATTGTCGATCTCGACTGGCTGAGATCAAAAAAGGGCTCACCACTCAATGAACGGGCGGGCCCTCACGCATACAAAAACCGGCCGTTATCCAAACACTATTCCATCACTCGAATAGCCTGGCGCTCGAATCGTGAGTAGGTCATTGAGCGCGCCTGCGATTTCCTTGTCTCCAGATGTGGCCGCAAGCCAATCTTCAGCAGCAAGCCATATTTCGGCGCAAAAATCGCTAGTCCTAACTTGCAAAAGAGACCGGCCGTTGATCCTGTATCTGTTCAAGTGGCTATCTATGCTGTCATCGAAGAAAAAGATGTTCTTAAGCTGTGTTGCACCGCTCCTCATTTCAGATTTTCCGCTGTGAATTATGCTGTTCCTTGCATTCCACAACTCATCGGCGGTAATGAAGCGCGTGGCGGCAGGTGGAGATCCGTAATTGACTATGAACCTTGGCTCAACCCATTTGGTCACCCACCTCCGGTAACGTTCGCCATTCCCGGCATTAGGGGTCTCTAAAGACCCGCAGATGTCAGGCATCGTCAAGGCAATGAAAAGCGCGGCGTGTAAGTTACCCTGTTCTATTGCTTGGCGTCCCGCCTCAATGAACTGTCTCAATGTTTCCCCTCTCGAACAAGCATCGGTCAGGCCCTGGCTTCGCCCGCCCGGTAGGTCAGACTTTAATGGGATTATAAAGGCCCATTCGCGAAAGAAGAAAACCACATTGAATGATGCTTGTCACGTGACACTAGCGTGACGACCTAGTCACAGACAAATAAAAGCCCCGGTGTTGCGACCGGGGCGAGATTAGGAAGAGAGTGCGGGACCGCAGCCGATATTCCGCAAATCTGCTAGAAGGGCTCTTCCTCATCCTGAATGGGATCGCATTCCCCCTCATAATCGTTGCTGCCATTGCTGATCAGAGGAGCAACATGAGCTTTGCCCTCGATATCGACCATCACTAACTTGCTGCCATCAACATGCATGTCTCGCTTCCGGACAATGAAAGTCTCACCTGTGGCGAACGTGGTGCATTTCGCTAGTTCCGGAGCGCTGATCTCTTGCTCGCAGCCAGTTAATATCGCGCAAAAAAAGAGTAAAGCTCTACGCATCATCATGACATCCCTCAAAAAGCATCTCTTGACCGAATCTGTTGGGGCTCTTCATTTTTCGTCATTCAAGCATTTCTTCTGGGCTGTCACCTGCTTTTGCGAAAACGGATAGGACTAAGGCTGCTTCGAGCCCTTAAGCCCATTCAACCTCATCAGGCCGTGGTAGTATTCCTCTACCGCCCGCATGGCCTCCCGACCCTCGGCAAGATAGCCGGTGTGAGGCAGTAGGCGCTTTCGGGTTCGCGGTCCCCCACCTGCCCAATGCCACTTCCCCTTCATCGGCCCATGGGCCTGCTTCTGTATCCGACCGATACAGACCTCTTCATCATACCCAGACCAATCGTCATCGCTCGGCGGGTCGTTCTCGTCGATCTGTGTTCGGCGCCATCGGTAAAGCGGCTGATAGGCATCAGGCATGGGTGCACGGCATCTTAAGCATTTGCTGATGCACTGCATGGCATGACCAAGCCGCCCAAGTCAAAACCTCTCCTGCAGACAGACAAGCCGGTTCGATCCCGGCCGCGCAAACCGCGCGATCCAACGCAGCCAAATCTCCCCCTTGATCCAATGCCATATCGCGTCGAGCCCTGCCTCGCGCTTCTCAAGGCCAGAGTGCCGAAAGGCGATCAATGGGCCTACGAGATCAAATGGGACGGATACCGACTAGCCGTCCATATTGAGCCGACCGGCGTCAGGATCATCACCAGGGGCGGCCACGACTGGACGCACCGCTTTCCCGCGATCGAAGCCGCAGCAAAGTCCCTTGGCGTCTCCACGGCCATCCTGGACGGCGAGGCGGTCGTTCTGGATGAACAGGGCCGCTCGGACTTCAGCGCGCTGCAGCAGTCGCTCGGCGGACGGCATGGGAAGGCGACGTCGGGCGACGCTATCTTCATGGCCTTCGATCTCCTCTATTTCGACGGTCACTCGTTCATCGAGACCGAACTCTCAACCCGCCGGCACCTCCTCGAAAGCCTGATCACTGGCGAGGGCGCCATCCGGCTATCCGAAGAGGTGGACGCCGACGGCGAGGCGCTTCTCCGGATAGCCTGCGAGCATGACCTCGAAGGGATCATCGCAAAGGATCGGGAAGCGCCCTATCGATCGGGCCGTGGCGGCGAGTGGGTGAAGGTCAAATGCATTCAGTCCGACAGCTTCGCGATCGTCGGCTATGAGCACTCGATGTCGGCTCGCGCCGGGATAGGCTCGCTTCTCCTGGCGGCTCGACGCGGCGGCAAGCTGGTCTACGTTGGCTCGGTCGGAACGGGCTTCAAGGAAGCGCCAACGTGGAAACTGCGAGAGGAGCTCGACAAGCTGGTGACGAAAAAGCCAGCGGTCGAATATGCCGGCCGGCGGAAGGATATCGTCTGGACGCGGCCAAGGCTGATCGCTGAGATCGAATATCGAGCCTGGACGGCTGACGGGAAGCTGCGACACGCGAGCTACAAGGGGCTGCGGGACAGTGCCGATAAGGCGGAAATATACGAGATCGCGTGAGGCAGCTGCCGCGAAAAGCATAGCGATATTGCGCTTTTGGTTTCTGCCTCACAATTCGGCAAGCTCTTGATCCGTCCGGCTTCTGGCACTCCGGCATGGGGCGCCATCTTTAACCTTCGTCCGCTATCGCCGCGTTGATCATGCGCGTCCAAACTTCAGCAGGGCTATCATCAATCCACTCATATGTAGGCGCAATCCCTGCGTCGGTCATGTAATCGGTGGGCTCGCGCATTGCTCCTAGTACGCATTTGGCGATCAGTGTCAGGTCTATCTTGCCATCAACTGGCAGCATCGATCCTTCTCGATCGCCCACCCATCCGATGTCCTTCATGCCCTCCGACGTGATTGCGTCCTCGATCGCTGCGGTGATGCGTTCAATCATGTTTGTCATGTGCGCGTTCCTTATCCCTCTGTGCGACCTCGATCTATTCCAGCGATTCGCCGAAGCTCTGCGATTTCCCTGCGCATCCGTTTGGCTTCTTCCTGCATCTGCTCGCTAGCGTAATCATCACCGAACGTTTCGAGCTCGAACTGGTCCAGTACGCGCTGAAGCAGATCAAGCGGAACCCGAACAAACTTTTGCGTGCCGCCGAGCTTTTGGTCACCGGTGCGCTGCCTTGCCATAGCTTCACATTCCTAGATCGCATCTTGAAATTGCATACCGTTGAAGCGATCTGCAACCATTCGGCCTGCATTCTGCCTTGGGTGAACATATGTGCCAAGGAAAACCTCAGGGCTCTTCCAGTCACCTGCATCCATAGCCGTTTTGATGTCCATGCCCATATCGATCGCGTTGGTCGCGAAGGTATGCCTGCCGCAGAGATGGCTGGACTTATAGCTGATCTCCGCCCGGCGGCAGACAGCATGTATTCGCTCGTTGACCGAATGGCGGTTCGTATAACGGAAGACTCTATCCTCCGCAGCTGCATCTCCTCGCAGTTCGTGCAGCCGCCGCACCACCTCGTCCGTCAGGTGGCGGAGCGAATTCGCGCCGGTCTTTGTCTTGACCAGGAGCGCCCGACGCCCGGCAAGATCGACATCCTTCCAGCGGACGTTGATTGCCTCGCTGATTCTGGCCGCCGTCTGCGACATGAAGAGCACGATCGCTGCAACGTGCGGCAGATCGTCCTTCGCGCACTGCCGGATGAATGCATGCATCCAGACCGGTGAAGCGGGTGTCTTTCGCCGTGGCGGCTCCTCCTTGAGTTTCCTGATGCGGATAAGGCTGCACCAGCCTCGCTCGTAGCCGTGGTTTATGACCGCCCGCGCCGGGGTCAACGCCTGGCGGTTCCGCGTAGCATTGCTCTGCGTCGGGTAGAGCGCCGCCGCCATCTCTTTCACATCGAAAGGGAAGATCGAGGCGAGCGGTCGATTTCCGAAATGGTCGATAATCGGTTGGATGTGCTTCCCATCGCCGCCATGCTTGAGGTAGCTGGCGGCGGCCTCGGCGAACGTTTTCTCGCTGGCAAGTGGCACGGCTGATGAAATAAAAACCTGATGCGTCATGCATCCTCCAAGCGTTTCAAGCCCTCGCCAGACATGTCGGGCGAGGGCCGGTATTAGTGAAACGCCGCTTTGATTTCGCTTAAGGTTCTCGAAGCTTCCCAAGCTGAATACGAGGGTTCGATTCCCTTCACCCGCTCCAGCAACTTCAATAACTTAAGTATATCGGCGTTTCACTCGTTTCACTGCCGTTTCACTTACGTGAGTCGGCTCTTGCCTTGGCAATCGCGCGGCTGGTTTCAAGTCCGTCGCCGCGGCTGTACTTTTTCGTCATTTTTTCGGTCGAATGGGTGGCAAGATCGCTTGCCAATTTCAGCGACCCGGTAGCTTCGACTGTTTCAGAGACAGCTCCCGCTCGCGTATCCATGGACCATACGTTGCTGGGAACGCCGGCCGCGTCGCGAACCTTCCGAAACTTCTCAGCGTAGCGGTTTTCCCAATATGGCTTGCCGTGATCTTCGTCGATCACGATCGGGCCGATGTCTGGTATCTTGTAAGCCTTGAGGGCTTCCACCACGAGAGGCATGGCTTTGAGGTCGCGAGCGACTTCAGCACCAGTCTTACTGGTCTTAAGCTTCAATATGAGATCCCGCGAGAGGTTCTGCCGGGTCGGGCCTTTCCATTGGAAGGGGCCTCCTTCGCCGGCTGGTGCCCATTCGCCGATCACGTCAATCCGACGCAGTGCCGATTCGAACTTCAGCGCTTCGACGAAGCCTATAGACGGGCACTCCTCCGTAGCACTTTGCTTTACGATCGCGAGGCATTGTTCGTAAGTCATGGCGATCACGCGCGAGGCCGGCAGCTCGAACCGCATATCCGAGAGGATATCTCGTGCTTGTTTGCATCCGCGCAAGCGTTCGCCAGCGCCGTAGGACAGGATCAGGCGGAGAAGCTTGACCGCGCCTGAAGCTCGTCGGTGGCCTTTCTTTTTCCAGCCGGTGAACCAGCGGGAAAAATCAGACGCCTTGAGAGCGTTGATGTCCCTGTCGCCAACGTTCTTCTGAAGCACCCGCAAGCTTGGCTCGTAGTCACGAATGCGGGTAGAATGCTTTACGCCGTGCAGGGTGCTGGTCTTGTCGTGGCGATAGCAATCGATCAAAGACGAGATTGTGCCGGTGAATGTTGGAGCGTTCCCGGCATTTCTCACCTCGGGTCTCAGCTGGTTGGTCAGTCGCTTGCACTCTGCGCTGATCTCCTCGTCGGTGAGGCCGTCAGGCAGCCTTATGATCGAAAGAGCGCTCGATGCACCTTTCACCGCTCGCCGTGGGTTCCAGTAGTGGACGCGCGTGCCGTCCTTATTAGCCCGGTACTGGTAACCGGGCCTATCATTCCTCATCCCAATTTTCCTTTCCATCGGGGGCGAAATTGCCCGATGGGAGAATGCCCAGCTGATTGCCTTCGTCGTCAACCAAATTTTTTACAGCAGGTCCTGGGATGATCGTGGCTATTAAGGTCTTGAGATCGAGCTGGACGACTGCTCCGACCCGGCCGGCAGCCCTCATTACGCGCTCGATATCTGCTTGGCGAAACGCGGCGTGGCTCATCGCGCCTCCATTTCCTTGGCGCGCTGCGCGGCCATAGCCGTCCAGACCTCTCGGGCCATATCGACGAGGTGCTGGTCCGTAGTGGTGCCGAGCGCGATTGCGATCACTGCGGCTCCGTGGCGCTCCATTTCAGGTGAGGGCGTCCCGGCAACAAGCCGGACAATCGCAGACCGCCGGCGACCAGATCGGGTGTGATCGCTCATTTTGCGCTCTTCCCATCGGTGGACGATCTGTCGCCAGAGGCATATGTTGCTGCGCGGAAAAGTGCAGCTCGGCTTTCATCGGCAGATGCTCGGCTCCAAGCTGCGAACTGGATGCCGTGCAGGGTTCTGCGGGTATGGAAATATCGAGTTCCATTTCGCAACGTTTCGAACTGCTCAAGCATCCGCGTTTTTCCTCTCTGCGGGCGCGGGGGTACTGTCGGTGCTCATTCGCCACCTCCAAAAATGTCTTGCTGTTCGTGGAGCAAAGCGGCGGAGACGCCGGAAGAGGAAAACATATCCGGCTGTCGATACGCATTTCTGATACGCTCACAGGCGATATCGAAATAGTCTTCATTGGCTTCTATGCCGATGAACGGTCTGCCGCGCTTCGCACAGGCAACACCTGTCGTGCCGCTTCCCATATATGGGTCCAGCACTGGACCTCTATCAGGGAGATAGCCCAGGCACCAAAGCATGAGAGCGACCGGCTTTTGCGTGGGGTGGACCCTTCCGTCATGCTGGACCATCGCGATAGCGCAGTTCAAACGCTTCACAGGAATGTCGATATTCGACCAGGCCAGTTCGCAAACGCTGGTTGAGAAGTCCGCCATCATCTTATCCCAGACGAACCAACCGCGCTGACGAGGAAGGTCAAAGAACTGGCCTCCCCAGATGATGGAAGGCTTTCTCATATCCAGAAGAAATGCGACATCGGCAGGCTCACGATCCCAATCGGTTCCCTTGGTGTAACCTACCGTCCACTCGCTTTTCCTGCCCGCTTTCAACAGCTTACCCATGCCGTAAGGTGGATCGGTAAGGATCGATGACACATCACCGATATCGGTGACGACGTTTCGGCAATCTCCAAGATACAGATGGCAGTCGCCTATCGTCTCTTTTCGCGCGAAACTCATTCTTCCGCCCCGCCGATAGCTTGATTAGTGGCATGCTCTGCCAATTTCGAAAGCGGGTAATCGTTCGGAAGACTACCAATGCCGGTACCTGCGAGAATGGCGATTGTCTTCTCGACATCATCCCGAAGGCGGTTGGCTGCAACCTCGACGGCCGACCAGTCGCGGCGGCTGATGCCTGCATGCAGGTCTTGGATTAGGCGCTTGCTCATCCCTCTGCCTCCGGTGCGGAGAGAGCGGCGCGGGACGCCCAGCGAGCGCCGGCCTCGAAAGCTGCCTCGATGATGCCACCGCTGTTTTCGAAACTGCCCTCAGTGACATACCTTTCGGCGGCTTGGGACAGAAGGATTTCACGCTTGCGCTTCTCGTCTGCCTCAGCGATAGCCATCTGACGGATCGCGTCCTCTCCGGTCCCGTTGAAGTGGATCGTAGGGCCGAATGGAGAATGATTGTCGCCCATAATTCTGGGCGGCTCACCCCCCATCACATTCTTCATGGGCGGTGGGGTCTGGCAGTTGGCGCAGATCGCCGATATCCCGCCAGGGAAGTAAGGGCCAATGCGGCCATCGCCGCCGCAAGCGGGGCAACCTTGTTCCTCAGATTTGCGTATAACCGCGTGACCCTTCGAGGTGGCCGCGTAGGGAACTTGGCGGTAGCGACGTAAACTCGGAGCGGCCTCAATTAGGCCAAGCTTCTTCAGGCGTTCGCGGATAGCTGGGTCGAAGATCATTTTCGATCTATTCTCCACGCTCCTTAGCGCGGACAGTTCCTCGGGGCTGAGTTTCATCTCTCACCTCCAAGCGACACGTCAATCATCCGGCGCAGTTCAGCTTTTTCATCTTCCGATTGCTGCATCTTGGTGCCGTCGTCGAAACGGCCGCCCACCAAAGAGTAGGTCGATGCAAAGACCTGCGCTTGCTCCATTATGCAATCAATGACCGTCTCGCGGGCATTCTCGATCTTCTTCTCGCTCATCCCTCCACCTCCGCAGAGAGAGCGGCGCGGCGGTTCCAGAAGGCAACAGCGTCTTCCGGCGTGCTCCTCCACGGGTGCTCGGTACCGCACTCCCGGCAAAAAACGGTGAAGGCTACATCGTCGCTCTGATCGTAGGGATTGCTTTCCTGAAACTCAGGATCACCTCCGCAGAATGGGCACGGCAAAAGCCTACCAGTATGGTGAGCAGGCCCTGGCATATAGCGGATACCGCCCTCTACAGTGCCGTCATCGGCATGAAGAAAATTGGTGGCCGGATCAAAGACGAACGGCTTGCCAGCGGCCAAGCATTCGATGATCGAGGCTTCTCCATCCCCCAGCACTTTCTTCTGGGGCGCGGGGGTGTCAGGATCTGTCATGGTCACCCCTTATGGCGACGATCTCGCCAGCGAAGCCCATCTCGCGCAGAGTGGTGATTGGATCTTTGTCGTCGGCCAAGACGCCCTTAAGAGCAGGGTCAAGGACGATAGTTGAGCCGCGACGCTCGACGTAATCATCCCTGATCTGCTGCCAGTTCCCTGCGGTCGCCTCAATTGGCAGGTCAGGATAGACAACAGTGAGCGCTCTGCGCATCTGATCAGCGTAGAACGCTAGTTCGTGCGTGTAGGCGGGCCGGTCTAGGAGATACGAGGCAACCGCATAGACGGCGCCAATATCTCCCATCAGGATGCCAGTCGAGGCGCTCAAAAGGCCATGTGTCTCGATCGCTTCGGTCATGCCGCTTCCCTCCCAAGCGCATTCAGCAGCTCGTCGGCGCTGGTGACAATGTGGTTCGCCATCAACGCCATCAGCTCTGGCTCTTCGCCGTCATGGGTCCAGATGATCAGGCGCTTGCCGCGGCCGGCAAACCACCCGCCTTCAAGGTGAGCGGAGCGACCGCATGGCAGGAGAAGGACGCAGGTGTCAGCCCACTCCATGCCACGGAAATCATTGAGGTAGCCGCGCGATGCGATCGGGTGCGTGGTAAGCAGATCGCGGTATTCCTTGGCTTTCCAGCCCATCCAGTCGGGGTCGATCTCCGACCAGGCGAAGCCCTTCACGCCATTCGGCGGGTTGCGGAAGTCATAGACCTCGTGACCAGCTTCGCGGAGCATGGTGACAGCGCCAGGCTGATGCGGGTTGCGCCAAGAGGATGCCAAATAGATGCGGCTCATGATTGGATCTCCGTTGCGGATGAGCGGTCAAGGCGCTCGATTTCAGCGATGATGAGAGCGGCGGCGCGAACGAGATCGCGGCGACGATCTTTCGGCTTCCACCAGGAGGGATGCCACGTGTCCGGCCACAGATACGGTGGGCGGATGCGAACGCCGTTTGCATGGCTTTCGTCACTGCGGGCCTTGAGCGCATAGGCAGCTGCGGCTTGGGCCATGCTGCCGTCTGTATGCTGATCGTCGTGCTCTGGCGTCCAGCCTTCCACCTCGACCTGACGGCGGCGCTCTGCGGCCACGTCGCGCAGGGCGTCACTCCCCACCAAAAGCACTGCTGGCGCTGCGTTGCGAAGCTTTTCAGCTTCCGACTGCAGCTCAGATAGGGCTTCTTCGACCTCTGCGACAAGGTCAACGCCTTCCGTCGCGTCGTCGTAGCCGTCATAGCCGCTGTAGCTACGAACCAGCTTGAGGATCTTGATTGACCATTCAGGCCAAGGCACCTGCCGCGCCTCGTCAAGCTCGTCTTCGAGGCCCGCAATCTGCTCTTCGAGCAGGGCGATTTTCTCTGCCTCACTCCCCATCACATGTGACTGGGGCGGTGGCCCCCTGTCAGCAGAAATCGCCGCATCCCAGCGCTGATGCATCTCCCGCATCAGGTCTCGCGTCTCTACCGGCAGGCTGGCGCCCTGCGATAGATTGTACATGATGTTCGCCATCTGGGAGCCGATGGATCGGATTTCGTTTGTCTCGTTCATCGGCTGTTCTCCTCGGTAGTGATCGGCGCTGGAAGAAGGCCCTGCGTCGATATGCGATCGTGGATGGTTTCGCCGGTCGGCAGAAGGATTTGGCCGAGGAATGCGGCTTCGAACGACAGGATTCCCGTCTCGATCGCGGTGAGCTGCCCCTTGATCCAGTCTCTGAGGATCGACCAGACGGCCACCTGCCCCTTTGCCAAGGCTGCGCGTTCATGCTCAATGCGGGTCTTGCGCATCCGCGGCGTGTGCGGGTTCTGTCGAAGCCAGGCCGCAGCATATCCCTTGGCGCTGGCAGATACCTGAACCATACGGCCGCGATACTCGAACTGGATGATGACCTTGCCCTCGTCGAAGTCTTCCATCGGGGCAAACTTCGAGCAGCCGAAGGCCTGAATGGTCTTGCGAATATCGTCCATTGCCGATCGGCCGGACGTGCTGTTTTCGTAAGGAAGCGTCATCGACCAACAATCTCCCCTGTGCGAGTGTCGATGACATCACCGTTGATCTTCTTCTTGAAACGGTTCTGGAAGCTACCGGCGCGCTGGAAGGTGCCGTCGAACTTGGCCTTCACCCGCTTCACCTTGGAAATGATGCGCTGATCGTTGGCGGTCTTCGCTCCGGCTCCACGGTGACACGGCACGCACAAGACCTGGCAGTTGTCGAGCGACGAATCCTGCGTGAGATAGTAGGGGATGATGTGATCATACTCCCCGGCGCCGACCTTGAGCCACGCGCCGCACTTCTCGCATTTGCCGCCGCAACGGGCGAAGGCTTGCGCGCGGACCTTTCCTGAGAACTCCTGACGCTTCATCAGTGCCTCCCGATGCGGGCTGCGGTCTTCGCGAGTGCGAGCAGCTGGCCGGCGATCTCGATCAGCGGACGGCGGCCGGGACCGTGAACCGGGGCGGGTATCGGTGCCTTCAGCCTTGGATCATCTGTCTCCACCAGTTCAATGCCGTACTTTGCTGCCAGAGAACGGCGGCGGGCTTCGATAAGGGTGGCGAAGGGGGCGGGTGCCTTTTCAGGGAGACGGCGGGTGTGACTGGAGACTGAGATAGTGCGGGTCATGCTGCTCTCCGATAAGCTAGAGTGAAGGGCAGGCGGTCATCAAGCACCCACATGTGATACATGTCGGCTTCATCGACGAGTTCCGACAACGGCGGCATGACTTGGATGGCTGTCGCTTCTTCGCCGCAGATTTCGTTCTTGATGCGCTGCATGTCGCGCCACGGCGGCTCAAGGTTTGACGCCGTGCGGATCGCCAAATGAACGACCGGATTGCCTTTTTCATCAAGGAATGGTCGGATCAGGACGACATAAAGATTGTTGGCCTGAGCATGGCGGACTTCCTTGCACCAGCCATTGCCACCGGGAATGCCGTCCGGCAGGTTGGTGACACGCCATAGACCCCAGTCACCTTTCAGGCCTTTGCGCTCGAATGATCGGGCGGCGAGACGTTGCTGACGGTTGCTCATTTTGCACCGCCTTTATTGTCCTGCTCTCGGTAGCGACGAAGCAGCTCTTCGCCAGCGTCCGCATTGATGCGGTCGAGCTGGCGCAACGCCCAATTTAGTCCGTCGGCGAAACCGGCGGCACGACCCTTGTGGTGTTCGTCGATCCACCGCTGCGTTTCTTTGCGCTCGCGGTCCTCGACGACGTGCGTAACCGTCACAGCAAAGGCCCCGCGAGAATGCGGCTCGGCATTGTGATAGGCGGAAACGCCCGGTTCGCCGCTCACAGGAACGGTACGCCACCATTCTTGCCGGCAATCCTCAGCCTTGACATGGCGGCGGTCATAATACGGGTCGGCGCCAGTATAATCGTTGCAGGCCTCGGCGAATTTGTAGGCGTCGTGGTGACCACGGGCGAAGAAGCCCATGACGCTACCGCTGTCGATCTCGCGCGACTCCTCAATGCAGATGCCGTGGTTTCGTGTTTGCTTCCAGTTGGACGAAGCATCAACGAGGAATTGCTGAAGCTCTTCGCGAGTGATCAGGCACATGTCCGGGTATTCGGCGGGGCTGGTTCGATCGTCTCTGTCGAGAAGCGTCTGCCATGATTGTTCGAGGAGGGGCTGAATGCTCATGCTTCACCTTTCGCCTTTGCCATCATCCGCTCAAGCGGAGACAGGTGATCTTCGACAGCCTTCGCCTTCAAAGGCGGCAGGCCGAACTTTTCGAGGTATTTTCGGGAGTGCTTTGCCCATACCTTGCGGCCCCAGCTCGTCGAGGCGAACTCCCAAGGACGAGCGGCACGCAAGGCACGCTTGCGGGTGGCAATGTCGGCATCAGCCGGGAGGTTGCGATCAACCTCAGCGACGACGCTTGCGGCGGTGGTCTGCCAGTTGATCATGCCGACCTCCGATCGTTCGCGCCTTCGTGGAACCCACCGCGGATCGTCTCTGTCAGGTGGATGCCGTTGGTGTCG
>Ga0102590_1001052_pt1 | contig 46102 bp, 44 predicted proteins | sample AraplaMF_Col_mMF_FD_76859 | JGI IMG/M metagenome (GOLD analysis project Ga0102590, IMG submission 76859) | Arabidopsis root microbial communities from the University of North Carolina, USA - plate scrape MF_Col_mMF | ecosystem: Host-associated > Plants > Roots > Endosphere | place: USA... | reverse complement strand
CTATCACACCCACGGCCTGTTCGTGGCGAGCAATGTCACGCTGTTCGCCCGCGCCTCGATGATCTTCCTGCCGAAGTTCGATCCTGAAATGATCATCAAGCTGATGGCGCGCGCAACCGTCCTGATGGGCGTGCCGACCTTCTACACGCGGCTGCTGCAGAGCCCATCGCTGACGAAGGAATCCACCAGGCACATGCGGCTGTTCATCTCAGGCTCCGCGCCGCTGCTCGCCGACACCCACCGCGAATGGGCCGCACGCACCGGCCACGCCGTGCTGGAGCGCTACGGCATGACCGAAACCAACATGAATACGTCGAACCCCTATGACGGCGAGCGCGTGCCCGGCGCCGTCGGTCATCCCCTGCCCGGCGTGTCCGTGCGCGTCACCGATCCCGAAACCGGCAAGGAGATCGCGCGCGACGAGATCGGCATGATCGAGGTGAAGGGCCCGAACGTCTTCAAGGGCTACTGGCGGATGCCGGAGAAGACCAAATCCGAATTCCGCGACGACGGCTTCTTCATCACCGGCGATCTCGGCAAGATCGACGCCAAGGGCTATGTCCACATCCTCGGCCGCGGCAAGGATCTCGTGATATCAGGCGGCTTCAACGTCTATCCGAAGGAAATCGAGAGCGAGATCGACGCCATGCCCGGCGTGATCGAATCCGCCGTGATCGGCGTGCCGCATGCCGATTTCGGCGAAGGCGTCACCGCGGTGGTGGTCTGCAACAAGGGCACCGACGTCACCGAAGCCGGCGTGCTGAAGGCGCTCGACGGCAGGCTTGCCAAATTCAAGATGCCGAAGCGCGTGTTCGTGGTCGACGAACTGCCGCGCAACGCCATGGGCAAGGTGCAGAAGAACATTCTGCGGGACACGTATAAGACTATCTACACGAAGTAGCGCAGCGCAGCCGCCGCAGCCGTCATTGCGAGGAGCGAAGCGACGAAGCAATCCATCTTTCCCCGAACAGGAGAGGTGGATTGCTTCGCTACGCTCGCAATGACGGGGAGAGGCCGGCATAGTCGCAACTAGCCGCCTGACAACAGGCTGATCACGAATCTCCCGCCGACGATGAACATATACGCGCCGAACGCCATCTCCAGGGCGCGTTTCGACAGCGCATGCGCCACCTTCACCCCGAGCGGCGCCGTAACAAGCGTGGTCGGCATCACCAATAGCGCGCCGATCAGCGAGACATAGCCCAGCGTGAACGGCGCCTGCAGGGCGGCGACGTCGGGGAAGCGCGCCGCTGCCGGCCAGCCGGCATAGACATAGCCGATCGCGCCGGGGATCGAGATCAGCACCGCGATCGCCGACGAGGTCGCGACCGCCTGATGGATCGGCCGGCCATAGAACGTCATCAGCAAGTTCGCGAACAGGCCGCCGCCGACGCCCATCAAGGTCGACAGCAAGCCGACGAAGAAGCCGTAGACGCGCATCAAAAAGCCCTTCGGCACGTCGTCGCCGAGCTTCCAGGTTTCCCGCGCCAGCAGCAGCCGCGCCGCTGCCGACCATGCCACGATCACGAACACGATCTTGAACAGGCGCTCCGGCGCGTAGCGCGCGGTGACGCTGCCGGCCACAACGCCAAGCACGATCGGCAGCCACCAGAGCCGAAGGATCGCCATGTCGACGGCGCCCCTTTTGTAATGGGCCCGAAACGAGGCGAGCGAGGTCGGGATGATGATGGCGAGCGATGTGCCGATGCAGAGCGGCATCCGCACCTCCAGCGGCACGCCGGCCAGCCGAAAACATTCGTAAAACACCGGCACCAGGATCGCCCCGCCGCCAATGCCGAACACGCCGGCGAGAAAACCCGACAATCCTCCGACCGCGATCAGCAGCAAGGCGAGTTCGATGATTTCCCTGGGATCGAGGCCGGCGATCATGTCTTGCGTATCCCGCGTTCTGAGCTTGCGGCCCGTGCCTTTGCATAGCCTCGGCTAGGCCGCCAATAGTGGCCGCCGGGGAGCCTTAGCTGCTTCTGAAATGCGGGAGTATCCATTATCTTTCGCAGGCACCCTTGCGAAATGCGGAAGGATCGATGGACCTGTTGTCGGCGATGACGACCTTTGTCCGCGCGGTCGATGCCGGCAGCCTGTCGGCGGCAGCGCGGTCGCTGCCGAGTTCATTGACGTCGGTGAGCCGGCAGGTCTCGGCCCTGGAGGAGCATTTTGGGACCCGCCTGCTGTTACGGACCACGCGGCAACTCGCGCTGACCGACGAGGGCCGGATCCTGTATGAGCGCGCGAAAGCGATCCTTGGCGAGGTCAGGGAGATCGAGGCGGCGCTGTCGCGCGACCGTCACCAGCCTTCGGGACGGATTCGCGTCGCCTCGCCCAGCCTGATGGGCCGGCTCGTGATCGCACCCTTGCTCGCGGAATTCCTGCGCCGCTATCCGGCGCTGTCGGTCGATCTCCTGCTGGTCGACCGCGCGGTCGACATGGTCGAGGAAGACATCCATCTTGCCATTCGCGTCGGCCGCCTGCGCGACTCGCAGTTGGTCACGCGCAAGCTGGCCGACCTGCGCATGATCGTCTGCGCTTCGCCGGCCTATCTTGCGGCGCGCGGCGTGCCGCATGCGCCGGGCGATCTTGTGCATCACGACTGCCTGGTATTCTCCGATGCGCCGGGCAGCGCCGAATGGCGCTTCGCCGACGGCAGCAAGGCAGGCCGCAAAATCCGCATATCGGGTCGGCTCTGGATGAATAGCCTGGATGCCCTCGCCGTCGCCGCGAAGGAAGGTGCCGGCATCGTGCGGGTGCCGTCGTGGCAGGCCGAGAGCGATCTGGCGGCGGGCCACCTGGTCCGCCTGCTCGCCGACTACGAGCCGGCGCCAGCGCCGCTGCACTTGATGTTCCAGCCCTCCCGGCTGGCTTCGCCGAAGATCAGGGCCTTCGTCGATTATCTCGTCGAGCGCTGGCGCGGAACCGATCCGTTCGGCGGCCACGCCAACCAACAATGATATTTAAAATTCAGTTCTTCGACCGTGCCAAGTCGCCGTGGTATACCAAGCCGCTGAATCAATCTCATTTCGTAGCCCCGTAGCAGTGAACGACGGTTCGATTCAAAGCCATTTGACCGTTGCACGGACTGTTTCGACTCCGTAAATAGAATTCGTCTACCGCGTTCCCCAATGGGGCCGGCCGCGGTCCCACACAACATAAAGCCGCCGAATGACCGCCAGGATCGAACGACCGCTATCGCCCCATTTGCAGACCTATCGCGTAACCCTGACGATGGCGCTCTCCATCGTCCATCGCGCCACGGGAATTGCGCTCTATTTCGGCACGCTGCTGCTCGCCTGGTGGCTGATCGCAGCCGCTTCCGGCCCCGGGGCCTACGCCAATGTCCAGGCCTTTATCGGCAGCATCATCGGCAAGCTGATCCTGTTCGGCTACACGTGGTCGCTGCTGCACCATCTGTGCAGCGGTATCCGCTATTTCTTCTGGGACCTCGGCTATGGCTTCAAGCCCAATGAGCGCGAGGCCCTGACCTGGGGCGCGCTGATCGCGGGCATCTCGCTGACCGTCCTGGTCTGGATCATTGCCTATACGGTGGGAGCCGGACGATGAGCCGCCCCTCCTCGATGCGCACGCCGCTCGGCCGCGTCCGCAACCTCGGTTCCTCGCATTCCGGCACCAGCGATTTCTGGCGCCAGCGCCTGACGGCGGTGGCGATGGCGCTGCTGATCGTGCCCGTCATCGTGATCGTGCTGATGCTGATCGGCCGCAACCATGCCGGCGCCGCGCAAATCCTCGGCTCGATTCCGATCGCGATCATCCTCGTCCTCTTCATCATCGCCAGCGCCTGGCACATGAAGATCGGCATGCAGATCGTGATCGAGGACTATGTGCACAGCGAGACGCTGAAGCTCGTCTGCGTCATGGCCAACAACTTCTTTTGCATCGCGGTGGCGCTGTCGTCGATCTACGCGATTCTCAAATTGTCATCGGGAGTATAGCCCATGGCCGCTGAAGGTAACGGCAAGGCCACCAACGGCAGTGGTGGAAACGGAAGCAGTCCTGCCACCAACGGAAAAGCCTATCCGATCGAGGACCACACCTACGACGTCGTGGTCGTCGGCGCCGGCGGCGCCGGCCTGCGCGCCGTGGTCGGCTGCTCCGAGGCCGGCCTGCGCACCGCCTGCATCACCAAGGTGTTTCCGACCCGCTCGCACACGGTCGCGGCGCAGGGCGGCATTTCGGCCTCGCTCGGCAACATGCACCCGGACGACTGGCGCTGGCACATGTACGACACGGTCAAGGGGTCGGACTGGCTCGGCGACCAGGACGCGATCGAATACATGGTGCGCAACGCGCCGGAAGCCGTCTACGAGCTCGAGCACTGGGGCGTGCCGTTCTCGCGCACCGAGGACGGCAAGATCTATCAGCGCCCGTTCGGCGGCATGACCATGGACTACGGCAAGGGCCAGGCGCAGCGCACCTGCGCCGCCGCCGACCGCACCGGCCACGCCATGCTGCACACGATGTACGGCCAGGCGCTGCGCCACTCGGCCGAATTCTACATCGAGTTCTTCGCCATCGACCTGATCATGGACGACCAGGGCGTCTGCCGCGGCGTCATCGCGCTCAAGCTCGACGACGGCACGCTGCACCGCTTCCGCGCCCAGACCACGATCCTCGCCACCGGCGGCTATGGCCGCGCCTACGCCTCCTGCACCTCGGCGCATACCTGCACCGGCGACGGCGGCGGCATGGTGCTGCGCGCCGGCCTGCCGCTGCAGGACATGGAATTCATCCAGTTCCACCCGACCGGCATCTATGGCTCGGGCTGCCTCGTCACCGAGGGCGCCCGCGGCGAAGGCGGCTATCTCGTCAATTCCGAGGGCGAGCGCTTCATGGAGCGTTACGCGCCCTCCGCCAAGGACCTCGCCTCCCGCGACGTCGTCTCGCGCTCGATGACCATCGAGATCCGCGAAGGCCGCGGCGTCGGCAAGAAGAAGGACCACATCTACCTGCACCTCGATCATCTCGATCCGAAGGTGCTGAACGAACGGCTGCCGGGCATTTCCGAATCGGCGAAGATCTTCGCCAATGTCGACGTCACCCGCGAGCCGATCCCGATCGTGCCGACCGTGCACTACAACATGGGCGGCATTCCCACCAATTATCACGCCGAGGTGCTGACCAAGAAGGACGGCGACGACAACGCCGTGGTGCCCGGCCTGATGGCGATCGGCGAAGCCGCCTGCGTGTCGGTTCACGGCGCCAACCGCCTCGGCTCCAACTCGCTGATCGACCTCGTCGTGTTCGGCCGCGCCGCCGCGCTGCGGCTTGCGGAAAAGCTGACGCCGAATGGCAAGCAGCCGGACCTGCCGAAGGATTCATCCGATATGGCGCTCGGCCGGCTCGACCACTACCGCTACGCCTCCGGCGGCACGCCGACCGCGAAGCTGCGCGAGGGCATGCAGCACGTCATGCAGAGCAATTGCGCGGTGTTCCGCACTGGCGAGATCCTGCAGGAAGGCCAGAACCTGATCCACAAGGTGCATGGCGGCATCGGCGACGTCGCGACCACCGACCGCTCGCTGGTGTGGAATTCCGACCTGATCGAAACGCTCGAATTCGACAATCTGATCGCGCAGGCGGTCGTCACCATGGATTCGGCGGCGAACCGCACCGAAAGCCGCGGCGCGCATGCGCGCGAGGACTTTTCCGAACGCGACGACAAGAACTGGATGAAGCATACGCTGGCGTGGATCGACAATGGCGGCAATACCACGATCGATTACCGCCCGGTGCACAATTACACGATGACCAACGACGTCCAGTACATCCCGCCGAAGGCGCGGGTTTACTGAGGACGACAGCGAAGGCTTGCAAGCATGGCGGAATTTACGCTTCCCAAGAACTCGAAAATCACCGGCGGCAAGGCCTGGCCGAAGCCGGCCGGCGCGACGGAAACGCGCGAGTTCCGGGTCTATCGCTGGAATCCGGACGACGGCAAGAACCCGAGCGTCGACACCTACCACGTCGACATCAACGATTGTGGGCCGATGGTGCTGGACGGCCTGATCTGGATCAAGAACCACATCGATCCGACGCTGACCTTCCGCCGCTCCTGCCGCGAAGGCGTCTGCGGTTCCTGCGCCATGAACATCGACGGCCAAAACACGCTGGCCTGCACCAAGTCGATGCATGACGTCGCCGCCGGCGGCGCAGTCAAGGTCAACCCGCTGCCGCACCAGCCGGTCGTCAAGGACCTGGTTCCTGACCTCACCAATTTCTATGCCCAGTATGCCTCGATCGAGCCGTGGCTGAAGACCACCACGCCGACGCCGCAGAAGGAATGGAAGCAGAGCCACGAGGACCGCGAGAAGCTCGACGGCCTCTATGAGTGCATCCTGTGCGCCTGCTGCTCGACCTCATGCCCGAGCTACTGGTGGAACTCCGACCGCTTCCTCGGCCCGGCGGCCCTCCTGCAGGCGAACCGCTGGGTCACCGATTCCCGCGATGAAGCCACCGGCGAGCGGCTCGACAACCTCGAAGACCCGTTCCGCCTCTACCGCTGCCACACCATCATGAACTGCGCCAAGGCCTGCCCGAAGGGCCTCAACCCGTCGGAAGCCATCGCCGAACTCAAGCTCAAGATGGTCGAGCGGCAGATCTAGGACCGAGCGCCGCCGCCGGTAGCCCGGATGAGCGAAAGCGACATCCGGGCCACGGGACGCTGTTGAAGCTAGGGCTTCCCGGTGAAGTTGCGGCGCAGCCTGTCCGCAAACCAGAACGCCGCGATAGCCAGGAACGAGAGAACGAATAGTTCTCCGGTCAACAGAAGAGCCTGGTTGGCCACTGACATGAGTCCCTCCCCGCCTGCTTGCCTGCGCCACCGGCTGATGCCGGTGGGCGGCTGCCGGATGGCAGCGAGGTAGAATGGCCCCAGCCGCCACGGCGGCATTGCGGTGGATCAATTTTGGAACCGGCGCGGTCACCTCCTTGGGGCCGGAGGCCGCATCGATGCGCTCCGGGGGCATTTGCAATTTGAAGCAAATCAGAGCGCGCCTGGGCCGGGCGCGGCAAGCGGTCGGGTTCCATCGACAGGACTTGGTTGCCAGCCGGAGATTGCGTTAAGCTTGCGCATGATCCGGAGCGAGCGTGCACCCCGCACAACGTAATTCGCTGAGACTGCTGCAATGGATGATGGTCGCCTCGCTGGCGCTTCCGTTGGCGCTGTTCGTATTTGCATCCGCCGTCTCCTTTGCCTCGATCCGCGACACCGCCGACCGCGAGATCGAGCGCGCGCTCGATGTCGCGCATGAGCATGCGCTGAAGGTCTTCGAGACCATCGACCGCAGCCTGTCTGAAATCGGCGAGATCATCCGCGACATCCCCGACGCCGACATCGTCGCCCGCGAACAGGCGCTGCATCTGCGGCTGAAGCAGCTGGTCGCTTCGCTGCCGCAGGTGAAGTCGGCCTGGGTGTTCGACGCCAAAGGCCATGCGCTGGTGAACAGCCTCGTCGTCCCCGCCCCGGGAATCGATTTTTCCGACCGCGATTATTTCAAGGCCCATGCCGCCGGCGATATCGGAACCTATATCGGCGAAGTGCTGACGCCGCGGCCGCCTTATCAGGGCGCCCCGTTCTTCGGCGTCAGCCGGCGGCGACTGAGCGAGGACGGCGGCTTCACGGGCGTGATCCAGACCTCGGTGCTCCCTGAATATTTTGAAAACTACTATGCCCGGATCGGCCGCGAGCCCGGCAACTTCTTCGCGGTCGGTCGCGCCGACGGCACCCTGCTGGCCCGTTTTCCGGCCGCGGGTCGCGATATCCGCCTCGACCGCACTGGCGCGATCGGAACGCAGATCGCGGCCAATCCCAAGGCCGGCCTGATCACGGTCACCTCGCCGGTCGACGGCATCGAGCGGCGGCTTGGATATCAGCGCCTCGCCGAATATCCGATCTATGTCAGCGCCGGCCTCGAGACCTCGGCGATCCGCGCGCGCTGGCTGGCCACCATGAGCCAGCATCTGGTCTTCGGCGCGCCGGCCACCGCACTGCTGTTTGCCCTGCTGGCGCTGGCCCTGCGCCGCACCCGCCATCTTCATTTCGAGGCCGAGAAGCGGCAGGCGGCCGAGGAAGCGCTCAAGCACGGCCAGCGCCTGGAGGCGCTCGGCCAGCTCACCGGCGGCGTCGCGCATGACTTCAACAACCTGCTCACGGTGATCCGGGCGTCCGTGGATCTGCTGCGGCGGCCCGACCTGCCGGAAGCGCGGCGGCTGCGCTATATCGATGCGATCTCGGATACGGTGACCCGCGCCGCCAAGCTGACCGGGCAGCTCCTGGCCTTTGCCCGGCGGCAGACGTTGAAGCCGGAGATCTTCGACGTCGGGCGCAGCGTGCAGACGCTGAGCGAAATGATCGGCACGCTGATCGGCTCGCGCATTGAGATCGTCATCCTCGGGCCGGAAGAGCCGTGCTTCGTCAACGCCGACGCCGGCCAGTTCGAAACCGCCATCATCAACATGGCGGTGAACGCACGCGACGCCATGGAAGGCCGCGGACGGCTGACGATCGCGGTGGGCATGGCGGCCAGCCTGCCGAACGCCGCGCCTTTGCCGCAACATCCCTATGGCTATGTTGCCGTGTCGGTCGCCGATACCGGCAGCGGCATCCCGCCGGATCAGTTCGAGCGCATCTTCGAGCCGTTTTTCACGACCAAGCAGGCCGGCCACGGCACTGGCCTCGGCCTGTCGCAGGTATTCGGCTTTGCCAAGCAGTCCGGCGGCGAAGTGGCTGTTAACAGCGAAGTGGGCAAAGGCAGCATCTTTACGCTGTACCTGCCGCGCACCGCCGGCAGCGGCAGGTCGCGACAGATGCCGGCCACCGATGTCGAAGCGACCGACGGCCGCGGCATGTCGGTGCTGGTCGTCGAGGACAATGCCGAGGTCGGACGATTCACCACCGATGCGCTGGCCGAACTCGGCTACGCCACCTGCCTGGTCGGCAGCGCCACGCACGCGCTCGAAGAGCTCGCCATCGGCGCCGACCGCTTCGACGCCGTCTTCACCGACGTCGTGATGCCCGGAATGAGCGGCCTCGAACTCGCCCAGGAAATCCGCCGCGACCTTCCCGAGCTGCCGGTGGTGCTGACCAGCGGCTACAGCCATGTGCTGTCGGAGCACGGCGCTTACGGATTCGAGCTGCTGCAAAAACCTTATTCGATCGAGCAGCTTTCCCGCGTGCTGCAGGAAGCAAGCCGGCGGAAATTGCAGGCGGCGGCATCGGAAGCGCGCTGACGCGGCGATGGCGGATGCGACGGTGCGGTGAGACCGCGGCGCTCCTCGTGCCGTCGGCGTAAAGCATGATGAGACCAGGTCCGGCCTGATGCATCGTTGACGGCCGCAAACAAAAATATCGAAAACAACCCCATGCAAAGTAGCCGGCAACGGCCGGCGCAGCCAGGCGATTGGTTGAGCCCAAGCCGGGGAACCGGCAGGAACCTTTTGATTTGGTTGCCGTTGTGCCGCCATGGGCACAGCAACCAAACCGTCAGCGAAAAAATCCGCCACCAACACAGCGGCCAAGGCAAGCAAGACGCCAGAGGCTGGCGCAACCACGCCCGATGCCGAGGAAAAGGCCGAACTCGCCGAGGTCGTCGCCGAGACCGGCGATCAGGTCGAACCGCCGCCCCCGGAGGTGATCGAGCCTGACCCGCAGATGTCGCCGGAAGAGGCCGAGCAGGCGCGCAAGGATTATCTGCTGACGCGGTTCTGGATCTCGGCGCGCGGCTATTGGGGCAAGGCAGGCGACCGGCTGGCCTGGCTGTTCACCATCGGGCTGCTGCTGCTGATCGTCGGCCATGTCGGCTTTCAATATGGCATCAACGTCTGGAATCGCGCGATCTTCGACGCCATCGAAAAGCGCGATGCCGCCACCGTCTATTATCTCGCCGCGGTGTTCTTTCCGCTCGCGATCGGCAGCGTTCTGCTGGGTGTGGCGCAGGTGTTCGCCCGCATGGGCATCCAGCGCCGCTGGCGCGCCTGGCTGACCAGCGCGGTGATCTCGCGCTGGCTGGCGAACGGCCGCTACTATCAGCTCAACCTCGTCGGCGGCGATCACCAGAACCCGGAATACCGCATCGCCGAGGATTTGCGGATCGCGACCGACTCGCCGGTGGATTTCGTCGCCGGCGTCACCTCGGCGTTCCTGTCGGCCGCCACCTTCATCGTCGTGCTCTGGACCATCGGCGGCGCGCTGACGCTGACGCTCGGCGGCGCCACCGTCACAATTCCGGGCTTCCTCGTGATCGCCGCGATTCTCTACGCCGCGATCGCCTCCGGCTCGATCATGACGATCGGCCGCAGCTTCGTGCAGGTGTCGGAAGACAAGAACCAGGCCGAGGCCGAATACCGCTACACGCTGACGCGCCTGCGCGAGAATGGCGAGAGCATCGCGCTGCTCGGCGGCGAGGAGGAAGAGCGCGACGGCATCGACAAGACCTTTTCGAAAGTGCTGCGGCAATGGGCGCGGCTGGCCGGCCAGCACATGCGCACCACGCTGGTGTCGCAGGGCTCCAGCCTGATCGCGCCGGTCGTGCCGCTGCTCCTATGCGCGCCAAAATTTCTCGACGGCAGCATGAGCCTCGGGCAGGTGATGCAGGCGGCATCGGCCTTCACCATCGTGCAGACCGCGTTCGGCTGGCTGGTCGACAATTACCCGCGGCTCGCGGACTGGAACGCCTGCGCGCGGCGCATCGCCTCCTTGATGATGTCGCTCGACGGCCTCGAGCGCGCCGAGCAGGGCGACGGCATCGGCCGCATCAAGCGCGGCGAGACCGAAGGCGGCGCCATGCTGAGCCTCAACGATCTCTCGGTGACGCTCGACGACGGCACCGCCGTGGTCGGCGAGACCGAAGTCGTGATCGAACCCGGCGAGCGGCTGCTGGTGGCCGGCGAATCCGGCACCGGCAAGAGCACGCTGGTCCGCGCGCTGGCGGGGCTGTGGCCGTGGGGCGGCGGCAGCGTCAACTTCCACCCCGACCGCCGGCTCTTCATGCTGCCGCAAAAGCCCTACATTCCATCAGGCACGCTGCGGCGCGCGGTCGCCTATCCCGGCGCCGCCGACGACTGGCTCCCCGAGCAGATCTGCGACGCCCTGCACAAGGTCGGCCTCGACCACCTCAAGGAGAAGATCGAGGAAGAGGCGCCGTGGGACCAGACGCTGTCGGGCGGCGAGAAGCAGCGGCTCGCCTTTGCGCGGCTCTTGCTGCACAACCCCGACATCGTCGTGCTGGACGAGGCGACGTCGGCGCTCGACGCCAAGAGCCAGGACAAGATGATGGAGATGGTGATCCGCGAATTGCCGAAGGCCACCATCGTCAGCGTCGCCCACCGCGCCGAGCTGGAGGCGTTCCACAGCCGCAAGATCGTGCTGGAACGGCGCAAGGGCGGCGCCAAGCTGGTCAGCGATATCGCGCTGATCCCGCGCAAGGACAAGCGGCGTTTGCTGGGGCGTTTCCTGCGCCCACGGAAGGCGGCGAAAAAGGCGGCGTGATGCCGTGGCGTTGACTACAGACGCTTCCACTCCTGGACGACGATCTGGAAGTCGTCCTCATAGACGATCTTTCCGGGATTTCTTGATCTGAGCAGGCGCACTGCGATGTCATTCTCCTTGAGGAGCGCCACGATTTCCCACATTTTCTTGATAGACGGCTCGGCAGTGTCCTTGAACCAGCAAACTGCTGTTGGACCCCAGTCGTTCCTGGAAAATGGCGGACGAGGAAGGTGGGTGTTCAACCACGCATATGCGTCGTTAAGGCTGGCCTGCTGATGGGGAGCGAGTCGCCCACGATCCCTAAGAATCCGCGCCTCGGTGATGATACCCGTCAGCCACCGGTGGTTCGCGCGGTCGGCGCCGACAACAAAGCGGATAAACATACTAGGCCGCGTCTCCGCCTCTCGACTTGAGATAGCTCAGAGTACGACGCATGATGGCAAATAGCGCCACCACCTCCGGCACGAAGACACCTCCGAGAAAGAGGCCGAGAACGCGCCACACCCTGACCTTTTCACGAGGGCGAACAGTCAAGCCATTGACGATGCACGGCATCGTAGAGGTCGCGTCGTTCCCGACTGTGTGTGGCACTGACATATCGTTTCGAATTTCCATGGCCGCTAATTCTACCATCGGCTTACTAAGAGGCCGCTCACAACTCCGAAATCTCGAAATCGCGATATCGATCCCGTTGGTTGGATTGATAAAGTTTGAACGAATGCCGAGGCGACGTCTCAGCCGCAAGATCGTGCTGGAACGGCGCAAGGGCGGCGCCAAGCTGGTCAGCGACATCAACCTGATCCCGCGCAGGGGCGGACAACGCCTGCTCGGCCGCTTCCTGCGCCCGCGGAAGGCGGCAAAGAAGGCGGCGTAGCACCTTGCATTGAGACGCGCCCACTCTGTCCGCCGTCATTGCGAGCGCAGCGAAGCAATCCATCTCTCCACTTGCCGCCCCATGGATTGCTTCGCTGCGCTCGCAACGACGTGGATGGGCCGCGGTGCAATGGGGCGCCCGCCCTCGTTTGTCGCAGCAAGGCGAACGCGCCAGCAATTGAACCTGTTTCCCCGCCGCAAAACCGGCTATGCATGCGCCGCTTTTACCCCGAGGACTCACCGTTTGACGCCCGATAACGACCTTTCACCCGCGCCGTTCGGCACGTTCGCCCCCAACGCCGCACAGGCCGCCATCATCTCGCTGGCCCACCGCACGCGGCTGAAGCGGGGCGCGTTTCGGCCGATGCTGTCGCGGCTGGTGAACCTTTTGCGCAGCGGACCGGTCGACGTGCAATACCAGGGTGGCTCGTTCCGCTTCTACCACCAGGCCAGCGCGACCGAGCGCGGTGCGCTGTTCAATCCGGCCTACAACATCGAAGAGCTGGATTTTTTGCGCGCGCATCTTCCGGCGAACGGCGTCTTCGTGGATGTCGGCGCCAATGTCGGCACCTATGCGCTGGCGCTGGCGCGCGATGTCGGCGCCGGTGGCAAGGTGATCGCGATCGAGCCGCATCCGGTCACCCATGCGCGGCTCGCCTTCAACAGCGCGGCTTCCGGCTACAGCCAAGTGCGGCTGGTCGCGGCGGCGGCCGGTCCCGCCGACGGCGAATTGCTGATCGAAACCGACGGCGACAATCTCGGCGCCAGCCACATCGTGTCGGGCGAAGCCTCGGGCCGGGCCATCAAGGTGCCGTCGCTGCGGCTGCAGCGCATCCTGGACGAAGCCGGCGTCCTGCATGTCGACGCGCTCAAGATCGACGTCGAGGGGTTTGAAGATCGCGTCCTGACCGGCTTCTTCGCCAGCGCGCCGCCATCCTTATGGCCGCGCGCGGTCGTGATCGAACATCTGTCAAAGGACGAGTGGCAGGCGGACTGCATCGCCGACATGCGCACGCGCGGTTATGTCGAGATCGCCAAAACCCGCAGCAACACGCTTTTGACGCGAAGCTGAATTTCGCTATCCGACCAATCCTCAACCACGGGAGCGTTTGATGATCGACCATATCGGATTTCCGGTTTCGGACTATGAACGCTCCAAGGCGTTCTATCTGAAGGCGCTGGCGCCGCTCGCCTATGTCCTCGTCATGGAGGTCAAGCAGGACGGCGACGAGCATCCCGCCGCGGGTTTCGGCGCCAACGGCAAGCCGGATTTCTGGATCGGCGGCGAAGGCGGATTGGACAAGCCGCTGCATGTCGCGATCGTCGCCAAGGACCGCGCCACGGTCGACGCGTTCTACAAGGCCGCCATCGCCGCCGGCGGGCGCGACAACGGCGCACCGGGCATCCGCGCGCATTATCATCCGAACTATTACGGCGCCTTCGTGCTCGACCCCGATGGGCACAATATCGAGGCCGTTTGCCATAGCCCCTCGTAACCGGTTCCATTTGACTCGCGCGGGGGAACCCACCCCGCGCGTCGCGCGTTGTTCCTGGAGCCGAACCTTCAGGAGATGGGATGCCGATCGAACCGCCGGAAATTCCGCCGGCGACACCGGGTCAGCCGACAGAGCCGCCACCCGAGACTCCGCCGGGCCATCCGCGTCCGGAAGTGCCACCACCCTTGCGCGAACCAGATCAGCCACCACAACCTCAGGAGCTGCCGGGCAAGATGCCGGACGAATTACCGATACGCGGGCCCAACGGCCCCCGCACGCCCAACCCCGCCACCGACCCGGGGGACGGATGAATGCCCCTCCTGAACGCGCAATGAATGCAACCCATTGCGCCAATGAAATAAATAGCACTCGACCATTTGTAGGCCGCCACAATCCGGCCTAATGATGAGCCGCTCATCGACCAACTGACATGTCAGTGAGGGCCCTTCCGTTGCTGTCAGGCCTACCTTCGGGGACCAAGGATATCATGACAAATCTTCGCATCCTGCTGCTTGCTACAACCGCCTTGACGGCGACGCAGCTCGCGACCTCCGCATCGCATGCGCAGACCGCTCCGCTTGTCGTGGCGCAAGCCAAGGAAGATTCTGGCCCTCCCGGCAGGGCCAAGGAGGCGCCGAAGGGTGCTCCGCCGCCGGCCGCCGCGCCGAGGGCGCCCGCAGCGCCGCCGCCGCCTCCGCCGGCTGCAGCACCCCCACGTCCCGCTGCGCCTCCGCCCCCACCGCCGGCAGCCGCACCGCCGCCGCGTCCGGCTGCCCCGCCTCCGCCACCACCCGCTGCGGCCCCGCCGCGTCCCACCCCGCCGCCGGCGGCTGCGCCTCCACGGCCGACCCCGCCTCCCCCACCTCCGCCGCCCCCGGCCGCTGCGCCGAAGGCACCGGTGACACCGCCGCCGCCACCGGCGGCCGCACCGTCGCGCCCGACGCCTCCGCCGCCACCTCCGCCGGCAGCAGCGCCCACGGCGCCGAAGCAACCTGCTGCGCCGCCTCCGCCACCACCGCCGCCGCCTTCATCGCAGAAGGGGACGCCCTCACCCGTGCCGCCGCCGCCTCCACCGGCTGGCGCCAAGCAGCCGCCGGCACCTGCCACCGCTCCGGCCGCACCGGCGCCGACCACCGCGCCGACGACCACGCCTCCTCCCGGCGGAAGCACGACCGCACCGCCGCGCCCCGGCGCAACTCCGGCGACACCGCCCGCTGCGGGCGCACCAACAACGCCGCCTCCCGGGCCGACGGGCCGTCCCGGCGCGCCGCCTGCGGGTGCGCCTGGAACGGTGGCGCCTGCGCCGAGTGCCGGCGCGCCAGCCGCTCCGGGCGCTGCTGCGCCGACCGCCCCAACCGCAGTGCCGGCTGGGCCGAACGCGGCACCGCCTCCGGGCCGCGCACAAAATGCACCGCCGACCGTCGCACCGGCCTTCCGCCAGGCGCCTCAGGTCACCGCACCGTTGCCGCCGGCGCCGCCACCCGCAGCCGACAGCCTGCGGCCGGTCGCGCCGGGCGCTGCAGCCACCGGCCCGCAGCGGCTGGACGATTTCCGCGGCCAGCGCCGCGAGACCCAGCAGGGTGGCCGCACCATCATCACCGAACCGGGCCGGATCATCATTCGCGATCCCGGCGGCCAGCAATATGTCCGCCACAGCGAGGTGGACCGCTTCCGCTACGGTGCGCGTGACATCCAGACCCAGACCGTCGGCGGCGAGACCCGCACCGTCGTGATCAGGCCTGACGGCACGCAGGTGATCACCGTGGTCGGCCGCGACGGCCAGTTGCTGCGGCGTATCCGCCGCGACCAGCGCGGCCGCGAGATCATCATCATCGACAACAGCTATCGCGATCCGCGCGCGGTCGGGGTCGGCGGCTTCTATGTCGCGCTGGCGCCGCCGGTGGTCCGCATTCCCTACAACCGCTACATCGTCGACTCCGAAGAGGCGACGCCGGAGGTGCTCTACGAAACCATGATGGCGCCGCCGGTGGAACGGATCGAACGGCGTTATTCGCTGGACGAAATCCGCTACAGCCCGACCGTGCGCCAGCGGATGCCGAGCATCGACGTCAACACCATCAACTTCGCGACCGGGTCCTGGGAAATCCCGCCCGATCAGGCGGCGAAGCTGCAGGCCATCGCGGACGGCCTCAACCGGGCGATCCAGGAAAATCCGCGCGCGGTATTCCTGATCGAGGGTCATACCGACGCGGTCGGCAACGATGTCGACAATCTGTCGCTGTCGGACCGCCGCGCCGAATCCGCGGCCACCCTGCTGACGCAGCAGTTCAATGTGCCGGCGGAAAACCTGACCTCGCAGGGCTATGGCGAGCAGTATCTGAAGGAGCAGATCGACGGCCCGAGCGTGATCAACCGGCGCGTCACCATCCGCAACATCACGCCGCTGCTCAATGGCGGGCAGGCGGCGCTGCCGCCGCCCCCGCCCGGCACCGCGCCGCCGCGCTGAGGCGATCCGCTAAGAAACGAAAATGGCCGGGAGCGATCCCGGCCATTTTTTATTGCGTCATATCCGTTATCGCGAGGAGCGACAGCGACGAAGCCAGCGGCCGCTGGGCTCTGCGCGCGTCAACCCTTGTCGCTCTCGAGCTTGAAGATCTCCGAGCCTTCGCTGCCGGACAGCAAGCCGGTGTCCGAATAGAGCTTCAGCTTGGCGCGGGTATCGGCGATGTCCAGGTTGCGCATGGTGAGCTGGCCGATGCGGTCGGCCGGCGTAAACGCGGCGTCCTCGACCTTCTCCATGCTGAGCCGCTCCGGCTGATAGGTCAGGTTCGGGCTCTCGGTGTTGAGAATCGAATAGTCGTTGCCGCGGCGCAGCTCGAGCGTCACCTCGCCGGTGATGGGGCGGGCCACCCAGCGCTGCGCGGTCTCGCGCAGCATCAGCGCCTGCGAATCGAACCAGCGCCCCTGATAGAGCAGCCGGCCGAGGCGCAAGCCGCCGATGCGGTACTGCTCGATCATATCCTCGTTGTGGATGCCGGTGACGAGGCGCTCATAGGCGATGTGCAACAGCGCCATGCCGGGCGCCTCATAGATGCCGCGGCTCTTCGCCTCGATGATGCGGTTCTCGATCTGGTCGCTCATGCCGAGGCCGTGGCGGCCGCCGATGGCGTTGGCTTCCAGGAACAGCGCGACCGGATCGGCAAAGGTCTGGCCGTTCAGCGCGACCGGCTGGCCTTCCTCGAAACGCACCACGACCTGTTCGGCCTTGACGGCGCAATCCTCGCGCCAGAACGGCACGCCCATGATCGGGTTGACGATCTTGATGCCGCTGTCGAGCTGCTCGAGATCCTTGGCTTCGTGGGTCGCGCCCAGGATGTTGCTGTCGGTCGAGTATGCCTTTTCGGCGCTCATCTTGTAGGCGAAGCCGTTCGCGGTCATGAACGCGGACATTTCGGCGCGGCCGCCGAGCTCGTCGATGAAGAGCTGGTCGAGCCAGGGCTTGTAGATCCGCAGGCCCGGATTGGTCAAAAGGCCGTAGCGGTAGAACCGCTCGATATCATTGCCCTTGAAGGTCGAGCCGTCGCCCCAGATGTTGACGCCGTCCTCCTTCATGGCCGCGACCAGCATGGTGCCGGTCACCGCGCGGCCGAGCGGCGTGGTGTTGAAATAGGCGATGCCTCCGGTGGAGACGTGAAAGGCGCCGGACTGGATGGCGGCAATGCCCTCGTGAACCAGTTGCGTGCGGCAATCCACCAGGCGGGCTTTTTCGGCGCCGAATTCCATCGCCTTGCGCGGGATCTCGTCGTAGTCGGCCTCGTCGGGCTGGCCGAGATTGGCGGTATAGGCAAAGACCTTCGCGCCCTTCTGCTTCATCCAGAGCAGCGCCGCGCTGGTATCGAGGCCGCCCGAGAAAGCGATGCCGACTTTTTCCCCCTTGGGCAGGCTTTTCAGAATCGTACTCATCGAGTTTCCAATCGGTCGGTTGCGGCTTTGGGGGCGCGAATAACAAATTTCGCGGCTCTGGGCACGCGATTAATGGCGCCTCGCGGGCGGGATTACCCCACCGCGCGCCCACGCCAGCGCCGCCACAGGCGGTAGCCGGGGGACCCCCATCGCCCGAGCGCGCCCTCGATCTCTTCATCCGTCAGCCGCGTCGAGGGCCAGCGGTAAATCCAGGCATGGGCCAGCCAGATCACGAAGAAACTGACGAGGCCGGCGGCGGCGACATCGGTGAAGAAATGCCCGCCGAACGCCATCCGCAGGACGCTGGTGACGACCCCGAACACGGTCGCGGCGACATAGGCCAGCGGCCGCCACGCCGGCGGGGTCAGGGCCGCGGGGGCGTAGGTCCAGAACGCGGTGGCGCCCTCGCCGGAGAAGAACGAGCAGTTGCGCCCGCACTCGCCGCGCGGATCCCACCACGGCACGAATTGCCAGGGGCCGTTGAACTCCGTCACCACCACCGGCCGCGGCCGGCCCCAATAGCTCTTGAAAGTGAGATTGGTCAGCACGACCGCCGACAGCAGGATCGTGACCAGCAGAAACACCGCCGCGCGCCCCGGCACCAGCATCGGCCGATCCGGCCGCAGCAGTTTGCCGACGATGGCAATCAGCGCCGGCAGCGCCAGCGCCCAGGCAATCCACATCGCGCCATCGCGCGCAAGGGCGGCGAGGCCGCTCTGCTTCAGCGGAAACGAGGCGCTCGTGGAATCATAGAATAATGCCGCCAGTTTCAGGTCGAGTTCGGGAAAGATTCCGAACAGCAGTCCGATGACGAGCGAGAGGCCCAACGCAATTACAAGTCCGGTCCGGTTCATGGCGCGGGGTTTAGCCGAGGCGATCGGGGATGAAAAGGCTCACGAGAACTTCCCTTTATCCCTGTGTTGGGAGAGACCGGGAAGCGTCGCGTCAGCGGACGGATTGCGATGGCAGGGGAGGCGGCGGCCGCAGCGGAGGCCGCGGCTCGCGCCAGGCGCCGGCGGTGCGGCCGGCGATCATCCAGTAGACAAGGCCCGCCACGATGCCCGCACCGGTCATGATTTCGAGATGACGGCGGATGATGCCGTCGAACTGCAGCGTCTCGGTATCGAACGGGATCAGGCCGAGATAGCAGGCCGCGCCGACGATCGCGCCGCCCACGGCGTAAGCGAGCACGCTGCGTATATAAAAGGCTTCCGTGATCAAGACCACGACCAGCGCCGGCAGCAGCGCAAAGCCGGACAGAAAGATGAAGCCGAAGCCGAGCAGGACGTTGATCGCACTCTGGTCGATCATGCCGCTGTCGAGATCGGAGATCTCCGGATAAAGCACCGCGCCGACCACGATCATCCCCGCCACGAAGCAGGCAGCGAGGAAGGCGAACAGGATGACGAAGAGGCGGCCGATCAGGGACATGCTGGCTCCGTCATTGCGAGCGAAGCGAAGCAATCCACATCTCCACACACGGAGAGATGGATTGCTTCGTCGCTTCGCTCCTCGCAACGACGGCGAAACTCATCGCCCTCAATCCGTCATCGCCATGGCGCGCAGCGCCTGGCGCTCGCGGGCGGAGAGCTTTTCGGTCTCCGACTTCAACTGGCCGCAGGCGGCGAGGATGTCGCGGCCGCGCGGCGTGCGCACCGGCGAGGAATAGCCGGCATTGAAGATGTATTCGGAGAACTTTTCGATCTGCTCCCAGTCCGAGCATTCGTAAGCCGTGCCCGGCCACGGATTGAACGGGATCAGGTTGATCTTGGCCGGAATACCCTTGAGCAGTTTGACCAGCAGCTTGGCATCGTCGAGGGAATCGTTGACGCCCTTGAGCATCACATATTCGAAGGTGATGCGCCGCGCATTCGACGAGCCCGGATAGTCGCGGCAGGCCTGCAGCAATTCGGCAATCGGATATTTCCGGTTCAGCGGCACCAGCTCGTTGCGCAGCTCGTCGCGGACCGCATGCAGCGAGATCGCCAGCATGACGCCGATCTCCTCGCCGGTGCGCATGATGTTCGGCACCACGCCCGAGGTCGACAGCGTGATGCGGCGGCGGGAAATCCCGATGCCTTCATTGTCGGCGACGATGAGCAGCGCGTCGCGCACCGCTTCGAAATTGTAAAGCGGCTCGCCCATGCCCATCATGACGATGTTGGTGACGAGCCGGCCGCCGCTCGGCGTGTCGCGATCGGCCCAGTCGCCCAGACGGTCGCGCGCCACCATGACCTGGCCGACGATCTCGCCGGCGGTGAGATTGCGCACCAGCCGCTGCGTGCCGGTGTGGCAGAACGAGCAGTTCAGCGTGCAGCCGACCTGCGAGGAGACGCAGAGCGTGCCGCGATCGGTTTCGGGAATGTAGACGCACTCGACCTCATGCGCCTTCTGGAGCGCATCGCCGCTCGGCAGACGCAAAAGCCATTTGCGGGTGCCGTCGCTGGAAATCTGCTCGGCGACGACTTCCGGGCGATCGACGGTAAAATGCTGCTCCAGCTCGGCGCGCATGTCCTTGGAGACGCTGGTCATCTCGGCAAAGTTCTTGGCGCCGCGAAAATACATCCAGTGCCAGAGCTGCTGCGTGCGCATCTTGCGCTGCGCCGGCGCAACGCCGATCTCGCCGAGGCGGTCGGCGATCTCGGCGCGCGACAGCCCGATCAGCGACGGCTTTGCCGGCGGCACGTAGGTTTCGAGCGGAACCTTCTCCAGCGGCGCCACGGAAGATGAAAGCGTCATTCGTTCACACACAGAGGGCGTAGGGTGGGCAAAGCGCAGCGTGCCCACCGCAAATATCAATGGTGGGCACGGCGCTGTGCGCCTTTGCCCACCCTACGAAGTCTACGAAGTCACTCAGATAGGCCTTCCGGAGCCCGCAAACAACGGCATTTTCAGCTTAAAAGCGGGCCTAGCGCTTGCAATCCTGCGCCAGGCGGTCGAGCGCCTGGGACAGCCCCTTCAGCGAGAAGACGTCGGTGGTCTCCGTGCCCTTGGCGGAAACGCCCTTGACGGTGACTTCGGCGGACTTGCGCATGGCGCTGACCATCTGCTCTTCCTCCGCCGCGTTCTTGATCCAGAGCCCGTCGCCCTGGGTGTACATCGCGTACGACGCGCCCCCGACTTCCAGCGAGGATTCCGAGCCCGGCTTCAACGCGTAGCCGATCATGATCGAGACTTCGTTGAAGACCCGCTCTGCCGGACGCGTCGAGACGAACGCATAGGCAGGATCGCGCGGGCGATTCGGCGGATTGGTTTTCGATGACGACGGCTTTGCCAGCGCGAAGCAGACCTTCCTGCCGTTCGGCGTCGCCGTGTAGGCGCCCCAGGTGCCGTACTGACCGATCAAGGTCGGCTCAGCGCCACCCGCAGCAGCCGTCGCCGCCGGTTCCGGCTTTGTGGCCGGCTTGGGCGCAGGCTTTGCGGCCGGTGCAGGTGTGGGTGCCGCCTTGGCGGATTCCTTGGCGCCCTTCGGAGCAGCGCTCTGTGCCTGTGCCAGGGATGCCGCCCCACACAACGCCGCAATCGCAACCAGAAATGTCAGTATTCGCAACACGGACAACTGGTTCCCTCATCATTGTGACTGGAAGATGGCCCGAGGGCGCATCGCGCTGCCGGCGATGGATAGCCGGGAAATGCTTTCTTGGGAAGGCAGTTACATTACTGTCACCGTGTCGGCGACGCTTCGTCTCAGGTCCCTTCAGCGAATCAAAAAAGCGCGGGCTTTATGTCAATCGCCGGCGTCAACTGCCGTATTAACTTTTGGACCTTCGCTCGCGCTGCTGTTGCCACTGCGCATCGGTCCATTGCAGGAGATCCTCGGCGCCTGAACTGCGTAAGTGCGCGCCGCCATCCTGCACCACCATCTCGCCATTGATATAGCCGGCCTGATCGGAAATCAGAAAGCTTGCCAGGTTCGCAAGCTCGCGATGCTCGCCGGCGCGGCCGAGCGGATTGCGCTCCGCCCAGCTCGCATCGCGGCCCTCGGGGCGAAGCTGGCCCGACGCGCCCGGCGTCGGAAACGCGCCCGGCGCGATCGCCACCGTTCGCACGCCCTTCGGCCCCCACTCCACCGCAAGACTCTTGGTCATCGCGAGCACGGCAGACTTCGCCATCGCCGACGGCACCGTGAAGGCGCGGCCGGTGATCGTCGAGGTCGAGAGAATGCTCAAGACCACACCCTTCCTCTTGCCGTCGATCCAGCGCCGGCCCGCTGCGAGCGTGCAGTACATCGCGCCGTGCAGCGTCGGCGCCAGGATCGCATCCGCCGCGCGAGCCGACAGGTGCTCGGTCTGCGCGATGAAGGTCGCAGCGGCATTGTTGACCAGCACGTCGATCGGCGCCGCGCGCCAGATCTCATCCATCATGGCCTCGACCGCGGCGCCGTCGCGGATATCGCAGCCGATCACGTCGACCTTGCCGCCGAGCTCGCCGCGCAGCCGTGCGGCCGTCGCCTCCAGCACCTCCTGCCGGCGGCCGCAGATGATCAGCTCGGCGCCGAGCTCGACGAAGCGATGTCCCATCGCGGCGCCCAGCCCGGAGCCGCCGCCGGTGACCAAGATCCGCTTCCCCGCCAGCAAGCCCTTTTCAAACATCGTTTGAATCCTCTTGAACCACCATGACGTTATGCCTTCCGAATCGGATTGTAGCCCGGCTTCAAATCCGGCATGAAGCAGCCAGCATTTCTTGACGGTCCGAAATCAGGTGCGCCCATGAAAGCCATTCTCTGCTCGCAATATTGCCAACCCGACGATCTCGTGCTGGCGGACGTGCCCGATCCGGTCGCCGAACCCGGACAGGCCGTGATCGCGATCAAGGCCGCGGCGCTGAATTTCTTCGACATCCTGATGATCCAGGGCAAATACCAGATCAAGCCGCCGTTCCCGTTCTCGCCCGCCGCCGAAGTGGCCGGCGTGATCGAAAGCGTCGGTGCCGGCGTCACCGACCTGAAGGTCGGCGACCGCGTGGTGGCGTCGTGCGGCCATAACGGCGCGCGCGAAAAGATTGCGCTGCCCGCGACGTCGATCGTGAAAATTCCCGACAATCTGGATTTCGACCGCGCCGCCGGGATCATCATCATCTACGGCACGGCGCTACACGCGCTGGAAGATCGCGCCAGCCCGAAGCCGGGCGAGACGCTCGCCGTGCTGGGCGCGGCCGGCGGCACCGGCCTTGCGGCCTGCGAACTCGGCAAGCTGATGGGACTGAAGGTGATCGCCTGCGCGTCATCCGACGAGAAGCTCGAATTCGCCAAGGCGCATGGCGCCGAGCTGACGCTGAACTACAGCAAGGAAGACCTTAAAGAGGGCTTGCGCCGGCTCACCGGCGGCAAGGGCGCCGACATCATCTTCGATCCGGTCGGCGGCACCTATGCGGAAGCCGCACTGCGCTCGATCGCGTGGGAAGGCCGCTTCCTGGTGATCGGCTTTGCCGCCGGCGACATTCCCAAGATGCCGCTCAATCTCGCCCTGCTCAAAGGTTGCGACATCCGCGGCGTTTTCTGGGGTGCGTGGACGAGGGTCAATCCGGAGAAGAACCGCGCCAACCTGGAAAAGCTGGTGAAGTGGACCGCGGAAGGCAAGATTTCCTCCCATGTCGACCGCACCTTCCCGCTGGCGCAAACCGCCGAAGCGCTGAAAGTGCTCGCCGGCCGCAAGGCCATGGGCAAGGTGATCCTGCACCCCTGATCGGGTTCCCGATCATCGCCACATTTGCCGAATTGTCGCCCGCCGCAGCGGGCGCAACCGGCCCGCAATGCCCCGCACCGGGCGTAAATACCGCATTTTGTTCCGTAAATTTATCTCACCAAGATAGGTTACCGGTAACAATGCGTGTTCTTAAGGGGCCCGATGCCGCCCGTCCGCCTTAATCATACCAAAAAATTTCCTAATTCGGAGCGGTGACCGTCGTTTTTTGAACCCATTCCGTGTGCGACGGTACAGGCCGGTAGCGGGGCTCCTGTACGTCAACAAGAGCAAGAAGTAGGTGCGGGGGACGCCCGTCGTTGCGTCAGTAGTGGGGAAGCATCATCATGGCGGAGAATAACAGGCCGGTTCAGGCAAGAGATCCGTTTGACAGGTTCGACGAAGCCATCAGCGATCCGCGGCTCTATGAGGCCGAGCAATCTCGATACGAACAACTCCGGTACGAAGCGCAGCCGCGGTACGAGCCGCAGACGCGATATGACGAGCCACAGTACGACCAGCCCTTCGCGCTGTCGTTCGAGCGCACAGAGGTGTCGCCCGAGGAGCTGCCGCCGCACGAGGAGGTGCCGCTTTTCCTCTCCAACTACGAGGAAGAGTCCCATCAGCAGCTTTCGGAATACACTTTCGGCAGCGGAAGGTTCGGCAGCGGCGGCGGGCTGAAGAAGGCGCGCGCCGGCCGCATCATCACCGGTGTCGCGGTGGTCTCGGCCATCGCCGGCGTTCTCGCCTTGTTTTCCATCGACTCGACCCGCGCGGTCATCTTCAACGCTTCCCTCGGTGGCAGTGGCGGCGGCAGCGCCCCGCCCCCGACTGAGCTCGCTGCGGCGGCCGTGCCGGAGCCCGGACAGATGCCGCAGCGCGTTGCGGCGCCGCCGATTGCCGCGGAACCGACAGGCGCCGAGATCGCAGCAGCGCGCCGCACCCCGGCCAATGCGATGGCCTCGGCCTCACCGACACGCGACGAAATTGCCGCCGCCTACCAGAGCGCGCTGAAGGGCAAGGTCACCGTGCCCGAGCCCGTGGCGCGCGAGGCGTCGCGCGACGTCGTTGCCGCCATTACGCCAGCAGCCCCGGTCGTCGCGGCCGCGCCGGCGGTTCGCGAACCCGCTCCGGCGCCCCGCGAGGCGGCCCCGGCGCCGGCCCGGCGCATCGATCCGGACGAACTGGCGGCGCTGCTCAATCGGGCAAAGAGCCTGCTCTCGATCGGCGACATTACATCCGCCCGCCTGCTGCTCGAACGCGCGGCAGACGCACAGGAGCCGGAGGCCGCGTTGATGCTTGCGGGAACCTACGATCCGCAGGTGCTCGGCAGCCAGGACCTGCGGAGCATTACCCCCGACCCCGCGGCGGCGAAGGTCTGGTACCAGAAGGCGGCCCAGATGGGCTCGGCCGATGCAAGAAGGCGCCTCGGCCAATTACAGAACTAGTCATTTACTGAGACCAGCGCATAGAGGAACCCATGCGATATTTACTGGGAATGGCATTGCTTGCCATGACAGTGGCATGCAGCAATACGGCGGTTAAGGCCGCAGAAACGGAATACGATCCGGCCAAGGTCAGCGAAAGCCTGAAGGCCATTTTTCAGTTCGGTTCGGTGGCCACCAAGCAGGCGCTGAACGCCAATACCGTCACGCTGATTTCCGGGACGATCGGCGGCACTTACGTGCAGTTCGGTGCCGACCTTGCTTCCGTGCTCGACGATGGAAACAAGTTACGCGTACTCCCCATCGTCGGGCGCGGCTCTGTGCAGAGCGTCGCCGACATCCTGTTCCTGCAGGGCGTCGACCTTGGCATCGTGCGCGCCGACACGCTCGACTATCTCGAGAAGAAGGGCTTCGCCAAGGACATCAAGAAGCAATTCACCTATGTGACGAAGCTCTACAACGAAGAGATGTACGTCATCGCGCCGAAATCGGTGACCAACATCAGCCAGCTCAACGGCAAGAAGGTCAGTGTCGATCTTCCCAACGGCGGCACCTTCGTGACGGCGGCCGTCGTGTTCGAGCGGCTCGGCCTCAAGCCGAACTTCGTCTACATCGAGCAGCGCATCGCGATGGAGAAGATGCGGGCCGGCGAGATCGACGCGGTGATCGCGGTCGGCGGCAAGCCGTACAAATCGGTCAGCAATTTCAGCGACAACCGCTTCCACCTCGTTCCGGTCGACTATTCGCGGCCGCTGCAGACCGACTATCTGCCAGCGGTGCTGACCTCGAAGGACTATCCCAACCTGATTGCGGAAGGCCAGAAGGTCGACACCATTGCCGTGCCGGCGGTGCTCGCCGCCTATAACTGGGCGCCCAACACCGACCGCTACCGCAAGCTCGCGCTGTTCGTGGATGCCTTCTTCACGAAGTTCCCGACGTTCCAGAACCCGCCCTTCCATCCGAAGTGGAAGGAAGTCTCGCTGTCGGCGCCGTTGCCGGACTGGCAACGCCTGCCGGTCGCCGAGCAATGGCTCAAGAGCCACAACGTCGAGGCGGTGTCGCGCGCGAGATTCGATGAATTCCTGAAGCAGAGCCCGACGACCGCGGCGAACGTCAAGTCGGACGCGGACAGGGAAGCCCTGTTCAGGCAATTCCAGGCCTGGGAGGCCGAGCGAAGCGCGAGGGCGCAGGCGCCCAACTCGCCGACACAGCGTTAAGACGCTCTCCATCGGCGGCCGTTCCGGACATGATCCGGGTGGCCGCCGGTCCATCGAGACCACGAAAATCAAAAGCCCCGTTCCGATTGCTTCGGAGCGGGGTTTTTGCGTCCGGCAGTGCGGTGCCGGCTATTCGTCCGCGTCGGCGGTGTCGATCCCGCGCTTCAGCGCAGCGCGGGCAGCCTCGCGATGCTCCGGCGTGATATGACCGGCAACCATGCGGATGGCGGTCGCCAGTACGGCCGCGTCGTCGGTAAAGCCAAGCAGCGGCAGCACATCGGGCACGAAATCGAACGGCACGATGAAATAGGCGACGGCGCCGAGCAGCGCCGCCTGGACATGGCGCGGCGTCTCCTTGTCGAACGCACAGTAATAGGCAGCGAGCAGATCCTCGGCGAAGGGAAGCTGCGCCACCACCTTCTTGAACTTGATCCAGAAACGCCTGCGCACGCTCTCGCGGTCCTGTGCCAGCCGGTCGGCCGGCTCGAAACCCGCGGTGTGATCGGACGATGCCATTGCGGCGCTCCTTCAAAGATCCGGCATGGGTGCCGGTCTCCGCTTGCATGCTCAGCGGAACAATTGGGGATGTTCCCGCCGCCCCGCAAGTATCTGACAGCGCCAGCTCAGCCGACGCCGAGCTGCCGCGCGATCGCATTCATGGCCTTGGCGAGCTCGATGTCGCGCCCCGTCACGCCGCCCGCGTCATGGGTCGCCAGCACCACCTCCACCGTCTTGTAGACGTTCTTCCATTCCGGGTGATGGTCGTTCTTTTCCGCCACCAGCGCGGCGCGGGACATGAAACCGAACGCTTCGTTGAAGTCCTTGAAGATGAAGGTCCGCGCGATCGCCTCGCGGCCCGGCGCCTCGGCCCAGCCGGAAAGTTCCGCCAGCGCCGATTTCCGCGCCTCCGCCGACAGCCGTTCCACCATGTTCGCCTCCCGTTTCAGACCGCCTTAGACCCTAACACCGAAAGCCGTGCCGGGGATCCCTGCCCAGAACAGGCCGCAACCGGCGCGCAACGGCCGCTGGGGGCGGCCGGTAACCATGACGCAGATGTAATAAGGGTTCAGCCGGAAATTTTGCTAGGGTATCCGCATTACAGCGTGTCGCCGGCGTTGAAATTGCACCTCAAACGATTCCAGGGACTGATGAGCGACGGCCCTCTCGTTTCGGAAATGCCGACCCCACCCTCGCCCCGCTCAGCGAAACGACGGCTCACATTCATCACACTGGCCGGCGTACTGGCCATCATCGGCGCGCTGGCCGCCGGCTACTACTTTGCCATGCGGCCGGTAACGCTGCGCATCGCCGTCGGCCCCGTCAACAGCGACGACCTCAAGGTCGTTCAGAACCTGGCGCAGGCCTTCAACAACCAGCGCAACAGCCTGGTCCGGCTGCGGCCGGTGCAGACCGACGGCGCGCTCGCAAGCGCCAACCTGCTTGGCGAGGGCAAGGTCGATCTCGCCATCATCCGCGGCGACCTCGAGGTGCCGAGGAATGCGCAGGCGGTGGCGACGCTGCGCAAGAACGTCGTGGTGCTGTGGGTGCCGCCGGCCGCCAAGGCCAAGGGAAAGAAGGCCGCGCCCGGCATCACCAAGATCGGCCAGCTCGCCGGACGCCGTATCGGCGTTGTCGGCCGGACCCAGGCCAACGTCAATCTGCTCAAGGTGATCCTGCGGCAATACGGCGTCGATCCGGCCAAGGTCGAGATCATCCAGTTCCCCGCCAATGAAGCCGCCGAGACCATCCGCAACCAGAAGGCCGATGCCTATCTCGCCGCCGGCCCGGTCAACAGCAAGATCACGGCGGACGCGATCACCGCATCCTCGCGCGAGGGCGGCGCGCCGAAATTCCTGGCGATCGATTCGGCGGAAGCGATCGCGCAGAACCATCCCGCCTATGAAGCGTCCGACATCCCGGCCGGAACGTTCGGCAGCGCGCCGAGCCGGCCCGAGGAAGAGATCAAGACAATCAGCTTCTCGCATCACATCGTGGCGCGCCGAGGCGTTCCGGAATCGACCATCGCCGTCTTTACGCGGCAGTTGTTTGCGGCCCGCCAGAACCTGAAGAACGAATTCCCGCTGGCGGCCAAGATCGAGACGCCCGACACCGACAAGGACGCCACGATCCCCGTCCATCCCGGCGCCGCCGCCTTCGTCGACGGCGAGGAGAAGACCTTCCTCGACCGTTACAGCGACTACATCTGGTGGAGCCTGATGGCGCTGTCGGCGATGGGCTCGGCCGGTGCCTGGTTCGCCGGCTATCTGAAGAAGGACGAACGCGGCATCAACACCTCGCAGCGCGACCGGCTGCTCGACATGCTCAGCGCCGCCCGCCTGTGCGATTCCATGGACGAGCTCGACCAGATGCAGGCGGAAGCGGACGCCATTCTGCGCGACACGCTGCAATGTTTCGAGCACGGCGCGATCGAGGAAGGCACGCTGACCGCGTTCAACATCGCGATCGAGCAGTTCCACAACGCGGTCGCCGACCGCAAGGCGCTGCTGCTCAGCATGCCGCAGAACCTGCAGCGGGCGAGCGCGCAATTCCGCGCGGCCGGCAATGCGTGATCTGCAAATCCGGTAATCGGGCCGTCACCAATTCCCTCTAGATCTGGCGGCGCCATTATGATGGCGCCCGCCCAACCTCCGGGGAGAAGTTTGCATGACGTTCAGGATTTCCCGCAATCATCGTCCCGGAATATCGCGGCGCCGTCTGCTCGCCACGGCGGGCGCCGGCGCCTTCAGCGCGCTTGCCATGCCCTATCTCAGCCGCGCCGCCGACCGGCCGGTCGTGACGGCGGGCGTGCAATCCGGCGATGTCAGCATGGACAGCGGCGTGGTGTGGTCACGCGCCGACCGTCCCTCGCAAATGCTGGTCGAGGTCTCCACCACCGAATCGTTCGCCAAGGTCCGCGCCCTGCCGCCGATCGCGGCGCTGCCCGAAAGCGACTTCACGGCAAAGATGCTGCTGGAGAATCTTCCGGCGGGCCAGGACATCTTTTATCGCGTGAAATTCCGTGACCTGTCGCATCCGGAAATCCTGAGCGAACCGGTGGTCGGCCGCTTCCGCACCGCGCCCGCCGACCGGCGCGACATCAATTTTGTCTGGGGCGGCGATGTCGCGGGACAAGGCTGGGGCATCAACGCCGACGACGGCGGCATGCTGACCTTCGCCACGATGCGCCGGCACAAGCCGGACTTCTTCCTGCATTCCGGCGACACCATCTATGCCGACGGTCCGCTCAAGAGCGAGGTGACGCTGGCTGACGGCAAAATCTGGAAGAACCTTACGATCCCCGAGAAAGCCAAGGTGGCCGAGACGCTCGACGAATTTCGCGCTGCGCACAAATACAACTTCCTCGACGACAATCTGCGCGCCTTCAATGCGGAAGTCCCGATCTTCGTGCAATGGGACGACCATGAAGTCGTCAACAACTGGTCGGCCTCGAAAGAACTTCCCGCGGCCTACAAGGTGCGCGACATCCACTTGCTCGCCGCAAGAGCCAAGCGCGCTTTCCACGAAATGTATCCGACGCGTGAGAGCCTCGTGGAGCCCGGCCGGATCTACTGCAACATCAACTATGGTCCGCATCTCGACGTGTTCATCCTCGACGAGCGCAGCTACCGCTCGCCGAACGGGGCAAACCAGCAGACCGAATACGGTCCGGACGCGTATTTTCTCGGCCCCGACCAGCTCAGTTGGCTGAAGCGCGCGCTGCTCAATTCGCGCGCCACCTGGAAGGTGATCGCATCCGACATGCCGCTTTCCATCATCGTCTATGACGATGCGGCCAACAAAAAGGGCTCGGAAGCGGTTGCGCAGGGCGACGGCCCGCCACGCGGCCGCGAGCTGGAGATCGCCGATCTCCTGCGCTTCATCAAGACATCGGGTGTCGTCAACACGGTGTGGCTGACGGCGGACGTGCACTACGCCGCCGCGCACTACTACAATCCCGACAAGGCGCAGTTTGCCGAGTTCGACCCGTTCTGGGAGTTTGTCGCCGGACCGCTGCATGCCGGCACGTTCGGCCCGAATGACCTCGACAACACGTTCGGCCCCGAGGTGAAGTTCATCAAGGCGCCCGGACCGGACAAGCAGAATCTGCCGCCGTCGGCCGGCATGCAGTTCTTCGGCCATGTCCGGATCGACGGCACCAGCGGGCAGATGACGGTGACCTTGCGCGACCGCGCCGATGTCGCGCTGTGGTCGACGACGCTTGAACCGAAGCCGGTGTGAGCCCGGCTGAAGTGGCTGAAACGCCGGAATTGGATTTCAGCCCGGTCGCGGCAGGAAGTGTCATGAAGGTTTGCGGATTGCTGATCGCCAGCGCGCCGTCGGACCTCGCCGGGCTCTGCATCGGCGCAAAGCGCGAGCAATAGCGCGCTACGTCGGCGAGCGGCGCGGGCCCTGCCGCAGCGTCGCTTCCAGAAGGTCGCGGGTGCAGGGCTTTGGCAGCATCGGCGTGCCGTTCAGCCTGGGCGGCAGGCCGATGTCGCTGCTGTACCCGGTGACGAAAACGAACGGAATCTGCAACGCATGCAGCCGTTCGGCGACCGCAAAACTGTTTCCGCCGGCAAGGCCGACATCGAGCAGCGCGAAATCGGGCGCGCGCTCGGCAATCAATTCCAGCGCTCGTGCCGCGCTGCCCGCGGTGCGCACTGCCTTCACGCCGATGTCGAGGATCGTATCCTCGAAATCGAGTGCGATGATCGCGTCGTCCTCCACGATCAGGACGTCGCTCGGCATGCCGTCATCAATCGCACGCTGCATTTTTCTCGCTGGTTCCAAGGTTCAGGTCTGATCAGGGATCCGGGCCGAAGCCCCGGAAATGGGGGAACGGCCAACGCCTTCGCAAGGAGCGCATCCGCCGGTTCCGGAACTGAAACCACCATACGAACGTTCTATCGTCTGTCCACTTGTGAACATATCGCGAGCGGCAAACCCATTATTGTCTTCGGGAGGGACAGGGGAACTTTCATGCTCACGCGACGAAGCGGCACGGCCGGCGAGCGGCCGTTCAACAATCTGCTGCGCCGTTTGAATGACGCCGATTTCGCGCTGATCGCCCCGCATCTCGTCGCGACCGACAGCGATCCGAATGATCTGCTCTACAGTCCCGGCGACAATGTCGAGACGGTGCATTTCCCCTGCGGCCCCAGCCTCGTCTCCTACATGGTCGCGAGCGAGGACGGCCGCGACGTCGAAACCATCCTGATCGGACGGGAGGGCGCCGTCGGCGGCATCGTCAGCCAGGGCAATCTCCCGGCCTATACCCGCATCATCGTGAAGTTCGCAGGGCCGTTCGTTCGGCTGCCGGTCAACCGGCTCGACGCCGCCAAGGCCAGGTCGCGCTCGCTGAGCAACATCTTCGCGCGCTATGCCGACTGCATGCTGGCGCAGATTTTCCAGTCCACCGCCTGCAATGCGATCCATTCGATCGAGCAGCGCACGGCAAAATGGATCATTTCGGCCATGGAGCGCACCGACAACGGGGACGCCGTGCCGCTCACGCATGAGCAGCTGGCGACCTTGCTCGGCGTCGGCCGCTCCTACACCAGCCGGGTCATCCAGACCTTCAAGGCGGAGGGCACGCTGGAAACGCGGCGCGGCTCGATCCTGATCCGCAACGCGGAAGCGCTGCGAAACCGGTCCTGCCAGTGCAATGAGGCCGTGAAGGGCCATTTTGAGGAGGTTTTGCGCGGAATCTATCCCGAACCCGGCCGGGACAATTAGGGACGCACCCTGCCCAAATCGACTAACCAAATGCCAAACAAACCATTGTTTTTTGGCGTTTTCTGAATATATTGCGCCGCAACGCGTAAGGTGTGCCCGGTCCTTTTGGCCGGGCTTCCTTTTTGGGGGAAAAGCGCCCCCGGAGCGTGGTCCGGAAAAGTGGGTACCGGTTTTCCCTCGGGGACAAACGCGGTATGCGTTTGCCGGAGGTCATGCTCGAACGAAATAGATGGAGCTGGATGACGATTCGAAGAAACGTCATCACGCGCCAGTATTCCAGGGTTTTGAGAAGCGCGATTCGGAAGAGTGGATCCCGGCTTTCCGGTGAGATCGCGCGTTCACCATTGCACGACCAGAAGAAGAGCCATGAACCTTCGTAACGTCGCCATCATCGCCCACGTCGACCACGGCAAGACCACCCTCGTCGACCGCCTGCTGCAGCAATCCGGCACCTATCGCGAGAACCAGAAGGTGACCGAGCGCGCGATGGACTCCAACGATCTGGAGCGTGAGCGCGGCATCACCATTCTGGCCAAGGCGGCCTCGGTGCAGTGGAAGGACACCCGCATCAACATTGTCGACACCCCCGGCCACGCCGATTTCGGCGGCGAGGTCGAGCGCATCCTGAACATGGTGGACGGCGCGCTGGTGCTGGTCGATGCCGCCGAAGGCCCGCTGCCGCAGACCAAATTCGTGGTCTCCAAGGCGCTCAAGGTCGGGCTGAAGCCGATCGTCGTCATCAACAAGGTCGACCGCCCCGACGCGCGCCCGACCGAAGTCATCAACGAGGTGTTCGACCTGTTCGCCGCGCTCGACGCCAGCGAGGAGCAGCTCGATTTCCCGATTCTCTATGGATCGGCCAAGCAGGGCTGGATGGCCGACAGCCCGGACGGCTCCCACGACGCCGGCATGCAGCCGCTGTTCGACCTGATCGTGCGCCACGTCGCGCCGCCGAGCGTCGAGGAAGGCCCGTTCCGGATGATTGGCACCATCCTCGAAGCCAACCCCTATCTCGGCCGCATCATCACGGGACGCATCACCTCTGGTACGATCAAGCCGAACCAGCAGGTGAAGGTGCTCGGCGCCGACGGCAAGACCATCGAACAGGGCCGGATCACCAAAATTCTCGCCTTCCGCGGCATCGAGCGCACCCCGCTGGATGAAGCCGAAGCCGGCGATATCGTCGCCATCGCGGGCCTGACCAAGGGCACCGTCGCCGACACCTTCTGCGATCCCACCGTCGAGACGCCGCTGGTGGCGCAGCCGATCGACCCGCCGACGGTCTCGATGTCGTTCATCGTCAACAACTCGCCGCTCGCCGGCACCGAGGGCGACAAGGTGACGAGCCGCATGATCCGCGACCGCCTGCTGCGCGAGGCCGAAGGCAATGTCGCGCTGCGCGTGGTGGAAGCCGCCGACAAGGATTCCATGGAAGTCTCCGGCCGCGGTGAATTGCAGCTCGCGATCCTGATCGAGACCATGCGCCGCGAGGGCTTTGAGCTGTCGGTATCGCGGCCGCGCGTCGTGCTGCAGAAGGACGAGGCCACCGGCCAGTGGCAGGAGCCGATCGAGGAAGTCGTGATCGACGTCGACGAGGAGCATTCCGGCGTCGTCGTGCAGAAGATGAGCGAGCGCAAGGCCGAGATGATCGAGATGCGCCCCTCCGGCGGCAACCGCCTGCGGCTGGTGTTCTACGCGCCGACCCGCGGCCTGATCGGCTACCAGGGCGAACTGCTCACCGACACCCGCGGCACCGCGATCATGAACCGCCTGTTCCACGGCTACGCCAACTTCAAGGGCGACATCCAGGGCCGTCGCAACGGCGTGCTGATCTCCAACGACCAGGGCGAGGCGGTCGCTTACGCCATGTTCAAGCTGGAAGACCGCGGCCCGATGATGATCGAGCCGGGCTGGAAGGTCTACAAGGGCATGATCGTCGGCGAGCACACCCGCGACAACGACCTCGAGATCAACGTGCTCAAGGGCAAGCAGCTCACCAACATCCGCACCACCTCCAAGGACGAGGCGGTGCGCCTGACGCCGCCGATCCGGATGACGCTGGAAAAGGCGCTGGCCTATATCGAGGACGACGAGCTGGTCGAGGTGACCCCGAAGTCGATCCGCCTGCGCAAGAAGTTCCTGGACGCCAACGACCGCAAGCGCGCGGAAAAGGCCAAGGAAGCGGTGGCGTAAGCCTTGGATCGTGATGCGATTGCAGAAACCGCATCACGCTCTCATCCTGGTCTGAAGACGATCTGTTCGCAGTGCCGGCTTCCGCTTGAGCGGATCATGCTCTATTCGCCCTCGTGCTTGGTCGGATCGGCACCCTTGTCAACGAGATCGACGGCGCTGGGCCCGTCCGCGAGGTTGACGGCCCTGCGGAGCGCATCGAGGTGCGGCGCGCGATAGGTCTCGGGCTTGCGTCCGACATCCCAGTAGGCGGTATGGGTGAAGAAGTCGGGACCGCCGCCCTTCTTGGTCGATACTTCGAGATCGACGATATGGTAGCCGAAAATCGGCGACAGTGGCCCGCCGATGGCATCGCCCCAGAACAGCTGGAATCGCGGGAAGTAGATGTTGGTCCATCGGGTCAAACCGAACAGGGCGCCGTTATGAACCCGCTTTTTCCCCGTATTCGGATCGACGAACGTTAGCAGACCGTCCCGATCAAGCCGTTTTGGCGGGCAGGTCGGAAATTCTCTTTCCCCGACACGGCGTTCGAAATCCTTCCTGAGGCAGGCATCGGCGGCCTTGTCTGAAGCGTCAGTCGTCGCGGGCGTGGAATCAGTCTTGCTCTTGTCCTCGCACATCAGGAAGTAAGCGTGGGTCAACGCACTTCCGAGCGTAACAAAATCCGTGACAAGCCAGCTTTTGGGCTGTGGTCCGCCGGCCGGCTGCGAGGCGACCACCGCGATCTTCCTGATCGCCTCCCGTGCCTTGGTCCGTAACTCCTTCTTGTCTTCCTTCGAGGCGGCCTTGTCCTCGGGCTGCCATGACGCCTGGTCAATGTCGATGAACTCCTGCCCAAGCTGGTCGACGGGCGGCAGGTCAGGGGAGATTCGGCTGAAATAGGCGCGCAACATGTCGTAGGCAACCACGGTTCCGAGGCTGTGCGCGACCACGGCGATCCGGTCGTATTGACCGCTCTCATGAAGACGCTCGAGCGTATCGACGGCATCTTTCCGGATCGCCCGGCGCACCGCGACATTCGCCGGCGAGTTGCGGAAATAGCGCGCCGCATCGCCGAGATAGGGCTGCAGGAATGCGGCATTGACGATCAGATAGAGGCCGATCACGGCCGCTGCCGTGGCAACGGCCCACGGCGAGTTAAGCCCCCATACCCAGCCCTTGATCACGGTCGAGGCAAAGGCCGTCTCCGGGTGCCAATGTCGGTCGACCCCGACAAAGCACGCGAACAGGATCAGAGAAATGAACAAGGCCACCGCGAAGGCGCGCAGCCCCTGCCACCCCATCACCAGCCCGGTTGCGATCAACGCGATCAGCGTGGGCAGACCGATCAATGTCACCAACTCGACGCCGTCTGGAATTCCGCCGCCGCCGGGGAAATTCCACTCGACCTTGAAATAGCCGAACGTCAGCGCGCCGCAGGCCACCAGCAAAACCGCAAAAAGGAGGATGAGCCGGAACGCCAGCCACCGCCACGCGATGAGGAACCCCACGAGGATGCTGGCAGAAAGCAGCAGAAACGGCGCCACCAGCATGATCTGCGCACTGTTTCCCGAAAACAGCAAAATGCCCCGCAGCGCCAGCACCGCGAAGGAAAGATTCATCAGGCACAGGAAAATGGCCGCGGCCCACCACAGCCCGTTCATCCCGAGCTTCATGATCGGGCCCTTCCGGCAAAGCTCGTACAGCCAGAGCAGCACGGCAACTGCCTTGGTCTCGCTCATCAGATGAGCCCAGTACAGCTCGTGGAAGTCGACGCTGCGGTCGTCCGTGGAGTCGGGCACCGTGCTGGTCGTCATGACGGACAGGTCGATGTCGGCGCCATCCTTTTGCGGATGCGTCCAGATCCGCTTGCCCTTGTCGGCCGGATTGTTGTGATCGAGCCAGACGCCGCGGATCACGCCGCGCACCGTTTCCAGGGCGCGCTGGCTGCCGATGCCGTGAACGACCAGGACGGCGGTTCTCTTGCTGCGCGTAGCTGGATCAAATGCCATGGCTGAAATCCAGATATGAAAATGACAAGGGAGAATGCTGCATTCAACACAACTACAGAACGAGGCGCAAGATGCCTCGTTGCTTTCACGCAGCGCATCATCCACGGGTTGTCACCGGAATCGGTGTTCCGTTCGCGCGCCGCAGCGCGTCCGGTCTGCGCTTTCCGCCGGGTTTCCAGAACCGGCGCCGGCTTCTAGCGCGGGGGTGGACGTGCTAGAGCCTGCTCCATGACCACCCTGCCCTCTTCCGTCGATGTCGCCATCATCGGCGCCGGCGCCGCCGGCCTCGGCGCCGCCAACGCGCTGAAGGATTCAGGCCGTTCCGTCATCGTGCTGGAGGCGCGCGACCGCCTCGGCGGCCGGGCGCACACCATCATGGCCTCGCCCGACGTCACCTTCGATGTCGGTTGCGGCTGGCTGCATTCGGCGGACCAGAACTCGTTCGTCAAGATTGCCGAGAACCTCGGCTTCGAGATCAACCGGGCGCTGCCGCCCTGGCGCGAGCGCGCCTATGGCGAGGCGTTCCCGCAGGAGGACCGCGACGATTTTATCGGCGCGCTCAACGCATTCTACGATCGCGCCGGGCAAGCGGCGGCGGAGGCCATGAAGACCGGCCGCGACGTCGCCGCCAGCCTCTGTCTCGAGCCCGGCAATCGCTGGAATCCGATGATCGATGCGGTCTCGACCTATGTGAACGGCTGCGAGCTCGACCAGGTTTCCATTCTCGACATGGACGCTTATGAGGACACCGACATCAATTGGCGCGTCCGCCGCGGCTATGGCGCGCTGGTGGCGGCCTATGGCGCCTCATGTCCGGTCGCGCTGAACTGCGCGGTGACGCTGATCGATCATTCCGCCAAGCGCATCCGCATTGAAACCGCGCGCGGCGCGATGGAGGCGGGCAAGGTCATCGTCACCGTGCCGACCAACCTGATCGCCGATGAAGCGATTCGCTTTCACCCCGCTCTGCCCGCCAAGGTCGACGCCGCGCGCGGCCTGCCGCTCGGCCTTGCCGACAAGGTGACGCTGGCGCTCGAGGACGCCGAGTCGATGCCCCGCGAGGGCAACCTGCGCGGCGCCACCATGCGCACCGCGATGGGCACCTATCACATCCGCCCGTTCGGCCAGCCCTGCATCGAAGGCTTTTTCGGCGGACGCTACGCGCAATCGCTGGAGGATGCCGGTGACGGCGCGCTGGCCGCCGCTGCGATCGACGAGATCGTCTCCTTCCTCGGCAACGATTTCCGCCGCAGGCTGAAGCCGCTCGCGGAATCGCGCTGGGCCCATGACCCGTTCGCCCGCGGCTCATATTCGCACGCGCTGCCCGGACATGCGGGTGACCGCGCGGTGCTGGCCGCGCCGGTCGACGGGCGTTTGTTCTTTGCGGGTGAGGCGACCTCGCCGGAGTTTTTCACCACCGCGCATGGGGCACGGGATTCGGGAGAGCGGGCGGCGGCGGAAGTGTTGGCCGCGTTGACGATGCGCTGAACCTCGACGCCGTCATTGCGAGGAGCGAAGCGACGAAGCAATCCATCTATCTCCAAGCCGCGCTATGGATTGCTTCGCTTCGCTCGCAATGACGGTGGAGGCAGCTTTCTCTACTCCATCACCCGTGCCCGCATATCCGCGTCCGGCACGAAACACTCGTCGTATTTCCCAAAGATCCGGTAGCGGTTGCGCGCAATGAGGCTGTAGACCGCATCGCGCAGCGGCTTCGGCACGGCGAACAGCACGCGCACCCAGCGCCACCGCGGCAATTGGCTCAGCACCGTCAGCGCCGCGTCGGACTTCAGCCATGCCACGCCGCCGTGCACGACCGCATTGGTATCGGGATCATCGGGGTCGATGCCGAATGCCTGCGCCAGTCTGGTGCCGTAGGGCGACTGGATCGCGGTGAAGCGAAATCGGCGTGCAACATCGCGCGTGGCGACGAAGCGAACCCAGCGCGAGCAGAAGATACAGATGCCGTCGTAGAGGATCACATCGTCGTCGGGCCAGCTATTCATGCACCCCTTTTTATTTTGAAGCCGTCATTCACGCAAACCGGTTCCCGCCTCGCTTCGAACACTATCTATTATCCAGCGTCAGCAGCGCCACCAGCATCAGCACGATCGCCGGTCCCGTCTTCACCAGCGCGCCCAGCGGCTCGATCCAGAGGTCCGGCGTCAGGATCGCCGCGCCGGCCATATAGCCGAGCGAGGCCATGATACCCGCGATCAGGCCGAATGCCGCGGTGCGGCGGAAGGCGATCAACAGGCCGATGCTCATGTCCATCAGGCTGGTGCCGACCGTGATGGGGCCGACCAGCGACGGCGGAAAGTTGTGGCTGCGCAGGATCTCCGCCGCCGCGTCATAGGAGATCACCAGCGCGATGAAGCCCGACACCACCCAGAACACAACGAGGCTTGCGATGATCAGCGCCTTGATCGGAAACAGCCGGGCAAACCATTTGTCCTGAATGGTCGCCGGGCGCTGCGCGGCCATCTCGGCGATGGTTTTGGGCGTGATGCCGGTGGCGCTGATCCAGCCCGCAGGGTTACCTTTCACGCCGCGGCGCAGTTCGGCGATCGCGGTGCTCCGCACCGGCGGCATCCAGCCGAACAAATTGGCGAGATCGCCAAGCCTCGCGCCGAAATCGAGCAGGAACGCCGGCATCGCGATGCGCCGCCATTCGCGGGTGCCGAGCGCCTGGCGGAAGTGATCGATCACGCCGCCGAGCGTGACCGGTTCCTCCTGCATCAGGTCCCAGGTCTCACCGTTCGCCTCGCTGGAATCGCGCACCGCGAGCCAGGCGATGGTCGCGGCAATGTCCTCCATGGCGATCGGCTGGAAGGGCGTCGCCTGTTCGTCATCCGGAAGATCGAACGGATAGGCCGCGAGCGAGCGCACCATGGCGCTGCCGCCATAGGCCGCCAGCGCCACCACGAAGCCGGGCCGCAGGATCGTGTAGGCCACGCCGGACTCCTCGATCAGCCGCTCGCCCTCGCGCTTGGTGGTGCTGAAGGCCGTCCGGTCGGTGTCGGTCGTGCCGGGAATCGAGATATGCACCAGGCGGATCGCACGGCGGCTGTCCCTGATCGCGTCCAGCAGCCGCGTCACGAAATCACGATGCACGGCGGACGTGTCGCTGCCCGGTCCGTCCTGCAGCACGCCGAGGCAGTTGACGACGACGTCGATGCGGTGGTCGCGGATCAGCTTCGTCAGCGCCGACGTCTCCATCGACATCAGCGGCAGCTCGAGATCCTGCGCGCCGGTCTTCTGCGACGCCGACAGTTTGCGCGCGACGCCCACCACCTGAAATCCACGGATGCGCAGATCACGGGTGATGAAGCAACCGATCAGGCCGGAAGCGCCGAGCACGAGGATTTTTCTGATGTCGGCGTTCATGGCGCTCTAGAACGGTTTGGCGATCATCAGCCACAGAATAGCCATGACCGAGCCGAACCCGGGAATCCCGAACAGAAACCAGCGGTGGAAAAGTGCGAAATAGCGGGGAGACAGCTCCTGATTGCGCTCGGCCGCCTTGCGCGCGAGATCGCGCATCTCGATCTGCATGAAGACGACAGGCACCCAGAACAGCCCGGCCACCGCATAGAGGGCGAGCGAGGCCATCAGCCAGCGTTCGCTCCACGCCGTGGCGGACAGCCACATCAGCGCAGCCCCGCTCACCGGCTGCAGCAGCACCGCCGTCAGCGTGAACAGCATGTCGGCGATGACGACGGTCTCCGCCGTGCGCGCAATGAAGGCGACATCGCGGCTGCGATGGGCCATCAGCATGAAGAACGCGATGCCCGTGCCGGTGCCGAGAATAACGATGGCGCCGAGCACATGCAGATATTTGACGAGGAAATACAGCGTCATCGCTTCTTCCCCGCCGTAGCTGATCGCGCCTTCAGGGCGCGGTCGAGCTCGGCGCCGGCGAGCGCGACGCCTGTCGCCGTCTCCGGCAGCCAGTGCCCCTCGCTGCCATGGGCCGCCAGCACGTGGAAATCGACCTTGCCACCGCCGGCGCGGAATGCATCCGCCAGTTGCCGGGAAAATGCCGGCAAAAAATAGCTGTCATTGGCGGCCACCAGCCAGGTCACCTTCGCACGGGCGGCCTTGCCGAACTCGCCCGCGGCAGCAATCAGCGTGTGCGGCGCGCAGACCTTGCCCGGAAGATCATTGGCATGCCCGCCGCGTCCCGGCGCGAACGCGATGATGGCGGCGACGTTCTTCGGATCGTCGCCGGCCAGCGCCAGCGCGCCCCAGGCGCCGGCCGAATGGCCGATCACGACCACGCCGCCGGGCCGGATGAAGGACTGCTGGCGTAACAGCCCGATCGCCGCGGCGATCTCATCTGCCGTGACGCGGCCGGCGCGGGCGTAGTCCGCCTCATCGCAGCCGCCCTGGTCCTCGAGATATTTTCCGCCCGCGCCATGGCCGGGCCGCTCGGGCACCAGCACCGCAAAGCCGCGCGCCACCAGCCATGCGGCGAGCGTGCGGTATTCGGGCTGCGGCATTTGCGCCCGTCGCAGGACGTTCTGGGTCGAGGCGTGCGCGATCACCGCAAGTGGAAACGGCCCCTCGCCCGGCGGCCTGAACAGCACGGCGCGCGCGGCCGCGCCGGGATCGGTGGAAGGTACCCGCCATTGCTGCAGCCGATGCGGCTCGCCTTCGGCGCCCTGCGCGCCGAGGCCGGGCTGCGCGGCCGCGGTCTTCACACCGAGCGCGGCGACGAGAACCAGCGCAACAAGCACGGTTGGCGGACGCATGAGGTGGCCTGATTGAGCCGAAGGCGGGTACATTTTCGAAGTCGCCAGCAGAATACCGCCGGCGAATCAAATCCAGTGCATTTTTCCGTGAGCTGCATTCGCGGGGCGCGCCGCCTGGATGATTCTGACAACTATTTCGCCGCAACCGCGGCGACGAAAGGCCCGCGACGGCAGCCGCTTGTCCTCTTTCGATACATATAGACGCGTAACTGATGCACAAAATCCACAGGTTAACCGATAATTAACGATGGACCTTGAAGCCGGCCCGCCGACTTGCTTTGATCAGGACATGAGCACAACCCTGATCGAGGTCCGACCGGCCAAAGCTGCAGACGCAGCCGCGGTGGCGTCTACCCATGATGAAGCCTGGCGCTCCGCCTATCAGGGCATCATTCCCGGCGCCGAGCTCGAAAAACTCATTAACCGTCGCGGCCCGCAATGGTGGGACAGCGCGATCCGCAAGGGCAGCCGCGTCAGCGTGCTGGTGTTCGGCGACAAGGTCGCGGGCTACGCCAACTACGGCCGCAACCGCGCCCGCAGCCTGCATTTCGAAGGCGAGATCTACGAGCTCTATCTGCGGCCGGAATTCCAGGGCCTCGGCTTCGGCCGCCGCCTGTTCACCGCCGCCCGGCGCGACCTAATGCAGAGCGGCCTGAAGAGCATGGTGATCTGGGCGCTCTCCGATAACGATCCGGCGACGGAATTTTACCGCGCGCTCGGCGGCCGGATGGTAGCCCGTTCCTCCGAGAAATTCGGGCACAAATCGCTCGATAAAGTCGCGTTCGCCTGGAGTAATTGAAGCTAATTTCGCCTTTCCCCTGCTCCGCTACGGGTTTAAAGGGACCCTGACGCGCGCCCGATTCCGGGCGCGCCCTGTATAACGCACAGCGGAGCCCTTTATGCGTATCGACGCCATTTCGATCGGAGTAAATCCGCCACACGACGTCAACGTCATCATCGAGGTGCCGGTTGGCGGCGAGCCGATCAAATATGAAATGGACAAGGAAGCCGGGACCTTGGTGGTCGATCGCTTCCTCTATACGGCGATGCGCTATCCCGGCAATTACGGCTTCATCCCGCACACGCTGTCGGGCGACGGCGACCCCTGCGACGTCCTGGTCGCCAATACCCGCGCGATCGCGCCGGGCGCCGTGATGAGCGTGCGCCCCGTCGGCGTGCTGTTGATGGAAGACGAGGCCGGCGGCGATGAGAAGATCATCGCGGTGCCGTCATCGAAGCTGACCCAGCGCTACGACAAGGTGAAGACCTACAGCGACCTTCCCGACATCACGCTGCAGCAGATCCAGCACTTCTTCGAGCACTACAAGGATCTCGAAAAGGGCAAATGGGTGAAGGTGCTGCGCTGGTGCGGCGCCGAGGATGCCCATCGCCTGATCCTGGAAGGCATCGAGCGCGCGAAGAAGAAATAGGCATGATATCGGGCAGACAGCGTTCGATTCATCGTCATGGCCGGGCATAGCCGTCCGGAAGGACGGCGTCGCTGCCGCTTCGCCTATGTCCCGGCCATCCACGCCTTCAGGCGCTGCTATATTGTCGGGGCGTGGATGCCCGGCACAAGGCCGGGCATGACGAGACGGTGGGGCTCATCATGCGCCGGGTCATTGGAATCATCCGCAACATCCTGCTGCTCGCGATCGCCCTGATCGTCATCCTCGCCGCCATACTGGCCTTCAACACCTTCACCAACGGCTCGCGGCAGCTTCAGGTCGCGACCGTCCCGCGCGTCGAAATCGATGACCAGGCGGCAGCCAGGCGTCTCGCCGAAGCGATCCGCTTCCGCACCATTTCCTCTTACGAAAAGCCCGATCAGCACGCCGACGCGCTGCGCGGCATGCAGGCGCATATCGAAAAGAGCTTTCCGGCGTTTCACGCCGCGGCGAAGCGCGAGATCGTCGCCGATTACAGCCTGCTGTACACGTGGGAAGGCACGGACCCGACGGCGCTGCCGATCGCCTTGCTCGCGCATCAGGATGTCGTGCCGGTGGCGCCGGGCACCGAGAAGGACTGGCAGCAGCCGCCTTATGACGGCGTCATCGCCGACGGCTTCATCTGGGGGCGCGGCGCGTGGGACGACAAGGGCAACCTCTATTCCATGCTGGAGGCCGCCGAGGCCATGGCCAAGGCCCGCTTCCGCCCCAGGCGCACCATCTATTTCGCCTTCGGCCATGATGAGGAGACGGCCGGCACCGCCGGCGCCAAATCGATCGCGGCGCTGCTGGCCTCGCGCGGCGTCCGCCTCGACTTCGTGATCGACGAAGGCCTTCTGATCACCGAAGGCATCATGAAGGGCCTCGACAAGCCCGCCGCGCTGATCGGCGTCGCCGAGAAGGGTTACGCCACGCTGGTGCTGAACGCGCAGGCGACGCCCGGCCATTCGTCGATGCCGCCGCGCGATACCGCGATCGGCATGCTGAGCGCGGCACTGGCGCGGCTGGAGGATCACCGCCTGCCGATGCAGATCCGCAGCACCGTCGCCGAGATGTTCGACACGCTGGCGCCCGAGATGTCCGGCTTCAACCGCGTGGTGTTGTCAAACCTCTGGCTGTTTCGGCCGCTGTTGCTGCGCGAATTCGAGAAGAGCGGACCGACCGAGGCAATGGTGCGGACCACGACCGCGCTGACCATCTTCAACGCCGGCGACAAGGATAACGTGCTGCCCGGCCATGCCGAGGCCACCGTCAACTTCCGCCTGATCCCCGGCGATACGCAAGCCAGCGTGACTGACCACGTGCGCGATACGATCCGCAATGATCGGATTGCGATAAAACCGTTCCCCGGCAACACCGACCCGCCGCCGGTGACGGCGACGACGAGTCCGTCATTCCAGATGCTGGTCCGGACCATCCGCGAGGTCTATCCCGACGTGATCGTCGCGCCCGGCCTGATGGTCGCCGCCACCGATTCGCGCCACTACACCGGCGTCACCGACAAGATTTTCCGCTTCTCGCCGGTGCGCGCCAATTCGGACGATCTGAAACGCTTCCACGGCACCAACGAGCGCCTCCCGATCGAGGGCTATGCGGACATGATCAGGTTTTATCGGCGGCTGATCGAGAATAGTGCGGGGTGACGCGAACCGTCATTCCGGGGCGATGCGCCAGCATCGAACTACGATGCGCAATTGCGCATCGGAGAATCTCGAGGTTCCGGGTTCGCCCGCTTCGCGAGCGCCCCGGAACGACGATCCCATCAAACCCCCGGCTTCGGCAGCCCCTTGATCGCGCACGCCGCGCGCAGCGTGTTCACCAATAGGCACGCCACCGTCATCTGCCCGACGCCGCCGGGCACCGGCGTGATCGCGCCGGCCACGTCAGACACTTCCTTGAACGCGACGTCGCCGACGAGGCGGGTCTTGCCCTCGGCGCCCGGCAGGCGGTTGATGCCGACATCGATCACGGTGGCCCCCGGCTTGATCCAGTCGGCGCGCACCATTTCGGGCTTGCCGACCGCGGCATAGACCAGATCGGCGCGGGCGCAGAGCTGCGGCAGATCCTTCGAGCGCGAATGCGCGATCGTCACCGTCGCGTTCTCGTTGAGCAGCAATTGCACCAGCGGACGGCCGACCAGGTTGGAGCGGCCGATGACGATCGCGTTCATGCCTTCCAGCGAGGCGTGCACGCTCTTGCTCAGGATGATGCAGCCGAGCGGCGTGCACGGCGACAGCGCGGCAAAGCCGCCCGCCAGCCGGCCGGCATTGTTCGGATGCAGGCCATCGACATCCTTGGCTGGATCGATCGCGTTGATGATGGTTTCGGTATGGATCGATTTCGGCAGCGGCAATTGCACCAGAATGCCGTGCACGGCGGGGTCGCCGTTGAGCTTTGCGATCAGCGCCAGGAGATCGGCCTGTGCGACGTCGGCGGGCAGCTTGTGCTCGAACGAGGCCATGCCGGCGGCCTGGGTCTGGGTATGCTTGCTGCGGACATAGACCTCGCTGGCGGGGTCGTTGCCGACCAGCACCACCGCAAGGCCCGGCGTCAGCTGATGCTCGCGCTTGACCTGTGCTACCTCGTCGGCGACATGGGCGCGAAGCTCTGAGGCAATGACCTTTCCGTCGATAATGCGTGCCGTCATCTCAATCCTTCGTTTTGCCAGCGGTCGCCTTCCGAAGCGTCTCGCCGAGAACTTTGGGATCGCCCTCGACCGCAACCTGCTTCAGGCGCGAGGTCGTGCCTGAAAGAATCTTCACCCTCGCCTTCGGCACGCCGAGCCGCTTTGCCAGCAGCTCCGTGACCGCGCGGTTGGCCTCGCCGCCCTCGGCGATGGCACGGACGCGAACCTTGACCACGGAACGCCCGTTGGCGAGCGTTTCAATACCGTCGATGTCGTCCCTGCCGCCACGCGGCGTCACCCGGAGCGCAATACTGACCCCGTCGGTGGAATAGCGCCAAGGATCCATGGAGCGTCCCCTCTGGCATCCATCCGGGACGGCGCCCGCAATCAGATCACGTTGGGATAGACGTAATAGAGGATCACCCGCTGGATGAACATGATGATCAGGATCAGGATGATCGGCGAGATGTCGAGGCCGCCCAGATTGGGCATGAAGCGGCGGATCGGCGCCAGCGCCGGCTCGGTGATCCGGTAAAGGAACTCGGCCACTGCGGCAACGAACTGGTTGCGCGTGTTCACGACATTGAAGGCGATCAGCCAGGACAGGATGGCGGACGCGATCAGGAGCCAGACATAGAGGTCAAGGACGATGATGACGATATCGAGGATGGCGCGCATGTGGCGGGGGTGCTCGCGAGATGGGTTATTCAGCTAGATATCGGTTCATCCCCCCGCAAACAAGGGAAGTTCCCGGCAAAATGACGCCAAAATCGGCCGTTTCAAGTTTCTTGCGCCGTTCTTGACTTGGCCTTGGGGCGGACTGTAAATGACGCCGATTGTCGGCTGCTTCGGGTCAATCCGAGGCGACCGCGACGGGGCCATAGCTCAGCTGGGAGAGCGCGTCGTTCGCAATGACGAGGTCGGCGGTTCGATCCCGCCTGGCTCCACCAGCCTTCGCTTGCTTCGCAAGCTACGGCTCGGCAAGCCAGCCGAGCTCCATCTTAGCGAAGCAAGCGAAGGCTGCCGCGGCGTAGCCCGAAGGGCGAAGCCGGGCTCTATCCGTAGCCATTGCCTCCCAAGCTACGGCTCGGCAAGCCAGCCGAGCTCCATCTTAGCGAAGCAAGCGAAGGCTGCCGCGGCGTAGCCCGAAGGGCGAAGCCGGGCTCTATCCGTAGCCATTGCCTCCCAAGCTACGGCTCGGCA
>Ga0102590_1001051_pt1 | contig 46108 bp, 36 predicted proteins | sample AraplaMF_Col_mMF_FD_76859 | JGI IMG/M metagenome (GOLD analysis project Ga0102590, IMG submission 76859) | Arabidopsis root microbial communities from the University of North Carolina, USA - plate scrape MF_Col_mMF | ecosystem: Host-associated > Plants > Roots > Endosphere | place: USA... | reverse complement strand
AGAAGGTGGAGGGGAGAGGCTGAGTATTCTCCTGCACCCCGCCCCTGTGCACACGTTGAGTGGGGGGGGGGGGGGGGGGGGGGGGGGGGGGGGGGGGGCGGATATCTAAGGCCGCGATCCTTAAGGCGATAGCGACGTCCCCCCCCGCTTTTTAGCGCGCAGCTTCAATATTCACGGTCGCCTGGCAGTCATGCCGCGACGACATCCATTGAGGCGTTCCTCGAAACGCAGCCGGTTGAGCGCCTGTTCGACCCACGCCAGCCTGTGGCTCGCCGCACCGTCAGATGAGGACGACTTCATCCGCATCGAACCAACCTTTGTGGATGACCGCATCACGCACGGCGCCGGGGCTCTGGGCGTAGACCACGAGGGCAAGACTATGCTCCGCACGGCTACAGGTCACATATAGAAGGCGGCGTGTTTGAGCGCGCTGTGAATCACCCCCACCTGCTTCCTTCTCAGCGTCTTTATCGACAGCTTTGACGCCGAAGACCTTGTCGTAGCTGAAGGTGAACCCGTTCGCCTCGTCGTCACTGATGACGACCAGCACACGCGGAAACTGAAGCCCCTTTACTCCTTGGTGCGTATCGAACGCAGACAGCCCCCTCGCGTAAAGGGCCATGGCGCGAACCTGGGAGAACGGCGCTTGCAGCACTCGGCGCCAAGCGTGCAATTCTTGCGCTGGGCGGTCGGCTTCGGGGGCGGCCCCGTCGTCAGGGTCCTGTTCGTTAAGGGCTTCGAGCAGTGCATTCGGAACGGCCAGCAGCCCGCTCTCTTGCAGGCCGCTGATGACCTCGCGTAGTGGAGGATCGCGATCGCGCAGTTGCTCAGTCAGGCGTCTTGCACCGTCGCCTGCGGCTCGGACCGCATCCAACTGATCGGCGCGCCCGGCAAGTCCCTTGCCGTCGAAGAGTGGGGAGCGCGTCCGAATGCTGTCGACTAGTGCAAACTCATCACCCGAGAGACCCGCCTCCACGATGGGTAACACGTCGTCCACGAGAAAGTTGACAGGCCCCAGCACACCTTCCAGGAGCGATGTCTTTAGGGTATCGGTTTCGTACAACGGCCCGAAGACGTCGTCGAATCCGAGCCGCCGGGACGCCATGCGATGTTCGAGGACGAGGGTCTTGCGGTGTTCCGGTCCGAGTCCCCACGCGGCGTCGCCGGTGATTTCGGCCATCTTGCGCGCTATCCCCTCCTCAAGCTCCAGTGACTTGGCTGCGCCAAGGCCGGTGATGAAGAGCCTCACGAATCCACCGGGCTTGTCCTTGCGGGCGCATTGCCGCTGCCCATCAACTTCCGAGCGGATGGTGTTAACGAGACGGACAATGCGCTCGGCCGACCGGTGGTTCATCACTTTCGCAGGCCTCGCCCAGTCATCGGGTACCGCGCGCTCGAGACGAGGCATGCCATGGGTGTAGATTCGCTGCATCGTGTCGCCGAGAAGCCCGAGGGCGAACCGATCGCTTGCGTGTGCCTGAATTGCGAGAAGGGCCTGCATCACTTCCTCATGCGTGTCCTGACTCTCATCGATGAGGACGACTGGATAGAGGTCTATGAGGACTTCGCGCAGTGGATCTTTCTGCAGGAAATCTCCGACCATGCCGATGATTTCCTGGTGGGTTAGGGACCCCCTCAGGCGTTCCGTCCCCGATGGGCTGTAGTGGAATGACAGCATTGAGTCGAGCGTTTCGAGACGCTTTTTTTTTCGCTCGAAGTCAGCCTTGTTCTTGAGATATGTCTTGTTCGCTTCACGTGCACGCCCCATTACATCTGCAAGTTTCGCCATCGACTCGGCGATGGAAACCTTCAGCCATGTCCTGATCTCATCGTCGAACCCTTGAATGAGGCGCCAGGCAAAACTGTGAATTGTCGAGACGTCGACCAGGGCGTCAAATTCAATTCGCCGGAGAATCTCGTCGCGTGCGGCATTTGTGTAGGTAATCACCGCGATGCGTTGCCCCTTGTAAATCAGTCGCTCGCGTTCGCGCAGCCGGAGTTTGCCAAGTGCGTTAACAAGGGAACTCGTCTTGCCGGAACCGGCGCCGGCGTACATGAAGAAGCTTTGCGGAGCATCCAGATGCAAACACTGGTCAATGACCTCGTCGACACCGTTGTCGACCAAGCTATCGGGCAGCTCATTCATGCACGTCCTCCTTTGTAGGAACGGACACCAGGAGCATCTCGTGTTTTTTCTTGACGATACGATCCTGCAGCCACGAGAGGCCCTCTTCGATGTAGGGCGGGGGAACGAGGGCCTCAAAGTCCGTGTCATAAAGGACGCCGAGTGCGAACTCGGCCTTGTCGCCAGCACCGATGACCTTGAACAACCCGGTGGCAAGGGCGTCGCCGCTCGTCGCCTTTGCAACCTCTCGCACCACCGCGCCCATCATCCCTTTGCCCTTTGCAGCTGAAAAATGGGCAAGGTTTGCAAAGACCAGCGCGTCCTCGAATGTTCCTGGCAACACCCCTTCCGGAGCAGCCCCGGCGGGCACCGCTACGGAGGCCGGCGTCTGGTAGGCCATACGGATAGAGTAGAGGTCGTCGGAAATGATGACTTTATCGGTCGCTGATAAATCAAGAAGGCCGTCGATCGCACTCGTCTTTTTGCTTGATCTAAGCCAGCTCCGCAGTGTTGGGTTTCCCGTAACCTGCCCTGCGTTTCGCTTGACCGGCACGGATGCCTTGCCGCCCAGCGCGTCTATGTCGGTGATTACAAGGCACGGGATTCCCAAGGCGTCAAGCAACGGGCGCAAACGATGGGCGTGACTACCACCCACCTCAAGCAGTGTCACGTATGCCTGGTGAAGCAGCGGGAATCGGTTGCGGATGAAGTGCGGAAGCAGGATTCGCTCGGCGGCGCCCTCGACAAGTACTAACGCGTCCGCGAAGAACACGTCCGCATGCTGTGATCGCAGGTAGCGAGTGACAAACCGTTTCGTGCTGGTGTCATCCCCGAAGACGGTTTCGAGGTTCGATACAGTCGACACTGGCACCTGCTTTCCATGCATTCCCGCCGGAAGGCGCCTGAAGTATCGGAGTGATGCATACGGAAGTTCGTGGGCAACGTGGCTCGAGTGCGAGCTCACCACCAATTGTGTCGAGAGGCCTGGAAATTTCTTGAACAACGGATCATTCGTAAGCACATGATAGGCGTGGCGGACGAACACCTGTTGCACCTGCGCGTGGAGGTGCGCCTCTGGCTCCTCAATCATGACGAGGTGGATTGGCTCGACGACCAGACCGTCGGATGCCCGCGCTGCCTTGCTCTTGCGCAGCCAGGCATCCCTAAAACTCATCAAGCGAAAAATCATCGAGATGAGGTTTTGGTATCCGAGTCCGTTGGACGTCTCCGGAAGCCGAAGCGGTGGTGCGCCAGGGGACCCACCTACAGAGTCGAGCTCGAAGAGCACAGCCGATTCGTGGTTGATTCCGTCGGCCGCACTCAGTTGGGTTGCTACATGTATCGTCGGGTCGTTGGCCCCCGGATAGCCCAGTGACTCGACTTCCTGGAATGCCGGCTTGAAGCTGGCGGCAAGCCGGACATCAAACGCGACGCGGGCTGCCTCCATCGCCCGGAGGGCCTCTATGTCCGATGGTCCGGGCGACTGCTCCGGATCGAGATGCCGCTTGTAATACGCCCGCAGTTGCTCGGAAAGCCGTCGCCCAGATCGCCCCGCCGATGTTGAATCCTCGCTTTCGCTTCCGTCCAGCTCGCCGAACCCACGCTGGGCATTGATTTCGTGAACCCGGACCAGGCCGGCAAGAGGGTTGGCCTGCATCGGGACCGTGGATGGTCCGAGAAGCTGGAGGACCGCCTCCCGTGTCACCTTGTCTGGCTCGACAAGCCTGGCCGGATCGAGGCGGTACCAGCGCATTTCGAAATGCGTGCCAAGCCTCCTGGTGAGGAAATCGGTCAAGTCCTTCGGCCAGAGCGTCAACGCCGCATTGTCAGCCTCTTTGGCCGCCTCTGCCTCCAGCGCGCGAACCCGCTCGCGCTCCGACCTGAAATCGTTGTACAGCGCGACGATGTCCTTCGGCTCGAGCCGGAACCGCATGCCGACAAGCCCGCCCCGCCAACTGAAAGACGGAATGAGGTCCTTGACGAAGTGGAATTCTCCGTTGGTTGCAGACAACCACAGGTCAAGCGTCGGGACCATGGCCATCCACGGATCAACCACAGGTGGTTGACTCCCCGCAGGAGCGGCTTCCCATGACTCTCCCATGGCATTAATCGTCGGGAAGTGGCAAAGGGTGAAGTCAAGAAGCCTGAATGTGCTCTTGTGTGAGACAAGGAAGCGGCGCAACGCAAGCATCGCAGAGGACTTACCGCTGTTATTGGCGCCAACCAGAAGGGTAGTGTCGTCCGCGAAGTCGACGCGAACCGCTTGGAGCTTGCGAAAATTGGCGATTTCAATATGTCGGATCTTCATTCTTCTTCCCTGAATTACCTGGCCCCAGAGGAACATTTTTGCGCATAACTTTGCCACCAAAGCAAGCCGTGGCGACGGGACGTTATGTCATTGAACGTCCGGTGTGGGTCGAGTTCTGTCGGTCGAGCTAGCTCAGAAGTGACAGCAGAGGCCGTGATCAGCCGAATTTGGTTACACGGCGGTATCTGGCAGGGCGGCTTCAGCAGCCGGATGCGAGCGGATCTGCGGCTTTTGGGGGAGGGGATTGGAGATCATTTGCGCCGCCGCCTTACCTAGCTTGGCAAGCGCCTGGGCGATGCGTTCCTCGGCAGCATAATGGGAAGCACCTCCATGGCCGTCGCTTGTACGCCAATCACCAAGGTTTCTGGCCGAGCAATCATGACTCGTAAGAAATGATTGCTGGTGGATGTATCTACAGAGTTGCCCCAATCGTTGAATTGAGCCATTTCATCTCCCCTATTTTAAGCGAAGTCGCTAGAGCTCAGTGAGCTTGCCGAAAATATCGCTATAGCGACTAGCCTTGCTAACCTGCCCAACGAGATCGCTGAAGATGGCATCTCTAGCCTTCGCTCGACGAACGCCTTCCAGCGTGCGCTTGTCGACAAAGGTGATATCCGCGTATGGAGCGATGCACAGTAGATGGACATCATTGAGGTCGCTACCTTTGCGTTCTGGCTGGTCGTGAGCATGCTTCCGCATACCCTCCTCGATAATAACGACCGGGATGTGCCTTCGGGCCACCGTTCGCTTGAGCTCCCGCAAGGGTGGGCCTCCTGTCTTGGCAACGATGTCTAGGCGCTTGTGAAAGGCGAGAAGTTCCATAGCCTCTGCCAAAGTGGATGACGGATCGATTTCACCGGGTTGCAGTCCTGCATTTACCAGGATCTGGATGGCCGGAGGTAAGTCAGTTCTTCCAGTTATCGCTTGACCGTCACGAGCGACTTCGGAGATGAATTCGTCAGCTACTCTGATGGGATCAGCTATGCGTTTGTCGCCACGCGTTGCGATCTCATTCACCAGGTTGCTACGAAGGGTTTGGAGCGCGCGAGTCACGTCACCGCTCTCACGCACCGGCTTGTCGATCCAGTCGGAGATTCGGGTGTTATCAATGTTTGTCGAGCGCCACCGAGATATCGCCGCAACCTTGCGGGTTTTTTCCTGGCGTGCAGTCAATGCGGCGCGCAAAGGTCGCCAATTCCACAGTAAATTTGGTAACGCTTCTGTGGCTGGTCCAAATGAAAGAAGGTCGTTACGTGCAAGGTCGCGAACTTGGAAGGCTGTTGCCTCTGGGTGGTCGTTCGCCGCTGCAACCTCGGCCTTGAGCACATCAAGAATTGATCCGGGGCCGGCGTTCGGATCGGATGATCGGATCCATGCCGTTAACGGCCAGCTCCTCAGATAGCGAAGCCGTGTATCAACCAGCTCGTCGTTCTGGTGTTGGAGCAACTCCTCTACCTGATGCCAACAGAGGAGTGGTAGCCACCCATGTTCGGCAAGGCGAGGGACGAACATTTGCGCCGTACGTCGCCGATCACTGATGGCTGAAGCCCAGTCGGCCGCAAGTCCGGCCAGATGCGAGGTGTCGAAGATCGCCAAGCGTGGTCGACCGATAGGTGTTGCCGTGGTCACGGTAATTGCGGCTCAAAGCTGGAATTCTCCGTCACTTCCTGCAAGCGCGCCTGTTCGGCAATCATCCCAAATGCATCAAAGCGAGCATCGACACTGGCCTTGCTTTCTCGAGGTAGGGCGCCTGTAAGCGCCATCCGTTCTATATCTCGCTTCGAGGGCTTAGGAAAGCCCTTCTGAGCACAGTGTTCCAGTAGCCAGTTACGGTGTGCACCTTGAAACCTTCGTAGCTGTTCCGTCACTTGAAAGTCCTGACTGTCGCTCAGTAAAACGAAGGCAGCCACTCGTCGCGACATGTCTTCTCCGTACTCGGGGTGAGTTAGGCAAAGTGAGTCGCAGATATGTTCGGTGACGCGCCACAAGTACGTGAGGAGATAGGGGAGTCTGCTATAGAGGTAGCGCCATTGCGACACCTTGTCTTCGTAGTCAGAGAAGATGAAGTTGATACTGAGCATTTCTGTTCTGATGGCCTTGTGCTCGGTAAAAAGATGGATTGCCTTATTGCAGATGCCATCAAAGCCATCCTCGACTTTTTGATAGCGCAGTTGCGATAAGTAGCCGGCGTCAAAGAATCCTGTCTGATTGATGGCTTCCAGAACATGCTGTATCCGTCGTGCGTGGCCATCTGGCCCTCCCGAAGTGCTTGGTCGCAGAAGTAGCGGGTTCGTGGCCAGGTTTTCAGCAAAGCCAATCTCATCTAGTACGATCGATTCAAGAACGAAGAGACTTTCTTGAAGTGGCTTTCTTACAAGGGCGTACGTGACATTCAGCTTGCCTTTGCGTGAGCATTCAAGTGCCTCATGCAGACAATGCAGCATGTCAGATAGCACGGCGGGAAGAACGATCGCCTTAAGAATGCGGGCTCTGTCACGCAGGCGTCCCGTGATCTTTAGCCATTCAAAGATGTCTTCTGCTTCATTGAATGAGGCAGCATCAGCAGCATCGTTGAACTGGATTTTTCCCTTGAATACGCCGCTTTGTTCTCCAGAAACTAATAATTGCGCGAGGATGTCGTGAATCGTGAAGCACAGGTCGTGTGCGATGAAGAACTCTCTCGGGAGAAAACCTTGCTTGTTCTTGACAAGACGCCGCATCGGAGGCTCCTTCATGAATTGAAATCTTCGTGTTCCAAGGCGTGGCGCCGAGGTAAATCTACCCTTGAAGGATCCTAGTTTGCTCAAAATAGGCTCCCTCAAGCACCGCGCGATCCTGGGTGCCTGTTGTAGTGATGGAAAACAGAAGCTCCGTCACTTTGGCCTCGATAGTCATGGCCGTTAGGCCGTGCTTTTTCACGACTCCATCGAACAGTCGCGCGGCCAGGATCCCCAGCAACCTGAAGAACTGGTCCTTATCTGCGCCTCCTCCGAATGCCGATCGAAGTTCTTCAAGAACATTCCAAATAAAGCTCATTGTGGTTTGAGCATTGGAATCCTTGTATACCTCGATGACGGATAGCACGGCGAGGCGTGCCGTTAGGTCATCGGCGGTTTCACTGAACTCGATAGATCGAGCTAGTAATGCTTCTCTGTATAAGATGCGGGCAAACCATTTTGCAGCTTCTACGTCGGATGGTTTGGCATGATCAGCTAAGTGGATAAGTATGCTTGCTGAGTCTTTAATGGCTAAGCTCGAATCCCTGGAAGTAAGGAACTTCATGACAGCACGGGCGGCGGGACTGCCATGGCTTGCTTGATCGGCGTCAATGGAGCCGCGTGCGGCCGCCGCAACGTCTGTTGTCTCAAGCTGGGCGCCTACGCTGTTCCATGAGGCTAAGCGAAGCCGAACAAGGGTCGCATCGGCCTTGTTGAGAGATCCTTTAGCTTCAAGCACGAAAAGGAGATCCCAGATGGTTCGGCAGGAGCTAGCGACGTTGTTCTCTGCGTTAAGTAAGGCGGCAGCTGCAAGATCTAGGGTTAGATATGCGTATCGCTGCGCTGCGACCTCTGCCTTGATGGTTGAAAACTCGCTGTGCGGGAACCGCGCGTTCGCCTCTGTGGGGGCTGCAGGCTGAATAATTGCGGCATGGTTTTTGCGAAGCGCATCCACAGTCTTGTCCACCATGCTTAAGCTACCCGGGTCGGACGGTTCGAACATCAGTTCGGATAGGTGTGCTAGTGAATCTTTTGGAATCGCTATTGCTGTCCAGATGGAGAACAGTTTGTCGAACAGGTCAAGTTCGACGAGGAGGAGCATGGTTGACAGATCAAGTATCGGCGGAAGCGATAAATTTGATGATGGAAATGCGGGGTCGCCAATGATAATTCTTGATGATTCACCACCTTCCCAGGCATTAGTTGTAATTCGAAGTAATTCCACTAAATTCGATGCATATGGGGCGAACGTCTTGGGGCGGAATGAGAGCGGTATGTGAGAGCCGTTTCGTTCCCCGAACGTACGTGCCCTTGATTGAGCGCGGGCTCGTTCGTGAGTCATTCCAGACATCTTGTATAGCTGCGCCAAGAGTTCTTCTGGACTTGCATCATCCGAAATATGGCCGGCGCGCAGAACGTGCGATTCCGGAAATTTTTCCGTAAATCGCTTCAGCCTGTCCTGAAACTCCAGAATTCGCGGCTGTGATACTTCTATGCCATCGCTAGACGTGGCCATGAAGAAATGCAGTAGAAAAGCTCCTTCTTCGCTCTCTACGTTTTGATCCGCGGTCTCGCCGAGACGCCAAACCGTTTCGAGATATTGCGCTCGATCTCTGCGGGAATACAGAGTAGCTAACGTGCGTAGATAGTGGAATCTGTCCCCGTGGTCTGTTGTTGCCGCAAGAGAGCGTTTAGTTAGGAGGATTAGGGCGTCTACGTCGCCGATGCGAAGTAGGAGCTGGGTCCGTGCGCTAATAAGATCTGCGCGGGCCGAGTTTTCGAATCGTCGAAGAACACGCTCGGCTGCCGATGGTTGACCGATTCTTTCGAGGGCAATTGCTCTGGTGAGGCCGATGGTTTCATTGTTCGGATAAAAATCTTGCGTACGCGCTGTAAATTCTTCGAGCTCCAAGTACCTTTGCCGTCTTAGTAGCGCGGCTGAATACTTTGCCGCTTCCATTTCTGTGAAGCTTCTTCTTTGCACGAGTAGTGACGACAGTTCGATGATCCGGTCGGTATCGTTGTCGCGGTCAACACTGAGGTATTGAAAGAGGTTGTCCTGCAATAACTCACTTCCACCATCTCGCATAGCCTCTCGCCATAGGGAATCGAGATTCTGTTCTCGTGCTTCTGGATTTTTGAGGGATGCGTATACGAAGTTAAGTAGGTGTTGCGCTGCCGGGTCGCCGCCCTGAACGAAGGTGCGCAACGTGGCTTCATCAGCGGTCGAGCCGAGTCGGTATGCGGAAATAGATGCCATCGCTACAGCTACGTCGACTAGCGAGTCGTGCGGTTTATCAATGAGCTTAGTCAGTGCTATATCAACCGCCTCTAGGTGCGCACCGGATTCGCTTAATAAAAGTGCAAGTCGAGCGAGGTCAGCGGAGTCTGGGTTGTTCAGATTTTTGAGTGCCTTGATCGCGATCAGTGGCTCCCCTATGAAAGTCGCAATTCGCGCCAGAGTCTCATGTGCGCTGCGTAAGCTCGGCCTTTTTCGAGCGAACTCTGTGATTAGATCGAGTAGCTCTCGGTCTGGGCCGAAGATAAGACAGACCGCGGATGCGCAGTCCAAAGCCATCTCAGAATTAGCTGGCCAACCTGACGCATTCGCTTCTCGTAACGCTTCTAATGTCCCTTCTCGTAGAGCGCATGCATCGGAAATTTTGAGGTCAGGCCGGCCGCCGACCGATAGGTTGCCGTTCCCACCCGTAACGATGTTTAAAAGCGCGCGGAGCCTCAAGATCTTTAGGAAGCTGTTCGTGCGATTGCTTTGGTCTTGCGAAATTCCCCGGGTTGCTGAACGAAGCGTTGCCTCCCAGTCTCCTTTGATGGCTTGGCATAATGTCTCTGCCTTGACTCTGTTCGGCTCATCGAGATGAGCAATTAGTTCCTCTGCTTTGGCGTAGTCACTGTTAATGGCGAAGGCTCGGGCAAGCTGAAACCTTACATCTTGATCGGAGTCGAACTTACTTGCTCTTTCGAGAAGCTCAGGTGGGACTCTTGGCGTGAGGTTCTGGTTTGCGGCGACCGTGGCCTCAATCTCAGCTGCTAAGTATCTGGCCCTATCAGGTTGCAATTCACACGCTTCAGAGAATCGTTTCTTTGCGATGTCGGCTCGGTCGTCAAGAAAGGCCCTGCGGCCCTCCTGGTACCTTAGTTCTGCTAGTACCTCAGGGTCCTCAAGCTGCATCTGGTTCGTTTCGCCTATAAGCGAATCTGCTTCCGATACGTTACCGTGGGCAAGGAATTCGGCTATTTGCTTGATCTTTGCGACAGCGGTCCCCGACTTGGGCGTTGGCCAAAGATTGTCACCTTTGAGTGACTCATTCGTCAGCCACCGGTCCAGGTCTGCGGCGTCTGTCGCCGTCAAAGCGGATAGGCCACGTGGGCTGAGGGAAGAGACTGTGCCGAGAGCACCGGCTCCCGCCGGACTTCGCAGCCGATTGGCAATTCTGGTGTATGACCAGTACTTCTCTAGATGATCTGATACGTCAAGCTGCTTGGTTAATTCGTTCGTGATGGGTACCCGGAAAGTCATGCTGTCTGGATCGCTTCCATCGAACTCCAAACGGCTTCCAAGCCGTTCCCTTAAGCTCTCTTCTATCCAGAGGTAATGCATTTTTGCGGCTTCGGTGCTCGATTCGCTTTGCAATGCGACGAATACAAGCAGGACGGGCTGTCCATCTTGCAGGTATAGGTTGCACACCTGAGGAGTGAGTTGCACAGAAATGAACTGATCGGGTGCTGAGCCCGAGATCTTAGGGTTAGCCCCGGACTTGATTTGAACGGAAAAGCGCCCTCGAATGTGCCCTAAGTCCTCGAGCCACATAGATGCGTCAAAGCCAAAGTCGCCGCCTTGTTGAGGTTCGCTCTCTTGGTGCCATGAATCTGGATGGCCTCCAATGAAAACCCTGCGTCCTAGGTCTCCGATTTTTTGGGAGGTGGAGTACTCAGGTGTCAGCATATAGTTTCCCTACTCACTTCCGTGCCATCCTTCGTATTGAGATAACTTAATGAACCGTTCTGTATCTCCAAGAGAATTCTTGGCTTCTTACTGTTTTGAGCAAACGACAATCGAAAAATGGACGCCGTCGTCCGAAACTCGCGCGACGGAATATCGCCCAGGCTCCATCTGTACTTGTAATGCGGTGGTGGGCAATCCACAAATCGGAATCTCATTGTAGTCAGTCAGAATAAGTGCATATTTTAAGCTGCGAACTAGCCAGTCAGGTCGTCCTTCAAGGGCTTGATTGCCCGCGACTATCACGGTGATGGTGAATGCGAAGAGCAAAGCGGAGCGCCCCAGATTTGTTAGTAAGCTCTTTGTGCTCGCTTCGTTATTTTTTGATGTTGTCGGTGCGCCCGGCGGAAGAGAGCGGTGTTCTTTGATGTTCGCTGTCCGAGCGAGATTTTTGGTGCGCTCTCCTACCGAAAGTATTTCAAATACGAGCAGCAAACCAAGAAGCGCGATCGTTTCAAGTAGAGACCAGGTCACGCCTGCCAAGCACAGGACATAGGCATATATGAATGGGGTGACTAGGAGTGCGATAAGGCCAGAGAACGACGGGAAGTACTTTGGATCTAGCTGATTAATCTCCACTGAGATGTGTCGGGCGGCGGCGTTCGCCAGCACATAGACGATGGCTCCAACAGCGCCAAGAAAGAATTTTCCAGCAGTTTTCGACCAGGCTTGACGTGTTAAGCGTGTGCCTCGGTGAATGCATTCGAGAGTCCCTGCGATAAAAAAAATGCCAGAAAATAGTAGGTTAAGATATGGCGATGACTCTTTGATTCCGAGCGTAATGGATAGCATGATCGCTATCATCGCTAGCAGAAGAAGTGCCGCCTCGACGAAGGAAACCAGAGGAGTTACTTGGTAGAGAGGCTTGAGGGAAGCAAATAGCGCCGTCACTTTCTCCGTCAGCACAACGCGCACGGCAGGCCATTCATTTCGGGCGCGCTCAAATTGCGTCCATGCCATCCACTCAAAGATAGCCACCATTCCCGCTGAAGGTAGGGCGGGGGCATCGTGTCTAAGCATCAGAACAAACAGAACAATTCCTATACTCGCAGCCATGAGGTGCCGTGCTGCTACGCGACGCTCCATCTCATTTCCCCCTAGTCCTTTTGTGAACTCACGTCCTGTTTAATCCCCGTACTTCCTTGGACTTGATGCGATTCCTCAATCCGAAAACACCGCGTAGCCCAAATCACAGTGTGATCCGTCATACGGCGAAGATGAAGAGTGAACGGCGGCGCGGGTTTCGTGGCATGCAAACTATAGCCGAAACTATATTTGAAACTATATGTGATTGTCATATAGATCAATCACTTGTGTTGACACTGCGCGCCTATGGGCGCAAGGTCCAAGTATTGGACAAGCCGGTCTTGAGCAAGCCGTTCTGCGCTAGATCGATAGACCTGGTTGACGCCCGAAGCTCTTTTGAGGGACCTAGCGAGATAGATCGCGAACGGCTACCTGCGTAGCGTGTTGGGAGTTCACAACGGTGACAGCCTTTGGGGTTCAAATGAGCCTGGATCATTACCTACCCAACGCACCCATTCTGTCGGCGTCGGAAACTGCTCGACTGCTGGGATACGCATCGACTGGGGCTCTAGCCAAAGCGCGCCAGGCGGGGCGACTGCCTATCGAAATGTTTCAGGTTCCGGGGCGAAGAGGCTGGTTCTCGGCCACCCCGGCAGTGCGAGCCTGGCTGCAGTCGGTCATCCAGGAGGATGTCCATCGCAGTGCAACAGAGGAGCCCGGCCATGAGTGAATAGCGTCATTTTTGAGGCGCTATAAACATCAAACCCCACGTGATCAGACGTGGGGTTTGGTGCTGAAAGCGAGGCTTTTTCTGAGACCTGCTTCGCCTTCTTTGTAGTGCCTTCCCTTAGTCACGTCAAGCACTTTCGTCGTTATCCGACGCGAGTTCGTTTCCGTGCGCCTGAGTCCTGCGACCAGCTCCTTGGCCGAAGGATCAGTGCGCCCAAAGTGAGGGCGCCATCCATGTTGTCCGATGCAGAACGGTCACTCTACTACCAGGCCTTGGGACTTCGGCCTGCGGTGGTGCGAGAAGTGGAAGAGATGCGGGCGGCTAGTCCTTCCCGCGCGCTGTCTCAGAAGGGACAGCGAAACATCATTGTGGACTTCTACTCGCCACAGAACGCACAGCGAAGGCGGTTTGAGAGCTATACAAGCGAGTTTCTGTACGGTCTTGAGCTCGAGATCTTTGGTCGCTGCCATGAGTATTACGTCCAGGTTAGCCCAAAAAATGTTGAGCGCTACGGAAAGACAGCGTCGGCGACGGTGGACTTTCTCGTATTTGATCCAGAACGAATTCGACTCGTCGAGTGCAAGCCGCAGATTGCGTTAGAGGCTTTGTCACGAAAAAAACCGGACGAATGGATATGCCGCGACGATGGCTGGCACAGGCCGCCGTTAGAGGCATGGGCCGGTGATCGCGGGTTGAGATATGACATCTGGTCTCCGCCGCATCCGCACGGCATCTATCAGGCCAATCTGCTGGCTCTCCACGGCGCAATGCTCAGTCAGCTGTCCGGCCTCGCCGAGGAGCCTTGCACAAGGCGATTGAGGGCCGCCGCCCTAAATGAAGTAATGGCGTTGAGCGATGCGCTGGACCGCTTCAAAGGTTTGACCTGCCCCCATGTACTGGCGGCGATCGTCAAGGGCTACTTGTTCGGCCCGCTTCGATCGGTACCGATAGACGCTACGGATCGATTTCTCCTCTATAGCGAGAGGGATAGAGCGTTGGCGCAAGACGGGGAGATGCTGTGCCGGCTCCGTTCAGAACATCAGCAGCCAGGGTTAGATTCCAAAGTGCTTCAGGCAAGGTCGTCTGACTACCGGTGCGGGCTAGAGAGACTCATGCGAGTTGACCGGATGCTTGCGGGTGCCGAGGTTGTTACTAGGCGCTATGCGCCTCTGGTAAGAGCTGTAATTGAGGCAAGGGAGCGTGGTCTCAATCCGTTGGACGCGTGTGTCACCGGTTACGAACTTTCGGGCAGGCGAGAGGGGCAACTAACATCTGACCAGGAAAGAGCTCTTGCTTGGGCGATCAAGCAGTACCGTACGGACCCTCTCTATCGAAGGAAGCTCCAAGCGCATGATGCGCTTCGATTGAGGTGTGAGAGCGAAGGCATCCGTACGCCAAGTCGAACAACATTTCTCGCCCGGCTAAAACAAGGTGATCGGGGCGTTCGGGCTTATACCGAAGGTGGGTATCGAGGATTTCATGCATCTGAGGCAGCGGTCGACCCGTCGCTGAGGACGCAACGATGCATTGTGCCCGGCTTAATGGTCCATGTTGACTCGACCAAGTTCGATGTGAGGTGCAAGCCAGAGCTAATAGCCAATCTTGGCTTCGACTGCCCAACCCTTTACATCGCTATCGACTCAGCCACGGGAATGCCCATGGGGCGGGCCGTGCTATACGGACATGCCTGCAGAAATGCCCTGGCTGTGCTCATTCGCGACATTTTCTTTCGGCAGGGATGTTTGCCTCGCTACTGGATCGCGGATGGGGGATCTGAGTACGTCGGGAAATGGTTCGAGGGGTTCTGCAACATCTATGGCGCAACGCGGATACAGCCTCCTCCAGGAAGTCCGCGAAAGAACTCACTTGCCGAAAACGCTCTCGGTCGAATCAACGATGAGCACGCACACCGGTTTCTTGGTAGCACCCAGCCAGATCAGAAAGGCCGGTCAGTTACTTCTAGGCAGAAGAGCCGGGCGACCGCCAAGCATCATTATCGGACGGTAGTGGATCTCCTCGATACCTATATCTTTGAGGATATGGCGGGCGTTCCGCTAGGAGCGAGTGAACTAAGTGCCAAGGAGAAGGACGAGATGCTTCGATCGACCATTGGCTCGATCGGCTCAATCAAAGTAACGAACTTGAATGACTTCAACATCGCAACGTCTGTCCCTCTGGAGCGATTGATAAAGATCGATGCTGTGCGAGGAATTCGTTACCTCCAGCGAACGTATGTAAGTGACGAGCTACTTAAGCGCTGCAGGACGCACCGGCCCGTGGAGATGAGAATTGACTGTGTTGACGCTCGTCGGATGTATGTTCGTTTCGAATCGGGATGGGTGGCGGCATTCACGGCCGATAGCCTGCGGCTGAGTGGAACCTCGGACGTGGATAAGGTGTGTGATGCCTTGATGGGGCGAAATATCAGGCGAATCAACGCCGAGAGCAGGGGCGAGGCTCGACTTGCACGTTTGAAGCGCACGATGGAGGCAAACGAGTTGGCGGGAAGTGCCGCTCACCTGAGAGAGGTTGCGGTCGCCGATACCGCAGTGCCGGCGGTGTCATCAAGCCCGGAGGTAAGGGATGAGCGGAAGGATCGGTGGCTGCCGAGCAGTGACGTGCTTCCTTTCGCGGTGGAGACCTCGGAATGAAGGGAATAGTTAAACACCCATCCTTCGAGCGAGGGCGCATGGCTCTCCTGCGGGCCCTGGATACTCGGATGCGTGGACAGATTATCTTCGTGACGGGTTTGTCTGGCGTGGGTAAGTCGGAGATTAGGTACGACGTAATGCGGTCGTTCGCGGGTGGGCGGAATGCCTGGGGTGTGGGCAAGGTCCCTGTGATTGCAGTCAGGGCTACGCCAAGCAGTAGATCTACTTTCAATTCGAAAGAGTTCATGCTCCGTCTTTACTTGTCACTTTTTGAGCCTGACCTTAGTTGGATGAAGGTACGCGATGTAGTTACTACATCGGACGAGCCTCATCTTCGGATGGATGAGCGGCTGAAGAGTCCATTCTGGATGGATTTTCGCTCTTTTCGAACCGAGCACAGCATGCGGACATATGTCGAGCGCATGCTGGTTGCTCGCGGTGTACGGGCGCTATTTGTCGACGAAGCGTCCTCAATGACTTTCATCCAGGAGCGCAAGAATCCGGTTGATCACATGATCAATTGCATGTGTCTAGCTGAAGAGGTCGATTTGACCTTGGTCATGTTCGGCGTCCCACGTATGGCGGCGCTATGGGAAGGGAACGCGGAAATACTTAGGCGATCGCGTTTTGTGTTTGTTGATCGGTATAGGTATGACCGGCCGGAAGATCGCTCAAATTTCCAGCGTCTCGCGGTAACGATCGCTGGAGGCTACAAGTTCCATCGAGCAAGCCTTGTTAATTGGTCACTTGATCTTGCATATGCATCAAGTGCGGGCGTGTTCGGTGAGCTTCAGGCCTTCTATCGAAGAGCGGACGATCTGCGGTGCATCGATGAGTGCGAGTCGATACAGAAGCGCCATATTGAAGGTGCTCTTAGTAGTGAGTCGACTCTTTTAACCCTTCATGCGGAAGCGGCTCAGTATGACTCGCTGAGGGATCCTGCTAGTCCAGAAGTGGTAGGGCGGGTGCTCCGAAGTTCTTCAGGAGGGAGCGATGGCCGTCGTTGAAGGGATAAGTGAATGGACGCATCTTCCGCCATTGACGCTCAAGGGAGTCGGTGAGCCATTGGTTGAGCATGCGCAGTACTACGTAGATAGGCTTCTATGGACAACTGGTTTGAGTCAGAGGGACATGGGGAAGCTGGCTGGTGGGCGCGGAAGAAGCGCCTTGGCGGTTCAGGTTGGTGGCGGATTTACCGGAGACGTTTGGGAGCGACTGCTGTCGCTTGAAAGATTGACGGGTGTAGCCAATGTTCGCTGTGGCACGCTCTGGGCGCTATCGGAAATCCTGTCAATCAACGCGAATCTCTACGGTAAGCAGAAGCGCAGATGGTGTCCGGTTTGCTACGACAGATGGTCAGGCGGTGACTACGAGCCGCTCGTTTGGTCGATTGATCTAATGACTTGCTGCCCCGTGCATGAGTGCCGAATGGAGCATGCTTGCCATCGCTGTGGCGCCTTTCAAAGGACAGTAAGTCATCTTGAACGACGTCGTATCTGTTCCTCGTGTGGGTTCAAGCTTGGTCACGAAGCTGCTCGATTTCGGCCGCCCGATTTCCTTATGTGGGTTGATAGGCAAGTTCTGGAGTTGGCGGAGTATTGCGCCACCCCTCGTGAGGAGCCTTTGGCATGGGAGGTCTATGCGAAATTCGTACAGGACGTCAGGCTGGGCGTTCGCGATCACCGCAAGACGCCAAAACAGCTAGGTGGCCAGATAAAGAGGCTGGAAAAGCTTGTTCGAAGTCGATCCCGGAAGCCTACGGTTCGTTCTTTGATCAATCTTTGTGCGCTTCAAGGCATATCGATGGCGGAGTTCCTCAATGCTCCTGTCGAATCATCGGGGCCACGGTTAATTGGGGATTGGAAGGGGTTTCGATGCCTACCACTGCCATCGGCGGTAAGGGCTCGTCGCATATACGTGGCGATTCGTGTCTTAGAGGCATTCGTTCAATCAAACCCTCCCTATTTTCCTCCCGTCACGGTCCTACTAAAGAAACTTTCGGTGCCGGTGCTTGGCGTGTTCGACGCCGATCCCAAGGCTGCTTCGGCTTATGAAATGAGGTACCGGGACCAAGGCGACTTGATGCGTCTGAAGTCTCTACGAGCAGGATATTTCGTCGCGATCAATGCTCTTGGAGCGAAAGGGATGGCGTTGCGCGATGCGGCGGATTGCATTTGTGATGTCGCTGGACTTGGATGCGACGACGTGCAGCCTCTTCTCGAGAGTGCTTCGATAGCTAAAGACGCAATGAGGTCCGAGGTATTGGCGCGATATTTTGACGAAGTCCCGTTGAGGAGTGCTGTTGAGTGGGTTGTGGAGCGATGGTCAAGGTTGGCCCATCGCGTCTAGTGGGCGGCGTTGAAAGCGACTCCTATCGAGGTGTTAGGTGTCATGAACGATCCGAACAAAACGAATATCGCAATAGACACGAGGCTTTTGCGCGCTGTTGAGCAAATTACGGCGCCAGGGCAGTCGGTTACTAGGTTCATCGAGACTTCTGTTGCCGAAGCGGTTCGGAAGCAGTTCCTAATGAGGGGCCTTGTATCCGGTAGGCGTGCGCGCTTGTCCGGAAGGTACGTCTCTGTTGAGGAGGTATTGGATCGTTTAACGGAAATCCTGAACGATCGGACGGAGGGAGAGCGCTAATCGGCCTTTCTTTGGGGTGGCGTACGCCGTTGTCCCTTCGTAAGTGGTTAGCTCGCGTGTCAGTAGTGTCAGGGTTGCGCGTTGAGGGCGTGATGTGTCGTAGGCGCATCCCGGTTCAACGTCAGTCGCGCCACCATGCTGAGCCAACGTGCGGAGCGTCGAGCTGAACACCCTCGCCGAATTGTGGCGTCATGATGCGAACGCCCCGTGCCTTTGCACTCGCTATTACCCGCTCGAATGGGTCCTGCCAGCCGTGCATCGACAAGTCGAAGGTGCCGTTGTGGATGGGCAGCATCCATCTGCCCTGCAGGTCGATGTGCGCTTGGACGGACTCCTCCGGCTGCATGTGAACATTTGGCCAGTTTGAGTCATAGGCCCCCGTCTCGATGAAGGTCGCATCGAACGGCCCGAACTTGCGTCCGATCGCCTTGAAGCCGCTGAAGTAGCCGCTGTCGCCGCTGAAGAACAGCCGGAGATCTCCGTCCTGGACCACCCAGGACGCCCAGAGCGTTCGGTTGCCATCCCCGAAGCTGCGGCCGGAGAAATGTTGTGCCGGTGTTGCTGTGATCTGAAGCCCTTCGATCGTGGTGCCTTGCCACCAATCGAACTGCTGAACCTGTTGGGCGGGTATGCCCCAGGCGATGAGGCGATCGCCCACGCCGAGCGGTGTGTAGAAGCGAGTACCTGACTTCGCCAGGGTGCGCACGGTGTTGCGATCCAAGTGATCATAGTGATCGTGCGAGAGGAGTACGCCCGAGATTGCCGGCAGATCTTGCAAGGCGATCGGGGGAGCATGGAAGCGCTTAGGGCCGGCCCATTGGACGGGGGAAGCCCGTTCGGCAAACACAGGGTCTGTCAGCCACCATTTCCCTCTCAACTTAAGTAGCAGAGTGGAGTGGCCAAGCCGATAGAGGCTACGGTCGGGCGCGACGTGAAGTTCGTGAGAGGTAATGGTCCGTATCGGCAGCACCCTGTCGGGCACGGTGGTCTTCGGCTTGTTGAAGAAGAACTCCCAGTAATCCTTCGCCTTCGCGGTCACCGGTCGGTCTGGATCGATGTTCGTGAAGCGTCCGTCCTTTACCCGCGGAGAGCCGCGATAGACAGGTAACGGGGTCAAAGTTGCCATGAGGGTCACCAGGGAAAGAAGGGCGATGCCGATAAGAAGTGAGCGCGTGCGCCAATGCCGTTGAGGAACGCGCGCACGCGGCCCATCGGGGAAGCTCACGATGGCTGTACAGATGAGGCCGATACGCCCGCATGTCCGGATGCCTGGTCGCAGAGGCGTTCGCTCACGGACCACAGATCCGCCGCGAGTTGAGAATCCCGCGCAGCAGCCGATGGCGTCACGACGCGCCGGTTAGACACGTACTCACCCTTGAGCGAGCCGGCCTCGGGCGATGTTGCAAGCCACACCAGGGTGTCGGCGCCCTGCTCAGGCGTCTTGGCAAACGGCGCCGCCAAGCTGTAGACGATCTTGTGAAACAGTCCGAAGTCGGCGCCGAACGCGCCGAACTTGGTCTTCACGATACCCGGATGAAAGCAGTTGGCGATCGCCGCCGTCCCTTCGAGGCGGCGCTGCAGTTCTTTGGTGAACAGGATGTTGGCTAGCTTGGCATTCGCATATGCTGTGGCTCCGCTTCCTTCCGTCGTGGTCGGAGTCGAAGCAAGATCGAATCGTGCGCGGCTCTGCATGCTGCTCGAAGTCGACACCACGCGTGCGCCAGGCGTCTTGCTGATTAGGTCCAGAAGCGATGTCGTGAGCTGGAAGTGAGCGAGATGGTTGAGCGCGAAAGTCAGTTCGTAACCGTCAGCCCCCAGCGTTGGCTTCGGAAACATTGCGCCTGCGTTCAGTGCCAGGATATCGAGGCGATCGTGGGTAGCGCGGAACCCGGCCGCGGCACGGCGGACGTCCGCCAGCTTGGACAGGTCGCAGAGCAACAGCTCGATGTTCGGATTGCCGCTGGCGGACTTGAGTTCGGCCAGCACAGCCTCGGACTTTTGCTTATTGCGACCGACGATCGTTAGTGTTGCGCCACGCTTGGCGAACTCCAGCGCGGCGGCCTTGCCGATACCTTCCGTCGCGCCCGTGATCAGGACGACCTTGCCTGCTAGTTGCAGTGTCATAGATACCTCGAAAGTGATGTACGCCAGGCACGCGCCGGCATTCGCCACGGTGTCGTGACGTTGGGTGGAGAGACGGATTTGAAGCGCGGAGAGCTAGCGCCAGCTCATGCCGACGAGTCGGCCTTTCGCCGTCGAGTCACGCGCGTGAAGCGATCCGCCAGCACTTCAATGCGCTGTTGCAAGATGGGGACAGTCGGTTCATCGATGAGTAGACCGTCGAGCGCCAGAACGAATACCTCGGCTGCCGCCTCGTCGCCGAGGATCGTGGAGACGCAGTCGATCACCACGCGTCGATGCTGAGCCGAGGTTTCGGGATCCAGCCGTTGGCAAACCTCATAGAACTCGGTCGCCATGGCGGCGCCGACCATATCGGACCACGGCTCAACCACCAGCAAGCTGGACACAGTGATCAGTCGGTCCAGGGCATTTCCAGGCCCCGACGCTGCTTTCATGGCTTCGGGCTGTCGTGACACTAGCCAGTCGGCGAAAACGGCCTGGAAGATGTCTTCCTTGTCCTTAAAGAGCCGGTAAAGAAGGGTCCGGGATAGACCGGCACGCTTGGCAATGTCTTCGAAGGACGTCTTCGCGTAGCCGAAGTTGAGGAAGCACCAGCGTGCCGCCAACAGAATCTTTTGACGGCGGGCAGCGGAGTCGGATTCGAGGAATGGCTTGACCATGGGTGCATGGTGACAATATTTGCCAAAATTGTCAATTTGTATCGATGGCTTGATCTCAACTGATCAGGCTGGGCTGTCCAAAGAGGGTGTTAGCGCGGTCAGCTTGTTGCGCCTGATGCGTATGCTTGGGGCTCTTTTGCTGAGCGCTTCCGACGCTTGTCGTTCGGTGCTCCACTTCAGTCTCGTTCCTAGAGGGCTGCGCCCCCTGACACCAATGTTTGTACCTTCTCTCTGGCACCAATGTTTGTACAACGCGTACATACATTGGTGTCATGCCCATGAGGCTTGCCCCTGCCAACCCATGACTTCCAGCGCATGGACTATTCATAACTTCACACTATGCTTCACTCACGGCTAAGTAGCCCAGAGGGTGAGCCAGGTGGAAGACGTCGCCGGCCTGTTGAAGAAATTCCAGAAGGAGCTGTCCGCGGGCACCGTGTCGCTGGTGCTGCTGGCGGTGCTTGGGCAATCGCGGCAGCCGATGTATGGCTACCAGATCGCCAAGCGGCTGGAGGAAGTGGGGGAGGGCGTGCTGGCGGGGAAGCAGAGCGCGCTCTATCCGGTGCTGCGCAACCTGGAGGCCTACGGCCTGCTGGAAAGCGAGGTGGAACCCTCGGTGAGCGGGCCGCCGCGCCGCTATTACCGCATTACGAAGCTGGGCCGCGAAGCGCTGCGCGAGTGGGTGGCGGCGTGGAGCGCTACCCGCGATTCCGTCGATACCGTTTTGCAAGGAGGGGTGACATGAACACGCCGCGCACTATCGCGGAATACCTGGAACAGCTGCGCGCCGCCCTGGCCGGCGCCGATCCCGCGCTGATCCAGGATGCGCTCTACGACGCCGAGGAACATCTGCGCGCCGAACTGCAGGAACACCCGGGCCTGTCGCAGGAAGACATGCTGGCCAAGGTGGTCGGCAGCTATGGCTCGCCGGTGGAAGTGGCGGAGATCTACCGCGACCAGGAGATCAAGATCCAGCGCGCGCTGCGCCCGCCGCCGCCGCCGAAGCGGCATTCATTGATCGGGCGCTTCTTCGGCGTGGCCGCCGATCCGCGCACCTGGGGCGCGCTGTTCTACATGCTGCTGGCGCTGGCCACCGGCATCATCTATTTCACCTGGGTGGTGACCGGCATCTCGATGTCGGCGGGCCTGGCGGTACTGATCATCGGCATTCCCTTCATCGTGTTGTTCTTCGGCACGGTGCGCGGGCTGTCGCTGATGGAAGGGCGCATCGTGGAAACCATGCTGGGCGTGCGCATGCCGCGGCGGCCGCCCTATCCGGTAGCCGGCCGTTCGCTGATGAGCCGCATCGGCGCGATGTTCACCGATGCGCGCACCTGGTCGACCATGCTGTACATGGTGCTGATGCTGCCGCTGGGCATCATCTACTTCACCCTCACGGTGACCCTGCTGGCCGTCTCGATCGCATTTATCGGGGCGCCGCTGGCCTGGACCTTCGGTGACTTCGATCACGAGCTGGCCAACATCAACTGGGGCTATGGCGCGCACGTTCCTACGTTCGGCGATGCACTGGTGCTGTTGGTCGTTGGCGTGCTGCTATTGTTCGCCACGCTGCACCTGGTACGCGGCCTCGGCCGGATGCATGGTCTGATCGCCAAGAGTCTGCTGGTGTCGCGCAGCGTTAACTGATCCCTGCCAGTTCGTCGCCGGAGGCCTCATGCTTCGTACGCGTTCGTGCCTGATCTTCGCGCTGTACCTGTCGTCGAACTTCGCTGCCGTGGCGGCCGATGCTCCGCCTTTCGAGCCCGCACAGGCGAAAGCCTGGTTCGCCGAGGCTAAGCAGCAATGCCAGAAGGACGGCGGCAAATTATGGGGTGCCAGCCTGTGCGGTCCGATCATGCTGGTCGAGCCGTCCACCCGCCGCATGATCGCCAACCAGGCCGACGCGCAAGGTTTGCTGAAGGCGGAGCAGGGCGTATTCACAGGCCGCCTGCCGGATGACGTCTCCTTCGCCAACAGCTCGCTTGAATGGGCCGGCGTGCGCTGGGCGCAGATGGGCTGGCCGCTGCCGGCGGATGCGGGCCAGCGCCGTGTGCTGATGGCGCATGAGTCGTTCCATCGCATCCAGCCGCAACTGGGCATGGAGCCGTTGGGCGAGCAGGCCAATGACCAGTTGGACACGCTGCAGGGGCGCTACCTGATGCAGCTCGAATGGCGCGCTCTCGCCAGGGCGGTAGCGGCCGGCCCCGACAAGGCGCGGCGCGCGCATGCCGAAGACGCGCTGCTGTTCCGCGCGGAACGCTACCGGCAATTTCCGGCCGCTGCCCGGAGCGAACGCGCGCTGGAACGCAACGAGGGTCTTGCCGAGTACACGGGCATTGCAATAGGCGCGGTATCGCCAGCCGAGCGCATCGTGCTTACCGGCGACGACCTGGTTTCGCATGTCTCCGCACCCAGCTTTGCACGCTCGTTCGCCTATGCCACGGGGCCGGGCTACGGCTTGTTGCTGGATCGCTACCTCCCCGCATGGCGTCAAACCATCCGCACACCGGACACGGGCCTGTCCGATCTGCTCGCCGGAGCCCTTGGCGCGAACACCGGCAATGCCACCGAGGCGGAAGTGCAGCGCCGCGCCGCCGCCTACGACGGCCCCGCGCTGCTCGCCGCGGAACAGGCGCGCGAGCAGCGCCACCAGCAGGATGTCGCACGCTACAAGGCATTGCTGGTCGATGGTCCGCGCCTGGTATTACCGCTGCGCAAGCCCAAGGTGATGTTCAATCCCAGCACCCTGATGCCGCTGGGCGAGGCCGGCACGGTCTATCCCACCATCAAGGTGCTGTCCGACTGGGGTTCCATCGAGGTGAGCGAAGCGGCGCTGATGGCGCCGGACTGGAAGCATCTTTATGTGGCGGTACCCGGCAAACAGGCCGCACGCACCGGCACCATCGTGGGTCCGGGTTGGACGCTGAAACTTAACGATGGCTGGCGGACGGATGCCGGCGAACGCCCCGGCGACCTGCTGCTGTCGCCTGCCAACCAGGGCGCGCATTGAGCGCACCGCACACGAGGTTCTTTCGATGCAGGACACGCTGGGATTTCTGATCGGCCGCTGGAGCGGCGAGGAACAGATCGCCACCACGCGCTGGGGCCAGGGCGGTCCCGCCACGGCGGAAGTGGATGCGCGCATCGAGCTGGGCGGCAAGTCGCTGGTGATTGACTATCGCGAGCAGCGCGACGGCAGGCCGGCCTTGCAGGCGCATGCGGTGATTGCCGCAGGTCCCGAACACGATCGCTTCGAATTGTTCTGGTTCGACAGCTACGGCTTCGTGCCGTCCACGCCGGCGCCGGGCCATTGGGACGGCAAGCGGCTGGTGTTCCTGCGCAGCTCGCAGCGTGGACAGACGCGCCACGTATATGCGCCGCAGGGCGACGGCAGCTACACGCTTGCGCTGGAGAGTTCTTTCGACGGCGGCGTGCAGTGGGAAGCAGTGATGAGCGGGACGTATCGTCGGATCGATTGATCCGGCGCGCCTGCGCCGATCGCCTCCACATGGGATGTCGTTCCGAACTTTCGGATGCATGCCGTGTCCTAACGCGCCCATGCGTCTTTCCCATGCATGGGCGCCAATCCCGGCAGTCGCATTTCGCTTGAGTGCGAGGCGATGTTTTATGTAAGGAACGTCCTAATGTTAGTCAAATCCTGTTTATTGATAGCGTCATCCGTGCTTGCGATTTCGCTGACCGCCACCGCACAAGCCGCTGTCACCTGCGCCGACAAGCAGCACGACATCGAGCAGCAGATCAGCTACGCCAACCTGCATGGCAACGCCGAGCAGGCCGCCGGTTTGCAGAAGGCTTTGCGGGAGAGCCGCGAGCATTGCACGGAGCAGGGGCTGCACGCCGAACTGCAGCAGCAGGTAAGCGAGAAGGAGCGCAAGGTGGCCGAACGCCAGCGCGAGCTGGTCGAAGTCCAGGCCAGCGGCAAGCCCGACAAGATCGCCAAGAAGCAGCAGCGCCTGGAAGAAGCGCAGCAGGAGTTGCGCGAGGCGCGCGAAGCGTTGCGGTAAATGTCACGCGGTCGGGGATGGCCCGCCATCCCCGACCGCAGGCACGGGCTCACACCAGCTGCAGATCCTGCGGCTTCGCTCCCGGGAACACCCCCTGCAGCTGGCTCTGCGATAGCCCCCAGGTGCGCGCGAACAGGCCGCCCAGCACATCGCGATAGTTGTTGAGCACCGGATAGTCGCGATCCTGCAGCAGGTTCTGCGCATTCACCGCCACCTGCACGCCGGCGATGCGGCCGCCGCGTACGCGCCCGCCCAGCACCCAGTACACCGTGCCGTGGCCGTGGTCGGTGCCTTTGTTGCCGTTCTCGCGGAAGGTGCGGCCGAACTCGGAAACCACCACTACCACGGTGTTGTTCCATTCGTCGCCCAGCGCGTCGGCGTAGGCCGCCAGGCCCTGGCCGAGGTTAGACAGGTTGTTGGCCAGGGCGCCGTTGGCGCCGCCCTGGTTGACGTGTGTATCCCAGCCGCCCACGTCGACGAAGCCCAGGCGGTACTGGTCGCGCATCATGGTGGCGATGCGCTGGGTCTCCGCGGCGAAGTTCTTTGCGTTGGGCGCGCCGCGGTTCGCCTTCATCATTTCGTCCTGCAGGTCCTTGGAGACCTTCTGGCGCAGCTCCAGGCCGTCGGTCGCGGCGGCGGCCAGCCTGGTGCCCTTGTACATGTCGGCAAGGATGCCGGACTGCCGCTCGTCGAATGCCGGCTTGGCCACGCCGCGCAGCGAGATATTCGGGATGTCCTTGCCGCCGCCCTGGAAGCTCAGCGGCAGCGCATCGGTGAAGGCGATCGAAGGCACGTTCGCCAGCGAGCCGGAGAGGCGCGCGAGGAAGCCGGAGCGGTAATCCTTGCGCTGGCCGCTGGCTTCGCCGGATTCGATATTGTCCTGCGTCTCGAAATGGCTGCGCGACATGTCGTCGGTCCCGGCGAACGGCACGAAGGCCAGCTGCTTGCGTTGCCACAGCGGATACAGCGAATCGCGCAGCACCGGGTTGAGGCCCCACTGGCCGTCCAGGGCGATCGCGCTGTTGGCGTTGGCCGGGTCCGGGCGCGCGATGGCGATGGTGGGGCGCGACTCGTAGTAGAAGTCGCTGCCGCAGGGCACCAGCAGGTTGTTGCAGTCGTAGCCGCCGCGCAGGAACACCAGCAGCAGGCGCGGCGTGCTGGCCGGCGCGGCGAACAGGCGGCCGGAGTAGGAGAACAACGGTGCGGTCGCGGCGGCCGCGGCGGCGAGCAGGAACTGGCGGCGGTTCATGGCGATCCCTCAGCAATAGTTGATCAGCGATAATTAAAGTCGGGCGACGACAACAGGAAGGTGTTCCACTCCTGCTGCGAAGCGGCCTTGCCCAGCGCATCGCGCGTGGCGGCCGACAGATGCGGTTCGATCGCGTCGTAGTACAGCCGCGTGGTCAGCATCGGGAAACCCGGCGCCACGCCGTCGCTGCCCTCGGGCACGAACAGGCGGTTGTTGCCGGTGCCGATGGCGCGGGCGATCTCGAAGCGCTTGGCCATCTGGCCGGAGCTGGCCCAGCCGGCGGCGTCCAATGGCCAGCCATCCGGCGTGAGGCGGCCATAGATCGGTTCGCCCAGCTGATTGAGCCAGTTGAGCAGCGGACGCGCATTCACCACCGGACGGCCGTCATAGGCCAGGCGCACCGAGGACACCACGAACTGCATCGGGTCCTTGAATTTCCCGCCGCTGTCGGCGGTGAATTCCCTGGCCTCGAGCATGGTGCGCAACACTTTGGCGATATCGCCGTCGCTGCGCTGGAAGGTGCGGGCCATCTTGTCGACCAGCGCCGGCGGCGGCTCGTCGGCGACGAAGTAGCGGGCCAGCTTGGTGGCGACGAATTTCGCGCAGGCCGGCTGGCGGGTGATCAGGTCCACCGCCTGTTCCACTTCGTCGAAGCCGCTGCCCTTGATGCGCTGGCCGAGCAGCACCTTGTCGCCGAAGTCGTGGCGCATCGGGTTGAACTCGAACAGGCCGTCGCGCACGTATTGCGCAGCCATCTTCGGATTGATGCGCTGCTTGTCTGCGGGCGGCGCAATGCCCACGCCGGTGAGGATCAGCGCCAGCTGCTGCACATCCTGCTGGGTGTAGCCGGAGCCCACGCCCAGCGTGTGCAACTCCATCAGCTCGCGTGCGTAGTTCTCGTTGACGTGGCCCTTGGCGTTCTGCGCGTTGTCCAGGTATTCCAGCATGGCCGGGCTCTTCAGCGTGGCCATCACCAGGTCCTTGAACTTGCCCAGCGCATGCGGGCGGACGCTCTCCTCGGCGAAGCGCGCGGCGACCCAGCGCACGCGGCCCTTGGCGCCATACAGGCTGAAGTGGTTCAGCCAGAACCACACCATCTGTTCCTTCAGCTGGTTGGAGCCGTAGACGGCGCGCAGCAGGGCCGCCTGCTGGGCCTGCTGCAGCAGGTCGTTGCCGTGCTGCTGCAGGGCCTTGCGCGCGTCCACCTTGGCGTCGCCGTCGGGCATGTCCTTGATGCGCTGCTGCTCGGCCTGGAACGAGGCGATCAGCTGGTCGGGCGGCGTGTTCACCACTTCGTAGCCATGGATCAGCTGATCGATTGCCGGCGGCAGTTCGTCGCCCAGCTTGTCGTCCAGCTGCGCGTCGAGATAGCGGTCGCGGCCCAGCTCGCGGTAGCGGGCCACGCTGGCGCTGTCCAGGCCGAAGCCGTCGCGGCGCAGCCAGGCCACGTCGTCGGCGCCGAGCGTATCGCGGCCGCGCGCCGAGGCGGACGGTGCAGCGAGCGCAAGCGTCGCGGCGAAGGCGAGCAGCAGCGTGGAAAGGTGTCGGCGTAATGCCTGGGGGCGGGGCAGAGCAGGGCGGCGCATGCGTCTTGGCTTCCTGGCGGTTGACGGCGGCGGGGGTTGCGTTGGGATGACAACGCGCCACCTTGCCACGCGTCGACACGGGCCATCCGTGGACCGGGCCGCATTCGGCGGTGATTCACGCCGCGGCGCTTGCATCGGTCATCGCATGAAATTGCGGTGGACGGTCCGTTCAGAACTCGTCGACGAATTCCACCGCGATATCCAGCTCGCGCGAAGCCAACAGGGCCACATTGCGCACAAGCTCCACCTTCTTCTGCGGCGCCTCGATCTCGACGCGCACCACATCGCCCTGGTTGTCGTCGACCAGTTCGCTCGAGCTGGAATCGTCGCGCATCTCGTCCATCGATTCCTCGTCCACGTCTTCCACGTGTTCGATGCCGTCGATGCCGCGGATGGCGTTGATCAGCGTGTCGAGCTTGTCGTGGTCGCCGGAGATGCGCATTCGGATCATGGGCATGGCGGTGTCACCGGTAGTGCGGATACGCGGACATGCTGGCGCGGGCGGCGTATGCGCCGGGTGATGCGTGCGGTAAGGATCAGTAGTGGCGGCGTGGCTTTTCATGCTGCAATAACCCGGATCTCGCCGCCGCTGGCGGCCCTTGCCGACTGCCGACCCGATGCCCAAGACCTACGACCGCGCCTATTTCGACAAGTGGTACCGCCACCCGCGCCATTCGGTGGCTTCGCCGGCCGAGCTGCGGCGCAAGGTGGCGATGGTGGTGGCGGTGGCCGAGTACTACCTGGGCCGGCCGCTCCGCAACGTGCTGGACGTCGGCTGCGGCGAGGCGCCCTGGCGCGCGCACCTGCGCGCGCTGCGGCCGGGCATCTCGTATCGCGGGCTCGATGCCAGCGAATACGTGGTGGCGCGCTACGGACGCAGCCGCAACATCGGCTGGGCGCGCTTCGGCCAGCTGGCGCAGCTGCGTTTCGACGAGCGCTTCGACCTGATCGTCTGCACCGACGTGCTGCATTACCTCAAGCCGGCGGAAATCCGCGCCGGGCTGGGCGGCATCGTCGACATGCTGGAAGGCGTGGCCTTCCTCGAGGCCTATACCAGCAAGGACGACGTGGCCGGCGACCACGACGGCTTCGTGGCCCGCGCGCCGTCCTGGTATCTGCGCAGCTTCCGCGAGGCGGGACTGCTGCCTTGCGGCACGCATTGCTATCTGGGGCCGCGGCTGGAGCGACGCATCGCGGCGCTGGAGCGGGCCCAGCTGGCCTGAGCCGGGCCGCCGCGGCCTGTGCGGCGCTTGGCGAAATATTCGCCACCAGCCCGGCTATGATCGGCCGGCGCCCCGGAGGGAGCGCCGTTGCCAATCACTAGGGATAGCCATGCCTGACATCGGACGCGTCATCAGCCGCCATCGCAACAACGCGGCGCTTTCCATCTTCGTCCTGTTCTTCGCCGTGCTGCTGCTGGCCTGCGCGGCGTTGCTGTTCGCCATTCGCGGCAAGGCCATGGCCGATGGCGCGGCGCTGATCAACGGCAGCATGATCGGCTGCGCGGTGATCGGGCTGGCGCTGATCGGCGGCGCGGTGCTGATGCGCCGCACGTACTGGGTGCTCGGCGAGGAGGGCGTGCAGCGGCGCGGCGGCCGCGGCAACGAAAGCTGGCGCTTCGACCAGATCGCGGAATGCTGCCAGTTCTATCGCGCCGGCTTGCCGGTAGGGCTGGCCTGGCGCCGCGAGGGGGACGAAGCCTGGGGCATGGTGAATGCGCATCTGAGCGGGTACCGGAAGTTCTACGACACGCTGGAGCGCGCGTATCTGCATGCACGGCTGCCGCGGCTGTTCGGGGAGCTGGAGCGTGGGCATACGCTGGAGTTCAAGGTGCTGACGCAGGCGGGGCAGTTGCAGCGACATTTGGCTTCGGGGATACGGGGGTATCTGGGGGCGTCGACCGCGAGGGCGTTGCGGGTCAGTTTGACTGCTTTGCATTGGCAGGGGCGGGAGGTGGCGTTCGCGGATATCGTGGCAATGGATGTCACGAGTTGGACGTCGCGGTTGCGGTTTCATTTGCGCGATGGGACGCGGGTGGAGCTCGGGTATCAGGTTTTGTTTGACGCGACGCTGGTGATGGCGCTGATCGGCGCGCTGATTCCGCAGCGGCCGGTGCGGAAGGCGGCCTGATTCGCCATTCCGCTTCGCTCGTCATTCCTGCGCAGGCAGGAATCCGCTTTGGCTCGTCATCCCGGCGTAGGCCGGGATCCAGTAACGACCACGCTTGATTGTCGCGTTACCGCGAATGTGTCTCGCCTTTCAGGCGAGGGTTTCGTGCCGCTGCCGCGGCCCGAGTTACTTTCTCTTGCTTGCCCAAGAGAAAGTAACCAAAGAGAAGGGCACCCTGCACGGCGCCCTCCGGTGGCGTAGCCACCGGAGGGTACGTGAGGGCTGGCCGGGCTTTTTGACGGGACATCCATGTCCCGTCAAAAAGGCGAGGACTCCTGTCCTCGCCCCCTTCGGGGCCTGATCGTCCAGCCCTCACCGCCGCGCCAAGGGGGTTGAAGATCAAGAGCCAGAGCAAAAGCCAGAGCAAAAGCGCACAAGCGGAACGCCGCGGGCTGCGCCGCGTGCTCTTCGTTGGATGTTCGCGTGTGCCTCCATCCCCCTCCCCCCCTTCGGGCGACCCGGAGGTAGTCCCTGTGGGAGAAAGGGTTGCGGTGAGGGGGCGGGTGGAGCGCGACGCTGAATCTCGCGGCGAGCTCAAAAGGCTCTTCTCCTCGCCAAGCTTCGACACCGCAACGACCCATGCACTACCAACAAGCCCCACCGCCGGCAGCATCACCCGACCCCACCGCCTCCTTCCTCCCCGTATCGTTGACACTCAACACCCCGCACGCATCGCCCGTCTGCGCCGCTGATGGCCAGGCCACTGCCACGAAGCTCTGCGGACTATCCCCTGCTCCCAGCCGCAACGTCACACGGTAGAGGCCTTGGTCCGACCATGTCGGTTCGGCAAAGCCAAGACCGGCCAGATCGCCATAACGGTTATAGGTCGCGTAATGGCGCTCCTGCGCATGAGCGATGCGCAACAGCAGCTCCTTGCCCTCGACACGCCGCGCGCGATAGGCATGACGCCGGTACGCCGGCAGCGCCACCGCTGCGAGCACGGCGACGATAGCCAGCGCCGCCAGCAGTTCGACCAGGGAGAAGCCACGCTCGCCACCGCGCATGGGCTCAGTCCCCGCCACCCTCGCCGCCAGCGGCGAACACGCTTTCCCGGACCTGCACGACGTTCGGACGGCCGCCGGTGGCGCGTGCGGTGATGCGGTAGATGCGCCGCCCTGTAGCTGCCGTGGTGCCCGCGTTTGCCGGCCCCAGATCCTCGATGAGGTAAACCGGATTTCTCGCCAGCACGGCCGTCCTGCGCGCTTCGACATCCAAGCCGCTGCCCGGCAGCGTGGTGAAGTCACGGCTGCCATCGCTACCCTGGTATTCGGTCGCGCCCTCGGTTATCCATCCGGATGCGTGGCGGAAAGCTTCTATCGATGCATTCGGATGCGCCGGATCGTCGATATGGCAATCGGCGACCGGCGCCTCGCCGCAATGCAGCGCCCCTGCGGCAGCACCGCTCCAAAGCCGCCACTGCGCGCCGCGCAATGCGGCTTCGGCGGCGAACGCGGCCTGCTGCGCATTGCGCTGCGCGCCGGCCATGCGCTCCTGCAGCAGGGCCTGTCCCACGACGCCGGTTGCAAGCAGCGTCAAGAGCAGCAGGAAGATCAAGGCCAGCAACAGCACGATGCCGCGTTGTGGCGCCATGCGGTCCAGCGGGCGCGGGCAGGAAATTCGATGCATGCCGGGTTCCTCGCTCCGTCGTTATCGGCTGTCATGCCGCACGGCCACGAACGCGCTGAACTCGCGCCGCAGCATGCGCGGATCGAAGCCCTGTTCGGAGGGGCGCACGGCACGGGTGGCGGCGTCCGGCGACGCGGGCTTGAGGTCGCCGTCGATGCTGTAGGCATAGCGCATGGCAACGGCATCGAGCGCTCCATGCACCTGCTGGCCGTCCATCAGCACATGAACTTCGATGGATCGCACCGTCCGCCACAGGCAACCGTAGTCATTGTCATCCGCGGGACAAGCAATGCTGCCGCCACCGCGATTGTCGACTCGCGCCGCCGTGAGATGGCGGACTGCGCCCGCGGCATCTTCCACGCCATAGCGGAAATCCATCCGCTCCACGCCGCGCACCACCTCGCTGACCAGGCCATTCTCGCGGCGCATCAACGCGCCGGTAGCGGCGCCATCGCCGGCGTCCACCACCTGCAGGTAATAGGTGACGGTGCGGAAATCGCGGTTGAAGTCGAACAGGCGCAGCGCGGCGAAGGACGGAGGCAGCGCAGGCGAAGCGATGTTGCGGCCGGTTTCGACCGCATCGGGATAGAACGTGTTGCCGCCTTGCAGATTCGCCGAAAAGATCTGCGCGGACGCACAGCCGGCCAGCATCAGCAGATCGCCCGGCTGGAAGACATCGGCGATCGCCTGATCCTGCGCACCGGCGTGGATGGCGACATGGTGGATCGTGCCCTCCTCAGTACCGACGACCGCGCCGGCGCCTGCGGACCATCCACCACCCATGTCCAGATAGCGCAGCGTCAGCACGTCGGCACCCACGACGCGCTGGCCCACGGCGCGGCCCATCGCAGGCAGGCTCGCCGGTGTTTCCGGCACGCAACTCTTCTTGCCGCATTGATAACCACGCATCCACAGAAAGGACGGAAAGCGGTACGGCGATGAAGGGAACGCCGGATAAGGCGCATGCCCCCATCGCGCCGTCACGTCGTGCAATGCGCTGTTCAAGCCGGTGGCCTGGACGATGGGAATGGCGCCTTCTTGCGGACAATAGAACGCGTTCGCCATGCGCAGATCCCGCGTCACGCGCGCAATGGCGAAGCGGCCGTTTTCCTGCAGGCGGGCGAACTGGCTCAGCATGCGCTGGCTGGCCGAGACGGCGAGAAGCACAGCGACGAAGCCGCTGGCCACGATCAGGCCGAGCGCCATGGCGACCATCAGCTCGATCAGGGAAACACCTGTCGTGCGATAGCGGAAGGTCACGACACTCATGGCTGGAACACCCAGGCCAAGCTGCGCATCGCCGCGGCGCGATGTTGCCGGTCGCCCGCGCCGCGCTCGAGCCAGCGCACCGTCATCGTGCACAAACCGCTGAACGGAGTCGGCGTGCCGGCGGGCGACACAACCATGTGGCGATCGCAATGAATAGTGCCCTTGCCGTTCGGCAGCACCGTCTGCAGCCGTACCGCCCACATGGCCCGGTCATGCGCCGCGAGAGCGCCCGGCGCGCACGCAGCAGCAATACCACAGGCCGTCGCACCGCCTTGCGCTTCACCCTCGTAAGCATCGGCCCGCACGCCGGCCGGATTGGCGCGCATGCGCTCCACCATGTCGCCGGCGAGGAAGCTTGCCTGGGTGCGCAGGTAGCCGGCGTGGGTGGCGCGTGCCGCAAGCGTCATCCAGCCGCTGAGGCCGATGGCGCCGATGCTGAAGATGGTGAGGGCGACGAGGACTTCGAGGAGCGAGATGCCGCGTGATGATGCGGGGATGGACATCGTTTCCTTCCTTGGGGGAATGGATGTCCAGGTTAGGCAGGTCGGGCATCGGAGAAGATGGAAGCGATGTTTTTCTCGAAGTGCTGAAGAAAGGCGCTTCGGAACGGAAAAAGCTAGATGTCCATCACGTGGGTGACGGGTTGCGCTTCACTGAAATGAACTTGCTGCTCGACGAGAATCGGCCGCTTTTCAGCCTGGTTTGCGCTTGTCGCGATATCCGCCTTGCGCTCCGCCCGGCCCCTCACCCCAACCCTCTCCCCGACGGGGAGAGGGAGACGCAGGCACTCGCGAAGATCCAACGAGAGCACGCGGCGCAGCCCGCGGCGTTCCGCTTGTGCGCTTTTGATCTTGCTCTTGATCTTCAACCCCCTTGGCGCGGCGGTGAGGGCTGGACGATCAGGCCCCGAAGGGGGCGAGGACAGGAGTCCTCGCCTTTTTGACGGGACACGGATGTCCCGTCAAAAAGCCCGGCCAGCCCTCACGTACCCGCAGCAGCGAAGCTGCGGAGGGCGCCGTGCAGGGTGCCTTCTCTTTGGTTACTTTCTCTTGGGCAAGCAAGAGAAAGTAACTCGGGCCGCGGCAGCGGCACGAAACACTCGCCTACGGCGAGACAAAGCCGCGCGCAACGCGACAATCAGACGTGGTCGTTACTGGATCCCGGCCTACGCCGGGATGACGAGCAAAGGGAATTCCAGCCTGCGCCGAATGACGAGCAATAAATAACAGACCACCAAAAACCATATAAGCAAACGCGCCCCGTCTCACACCTTTTGAACGCGCGCCAGCGCATCCTGCCCGGCCATCCCCCCGATGGAACGCGACTGCATGAACGCTGCTGCGTTATTCGTAAAAGCCCTCGAAGCCGAGGGCGTAAGAAGAATCTTCGGCGTCCCCGGCGAAGAAAACCTCGACCTCGTCGAAGCCCTGCGCGATTCAAAGATCGAACTCATCGTCACCCGCCACGAACAGGCCGCCGGCTTCATGGCCGCCACCTGGGGCCGCCTCACCGGCGAAGCGGGCGTGGCGCTGTCCACCCTCGGCCCCGGCGCCACCAACCTGGTCACCGCGGCGGCCTACGCCCAGCTCGGCGCCATGCCGATGCTGATGATCACCGGCCAGAAACCGATCCGCACGCACAAGCAGGGCCTGTTCCAGCTGGTCGACGTGGTCGACATGATGCAGCCGCTGACCAAGTACACGCGGCAGATCGTCTCCGCGCCGACCATCCCCGCACGCGTGCGCGAAGCCTTCCGCCGCGCCGAAGAGGAACGCCCCGGCGCGGTGCACCTGGAGCTGCCCGAAGACATCGCCCGCGACAGCGTCGACGAGGCGATCCTGCTGCCCACCGAATACGCGCGCCGCCCCTCCCCCGACGACGCCGCGCTGGTGCAGGCCGGCGAGGCGATCACCGCGGCGAAGCACCCGATCCTGATGATCGGCGCCGCCGCCAACCGCCAGCGCACCGCGGTGGCCCTGCGCACCTTCATCGACAAGCTCGGCATTCCGTTCTTCACCACCCAGATGGGCAAGGGCGTGGTCGACGAAGACCACCCGCTGTGGCTGGGCAATGCCGCGCTGTCCGACGGCGACTTCGTGCATCGCGCGATCGACGCCGCCGACGTCATCGTCAACGTCGGCCACGACGTGGTGGAGAAGCCGCCGTTCTTCATGCACAAGGGCCGGCGCACGGTCATCCACATCAACTTCTCCTCGGCCGAAGTCGACACGGTCTACTTCCCGCAGATCGAGGTGGTCGGCGACATCGCCCACACCGTCGAGCGCCTGACCGACGCGCTGACGCCGCAGGCGCACTGGAACTTCAAGTACTTCGACCAGGTGCGCGAAGCCTTTCATCGCCAGCTGGCCGAACACGCCGACGATCCGCGCTTCCCGATCCACCCGGTGCGCCTGGTCGCCGACACCCGCCGCTACATGCCCGACGACGGCGTGCTGTGCCTGGACAACGGCATGTACAAGATCTGGTACGCGCGCTACTACCGCGCGCGCCAGCCCAATACCGTGCTGCTGGACAACGCGCTGGCCACCATGGGCGCCGGCCTGCCCTCGGCGATGGCGGCCAAGCTGGTGTATCCGGAACGCAAGGTGCTGGCGATCTGCGGCGACGGCGGCTTCATGATGAATGCGCAGGAGCTGGAAACCGCGGTGCGCCTGAAGATGGACCTGGTGATCCTGCTGCTGCGCGACGACGCCTACGGCATGATCCGCTGGAAGCAGGCGGAGATGGGCTATGCCGACTTCGGCATGCAGTTCAGCAACCCCGACTTCGTCAAGTTCGCCGAGGCGCACGGCGCGCACGGCCACCGGCCGGACAACGCCGACGCCTTCCTGCCCACGCTCAAGCGCGCCTTCGAGCAGGGCGGCGTGCACCTGATCGACCTGGCCATCGACTACAGCGACAACCACCGCATCCTCAACGAAGAGATCCGCCGCCTCAGCGCGGCGGTGTGACCGGAGCGCCTTCATGCTTGAGAAAAAGTATCCCTACTACCTGGCCAACAAGGCGCAGACCTCCAAGGCATGGATGGATGTGCTGGACAAATACAGCGGCAAGGTCGCCACGCGCGTCGCCGTGCCGGACGCCAAGGCGACCGAACAGGCGATCGCCGCCGCAGTGAAGGCCGCCGAGCCGATGCGCCAGTTCAAGCCCTGGGAGCGGCAGGCGGTGCTGCAGCATTGTGCGCGGCGCTTCACCGAGCGCCGCGACGAACTGGCCTATGCGCTGTGCGTGGAAGCCGGCAAGCCGATCAAGGATTCGGCCGGCGAAGTCACCCGCCTGATCGAGACCTTCAGCATCGCCGCCGAGGAAGCGGTGCGCACCAATGGCGAGACCATCAACCTGGAAATCGCCAAGCGCCTGAACGGCTATCACGGATATACCAAGCGCGTACCGCTGGGGCCGGTGTCCTTCATCACCCCGTTCAATTTTCCGCTCAACCTGGTGGCGCACAAAGTGGCCCCCGCCATCGCTGCCGGTTGTCCGTTCGTGCTCAAGCCCGCCGAGCGCACGCCGATCGGCGCGCTGATCATCGGCGAGGTGCTGGCGGAAACCGACCTGCCCAAGGGTGCGTTCTCCATCCTCAACCTGGACGGCAAGCATGCGTCGCCGCTGGTCGAGGACCCGCGCTTCAAGCTGCTGTCCTTTACCGGCAGCCAGATCGGCTGGGACCTGAAGACGCGCGCCGGCCACAAGAAGGTGACGCTGGAGCTTGGCGGCAATGCGGCCTGCATCGTCGATGCGGACCAGCGGCCGCGCCTGGACCATGTGATCGAGCGGCTGGTGTTCGGCGCGTTCTACCAGTCCGGCCAGAGCTGCATCAGCGTGCAGCGCATCTACGCGCACGAGAGCCTGTACGACGAGCTGAAGAAGCGCCTGGTCGCCGCGGTGAAAGGGCTGAAGGCCGGCGATCCGAAGAAGAAGGAGACCTTCCTCGGCCCGATGATCGACGAGGCCGCGGCCGAGCGCCTGCACGGCTGGATCGAGGAAGCGCGTCAGGGCGGCGGCAAGGTGTTGTGCGGCGGCAAGCGCAAGGGGCCGATGCTGGAAGCGACCTTGATGGAGAACGTACGGGGCGATGCGAAGGTCAACCGGCAGGAGGTATTCGGGCCGTTCGCCTTGCTGGCGCCGTTCAAGAGCCTCGACGAGGCGATCGCGATGACCAACGACTCCGACTATGGACTGCAGGCGGGTATCTTCACGGATAGCCTGGCCAACGCGATGCGCGCGTGGAACGAGTTGGAGCAGGGTGGCGTGATCGTCAACGACGTGCCGAGCTTCCGGGTGGACAACATGCCGTATGGCGGGGTGAAGTTGTCGGGCGCGGGGCGCGAGGGTGTGCGCTATGCGATCGAGGATATGACGGAGATTCGGTTGATGGTGATGCGCGAAAGCTGAGCACCGAACCCGACCCAACACCGGCGTAGGTTGGGGTGAGCCGCAGGCGAACCCCAACAGGCGTGCATACGTGCGAGGCCTGTTGGGGTTCGCCTGCGGCTCACCCCAACCTACGTCGGGCGCTGGGCGCAGCGGGTCACGCCACGTTCGCTTCCACCCGCAACCGCACCACATCCCGCAACGGCGGCGCGCCGAAATGCCGGCTGTACTCGCGGCTGAACTGCGACGGGCTTTCATAACCCACGCGATGCGCCGCGGTCGCCACATCGCAACGCTCCGCCAGCAGCAGGCGCCGCGCCTCCTGCAGGCGCAGCTGCTTCTGATACTGCAGCGGGCTGACCGCCGTCACCGCGCGAAAATGGTGATGCAACGACGAAGTGGACATATTCACCTGCGCCGCCAGCTCGTCGATCCGCAACGGCCGGTGATAGTGCTCGCGCAGCCATTGGATGGCGCGGGTGATCTGATGTCCCTGGCTACCCGCCGTGGCGATCTGTGCCAGGCGCGCACCCTGTTCTCCCGTCAGCAGGCGATACAGCAGTTCGCGTTCAAGCAGCGGCCCCAGCACCGGCAGATCCTGCGGCGTCTCCAGCAGGCGCACCAGGCGCAGCACCGGATCGAGCAGATCGCCGGTGACCGTGCTCAGCGCAATGCCGCGTGAGGAGACCGCCGATGCGCGCGGCGCACGCACCTCGGGCAGCAGCTCGCGCACGCGCTGCAGGTCGTAGCGGATCTTCAGGCACAGGCACGGCTCGTCCGGTTGCGCACGCGACACCTGGGCCAGCACCGGCAGGTCCACCGAAGTGAGCAGGTAGCGCCCCGGCTCGAACACCAGCGCCTCCTGCCCCAGCACGATCTGCTTGGCGCCGCGCAGGGCGATGCCGAAACTGGGCTCGTACAGCGTGCAGGTGGGCGTGCTGGTGGAATCGGCGCGGAACACCGTCAGCGAGCCCCAGGGCGTGTCGTGGGTGCCTTCGCCGGGGGCGTATCGTTCAATGCGTGCTGTCAATTCCTCGCAACACTCCTGCAGATGCGCCGGAATCGATTCGTACAAAAGCTTGTGCTGCATGGATTTGCACCGGGAAGCGACAGTCAAATTTTGCCTATTTCTACGGCAGCTGGCGACCTCCCCCGGACGACTTTGCAGGATCGGGCAACGATCTCGCAGTATCCGTCTAACCCGGCACGGGGGCGGCGACACATACTTTTCAGGTCACCAGCCACCCTCAATGACCTTAGGAGCATCGCCCCATGGCCCTGACCATCCAAGGCTACGCCGCGCAGTCCGCCACCACGCCGCTGGCCCCGCACCGGTTCGAACGGCGCGACCCGCGTCCGGACGACGTGGTGATCGACATCCTGTATTGCGGCGTCTGCCATTCCGATATCCACCAGGCCCGCAACGAGTGGCACAACAGCATCTATCCGATGGTGCCGGGCCACGAAATCATCGGCCGCGTCAGCGCGGTCGGCGCCGAGGTGAGCAAGTTCAAGGTAGGCGACATGGTCGGCGTCGGCTGCATGGTCGATTCCTGCCAGCACTGCGGCGCCTGCCATGCGGGCCTGGAGCAGTACTGCGTCGAAGGCGCCACCTGGACCTACAACGGCATGGACCGCCGCGACGGTCTGCCCACCTTCGGCGGCTATTCCGAGCGCATCGTGTCGTCCGATAAGTTCGTGGTGAGCATCTCCGACAAGCTCGACCCCAAGGCCGCCGCGCCGCTGCTGTGCGCCGGCATCACCACCTGGTCGCCGCTGCGCCACTGGAAGATCGGCCCGGGCAGCCGGGTCGCCATCGTGGGCCTGGGCGGCCTGGGCCACATGGGCCTGAAGTTCGCCAAGGCGATGGGCGCCGACGTCACGCTGTTCACCCGCACGCCGGACAAGGAAGCGGAAGCGCGCCGCCTGGGCGCCGACCATGTGGTGCTGTCCACCGACCCGGCGCAGATGAAGGCGGTGTCGCGCGCGTTCGACTTCATCCTCGACACGGTGCCGAGCCCGCACGATCTCAATCCGTACCTGGAAACGCTGGATATCGACGGCACGCTGTGCCTGGTTGGCCTGCTCGAACCGATCGAGCCGGCGGTGGCCGCACATAACGTGGTGCTGGGTCGCCGTTCGATCGCCGGCTCCGGCATCGGCGGCATCGCCGAGACGCAGGAGATGCTGGATTACTGCGCCGAGCACGGCATTGTGTCGGATATCGAGATGATCGATATCCAGGACATCAACAAGGCCTACGAGCGCATGCTCAAGAGCGATGTGCGGTATCGCTTCGTGATCGACCTGGCTTCGCTGAAGAAGGCAGCGTAACGCCCGGCGCAGGTTGGGGTGAGCCGCAGGCGAACCCCAACGATGCGATGCGCTTGATGTTGGGGTTCGCCTGCGGCTCACCCCAATCTACGCCGTACGGAGGGGCTCAGCGCCCCATCTCCTCCAGCTCCATCCCCTTCGTCTCCCGCACCGCCTTCACCACGAACACCAGCGACACCAGCGCGAAGAACGCATACACCCCGTAAGCGAAGCTCAACCCCAGCTCCGACAGCGCCGGAAAACTGCTGGTGATGATGAAGTTCGCCACCCACTGCGCCGCCGCGGCCACCGCCAGGGCGATCGCACGGATCCGGTTGGGGAACATCTCGCCGAGCAGCACCCACACCATCGGGCCCCAGCTCAGGCCGAAGAACACCACATAGGCATTGGCGGCCACCAGCGCCACCATGCCCCACGGCGCCGGCAGGCTCAGCGCCGCGCCGCTACCGGCAGCCTGCGAGAAACACCAGGCCATCAGGCCCAAGGTCACCGTCATGCCGGCCGAACCGATCGCCAGCAAAGGCTTGCGGCCGATGCGATCGACCAGCGCGATCGCCACCAGGGTCACCAGCACGTTGACCACCGAAGTCACCACGCTGATCGAGAACGCATCCGACTCGCTGAAGCCCACCGAATGCCACAGCGTGGACGAGTAATAGAAGATCACGTTGATGCCGACGAACTGCTGGAACACCGACAGCAGGATGCCCACCCACACCACCGGCAGCAGGCCGGCCATCGAACCGCGCAGGTCGCGCAGGCCGGGGCGGTATTCGGAGCGCAGGCTCTGCGCGATATCGCCGAGCTTGTGCTGCAGCGCATGTTCGTCCTGCAGGTCCAGCACCTGGCGCAGCACCTGCTTCGCTTCGTCCATGCGCCCCTTGGCCACCAGATGGCGCGGCGATTCGGGCACGCCCAGCACCAGCGAGCCGTAGATCAGCGCCGGCACCACCGCCACCAGGAACATCCAGCGCCAGGCTTCCAGTCCGAGCCACAGCTTCTGCGAGGCACCGCCGGCGGTGCCGGCCAGCCACGCGTCGCTGAGCAGCGCGGCGAAAATGCCCAGCACGATCGCCAGCTGCTGCAGCGAACCCAGCCGCCCGCGCACCCGCGCCGGCGAAACTTCAGCGATATACGTCGGCGCGATCACCGACGCCACGCCCACGCCGATGCCGCCGACCAGGCGCCACAGCACCAGGTCCCACACGCCGGCCACGAGCCCCGAGCCCAACGCGCTGATGGCAAGCAGCACCGCCGCCACCTGCATGGTGCGCACACGGCCCCAGCGATCCGCCAGCGGGCCGGCATACCAGGCACCCAGCGCCGAGCCGAGCAGCGCGCACGACACCGCGAAACCGATGCGTCCCGCACCGAGCCCGAAGCTGCCGCGCACCGCATCCACCGCGCCGTTGATCACCGCGGTGTCGAAGCCGAACAGGAATCCGCCCAAGGCCGCAGCCGCGGCGATCAGCACCACCCGCGCGGTCGCGCGGCCCTCCCCTTCCACGATCTCCACTGCATTCATGCTGCGGCGCTCCCCGTGCCGTGTCATCGAAACAAAGTCGGCCGATTCTGCGTGGCGTCCGGCGGCGCTGCGGATGAATACGTATGCAGTTTTTGCTGCCGCGCAGCACGTTTTCCGCACCGATCCAGCGGCCATGCGCCCCACCGCCATGTGCGCCGGTTAAGCTGCAGCGCTTGTTGACCGCGCGATGGCGCGCAATGGAATGGACCGATGTCGCTGATCGTACTGCTGTTGCTCGGCCTGCTCGCCTGTCTCGCCCGCCGCAGGCGGCCCCGGCTCGCCCGCGCCTGCGGCATCCTCGCGCTGCTGCTGGTGTTCGCCATCGGTTGCGGACCGGTGCCGGCCTGGCTGATGCGCGGACTGCAGGGCGACTACGCCAGCGCGCCGTCCCTAGTGTGGGGCGCGCATGACGCGATCGTGCTGCTCGGCGCGGGCACCGCCAGGGACCCGATCCACCGCACGCTGGAACCGAGCTTCTTCGCCAACGGCCGCATCCTCGCCGCGGTCGAGCAGTACCACTCCTGCCACGCGGCCGGGGGCGACTGCAAAGTGCTCGCCAGCGGCGGCGACGCGCTCGGCAACGGCGAGCCCGAAGCCGTGGTCTACCGCGATGCGCTGGTCCATGCCGGGGTGCCCGCGGCCGACGTATTGGTCGAAGAGCGCAGCCTCAGCACCTGGCACAACGCCCAGTACAGCAAGCCGATCCTCGCCGCCTACGGCCCGCAGCGCACCGTGCTGGTGACCTCAGGCCTGCACATGCGCCGCAGCCTGCTGTACTTCGCCCACTTCGGCATCGAACCGGCGCCGGTGCGCGCGGACCTGGTCGAGCCGTTGTGGTCGGTCTACCCGCTGTCGTGGAATTTCACGGTGGCGGATGCGGCCCTGCACGAGTATGTGGGGATCGCGCGCTATCACGTGTACAACGCGCTGGGCTTGAATGCACCGAAGGCGAAGTAGCCCGCTCGACTGCACCGGTCGCAGGAAGCGCGACGTCCGGCTGGCATCATCCGTGGCGATCGGCACCGCTCGCTGACGCGGCATACCCATCCTGCAACCCTCAGGACCCCTGGCCCCATGACCACCCTCGTCTTCGTCCACGGCTGGAGCGTCACCAACACCTCGACCTATGGCGCCCTGCCCGCACGCCTGCAGCAGCAGGCCGCCGCGCAGGGCATGGGCGTGCGCATCGCGGACCTGTGGCTGTCCAAGTACGTGAGTTTCGACGACGCGGTCACCATGGCCGACCTGGTGCGCGGCTTCGACCACGCGCTGCGCGACCTGCACCTGGACGGCCCCAGCTTCGCCTGCGTCACGCATTCGACCGGCGGCCCGCTGGTGCGCGAATGGTTGCGCGCACAGCGCGAACGGCCCGGGGCGTACAGCACGATCCGCCTCACGCATCTGGTGATGCTGGCGCCCGCCAACTTCGGCTCGGCGCTGGCGCAGCTGGGCAAGGGCCTGCTCGGGCGCATGCGTTCGGCATTCGACGGCGTGGAGCCCGGGCAGCGCATTCTCGACTGGCTGGAGCTGGGCAGCCCCGAGTCGCTGTCGCTCAATGTGGATCACATCCATGGTGCCGACCCGGTCGACCAGGGGCAGTTCCTGTTTGCGCTGACCGGCGACCGTCCCGATCGCGCGATGTACGACCACGTCAACAGCTACACCGGCGAGGATGGCTCGGACGGCGTGGTGCGCATCGCCGCCGCCAACCTCAATGCCGCGCATGCGGTGCTCACCTGCAAGAGCAACGGCGCGAATGCCGACGTGCTCGGCCTCAATCTCGTGCGTGCGCCGCGCACGGCATTCAAGCTGATTCCAGGCGCATCCCACTCCGGCGCGACGCAGGGCATCATGGCCGCCGCGCCCGCCGCCACCATCGATGCGGTGCTGCGCTGCCTGCGCGTGGCGGATCGCGCGAGCTACACCGCGCTGTGCGATGCCTTCGACGCGGAAAACGCACAGCGCGACGCCGACAAGGTGGAACTGGAACCGGTCGGCCCCTTCCCGCCGCGCGTGCACATCCACGATCCGCGCAGCCTGCTGATCGTGCGGCTGGCCGACGAAGCCGGCGAGCCGCTGCCCGATACGCGCTTCCTGCTCGCCGCCGGCACGCCGGCCAATCCGGACTGGATGCCGCGCGGCTTCATGCTGGATCGCCAGGCCAACAGCCGCGCACCGGCGGTGGTGTCGTTCTTTCTCGACTATTCGCTGCTCGCGGGCGACTCGCGCGTGGCCGATCCGCGCAACAGCCGGCAGACGCTGCGGCCGGTGACGGATGGCCGCCGTCCGTATACCGCGCTGATCCAGCCGACCATCGTCACCGGCCTGGTGCATCACCTGCCGGCGTCGACGGTGGACGACCTGTTCGCCGCGCTGGGCCCGCACCGGACCACCGTGCTGGACGTGGTGCTGCCGCGCAAGGTGCACGAGGGCGTGTTCCGCCTGACCCAGGACTTCGGGCCGGAAGACTTCCGCAAGCCCGACCCGGGCGCCGTGATCGGCTGAGCCAACCCCGCCGTCCGCGCGAGGGCGTTGCATCCAGCGATGAACACCTGCGCACCCGCCCTGTCCGCCGCTTACCCGCGCGGCCGATTTCGCTTACCCTCGCCCGCCATGGATACCGCGGTGGACGAGGACGCGACGCTGATGCTGGCCTACGCGCAGGGCGACCTGGGTGCGTTCGAGGCCCTGTACGCGCGCCATCGCGGCACGCTGTACCGCTTCCTGCTGCGCGCCTGCCGCCAGCCGGCCGTTGCCGACGAACTGTTCCAGGAAACCTGGAGTCGCGTGATCGCCGCGCGCGAGCGCTACCAGCCGCAGGCGAAATTCACCACCTGGCTGCTGCAGATCGCGCATAACCTGCTGGTCGACAGCTATCGCCGCAAGCGGCCGACGCTGGACGGCGAAGCGGGCGAGCTGGCGATCGCGCAGATGGAGGCGCCGGCGCAGGAACAGCCCGAGCACGCGTTGTCGGACTTCGAACAGCGCCGCCGCCTGCAGCGCGCCATCGAGCAATTGCCGGACGAACAGCGCACCGCCGTGCTGCTGCGCCTGGAACAGGAACTGAGCCTGGAGGAAATCGCCGACGTCACCGGCGTGGGCCGCGAGACCGTGAAATCGCGCCTGCGCTATGCCATGAACAAACTGCGCGAGCAGCTGGCCGAATGAATACGCATCGCCCTGACGACGCCCGCTCCAATGACGAACGCCTGCCCGGCGAAGACGAGCTGGGCGCGCTGTACCGCAAGCTGCCGCGCAAGGAGCCCGGCCCCGCGCTGGACGCGGCCGTGCTGCGCGCGGCGGCGGCAGCGGTGCGCAGCGGCGAACCGGCGGCGGCGACGCTGCGTCCGGCACGCCGCGCGCGCTGGCCGGTCGCGCTGGGCAGCGCGGCGATCCTGGTGCTGGCCGCCGGACTGGGCTGGCGCATGCGCGACATGCCGGCGAGCACGCCGCCCGCGCAGGCAGGCGCGGTGACCGTGCAGGAAGCGAACGCGCCTGCCGCTGCCGCGCCCCCGGCGAAACCTGAAGCGGTCGGGGAAATCCAGGCCGATGCGCAGCACGCGCCGCCTCCGCCTCCCGCGCCGCCGCCCGCGCATCTCGCCGCGGATGCCGTGATGGCCAAGCGCGCCGCTCCCGCACCAAGCCCGAATCTGCAGGAACAGGCGACTGCCGTACCCGCCGCGCCCATGGCCGCACCGGTCGCCGGGGTTCCGGCCGCTGCCGACCGGGCCGCGCCGGTCGCCGCGGAACAGGCGCCATCGTTTGCGGCGAAATCCGCGCAGCGCGTGATCGAACAGCGCCGCCCCGAACCGGCGGCCATGGCGAATTCAAACGCCGAGGCGGCGTCCGGCGTCACGGCCGCGCGCGCCATGGCTCCGCTCGCCGCGCCGGCCCCGCCGCCGATCGATACCGCCCGCGACGAGCACGACACGCCCGCGCAGGAACTGGACAAGATCCGCCGCCTGCTCGCCGCCGACCACCGCGACGAAGCGCGCCAGCGCCTGGCCGACTTCCATCGCGACCGCCCCGACTACCCGCTGCCCGACGATCTGCGCACGCAGCTGCTCACGCCATGAGCGCGAGCCATACGCTCGCCGGTCCTTGCCAGCACCTCGAAGAGATCAAGAAGAGCCGCTTCCTCGCCCAGGCCGCGCCGGTCGACACGCCGGAGCAGGCACTGGCCTTCGTGCGCCAGGTCGGCGATCCCGCCGCCACGCACAACTGCTGGGCCTATCGCATCGGCCAGGATTACCGCTTCAACGACGACGGCGAACCCGGCGGCACCGCGGGCCGGCCGATCCTGCAGGCGATCGAGGGCCAGGGCATCGACCGCGCGGTGGTGGTGGTGACGCGCTGGTACGGCGGCATCAAGCTCGGCGCCGGCGGGCTGGTGCGCGCCTATGGCGGCACGGCAGCGGAATGCCTGCGGCTGGCGGAACGGGTAGCGATCGTGGCGATGGCGCGCCTGGGTCTGCATTGCGAATTCGCGGAGCTGGCCTTGCTGAAGGCGCGATTGAAAGAAGGCGAGGCGCAGGTCGAAGAGGAGTGCTTCGGCGCCGACGGCGTGGAACTGGTACTGCGCCTGCCGGAAAGCCGCGTGGCGGAAACGCAGGCGCGCATCGTCGACATCACGCGCGGGCGTGCAGCGGCGCGGCGACTGGATTGAACGCCTAAGCCCCTCTCCCTTCGGGAGAGGGGTTGGGGTGAGGGTACGGGCGGAGCGCAAGAGTGATGCGCACCGCTCCGCCCGTACCCTCATCCGGCTGCCGCCACCTTCTCCCGGAGGGAGAAGGATTCCAACTTGAAGATTGAGGAATAACCGCAGCGCCTGTGCGTAGCGCGATGCAGAGCCCCTCTCCCGCCGGCGACCCGAAGGTAGTCCCCGTGGGAGAGAGGGGTTGGGGT
>Ga0102590_1001050_pt1 | contig 46115 bp, 39 predicted proteins | sample AraplaMF_Col_mMF_FD_76859 | JGI IMG/M metagenome (GOLD analysis project Ga0102590, IMG submission 76859) | Arabidopsis root microbial communities from the University of North Carolina, USA - plate scrape MF_Col_mMF | ecosystem: Host-associated > Plants > Roots > Endosphere | place: USA... | reverse complement strand
CGAGTGCACCCCGTGGGGCATGCCCGCGCGCAACATCTTCGGCTGGCAGAAGCCCTGCTACCTGCTCGGTGAAGGCTACGCAAAAACCTTCAAGGAGCTGATGGACACCACCGACTGGGAGACCTACGGCACCGGCAAGTACGAGAAGTGCGCCGACTGCATGGCCCATTGCGGCTATGAGCCGACGGCGGCGACCGCGGCCCTCAATAACCCGATCAAGGCGATGTGGGTGTCGCTGCGCGGCATCCGGACCACGGGTCCGATGGCGCCCGAGATCGACATGAGCAAGCAGCGTCCGGCGCAGTACATCTTCTCGGCCGAGGTGCAGAAGCGCCTGTCGGAGATCCGCAAGGACGAAGCCGCCGCCGCGCAGGAGAAGGCGGCGCGGAAGGCTTCGACGGCGGCGTAAACGCGCACGCAAGTCACGAACGAAAAAGGCCCGGTCGCGATCGCGACCGGGCCTTTTCTTTTTCGGCGCAAACACCTTCGAGAGCCGGAGTGATCGCGGAGTCCCCCTGCCCTCCTTGCTTGGCTAGCCCGGGAGCCCACCCGCAAAAAAGAAGAAACAACCCCATGCACAGTAGAACCACGACCGCTGGCCGACATAGGACCAGCTCCGTCAAGCCATTGATGCATCGATCAAATCAGCCGCAAACCGGCGAGCATCGCAGCACGGGTTATTTTCGCAGCCAGACGCGCCGCCAGCCAACGCGATTCAGAGCCCGCACGAATTCGAGTTTTACGAAATCCGTTTGACGCGTCGGGCAAAACAGTGGCACTATGCCATCGTGCCTGCTTGGCGCAGTCCAGGTCCGTTGCCGAGGCTGAATGACCTTGTATGTGCTGACCTTGAGGAGACCGCCCACGCCGTCATCACGCTGGTGACACGTCGCTCAGAGCCGCTACCGCGCCGTATTGAACCCACGAATAATCACTACAACGCAGTTGTTGGAATGCAGATCAATCCCGCCATGCGTCATCGTCGCCTCCTCGCGGTCAAAAGCGATTCGTTGATTGCGAACTCGCTTTAGCTCCACCACCCCGCGGTCGCGGAGGCCGGCCAATGGGTGTCACTAGTTGGTCATATCGCAATACGTCGCCGTAGTCCCATCCGATGGGCGAACCTGACGCCAGCGACCAACCACAGGCTGCGAGGACTGCGCACCTGTGGCTCAGCAGTGACAGCATTCTTGCGTCTGCCGTGGTCTAGTCGCGGCGACCACGGCGCCAGCTAACCTCAGGATACGAAATTGAAAAGAATTGCTTTCGCCGCGCTCGCAGCGCTGGCGGCCACGTCCGCGTCGGCTGCCGACATGGCTGCTTCCAACTATACGAAAGCGCCAGCGATGGCCGCCGTCGCAAGTTGGACCGGCTTCTATGCCGGCCTCAACGTTGGCTATGGGTTCAATGATCCGGTTGCGACCTTTACGGCGAATGACGTCGTGTCCAATTCGATCATTGGAAACGTCGGTACGGCCGCATCGCCGGTCGCCTACGACGTCAAGGGTGTTCTCGGCGGCGCGCAGGCTGGTTACAATTGGCAGGTATCGCCGAACTGGTTGATCGGCTTTGAGGCGGATTTTCAGGGCAGCGACATCAAGGGATCTGCGGCGTCTCCCTACGCGGTTATCGGGCGACCGGGTCAGATCGAAGCGCAACAGAATGTCGAATGGTTCGGAACGCTTCGCGCGCGCGCCGGATTGCTCGCGACCAGCAAGCTGCTCGTCTACGGCACCGGCGGCTTCGCCTACGGATCGGTCCGCGAAGATTCCATTCTCAGCAACACAATCGGGTTCACCGCCGTTGCCGGGGGCGGCGGCGTGAGCGCTGTCTGCGCGGCTGCGGCAGCCTGCTACACGGGACCAACGACCAAAATCCTGACCGGCTACGCGGTGGGCGGCGGATTTGAATACGCCGCCTGGCGAAATGTTTCCTTGAAGGCCGAGTATCTCTACGTCAATCTCGGAAGCAGCAACATCACATCAACAGCGCCTGCGACTCCTGGTACGACGGCTTCGACCATCGGCACGCACTTCAGTGACCTGGACTTTCATGTCGTGCGCGTCGGCGCCAACTATCACTTCTGATGTCTGCATTAATGAGCTCAAAGCCCGGCCTCAGCGCCGGGCTTTTTGTTGGCAGCACTGGTGGCTGTAAGCGAGAACAGCAGCACGGACGAAAAAGGCCCGATCGCCATTGGCGACCGGGCCTTTTCTTTCGTCAGATCGGCGAACCCGCTCAGGCCGCCTTCGACACCATCGGCTCGCTCTCGATCAGCTCGGTGCCGATCAGGAAATCGCGGCAGCCGCGCAAGGAGCGCAGCGCGCGGTTGAAGTCGATGCCGGTCGAGACCAGCGCATGCAGCGTGGCCGGATTGCGGACGATGCCGCGCAGGACGGCGGCGAGGTCGATCTGGCCGTTCGGCTTGATGGCGGCGCGGGCGAGCGCGGGCAGCGCGCGGTGGGCGGGATCGCTGATGACGCGGACCGCGGCGAACGGCAAGCCGGCCTCGGCGGCGTAGGCGGCCGCGATGTGGCTTTCCATGTCGACGGCGGAGGCCCCGGTCTCCGAATGCAGCGCCGCCTTGCCAGAGCGCCCGGTGACCACTTCCTCGGCGCCGGCGAGGCTGCCGCGCACCACGCGACGGCGGCCCGAGGTCAGGCGGTCGATCAGGTCGTTGCCGAGCGACAGGCCGGCGGCCCAGCGGGTATCGCCGGAGAGCACTTCGGTCGCCAGCACGACGTCGCCGGAGCGCAGCGTCGGGTCGAGCCCGCCGGCCACGCCGAACGAGATCACCCCGCGAATCGTATTGGGATCGAGCACCGTCAGGAGCGCCCGCAACTGGGTCGGGCTGCTCGACGAGCAAATGACCGCCATTCCGGGCCCGGCCGCGATGCGGGCCTCCTGAACCAGTCCGGTCACAATCAAGATGGGCCGCGGATCAATGGCATTGCCCGCGGTAAGATAGTCCCCCGTCCCCAAAGTCACATTCCGACCCCTACCACCCTGCTGTTGGTGTTCCGCAAGTTCCGATACCGCGCCAACGCCCACAGCGGGAAGAACTTTGGGTAACCATGATATCGAAGGTAGAATACACGAGGAAAGCCTGTGGCGGTGTATCGCTGCTCGTCCCACAGTCCTTTTTTGTTCTGTGTTGCAATCAGGTACTCCACCCCGCGGGCGACGGCCGGGTGATCAACCTCGCCAGCTGCCATCAGGGCAAGCAAGGCCCATGCCGTTTGCGAGGCGGTCGAGGGAGCGGCCTCCCAGCCCTTGTAGTCCAGCCGGTAGCTGACGGCATCCTCGCCCCAGCCGCCGTCCTTGTTCTGGATCGAGGCCAGCCAAGCGGCGGCCTTGCGCATCATGGGGTCGTCGTGGCGGATGCCGGCCATGTTGAGGGCGCAGAGCACCGACCAGGTTCCGTAGATGAAGTTCATGCCCCAGCGGCCGTACCAGGACCCCTCGGGGTGCTGGGTCTTCCTGAGATAGGCGACCCCGGCGGCCACGTGCTTGCTGGTCTTCTCGGTCTCGCCGAGCTGAGCCAGCATCGAGATGCAGCGGGCGGTGACGTCCTCGGTCGGCGGGTCGAGCAGCGCGCCGTGGTCGGAGAACGGGATGTTGTTCAGATAGTATTCGAGGTTGTTGACGTCGAAGGCGGCCCAGCCGCCGTCGTCGCTCTGCATGCCCTCGATCCACTCCCGGCCGCGGTCGATCGCGGCGTCGTAGCCGGCCACGCCGTGCTCCCGGCGCATGCGGTCCATCGACATCACCACAACAGCGGTGTCGTCGAGATCGGGATAATGGGCGTTGTTGTACTGGAAGGCCCAGCCGCCCGGGCGCACGTCGGGCCGCTTCACGGCCCAGTCGCCCTTGACCTCGAGCTCCTGCTTCGGGATCAGCCAGTCGAGGCCTTGCCTCGCCGCAGGCACCGCCTTGTCACCGCCGGCTTCCAGCAATGCGTGGGCGGTCAAGGTCGTGTCCCACACCGGCGAGACGCAGGGCTGGCAGTAAGCCTCGTCGTCGCCAATCACCAGCAGCTTGTCGATGCCCCGGCGCGTGATCGCGCGCGGCGGGTAGTTCTCGTCCTTGCCGAGCGCGTCATACATCATGACGATGTTGGCCATGGGCGGATAGATCGCGCCCATGCCGTCCTCGCCGTTCAGGCGCTCCTCGGTGAAGGCGAGCGCCGCATCGATCGCGCGCTTGCGCAGGCTCTTCGGAAACATCGGCTCGACCACGCGCAAAATCCCGTCGAGCGCGCGGAACAGCACGAACCAGGCCATGCTCTGGTGCGGCGCCTTCGCCGTCATGCCGATCGAGCGCGGATCCTGAAGGAACAATTCGTCGATGCCGACGCCCTTCGGATTCTTCGCGCGCGGCTTGAGCGCGGCGAGAACCATCAGCGGCACCATCGTGGTGCGCGCCCAGTAAGAGATCTTGTTGAGGTGGAACGGCGACCAGAACGGCAGCAGCACGATCTCGATCGGCAGCACCGGCACCGCGCGCCAGGTCGTGACGCCGAACATCGCCAGCATGAAGCGCGTGAAGACGTTGCTGTTGATGGCGCCGCCGCGGGCGTGCATCGCCTCGCGCGCGCGCACCATGTGCGGCGCGTCGACGGAATCGCCGATCATCTTCAGCGCGAAATAGGCCTTCACGCTGGCGCTCATGTCGAACTCGCCGTCGTGCACCAGCGGCCAGCCGCCATGGGCGCCCTGGACGCGGCGCAGATAGTTGCCGATCTTGGCTTCGAGCACGGTATCGACGGGCTCGGCGAGGTAATGGCGCAGCAGGATGTACTCGGCCGGAATTGTGCAGTCGGCCTCGAGCTCGAACACCCAATGGCCGTCCGGCTGCTGGAAGCCGATGACGCCTTGCGTCGCCGACGCAATGCTCGATTCCAGGACCCTCGATTCCAAGATCCTCGATTCTTGTGCTTCGCGGCTGGTCGCGTTCACGGAATCCATCTCGCTCGATTGCTCCGATAGTCGATTGAAATTGACCGGGACATTTGCCCGTCAGGGCCGCTCGTCACTATCCCTCTCAGGATCCTTTGGCGGCCAAAACCAGATCGGCGGCGCGATCACCGGACCGGACCGATCCCTCGATGGTTGCAGGCAATCCCGTAGCAGTCCAGTCGCCGGCGAGGAACAGGTTTTTCAGCGCGGTGACCGGCCCCGGACGCAGGGCATTCTGGGCCGGCGTGGCGGCGAAAGTGGCCCGGCGCTCGCGCACGATCTGCCAAGGGGGCAACGGCGGCGGCACGTCGCCGGACACCCCGCCCGCCTTGCAGACGTCGTTCCAGATCGCCTGCGCGAGTTCCTCGCGCGGCATATCGACCAGCCGATCGCCGTTGCTGATGGTGACGGAGAGGCGGTTGGGGAAGGCGAACAGCCATTCCACGATGCTGCCGATCACGCCGAGGATCGGCGGCGAACCCTGCGGCGGCTCAAAGCGGAAATGCGCATTCACGATGGCGCGGAATTCGGTCGGCGTCTTCAGGCCGGGCAGCAGGCTGGAGGCGGCGCGCGGCGGCACCGCCATCACGACGACGTCGCCCTCACCGACCTGGATCACATCCTCGCCGCCAAAGTTCAGCGCGCCGACCTTGCCGTCGGTGGTCGCGAACGAACGCAGCTCATGGCCGAGCTGAACGCTGTGGCCCCGCTCCTGCAGAAATTTCACGGCAGGCTCGATCAGCACGGTGCTGAGCCCCTCGCGGGCGATCAGCGGGCGGCACGCCTGCCCGCCGGCAAGCAATGTCTCGCGTACGATCGCGCCGGCAAGCCCCGCCGAACCCTCGGGCGGATCGACGTTGAGCGCCGCCAGCAACAGCGGCTGCACCAGGCGCTGATAGAGCACGCCTTCGGTCGGAATCGACTTGCCGACCAGTGTCTGCTCCGACGCCCAAATCAGCGGCGCCAGCTTGAGATAATCGGTGAGCGAGGTGTCGGGAACGCGGCGGCTCTCGTCGAGCACCCAGGTCGGCAGCCGGCCTTTGCCGAGATCGATCTGCCAGCGTTGCCCGGTCGTGAGGTCGACGAAGGGAAACTGCGCACTCTCGGGACCGACGAGGCCGGCCTCGGTGCCGATGGAACGTGCGTAGGCGCGCGCGTGGCTGTTGCCCGACAGCAGCAGATGATTGCCGTTGTCGATGGTGAGACCGGTGGCGCCGTCGAAATAGGAGCGGCAGCGGCCGCCGGCCTGCTGCGTCGCCTCGTGCACGGCGACCTTGAAGCCGGCATTGGCGAGCCGCACGGCGGCGGAGAGGCCGGAAATTCCGGCACCGATGATGTGAGCTGTGTGTTGCATCAGATGAAAGCGTAACGAAGCAGGATCAGTATGCGTGTGATCTTCGACACACGCACCGGCTCGCGCGGCGCGTTGAAGCCGCGCGCGATCAGCAGATCCAGAATGGCGTGATAGTATTTCGACATGATCCGCGGCGCGCGCACCGCGCGGCGCTTGTTGCGGTTCATGATCTCGTCCGACTGCTCGAAATGCGTCTTCGCGCGCTGTGCCAGCGGCAGGCAGACCTTCGCCAGTGCGCGCTCCATGATCACGCGGTTCGGATCGTTGGAGGTGATGCCGGCATGCAGCAGTGCCTCACGCGGCAGATAGAGCCGGCCGAGGCCGGCGTCCTCGTCGATGTCGCGCAGGATATTGGTGAGCTGGAGCGCGCGGCCAAGATGATGGGCGAGCAGGATGCCGTCCTCTTCAGGCAGGCCAAACACCCGCACCGACAATCGTCCCACGGCGCTGGCGACACGATCGCAGTAAAGATCGAGCGTCGCCATGTCGGGCGCGCGGATGTCCTGCGGCACGTCCATCTCCATGCCATCGACGATGGCGAGGAAATCCTCCCGCTTCAGCCCGAACGTCTTCACCGAGCCGACGTAGTCGGCAAGGCGCGGCGGCGGATGGCCCTGATAGAGCGCATCGATGTCGTTCCGCCACTCCTGAAGCGCGGCGAGCCGCTCATCGCGCGGCCCGTCGGAATCGGCGATGTCGTCGACCTGCCGGCAGAAGCTGTAGATCTGGAACATCGCTTCGCGCTGGTCATGTGGCAGGATGCGCATCGCAGCGTAGAAAGAGCTGTTCGATGCGGTCGAGCCGTAATTGGCGCTGGGCGAGGTCGCCTCAAGCGTCATGTGCAGTCCCCGGTCTGGAAATGGCCTTGCGTCCGATCGCGCGGCGGCCGACTTCGCCGATCATGCCGGCGAGGCTGAAGGTGAGAAGCTCGAACTTGTTCAGATGCACGCGCTCACGCAGGGGATCACGCACCTTCAACAGGCGCACGATACGGTCGGCATAGGCCTGGATCACCGCGACGTCGATGCCGAGGCGGACATCCCGGATCTCAGCAGCCAGCGACCTGCCCTCGTCGAGCAGCGCTTCGTTGCGTAACGCGAGCGCCTGAAGACAGGCCAGCATCGCCGGCGGCGACTGCGTCAGGCCAAGCTGCTCGACCGAGGCGCCGCTTGCGGCCAGCGCATCGCGCGGCAGGTAGACGCGGTTGAGCTCGCGGAAATCCTTGCCGCAATCCTGTAGATGGTTGTTGATCTGGAGGCCTGCGCAGAGTGCGTCCGACGCGGCCCAGGTCGAGGTGCTCTCGCCATGGACGTCGAGCATGAAGCGGCCGACCGGCATTGCCGAATAGCGGCAATAGTGGATGACCTCGTCCCAGTTCTCGTAGCGCAGCTTGGTCACGTCCATGCGGAACGCGATCAGCACGTCGAGCGCATGGCGCGGCGCCATGCCGCGCTCGGCCAATGCGCGCCGCAGAATGACAGCTTCAGCCTGGGTGTCGCCGTTGCCGAGCAGCTCCGCCTCGAGCAGGTCGAGATAGGCGAGCTTCTGGTCGGGCGGCAGCGTGGCGTGATCGGCGATGTCGTCGGCGGTGCGGACGAAATTATAGTACGCCAGGATCAGCGCACGATGACGCGGATGAATGATCCAGGACGCGACGGGAAAATTCTCGTCGCGGTCACCCTTGCCGGATCGCAATTCGCTCGCAGAGGTCATCGAGGGCTGGTCAACAATCGTTTGGACAGGAAGGGCTTTTTCGCTCGCGCGGGCTCATGCCGGCGATGCCGCCGCGGCCCCCATATAGGGGAATACGGCCGCAAAACCAATCCTGTCTGTCGATGGCGGCCCGCACCGATCGGCCCCGAAAAGGCGGCCCGGGGTCCGCCTTTTGTAGGCCAGCGGCCGAGCTTACTGGTTGTGGCTCTTCAGGACCTGGTCGCAGGCCTGCGAGATCTTGGGCCGGTTTTCCTTGAGGCAGGCCAGGATGGTGAAATCGCCCTGGTCGATGACCGGACGGCAGAACTTCTGCACATCGCGCGTGCAGGCCTTCTGTTCGGCGTCCGTGCCGCGTCCTGCCTGGGCGAATGCCGCCGTGGAAAGGGATGCCGACAGCAGGGTGAGAGCGACGAGAAGCTTACGCATTGTATTCCTTCGTTCTGACGGCAGAATCACACCGATCCCGGGCAGCACAGGGCGGACGGCCGGAACGGATCATTCTGGTGGCAAGTTCGCCGCGGCAAGCACGGCATTCGGAGAAGGCACAAGCGCTGGTAAATGCGGCCAAATTGGCGCCGCGCTCACCAAACCGAGCCTTCCCCCGAGTTTCATTGGCAGATGTAAGAGGTTGATACTACGTCATAATTCTGGAGCGCCGCGTTTTGCTGCGGACCTGTTGCAGCGCTGCATCTCTCGACCGACCTTTTTTGGCGGAAACAGATCGAAACACCGGGCGTTGCAGGATCGGAGCCTGTTGCAGAGGGCGTGGTGAACCGCCATCTCTGGCGGTCAGGCTTTGAACCTGACACAGGCTCGGAACACTAAACTTTCGATGTGGCGAGACGTTCTCGACAGTCAGCGAACGTCGTTCGAAAATGGGATATTCAAAATGCAATTCTTTGGACGATCTGGACAGGCGATCAAGGCGGCCGGCATCGGGGCTGCGCTGCTCTTTTCAGTCTCGACAAGCCATGCTCAGTCGTCCGGGCCGTTCGCCGGTTTCGACGGCGCGTGGACCGGCACCGGCACGGTGTCGCTGTCCGACGGTTCCACCGAGCGTATCCGCTGCAAGGCCGACTACAAGGTCGCCGGCAGCGGTCTCAACCTCAAGCAGGCCCTGAACTGTGCCAGCGACAGCTACAAGTTCAACCTCACCAGCGACGTGACGAGCCAGGGCGACCGCATCTCCGGCAACTGGAGCGAGTCCAGCCGCAACATCTTCGGCAATCTGCAGGGCACCGCTGGCGGCGGCCAGATCGAGGTGTTCGTCGAGGCCAACGGCTTCGCCGCCAATTTGTCGCTCCGCACCAACGGTAGCAAGCAGACCGTGCAGATCAGCTCCAAGGGCGAGATCCGCGGCGTCAACATCACGATGACGAAGGGCTGATCGCCCTCGTCCTTCAGATATTCACATCGAGACAAACCCCCGGTTCTCGCGAACCGGGGGTTTTCCATTGCGGACCGCATCGTCGGTCTCGAATTGTCAGATCGCCGGCTTGTCGGGGCCCTGCAGCCTGGCGTGCAGGTTGATCAGCCACATCGCCGTCGGCCGCAGGATGAAGAGATCGGCGACGAGGGCCATCACCATCGAGAAGGCACTGAGCCAGCCGAACAGCCGCAGCGACGGCAGGTCCGAGAACACGGTGACGACGAGGCCGCAGGCCAGCACCAGCGTGGTCAGGATCAACGCCGGCCCGACCAGCACGGTCGCGCGCTCGACAGCGAGCGCCGAACCGACGCCCGGCTTACTTTCCAGCCTGAGGCGATTGAGGAAGTGGATGGTGGCACTCAAGCCCAGACCGAACGAAACGGTCAGCGCGACGACACTGGCAAATTGCAGCCCCTCACCCATCGCCCACAGCACCGTTCCCGACATCACCACCGGGAAGATGCCGGGCAGGATGCAGGCGAGCATCACCACCCAGGAGCGGAAGGCCAGGCCGATGAAGATCGCGACCAGGGCGAATTCGACGGTGAGCCCGCGGTTGAGCTTCTCGATCATGCCGGCCGAGTTGCGCGCTGCGATCGCGGCAAGACCCGTGACCGCGACTTCGTAGCCGGGATGCTTCTTGCGGACGGCGTCGAGCTCGGAATCGAGCTTGTCGACGATCGGCAGCAACTGGCTGGAATCCTTGTCCGGCACGCGGCCGGCGACCACGACGGCATCCTGCTCGGCATCGATGAAGCGCCGCACCAGATGCTCCGGAATGACGCTGACATATTCCTTCAGCGTCGCGACGTCGGCACTGCCGGCCTTTTCCGCAAGCCAGCGGCGCAAGGTTTCGACCGACCAGACGTTGCCGACACCGGCCGTCTTCTCGACGGTCGCATGGACGTCGGCAATCGTCTGCAACGTCTCCGGCGAGTAAAGCGATTCACCCTTGGGGAACTGGATCAGCACGTTCACCGGGTTGGCGCCGGTGAGCTTGGCATCGAGACGGTCGCTGGCGGCAACCGCCTGACGCTTGTCCGGCACCTGGTCGGCGAGCCGGTAGCGCGGCTCCAGATTGGCGTAGATGACGCCGAGGCCGGCGACGAACAGCACCGCGATCAGGCTGAACAGGCCGGGCCGGCCCACCATGCGCACCGCGATCCAGTAGCAGAAATTACGCAGCGCCTGCACGCCGGCATCCGCGCTCTGGAACTTGGTCGCGAAGACTTTCTCGTTGCGCACCAGCAGCACGCCGAACACCGGCACCAGCGACAGCACCGCGACCAGCGCGATGATGGTGGCGGCAAGACCCGCCTCGCCGAACTTGCGGATCAGGTCGGAGTCGGAGAACTGGAGCGCGATGAAGGAAATGCCGGCGGTGCCATGCGTCAGCACGCAGGCCGGGCCCACCACCAGCACCGCGTTCTTGAACGCGGTGAACTTGTCCTGGCCTGCGATCAGCCGGTCGCGCGCGGCAAATGTGAGCTGCATCGAGTCCGAGAAGCTGATCACCATGATGAGCGGCGTCATCACGTTCAGGAACATGTTGAGATTGAAATTGGCCCAGCCGAGCGCGCCGAGCGCCAGCAGGATCGCGATCATCGGCGGGAACGCCGCCGCGACCATGAAGGAGATCTTGCGGAAGAAGATAATGGCGATGACGCAGCCGGCGAGGATGCCGAGGATGTTGTAGGTGAGCCCGTCGCGCTCGACCGCGTTGCGGATCTCGAGCTGCATCACCGGGACGCCGGAGAGCTGCACGTTGAGCCCGGTATCGCCGAGGTCTTCCTTCATCAGCGCGCGGATGTCGCCGACGGTCTTGGTCAGCTTGTTGGAGGCGACCACCTCCGGATCGAGCGAGAGCACGATCAGCGCCAGCGTGCCGTCCTCCGACAACAGCTTGCCGCGGATGATCTCGTTGTTCTTGACGGTCTCGATGAACTTGTCATAGGCCGCGCCCTCGGGCAGCTCGGACGGGAATAGCGCCGCCGGCAACTTGCCCGGCGCCGGCGCCTGGCGCGCGGAGAACAGCGAGACCAGGCCGCGCGTGCCTTCGACGAGCTGCAGGTCGGTGACGAAGTCACGCAGCTTCTCGAGGTTATTCCGCGCCAGCAGGGTCTTGCCTTCGACCACGACGAGCACGTCGAATTCCTCCGCCGGGAACTTCTTCGTCACCTCTTCGTACTGGCGGAATTCGCGGGTGTTGGAGCGGAACAGCTGCGACAGCGAATCGTCGATCTTGATCCGGTGGATGCCGAACACGGCGCCGACGATCAGCACGAGCAGGACGATGCAGGAAACGATCGGCGCCCGGACGGCGATCAGCCCGATGCGCTCAAGCCCGAAGGCGATCGAGGACGCGGGTCCCTGCTCGACCTTCTCGACATGAACCTCACTCTCGCTGTGCTTTTCGAGCATGCCTTGTCCAGTTCCTAAATCGGCTCGGTCTGTGAGCTTGTTGCGCCCCGCGAACGGCTTGAAAATGCCATACCAATGGGGGTCTTGCCCGTTGAAAATGCGCGGAAAATCGCCGAGGGGGGTTTAGCAGGTCAATCGCTCTTCTCGCAAGCAGGCGAAGGGTGGCCGAACCGATCAAGATGCGGCGATTTTTGCCGGAATGCCCGTCATTCGGGCAAAGCCGTGCCAATTCGACGCGGCGCCCGGTCCGCGCTCTCGTCTTTCAGCGCCACGCCGGTTGCTTGCCGCGCCAGCCCCTCGCGCACGAGCCAGGCGATCTTGAACGCCGCCTCGTCATAGCTCAACCCGGCCTTGTGGATGTTCGACACGCAATTGCGCTCGGCATCGGTGCGGCCGGGCCTCGGCGCGAAAGTCAGATAGGCGCCGAGACTGTCGGGTGCGGACAGGCCCGGCCGCTCGCCGATCAGCGTCACCACCATGTGCGCGCCGAGAATGGCGCCGATCTCGTCGCCGAGCGCGACGCGCGCGCCTGAGGCGACGACGACATTGCCGATCGCGACGCCATCGGCTTCCGCGAGCATGGGCAGCAGATGCTTCACCAGCTCGACCGCATGGGCATGGACCGCCGCCGCCGACAGGCCGTCGCCGATCACGATTGCGAGGCTGCACGGGTGCGAGGCACCTCGCGCCAGAAGCTGCGCCGAATCGGCATCGAGCTGTCGTCCAAGATCAGGCCGCCGAAGATAGTCCCTGCGGTCGGCCGCCTGGCTCCTCGCCTCGGCGACGACGAGGCCAAGCGCGCGGAGATCGGATACCAGTCGCGATGCATCGAAGGCCGCATGCACGGCGTCGCGGGCGCGGGCATGGTCCAGTGTGAAATCGAGCAGCGCGTGCGTCGGCACGCTCGCGCCGCTGCGCCCGAGCGCGACGCGCGCGGGCGTGAGTGACCGCAGATCGAGGGTCGGGCGGCGGGGGACGGCCGGATCAGACATGTCGCATCATTCGGCGGGAACGGAGGCCTCGCGCAGCCGGATCGAATAGTTCGAGGCGTTCTGCTTGCCGCTGGAGGCCGCGCGCGCAAAGGTGATGAGGTGATGCGCGATCAGGGTGCAGCCGATCAGCCCTTCGATATCGCCGCGCTTGATGCGTCCCAGCGCGAACTTCCAGAACACCCGCTTGTAGTCGCCGAGCACACCGACCTTCCAGAAGATGTTACGCAGCATGACGAGGCCGCGCCTGATGTTGCGCCAGGTCTTCATCTCGTCCGGCACCGGCATCTTGAGGCGGTGGGGATAGGTGTGGTCGCATTGATACTGGAAGCGCGCAAAGACCTTTTCGGGCTCGTAGGCGACGCCCATGCAGTGCTTCCACGACGCGACGACGTCGTCATAGGGCAGCAGGAAATCGACGTTGGAATCGCGGCCGTCGTCCTCGATCAGACGCCCTTCCCGCTCCAGCCGGTCCCACAGCGGCGTCTTCGGCAGCGCCTGGAGCAGGTTGATGGTGAGCAACGGAATCTGGGATTCCTCGACGAAAGCCAGCAGCGCATCGGAGGTCTTCGGCTTGTCGGTGTCGAGACCCATGATGATGCCGGACACCACCTCCATGCCGTAGGAGTTGATGGTGCGCACGCCCTCCAGGATCGGGACCATCATGTTGTGGTCCTTCTGCATCGCCTTCAACGCGTCGGGATCCGGCGTCTCGATGCCGCAGAAGATGGTGATGAAATAGGCCTCGCGCATCTTCTCGAGGATCTCGGGCCGCTTGGCGATATTGAGCGTCGCCTCGCAGGCGAGCCGCACCACGTAGCCGGTCCGCTTCTGCCATTCGATCAGATGCGGCAACAGGTCCATCGCCGCCTTGCGGTTGCCGATGAAATTGTCGTCGACGAAATAAACCGTGTCGGTCATGCCGCATTCGCGCAGCCGGTCGAGCTCGGCGATGATCTGCTCCGGCGACTTGAGGCGGGGATTGCGGCCGTAGAGACCGGGGATGTCGCAGAACTCGCACTGATAGGGGCAGCCGCTGGAATACTGGATGCTGCCGAGCATGTATTTCTTCACGTCGGCAAGCTCGTAGGCCGGGATCGGAAACTCCGTCATCGGCACCCGGTCTTTGGTCGTGAGGACGACCTGCTGTTCAGGGCGCGAGGTGTCGCGCGACAGGTTCTCGATCAGCTGGTTGGTGGCGTCGCCGAGCTCGCCGACATGGAGATAGTCGAACGACGGATAATAATCCGGGCAGGCGCTGACGGAGGGCCCGCCGAGCGCGACCGGAAGGTCGAACGCATGGGCGCGGCGGCAGATGTCGTTCATCTGCTGGCGCTGGATGTGCATGCCGCTGACGAAGACCGCCTCGGCCCAGTCGAATTCGTCCCTGGTCGCGAGGCGGAGATTCTCGTCGACGAATTTAACCTGCCACTCCTCGGGCAGGTAGGCTGCGAGCAGCAAAAGCCCCTGCGGCGGCATGAAGGCGCTGACGCCGTCGGTGAGCGGATAGGAATGCTCGAACGTTCCGAACGAGGAGGTGTAGCGCGGAAACACACAGAGAATCCGCCGGGACGTTCCGTTGCTTGCAGCTCGCATCAAAGTTCCCCCAGCCACGCTCGATATATGGTGCCGAATAGCCGGACATCTAGCGTAACGCTGCCGCCGAAATTTCTCAATATTGTGGCAGCATCCTAATTCGCGAAGGGCGCCAATGGTTTCCTTGACTTCCGCGGATGGCGCGCGACCGCACGCTCACGCGATCAGCCGCGAGGCAAAATCGGGCAGCAGGAGTGCATCGCCGGCAAGCCGGAAATCCGCGCCCGCCAGCCCCGCCTGCACCAGCCAGTCGTCGAACTCCGGCGCGCGGCGCAGTCCGAAGACGTCGCGGACATAGAGCGCGTCGTGAAAAGACGTGGACTGGTAGTTCAGCATGACGTCGTCCGCGCCCGGCACCCCCATGATGAAGGTGACGCCAGCGGCAGCGAGCAGCGTCAGCAGATTGTCCATGTCGTCCTGATCCGCCTCGGCATGGTTGGTGTAGCAGATGTCGGTCCCGAGCGGCAGGCCGAGCAACTTGCCGCAAAAATGATCCTCCAGCCCCGCTCGGATGATCTCCTTGCCGTCGTAGAGATATTCCGGGCCGATGAAGCCGACCACGCTGTTGACCAGCAATGGCGCATAGGCGCGGGCGACCGCATAGGCGCGCGCTTCGCAGGTCTGCTGATCGACGCCGTGATGGGCATTCGCCGACAGCGCCGAGCCCTGCCCGGTTTCGAAATACATCACGTTCTGGCCGACCGTGCCACGCTTCTGCGACAAACCGGCCTCTTGCCCTTCCTTGAGCAGAGCGAGGTCGATGCCAAAGCTGCGGTTGGCGGCCTCAGTACCGGCGACCGACTGGAAGACCAGGTCGACCGGCACGCCCTGCCCGATCAGCGACAGCGTCGTCGTGACGTGGGTCAGCACGCAGGCCTGCGTCGGGAGCTTCAGCCGCGCGATGACCTCGTCGAGCAGGCGCAGCAATTGACCGATGACGGCCGGGTCGTCGCTCGCCGGGTTGATGCCGATGCAGGCATCGCCGGCCCCCAGCAGGAGGCCATCGAGGATCGAGGCGGTGATGCCCCTGGCATCGTCGAAGGGATGATTGGGCTGGAGCCGCGTGCTCATGCGCCCCTTCAGGCCGATGGTGTTGCGGAAGGCGGTGACGACCTCGCATTTCCGCGCGGCCAGGATCAAATCCTGGTTGCGCATCAGTTTGGAGACCGCGGCCGCCATCTCCGGGGTGATGCCGGGCGCCAGCTTGCGCAGGATCTCGGGCGTGGCGGCATCCGACAACAGCCAGTCGCGGAAGCCGCCGACCGTGAGCGAAGCCACGGGCGCGAAGGCTTCTGCGTCATGGCTGTCGATCACGAGGCGCGTGACCTCGTCGGCTTCGTAGGGAATGACGGCTTCCTGCAGGAACTGCCCAAGCGGAACGTCGGCAAGCGCCATCCGTGCCGCGATCATCTGCTCGGCGCTCCCTGCGGCAATGCCGGCCAGCCGGTCACCGGAGCGCGGCGGCGTCGCTTTGGCGAGGAGGTCGCGCATATCAGGGAATGTATAGGTCGTCGCGTCGATGGTGTGGCGGTGGACCAAAGGCCTCTCCGGGGTCCGTCGGCCGATCGCCGACATGGTACCAGTCTATCGCGTTGGGATACGCGGTTGGCAGCCTTTGCGCATGCCGATGCTTGCAGCATTCCATGTCTTTCGCGCGGCAGAAGCCGCAGCCCCGGCAAACACCTGATAAGACTTGGCTTTTCTGCGACTGACGGCTGCATCGCGCGGCCCCTCGCGTTAACCGTGCATGCACCTTCATCCTGCATAGTTTTGCATCAATTCTTAAAACGACCGCACACACCGGCCGCTCCCGGCCATTCGGGCCCCTGAACACCATGACCACCGACCGATCTGGGAATGCCACTCGCCTGGCAGGCCGCTTCACGCTTGCGACCAGGCTCTATGCGATCTTTGCGCTGTTCGCTCTGCTGACGGCGGCGATCGCGTTGCTGTCCGACTACAACAGCCGCCGCAGCGCCGAGCTGACCAGCGCGATCGAGACGGCGAACGCGGCGGCGCTGAACGTCGAGCGGGTCAACTCGCTGGTCTATGCGGTCGTGATGGAATCGCGCGGCGTCTACATGTCGGCCGAACCGGCCGTGGTGAAGAAATACGGCGAGGGCCTGCTCAAGTTCAACGCGCAGATCCTGAACGTCGTAAAAGGCTGGGAGGGCATCGTCAAAGCCGACGATGCCGAGCAGTTTGCCACCTTCAAGAAACGCATCGAGCAGTTCGTCGACTTCCGCAAGGAGCTGGTACGCCGCGGCGTCGAGATCAACGCGGCCGCGGGCCGCGAATGGGGCGACAACGACGCCAACCGCGCCGTGCGCTCGGCGCTGAACAAGGATCTCGAGGCGCTGTCCAAGGTCTACGCCGAGCGCGCCAGACAGATCGCACAGCAGACCGAGACCAATCGCACGCTGTCCTTCGTGCTGACCTGCCTCGGCGGCGTGGCGCTTGCGCTGGTCGTGATCGGCATCGTCATCATCGCCCGGTCGATCGCCCGCCCCCTCTCCGCCATCACGGCGACCATCAAGCAGGTCGCGGACGGCGCCGATGATGTCGTGGTGCCGCACGCTGACCGCGCCGACGAGATCGGCGCGCTGGCACGCGCCATCCAGATCTTCCAGAACGCGATGGGCCGCAACCGCAATCTCGCTTCGCAGGTGTCGGAGGACTCCGCCGCGCGCGAGCAGCGCGCCCGCCATATCGAGCAATCCGTCGACGAGTTCCGCGAGGCGATCGGCGCGATCATGCGCGGCCTCAGCGACAACGCCTCGGTCATGCGCGAGACCGCGCAGACCATCACCCGCGTCACCGCGAATGCGAGCAGCCGCGCCGGCACGGCGGCGGACGCGACCGAGCAGGCCTCCCACAACGTCACCGCGGTGGCGGGCGCAGCCGAACAGCTGTCGGCCTCCGTCGAGGAGATCGGCCGTCAGGTCCGGCAGAGCGCCGGCGCGGTCGAGCAGACCGGCCAGCGGACCGAGAAATCGATCGCCGAGATCGAGAGCCTTGCCGCCGCCACACAGCGCATCGACGGCGTGCTCAGCCTGATCCAGGCGATCGCCGAGCAGACCAACCTGCTCGCGCTCAACGCCACCATCGAGGCAGCGCGCGCCGGTGACGCCGGCCGCGGCTTTGCCGTCGTCGCGCACGAGGTCAAGGCGCTGGCGGGACAGACCGCGAAGGCGACCGCCGACATCAGCGAGAACGTCGCGATGATCCAGACCTCCACCCGCAACGCGGTCGATGCCGTCCGCGAGATCGGCGGCGCGGTGCGCGAGATCAACGAGGTCACGACCGCCATCGCCGGCGCCGTCGGCCAGCAGGACCAGGCAACCCGCGAGATCTCTTCCAATGCGCAATCGGCGGCCCAGGGCAACGAGACGCTTGTGGCCAACATCACCTCGCTCCGCGACGCCATCGGCGAGACCGACACGGCGGCATCCTCGGTGCTGACGGCGGCGAGCAGCCTGACCGCGACGGCGGACACGCTGTCGCGGGAAGTGGAAAAGTTCTTCCAGAACCTCCGCTCGGGGTCTGCGGACGGACGTATTGCCAAGGCGGGGTAACGCCACGTCCGCCGATACAAGGCGGCGATTGGCCAGTTTCCAACAAAGCTGCCGAAAACACCCCCCGTAGCCGGGCGCGCCGGGATGGATCACTCAATTCTCGTCGCTTGGGCCGCTTCGGCTTTTGTTGTGGCCCGGAGCTGCGGTCGACGGCGGCGTGAGAAATGCGTCGAACCGCTCTTTCACGATTGCGTAGCACTCGCACGATGCCGCTTCCAGGGCCAGGCGATCCAGCACCTGAATCGCTCCCCGGCGATAGCTGATGAGACCCGCGGTCTGCATCGACTGCGCGGCCAGCGTCACGGATTTCCGATTGGCGCCCAGGATATGAGAGAGAAATTCGTGGGTGTAGGGAAGAGCTTCGCCTTCGGCCCTGTCGTGCATCATCAGAAGCCAGCGGCAAATTCGCTCCTCAGTCGAATGCATCGTATTGCATGCGACCGTCTGCTGGACCTGCGACAGCAGCGTCTCCGAGTAGCTTACGAACAGATCGCGCACGTGCTCGCTGTTCCTGAATTCGTACTGCAACAGCTGGATGGGACAACGGACCGTATGGCCTGCGAGCTGGACGATGCACCGGTTGAAGGAGACCCGGCTGTACATGGCAGCGAACAGGCCGAACGCACCTTCGCGCCCGATATTCGCGGTCTCGATCGCCGCGCCATTTTCCAGCACGGTGAGCAATGACAGCACGGAGCCCTGCGGGAAATAGGCGTGCTGGAGCAGGCCTCCAGCGTCGCAGACCATCTCGCCAAGCTTGAACGAGATCGGCTCCAGATGGGGATCCAGTCGCTTGCGACTGGCGGGCTCAAGTGCGCCCAGCAGCCGATTGCTCCGCAGATCATGGTCCGTTTGCACCAAGGCTCCATTTTGTTCCGGCTCCGCCTTCTGCGTCATCCGGACAACGGGCAGGTCGATAGGAGCGCGCGGGATCGGGACCATCACGTCGCACTCATCTGACAGATGAGTCTGAGCAAAAGCGCTCAGTCACCCGTTTGATTGCCTCGGCTCAGTCAATGGGAACCAATGATCGAAGTTTCTCGACCAATACCGACGCCTGGTACGGCTTTCCGAGGAAGCAGCTGTTCGTAGGGAGATCGGAGGATGGATGCTGCTGCCTGCCCGACACGACCAATATCTTGATCGGAGGCCAGCGGTTGCGGACTGCATGAGCCAGTTTGAGTCCGTCCATACTTCCGGGCATGTTGATATCCGTGAAAACCAGAGCAATGTCTGTGCGCGATTCCAGCATGGCAACCGCTTCGTCCGCATCGCGGGCCTCGATCGCGGTGAAGCCCGCCTCCTCGACGACTTCGACGGCAAGCATCCGCAGCAGCGGTTCATCATCCACGACAAGGACGATTGGCGGTAATTTGCCGGCTGGGGTGCTCATCATTCGTCCAAATCCTTATCGACCCCGGTATCGTCAACCTCGGTATCGTCCACGGCATGGTCCTGGGCCGGCTCTTCCACCTCGCCAGACCATTGCCTTGCCATTCGCAGCCAATGTTCCCTCAAATCGGGGTCGCTCGTTTCCTTGGCGAGTTGCCTGAGTTCCGAAGCCAAACGCAGCCGCTCAATCTCGGATTTACGATCGTTTTCTGAATCAGCCATGGTCCTCCGGAACCGGAGGTGAGTAGTCGCACACCGACGCTGCCGGTGTCGGTGGTCCAGACCACAGAGCAGAAGCCGTCACAGTGGCGATTGGAACTCGGAGGGTGAGCTATTTTGCTCAGACTCTCCGAAGGAAGGCAGCCACACTTCAGCTGAAACACATTCGAAATTTGCCGGGCGCAACCCGTGTTCGGAGAATCGTATGCATGAGGGACGTCAAGCGAGCCAGGAATCCCTCGATACTTCGTCCGCCCCCCTCAGCCGGAACGAACTTCACTACCGGCTGCGGCAGCAGTCGCTGCTCGGCGAGTTCGGTCGCACGGCCATGCAGACCCGCGACTTGCGGGAAATTCTACAACGCGCCACCGAACTGTGCGCCATCGGATTGGATGCCCCGTTCGTCAAGGTGCTTGAATACGAACCGGATGAAAAGCGTCTGATGGTGCGCGCGGGGGTCGGCTGGGCGCCCGGGACCATCGATGTCGTCTCACTCGCAGCCGACATCGGATCGCCTGCCGGCTATGCCTATCAGACAGGAACGCCCGTCATTTCGAACCATTTGGAGGCGGACACCCGCTTCCGCACGCCAAAGCTATTGGCGGATCACGGCATCAGGCGCGCCATCAACGTGCTGATCGAAAAAGGCGGAGAGGGTAAGGCCTTCTTCGGCGTGCTCGAAGTCGACAGCGCCGATCCCGGCCAGTTCGACCAGGACGACGTTCATTTCCTTACCGGCTTTGCCGGCCTGCTCGGGGTCGCGATCGAACGTCAACAGGCCGATGCCAAGCTTCAAGAAGCGCTCAAGCACCAGGCGCTGCTGACGCGAGAGATGAGCCACCGCGTCAAGAACAGCCTCGCATCGGTGGTGGGCCTGCTCCGCGTCCAGGCGCGCAGCGCCCAGTCCCAGGATGTCACGAATGCGCTGCAGGACGCGAGTTTGCGGGTGTCGACCATTGCCGAGGTGCACGATCACCTCTGGCGCAGTTCGCACATCGGTTATGTCGAACTTGCGGACTTCATGACCGAGCTCTGCAAGAAGCTGCAAGGCAACACCGGAGGGCACACTCTGCATTGCCGCGCAGATCCGATGCTGCTTGCAGCCGACCACGCCATTCCCCTCGGACTCCTGATCAACGAACTTGTCACCAACGCGGTCAAATACGCCTATCCGGAAGGAGGCGGCGACATCGAAGTTTCCGCCAGGGAGATCGATGGACACCTACACGTCGAAGTCTCCGACCATGGCGTCGGCCTTCCGGAGGGGTTCGACATCGATCAGCCGCGAGCAAGCCTCGGCTTCAAGGTTGTCACGGGCATGGTGAGGCAGCTTCAGGGCCATCTTACGCTGTTGAAGGATCGACCCGGGACTCATTTCCTGCTCGATCTGCCCATCCTATCCCAGCCACCGGGACCCACTGGAGGATAATCCAAGAGCCGATGCCCATCAGGCAGAGCCATGCTAACCTGTCCAGGTTGTCGGGTCGTCTGGCTGCCCCCGGCGGGCAGCAGGTCGCGGGTAGAAGCGCAGCTCAATGAACAAGAACAATCGTGTGCTTTTTCTGTGCACCGGCAATTATTATCGAAGCCGCTATGCCGAGGAGGTCTTCAACCATCGCGCCGGGCTCGAAGGGCTGGACTGGCTCTCCTTCTCTCGCGCGGTCGCCGAGAGCCTCTCGCCGGAAAATGTTGGGCCGATCTCGCGCTATGCGCTGGAGGCGCTGCAAGCAAAGGGCATCGCGCCGGCCGGCGCTGCGCGCCATCCCGTGCTCTGTACCTTCGACGACTTTGCGGGGGCTGAGCTTGTCATCGCGCTGAAGGACGCCGAGCATCGCCCGATGGTCGAGCGCCGCTTCGCCGGCGTCGCCCATCGCGTTCAATATTGGGACGTGGATGATATCGAATATCTCGATCCCCCGACGGCGCTGGCCAGGATCGACGAACAGGTCGGGCTGCTGATCGGACGCCTGCAGATGCGCGCGCGATAACGAGGGTTATCGCTTGCGAGCCTGGCGAGGCCTGAGCCAGCGCCTCGTCCTTCGAGACGACCGCTCCGGGTCTCCTCAGGATGAGGCTCAGCGGCAGCCCGCCTGCGGACATAGCAGCCACGCACTTCCTCCTCATTGGCGTTTTTCCTCATCCCGCGATACTGATCCATCGCGGCAGGAGATCAACGTGCGCCGGCGCGACTGAACTTCCGTCCGATTGTACAAGCAAGACCAAGAAGGAATTCCATGAGCCAGACCCGGCGTGTTCTCTCGGCGCAGATTGCCCACGAGACCAACACTTTCTCGATCGTTCCGACTACGCTCGAGGACTACCGCAAGCGGCTATTTCTCCTCGATGCCGAGATCGCGCCGGCGCTGGCCGACACCCGGATGGAAATCGCCGCCCATCTGGCCGCAGCCAAGCGTTACGGCTGGAGCCTGGTGCAGCCGATCGCCGCCTCGGCCACCCCATCCGGGAAGGTGACGGCCGAGTGCTGGGCCGAGCTGCAGCGCCTGGTCTACGCGGCCTGCGAAACGGGGCCGCTCGACGGGGTCATCCTCGCATTGCACGGCGCGATGGTGACCGAAACCGACGACGACGCCGAGGGGGCGCTGCTCGAAGGCTTGCGCAAGCGCCTGGGCGAAACAATCCCGATCGCGGTGACGCTCGACCTGCATGCCAACGTCACCGAACGGATGGGCCGGCTGGCCAGCATCATGCTGCCCTACCGAACCTACCCGCATATCGACCAGTACGAGACGGCGTTCCGCGCCGCTGAACTGCTGCAGTCGGCGATGGACGGCACGATTCGTCCGAAAGTCTTCCGCCTGCAGGGACCTCTGCTCGAAGGATGCAATCATGGCCGGACCCAGGGCGGCGTGATGAGCGACCTGCTGGCGCGCGCCGCGGAGATGCAGACGCAAACGCCCGGCCTTCTGTCCGTCGACCTCTGCGCGGGCTTCAGCCGCTCGGACATCGCCGAGGTCGGCCCCAGCATTCAGGTCACCTATGATGCCTCCCACAACGCCGCTGAGACGGCCGCGCGGCAGGCCGCGACCGCGCTCAACGACGAGATGATCCGCCGGCGCGCCGAAGCCACCGTCACGGTGCTCGACTTGCCGACCGCGACGCAACTTGCCGTCGCAGCCACAGCCGATGCCACGGATACCCGTCCCCTCGTGATCGCCGACTTCAGCGACAACCCGGGTTCGGGCGCTTATGGCGACGGTGTCCGCCTGTTGGAGGCGCTGCTCGACGCCGAGATACAAAGCGTGCTGTTCGGCGTCCTCGGCGACCCCGAAGCGGCGGCCCGTTGCCATGAAGCGGGCCTTGGGGCCAGCCTCGAAGTCGTCGTCGGCGCCAAGCGCGATCCCGCCAGCTATGGACCTCCGCTCACGCTGACCGGGCGGGTGACGGGCCTGTCGGGCGGCGCCTTCGTATGCGAGGGGCCGATGAATGCCGGCCAACCCATGACGCTCGGGCCTGCGGCCCTGCTGGAGGTCAACGGCATCTCCATCGCGATTTCGACCAACACGCTGCAGACCTACGATCAGGAAATGTTCCGCATTCTCGGCGCAGAGCCGGCTCGATTCCGCATCGTCGCGGTCAAGTCCGCGCACCACTTCCGGGCGGCCTTCGGGCCGATGGCCAAGGAGGTGATCCTGGCCGACAGCGGCGGCCTTGCCACCTTTGACCACACCAAGCTGTCCTACCGAAAGGTCCGCCGGCCCGTCTGGCCGCTCGACGAAATCCCGGCGGGCTGACCTGCCCGCCCGGGCCCTTGCTCGACGGCGCGCCGATGCACCTGCTCCGGCGCGTCGCCGATACGAATGAAACGCCTGCCCGTCATTTCCCGTCGAGGAAAGCGCGCACCTTGCTCACGGTCTGCGCCGGCTGCTCTTCCATGATCCAATGCCCGGAGCCGGTGATGATGCCGGCGTCGACCCTGGTGCCGACCTCGCGCATGATCGCGGCTTGCTGATCGCCAAAGGACTTTTCGGCGCCAAGGGCAAGGATCGGCATGTTCAGCTTGGTCGCGGCAAAAACCTTGTTGTCGGCGGCGTCCTTGCCGAACGCAGCGAACTGCTCGAAGGCATAATGCATGTTGCCGGGCCGGGCATAGAGCTTCGCATAATGGTTGCGCGTCGCTTCGTCGATCGCCTTGGGATCAGCCGACAGTTCGTTGTAGAACCGGTCGAGATAGATGCGTTCGCGGCCCTTGACCAGGCGATCGACGTCAGGACCGCGGAAATTGAAGTGCCACAGCATGGGGCTCTTCAGGATTTCGTCCCAGGGACCAATGCCGGGCAGCGGCGCGTCGATGACGACCCATTTGGTGATGCGATCGGAATATTGCGCCGCCAGCGCATAGCCCACCATGTTGCCGATGTCGTGAGTCACCAGATCGGCCTTCTGGACATTGAGCTTGTCCATGACCATGGCGATGTCGACGCCCTGGTTTTTCTTGTCGTAGCCGCCTGCAGATTGCGACGACAGCCCCATCCCGCGCAGGTCCGGAACGATCACGGTGTGGTCCTTGTAGAGCGCCTTGGCGAGCGGCGCCCACATGTCGCCGGTGTCGGCAAAGCCGTGCAGGAGAACGACCGCCGGTCCCTTTCCGCCAACGCGGACATGCAGGGTGACGCCGTTGACCGAGATGCGCTCGATTCTGAAATCCGCGGGAAACGGCTCGACGGCCGCAAGAGCGGATCGGCCGCTCCAGACGATCAGGATCGTCAGGATGGATACGAAAATGGCCGCGATGGACCGCGCGCCGGAGGTCCGGCCGCCCGGGACGAAACTGAACATTGTTGACCTGCTCGCTGATTATGCCGAGCGCAACAACGTCGGCAGTGACGCACCAAAGAATCCGGTGCATCAGAGCACACCATGCTACCTTTTGACCAGATGCGAGCCTCAATTTTTGCGCAAACGTCCGGAAAGCTGTCTGCCTACGCCATCACCCCGCCGCGCTTGATCAGCGCCTTGCCGACAGCGGCGAGGTGCACCTGGTCCGGCCCGTCGCCGATGCGGATGAAGCGGGCGTAAACATAGGCGCGGGCCAGGAACGTGTCCTGCGAGACACCGGCGGCGCCGTGGATCTGGATGGCCCGGTCGATGACGCGGGCGGCCATGCTCGGCACCACGATCTTGGCGGCCGCGATCAAGTCGCGGGCGGCCTTGTTGCCTTCGCGGTCCATCCTGTCGGCGGCTTGCAGCGTGAGGAGGCGCGCCTGCGCGATTTCGCAGAAGGAATTCGCGATGTCCTCCTTGACCGAGCCCTGCTCGGCGAGCGGCTTGCCGAAGGCCACGCGGGAGACCGCGCGCTGGCACATCAATTCCAGCGCGCGCTGGGCGCAGCCGATCAGGCGCATGCAATGATGGATGCGGCCGGGCCCGAGCCGGCCCTGCGCGATCTCGAAGCCGCGGCCTTCGCCGAGCAGGATGTTTTCGGCGGGCACACGCACATTCTCGTAGACGATCTCGGGGTGGCCGACCGGCGCGTCGTCATAGCCGTAGGTGAGCATGTCGCGGACGATCCGCACGCCCGGCGTGTTTCTGGGCACCAGGATCATGGATTGCTGGCGATGGCGGTCGGGATCGTCGGGCGCGGTCTTGCCCATCACGATCAGGATCTCGCAATCCTCGTTCATCGCGCCCGAGGTGAACCATTTGCGTCCGTTGATCACGTAGCTGTCGCCGTCGCGCTTGATCTCGCACTGGATGTTGGTGGCATCGCTGGAGGCGACCTGCGGCTCCGTCATCGAGAATCCGGAGCGGATGCGCCCGTCCAAGAGCGGCTTCAGCCAGCGCTCCTGCTGCGCAGCCGTGCCGTAGTTCGCCAGCACCTCCATGTTGCCGACGTCGGGCGCCGAGCAGTTGAACACTTCGGGCGCCCAGAGGATGCGGCCCATGATCTCCTTCACCGGCGCATAGTCGAGATTGCTCAGGCCAATCTTGTTAGGGTCTTGCCCGTGCTCGCCTGACAGAAACAGATTCCAGAGCCCCTGCTCCCGCGCCAGCCGCTTCAGGTCCTGAAGCACCCGCGGCGTCCTGTAGCGCGTGGCTTCCGGTTTCACCTGCTCGTAATAGAGCTCCTCCACCGGCTCGACATGCGTCCGCATGAACTGGCGGACGCGCTCCTGAAGCTCCAGCGAACGGGCGGAGTGTTGAAAGTCCATGGTATTCTCCCCCGTTCGCTGAGCCGTGTGTCAGGTACCCCGCAGCAGCTCGCTCGCCACGACCCAGTCGTTGCCGTCGAACTGGAGCATGTAGCCGTCTTTGATCGGGCGGAAATCCTGCGGCGTGGTGTTGAGCGTGATGCCCGGCAGCAGCAGCGACAGCGGCACGTTCTTCAGGTTCGCCGCCTGCGCCATGATGTTCTCACGCGTCAGATTGTCCTTGCACTGCTTCAGCACCACCACCAGCGCCTCGGCCACCGTGTAGCCGTAGAGCGCGGCGACGTTGTTGACGTCGGCATTGGGCAGCCGCCTCTTCACAAAGTCGATATAGGCCGACATTGCCGGATCGTCCTTCGGCTGCTCGACGAACGGCTTCAGCGAGCCGAGCGACAGCACGCCCTTGCCGGCATCGAGCCCGGCCGGCACCATCACGGTCGCCTTGTTGGCGCAGCCGCTGGCGAGGAAGCGCGTCGCGACCCAGCCGACCTCATGCGCCTTCCGGATCGCCTGCGCGCAGGCGCGCGGCGTCACGGAGTAAATCATGAAGACATCGGCCTTGGTGCTCGCCAGCGTCAGCACCTGAGAATCGACGGTGGGATCGCTGACCTCGAAGCTCGAGGCCATCGCGATCGCCTTGTCTGCATCCGCACCAAGCGCTTCCTTGACGCCACGAAAGTATTCCTTGCCGGCGTCGTCGTTCTGGTAGAGCACCGCGAAGCGCGCATTCGGGTTCTTGGCGCGGGCATAGGCGACGTCGATCGCGGCCTCGCTGGTGTAGTTCGGCGCCCAGGGCAGCGCCATCGACCACGGCATGTTCGCCGGATCGTTCCATTTCGAGGCCGAGCTGATCAGGAACAGCTGCGGCACCTTGTTGCTGTTGAGGTACTTCGCGATCGCCGAGCTCGGCGCGGTGCCCATAGTGGCGAAGATGAAGGCGACGCCATCGCCCTCGACCAAACGGCGCGCGGCTTCCATGGTCTTGGGCGGCGAGAACGCGTCGTCGAGCGACATGAGATTGAGCTTGCGGCCGTTGACCCCGCCCTTTTCGTTGACCTCGTCGAAATAGGCCGCGATCACCCTCCCGGTGATGCCAAGCGGCGACGCCGGGCCGCTATAGGGCATGGTGTTGCCGATCTTGATCTCGGTGTCGCTGACGCCGGGACCGTAGGATTTTTGCGCAGAAGCGGATGTCGACAAGCAGGCGGCAGCCAGCGCTGCGGCCAGGGCCAAAGCGGCTCTCATGGTTTCTCCCCGGTGATTATCGCCGCGCGGCGAAGCGACGGCGCGACGCGCTGTTTTTGGTCAGCGCGTCAGATCAGCGGAGTTCCGCAAGATGGTCTTGCGTCGAGTTGCTGGTTAGTGCCGCTGCTTCAGGCTGAAGCCGAGGCTGATCCAGCCCGCTCCGGCCATGATCAGGTCGATGCCGAGGAACAGGCCGAGGATGTAGACGCTGTTGACAGGCCAGCGCGCCACGATCAGCAATCCGAGCAGCAGCGTGATGGCGCCCGAGAGCGCCACCCAGACCCATGGGCTTTCGCGCTTCATGCTGAAGGCGAGGAACAGCCGCACCGCGCCCGAGGCGATCAGCGACGCGCCGAGGAAGAGCGTCAGCAGCACTGCCGCAAACAGCGGGTTCTCGAAGGTCAGGAAGCCCGCGACCACATAGAGCGCGCCGAGCAAGGCCCAGATCAGGAACTTGCCCCAGCTCTTCATCTGGAACGCGCCGATGATCTCGGCCGCGCCCGCGACGATCATCATGGCGCCGACCACGATCACGCTCGCCACCGTCGCCATCACCACGCTGCCGAGCGCGACGAAGCCGGCGATGAGATAAACGACACCGAGCGCGACGATCCAGCCCCATTTGGCATGCAGCGCCGCGATGCCGGAGCCGAGGCTTGAGTGATGAGATGTATCCGAAGCACTTGTCATGACGCCACTCCTGCATGCGAAGCCCGGAGGCACATTCAGGATAGCATGAGCCGGACCGGGACGACAGGCAGCAGAGCAGCCCAGGCCGTCCGCAACATTGACGCAAATCAAGATCGAATGCGGCGGTTCAGGCGCAGCGTTTCTTTGGAAGCTCAGCCGCGCACTGCCGCCGCGCGCACATCGCGCACCGCCTGCGCCCATTCGGCGGGCCGTTCCTGCGGCAGGTTATGGCCGGCGCCGGCGAACACGCGCCGCTCGAAAAATCCCTCGAACTTCTTCGCATGATGGGCGGTGCCGGGATTGACGCCGTCGCTGTCGCCGTCGATCGCAATCGTCGGCACGCGTACCGGCGGCTGCCCGGCGAGCTCTGCCTCGATCGCAGCATAGGCGGGATCCCCCGCGACCAGCGCGTAGCGGTGGCGGTAGGAATGGATGACGACGTCGACGAAATCAGGATTGTCGAACGACGCCGCGCTCTTTTCGAAGGTCGCGTCGTCAAATGCCCAGGTCGGCGACCACATCGCCCAGAGCTGGCGCGCGAAGCCGCGGCGGTTGCGCTCGAGCGCGCGGCGGCCGCGCTCGTTGTGGAAGAGATACTGATACCAGAGCGCCGCTTCCTCCGGCGGCGAAGCCGGCTCCATCGCACGGGCGATGTTCTGGATGTTGTAGGAATTGCCAGTGACGAGTCCGATCACGCGCTCGGGATTCAGCACCGAGACGACGCAGGCCGCGCGCCCGCCCCAGTCATAGCCGCCGACGACCGCGCGTTCGATGCCGAGCGCGTCCATGAAGGCGAGCAGATCGGCGCCCAGCGCCGCCTGCTCGCCGGAGCGCAAAGTCCCGGCGAGACGAAACCGCGTCGGCCCGTAGCCGCGGAGCCAGGGCACCAGCACCCGCGCGCCGGCTTGTGCAAGGATCGGCGCGGCCTCGGCATAGGCGTTCACGTCATAGGGAAAGCCGTGGCCCATGATGCAGAGCCAGCCATCGGGCGCGCCGTAGTCGAGATAGGCGATCTCCAGCACATCGGTGGTGACGGATTTTTGTTGCATGCGACCTTTCCGGCAAAGATGGAAGCTCGCAGCTTAAGCCTTCACGGCGATGGCACTCAAGGGCCCGGTGCGTTCAGGCCGCGGCGACCGGCCAGTGCATGTCGTGTGCTTGCTGCGCCTCGGCAGGTTCCGCGACCTTCTGCTCGTCGATCATGCGGTTCACGACATCGACCGGCATCGGCTTGCCGAACAGATAGCCCTGCACGCTGTCACAGCCTTCCTCGCGGAGGAAATCGAGATGACGCGTGGTCTCGACGCCCTCGGCCAGCACGGGAATGTTGAGACTGCGGCCGAGCAGCAGCGTCGCCTTGACGATCGCGGCCGCATGCACGCTGGTCTCGACCGCTTGGACGAAGCTCTTGTCGACCTTGATCTTGTCGAACGGAAAGGCCTGGAGCGTCGACAGCGAGGAATAGCCGGTGCCGAAATCGTCCATGGCGACGGTCACGCCGATCCTCTTCAGCGCGAGCACCACCTGCAGCGCATGCTGGCGGTCGGCGATGATGCCGCTCTCGGTCAGCTCGATCTCCAGCCGCGCGGGTGGCAGCCCCGTCTCCTTTAGAATTTCCGCGACCCGCCGCGCCAGGTCGTGGTTCAGCTGCATCGGCGCAACGTTCACCGCGACCCTGTACGGCAGGCGCCATTGCGCGGCAGTCTGGCAGGCCGTGCGCATCACCCAGTCGCCGATCTCGATGATCAGGCCGGTCTCTTCCGCGATCGGAATGAAGGCATCCGGCGGGATGCGTCCCTTCTGCGGGTGGTTCCAGCGGATCAAGGCTTCGAAACCGACGATCCCTCCGGTCTGCGTATCGTTCTGAACCTGATAGTACAGCTCCAGCTCGTTGCCGATCAGTGCGCGCTTGAGATCGATCGCAAGCTCGGCGCGGGCGCGGCTGGCCTCGTCCATCGACGGCTCATAGGTGCAGATCTTGCCGCGGCCGAGGCTCTTTGCGCGATACATCGCAAGGTCGGCGCGCTGGGTGAGACACTCGCCGGTCTGCCCGTGCTCGGGAAACAGGGCAACGCCGATGCTGCAACCGACCGCAAGGGTCTGATGCTGCCACTCGACCGGCTCGAGCACGACCTTGCGCAGCCGCTCGGCGAACTTCACCGCCTCGCCGCGCGCGAAGATCTCGCCCTTGACGGCGACGAATTCGTCACCGCCGATCCGGGCCAGGAATTCGCCCTCCTGCAATTCGCCGGAGATGCGCCGTGCCACCTGCTGCAGCAGATAGTCACCGCCGATATGGCCGTGGACGTCGTTGATGTCCTTGAAGCGATCGAGATCGATCGCCAGCACGACGACGCGCGCGGTGTCGTCGCCGCGTCCGGCCAGCAGATCGTGCAGCCGCTGCGCCAGGCCGTTGCGGTTCGGCAAACCGGTCAGCGGGTCGTGCATCGCCAGTTGCTTGTAACTTTCGGTCGCCTCGTTGGCGGCCTGCAAGTCGATCGCGTAGGCCGAGGCACCCATCGCCATCATCAGGCTGACGCCGACGATGACACTGGTGATCATAAAGGTGTCGGACAGGGTCTGCGGCGGCACGGCGATGTCGAAGACAGGGTAGATCGTCACGGCGGCCATGCCGGTGAAATGCAGCGAGACGATCGCCAGGATCATCGCGAGCGTGCCGCCATATTTGCAGAAGCGCGTGATCGGCCGCGCAATGCGGTTGGCGGCCACAGCGCCAAAGCCCGCCGCGAACACGACAGACAGTGCAACGAGCGGGTAGTTCCAGCCGAGCACGCCTGGAATCTCGAACCCCGCCATCCCGGTGTAGTGCATCGCGGCGATGCCGAGACCGAAGATCGCGCCGCCGCCCTCGATCGCGGGCCCGAGCCGGGTGCGGGTCGTCATGAAGAAGCCCATCCAGGCCAGGATCACGGCGATCATCAGCGAAGCAAACGACAGCGCCGGCTCAAAGGCGCGCGCGACCGGCGCGTTGTAGCCGAGCATCGCCGCAAAATGGGTGGTCCAGACGGTGCCGCCCGCAACCAGTCCGGACAGGAACAATAGATGCAACCGCCGCATGCCGGTATTGCGACGAACCCGCGCCAACAGCCGCATCGACAGCAGGGAGCCCAGCACGCAGACGAGCGCCGCAGCCAAGACGTAGCTGAGCTCATGCTCCGCAGGCAGACAGGTCAGGGCTTGCCACATCGAATGATTTCTCCCGAATGCGAGATACGGGCTTGGCGTGAGAACGGATCAGGGCGGGTCAATTGTTGGTTAGAAAAGTGCGAATGGCGGCCCGGAGCATGAAGCGCAGGCGGGTGATCAAGCCACGGCCGCCCTTAAGTGCCGGTTAGGACGGCGCTCCGCTCCCGGCTTCAAAGGGAACAAACCGGAAGCAGGATGAAGACGGGGTGAGCGGCCGCTGCATCACTGACGGCAACTGGAACCCCGCTTGTCGCAGGGCGGGCGAACGCCTAAGACATGAGCAACCCGGCAGGTGATCCAAACGGCGGCGTCCATCGTTTCCGAGCGGATACACCAACCGAGGCTTCATGAACGCCGGTCTTCCAGCCCTGAGCAGGTCCGTACGGAGCAGGCCCTCCGTGCCCGCTCGTCGCTGGATCCGGTTGCAACGGACACCATTGGAAAGGCCCAAGGCGACGGTGGAATGGGCTGAATTGATCGGACGTGTCGCGGCCCATGGCGATCGCGATGCCTTCAAGCTTCTGTTCGAGCATTTTGCTCCTCGTGTGAAGGGCCTCCTGATGAAGATCGGGACAGACGCCGACACCGCGGAGGAAATTGCGCAGAGCACGCTGCTTGCCGTCTGGCGCAAGGCGGCTCAATTCGATCCGTCGTCCGGCGGCGCAGCCGCGTGGATCTTCACCATCGCGCGGAATCTGCGTATCGACGCGGCGAGGCGCGCGGTGCGACAGGCGCGTGCCGACCAGCCCGGCCTCATCGACGACGTCGACGACATCGTGGACTCGCCGGAGATCCTCATGACCAGGGGCGAGGATGTGTCGCGCGTCGCGGCAGCGCTGCTTCGCCTGTCAGAGGAGCAATCCAGGGTGGTCCGGATGTCGTTCATCGAGGAACGGCCGCATGCCGAGATCGCCGAGAGTCTCGGCATTCCCCTGGGAACCGTGAAATCGCGCATCCGACTGGCCATGAGCCGCCTGCGAGACCTGCTGGACGAACCGACATGACCATCAGCCACCACCCACCGGATGAACTGCTTGCCGACTTCGCAACGGGCCGGCTCGACGAGGCCGATCATCTCGTTGTCGCCGTGCACGTCGCGCAGTGCCCGGCGTGCCGCCGCTTTGCCGGGGCTATGGAGCATCTGGCCGGCGCAGCGCTGGAGGAGACCGCACCGGTTGCGATGAAGGCCGATGCGTTCGCGGCGATCATGGCGAAGCTCGACGAGCCCCAGCCGGCGCCGCGCGCCGATGTCCCGCCCCCCTCCGCGCTTCCGGACGAGGATTTGCCGGAGATATTGCGCCGCTGCCGGTTCGGCAAGCAACGCCGCGTGGCACCCGGGCTTAAGCTTCAACCGATCATTCTGCCGAGCGCGAAACAATCGCGCGCGTTCCTGCTGTGGTCCGCGCCCGGCGCACGCATGCTGCAACACTCGCACTCGGGAACGGAGCTGACCTGCGTGTTGAAGGGCAGCTTCAGTCACGAAGCCGGCCGCTACGGCCCCGGCGATTTCGACTTCGGCGACGGCGACGTCGATCATCAGCCGGTCGTGGGGCCGGAAGAGCCTTGCCTGTGCCTGGTCGCCATGACCGGAGACCTCGAACTGCATGGACTGCTTGGCCGGCTCATTTCGCCTTTCGTCCGGCTTTGAGCGCGACCTCCGGTCGCGGAGGTGATCCAGCGCCGCGCTTCCATCGTTTCCTCGCTGACTGATGCCGGAGACGAAGCATGAGCTGCGGTCGCGCCGTTCAAAAGGATTCAAGCATCGAGCGTTTGAGCGCCCTGCTCCGGCGTGCCGGAAGCGGCGACCAACGGGCCTTTGCGGAATTGCATGCGTCGACGCGAAACAGGTTGCGCAAGACCGCGCTGTCGGTGTCGCCGTCGATCGTCGATCTCGACGACCTGCTTCAGGAAGCTTATCTGAAGATCTGGAAACACGCCGCGAGTTTCGATCCTGAGCGCGCCTCGCCCATCACGTGGATGTGCACGATCATGCGCAACACCACGATCGATGCGCTCCGGCTGAAGCAGGTAGCGACGACCGATCTGGACGAAGCCTTGTGGGTGCCCGACGCCGGAGGGCGGGATTCCGACCCGTTCGACTACGATCTGGCTCAGCCGATCGCGGCTGGTGTTCTCGGCAGACTTCCACGGGATCGCCGCCATCTGCTCTCGCTTGCCTATCTCGAGGGTGAAAGCCGGCTGAGCCTGTCGCGGCGCTTTGGCGTGCCCGTCGGCACGATCAAGACCTGGCTGCATCGGACGCTGGCCTCGGTCCGTGCCGATTGCATGGCATGTGCGGCGGGCGCGCCCGCGCCGCAGCCCCATCCGTGAGCCTGCCATTGGACCGATCCAGCGAGCCGGAGGACGTCCGCCATCTCGTCGTCGTGCTCGGAGACCAGCTCGACGCCGACAGCACCGCATTCAACGGCTTCGACCCCGCACGCGACCTCGTGCTGCAGATGGAGGTGATCGAAGAGACGTCTTACATCCCGCAACACAGGAAGCGCATTGCCTATTTCCTCGCGTCGATGCGACACTTCAGGGACGAATTGATCGCGCGCGGGCGGCGTGTGCACTATGTCCATATCGACGAGCAGGACAATACAGGGCGCTTCGAAACCGAGATCTCGCGGGCCCAGCGCAGGTTCAGGCCCTCGCGGACGATCGTGGTCGAGCCAGGCGACTGGCGCGTCGCAGAGAAGCTACGCCGCCTGCCGCAGATGCCGGAGATCCGCAGCGACAGCCACTTTCTGTGCTCGCGCGAGGAGTTTGCGGCCTTTGCCGCGCAACATCACCGCCCGGTGCTCGAAACCTTCTATCGCGCCATGCGCCGAAAGACCGGGCTTCTCATGGATATCGCGGGACGACCTGTCGGCGGTGCGTGGAATTTCGACGCGGAGAATCGTAAATCCTTCGGCAGGACCAGCCCGTCCATACCGCCGCGACCCGCATGTCCGCCCGACGCGATCACGACGGAGGTGTTGCGGCTCGTCGCTGCGCGCTTCGCAGACAGCCCCGGCAAGCTCGATGGTTTCGACCTGCCCGTGACGCGGACACAGGCGCTGGCGCAACTCGACGCCTTCGTCGCCGAGCGGCTTCCGCGGTTCGGTGATTACCAGGACGCGATGCGATCCGGCGAGGCCTTCCTCTACCACTCGGTCCTATCGGGCCCGTTGAACCTGCACCAATTGCGTCCGCTGGAGGTCGTCCAGGCGGCGCTGCAAAACACAACCGTTCCACTCAACGCGCTGGAGGGTTTCACGCGCCAGATCATCGGATGGCGCGAATTCGTCCGCGGCATCTACTGGCAGCGCATGCCGCATTACGCGGAAGCGAACACGCTCGATGCCGAACTACCGATGCCGAAATTCTACTGGACCGGCGAGACCGACATGCGCTGCCTTGCGGAGGCGATTGGTCACACGATCGACTACGCCTATGCCCACCATATCGAGCGGCTGATGGTGCTCGGGCTGTTCGCCATGCTCCTGGGCGTGCGGCCCTACGACGTCCATCGCTGGCACATGTCGATGTTCTGGGACGCGGTCGATTGGGTTTCCCTGCCGAACACGCTCGGCATGAGCCAGCATGGCGACGGCGGCATTGTCGGCACGAAGCCTTACGCGGCGTCGGGCAACTACATCCACCGCATGAGCGATCATTGCCGGCATTGCCGCTTCGACCCCAAAAAGTCGATCGGCGAGGATGCCTGTCCCTTTACCACGCTCTACTGGAATTTCCTGGACAAGCACCGCAAGCGCTTCGTCGCCAACGTCCGGATGAAGAACCAGTATGCCAACCTGGCCCGCAAGGATGCGGGAGAGCTGCGCACGATCCGGCGCCAGGCAGCCGGCATCGCCGAAGCGGTGACGTGATCCGCGGCTCAGTTGAGCCAGAAAATGCTGGCGTTGAGCAGGGTGGCAAAGGCGACCCAGGCGAGATAGGGCACGAATAGCGCCGCGGCGACCCGGTCGGTCTGCCAACGCTCGACGATGAACCCGATGATCGACAGCAGCATAGCGACAATCACGGCCAGCGCCACGCCGGTGTGATGCCAGGTGAAGAAGACCGGCGACCAGGTAAAATTGAGCAGCATCTGCACGGTCCAGAGCAGCATGCCCGCACCGCGCGGCGTCCGCTCCCAGGTCCGCGCCCCGGCCAGCGCGATCAGCAGGTAGATCACGGACCACACCGGCGCGAACACCCAGTTCGGCGGGTTGAACGGCGGCTTGGTCAGCCCGGCGTACCAGCCGCCCGGCAGGTTTGTACTACCGATGACAAAGCCTATCCCGACCACGATCAGGATGAACAGTGTCGCTCTTGCATAACTTGCCATCAGCCAACGTCGCGCGTGATACAGACAGGGAGTATCGCCCCAACGCTGCAGCAGCCGCATTGGATCACTGAAGGGACGCGGCGCAACGCCTTGCCCGGCCTTTATTTCTGGGGTCCCGACAGCGAAATCTCGCGCTCGGCGCGGAAGACGTTGCTGTAGAGGTTGGCGATCCACTGCCGGCCGATCTCGGTCTTGTTGAGATAACCGATCTCGGTCTGGATGTGGGGTGCGACGCTGTTCCAGTAAAACTGTGGATAGCGGTTCACGATGTCTGCGGGCGAGTCGTAGCCGAGTTGCCGGTTCATGCCGACCTCCTCGAACTCGTAATAGAGCGCGTTCGCCTTCCGCAGATAATTGGGATCGCCGAGTTGGCCGATGAAATCGGCGGCGCGCAGGATCGAGGCATCCTCGTCGTAGCCCTGGCCCTCGCGGGCCGGAAAACGCGTGCCCTCGATGGCGCGGGCAATGCGCTCGCTGTCGAGCCCCTCGACCGGCCGTAGCCGCTGCTCTACGTACAGTTTCGATCGGTCGACATGATACATCATCAGACTGGCATCCGATGCACCCCGCGGCAGAGAGACCTTGTTGCCCGCCGCGTCGATCACGAAGCCGTCCTCGTCGTCGTCCTCGAACAGGCCACGGACGTAGCCGATGTCGTGGGCGAGGCAGGCGACGAGGATGTGGGTGTAATCCTCCGCCGAGAGGTGTCCATGCAGATGGCGGCCCTGGAGGATCGCCTGGCCCGCCAGCGTCACCAGCATGGTATGCTCGATATTGTGGTAGAGCGCGTCGCTGTTGCCGATGCACTCCAGTGCCGTGCGCGTCGCCCCCTCTACGATCCTTGCGGAGTCTTCGTCGTAGCGCCGACGCATGAACGTGCCCAGCAACTTCTCCAGGGATTCGGCCGCCAGTCTTGGCAACGTGATCATGGATTCAGCCCCGTTTGTCGGTGGTGTCCCACGCGTTCTCCCGACGCCCCGCTCTTGTCCTCGACGCAGGGGTCAGCATAGCGCATCTTGGGCCGCCTGACCAAATCCCGGGAACCCAAATTTGGCAATATGTTACAATCCCGCTGCGCAACATCCCGGTTGAGGTTACATTTCGTCACACCTTGAGGTGGGCGGGGAACGGTCCCGGTCCGACCGCCCCTTCAGGGCGCAGCCAGGATGTCGGCGCCATCGGCCGAGTGCGACAGACTTCTGGCCAGATAGAACAGTTCGACCAGTTTGCCGCGTCTGCCGGCCAACGAGAAGATGTATTCGGGCGACTCCGCCTTGATTTCCGCGATCGCCACCTTGGCGATGCGATCGACGCGGCTCGAGCCGTGCTCCCAGACAAACCCGACACCGAGCCGATTGGCGACCGCCTCCAGCATGCCCTCCCGCGTGTTGACGATGATCGCTGGACTTGCGCGCAGATTGACGGCGCGAAACGCCCTGTCCACGGCACGCTGGGTCGACGAATCCCGGGTGCGAAAGACCAGCGGATACTGCATCAGGCTGGCGACCGACACGCGCGATTCACGGCTCAGGTCGTGAACGGGATGGCAGATCGCGACGACGCGCTGCTGCACGCAGGGCTCGCGACGGAAGCGATTGTCCTGCGGCACCTCCGGCAGCACAGCGACGTCGACGCGCTGGTCCACCACGGCCGCCATGATCGCCGACCAGCTCCCGATCTCGATGTTGATCTGAATCTTCGGATACAGATTGCGAAAGGCCGCGATCAGCGCCATGCCCGGCATGGCGTTGCCGAGCCCGATCCGAAGCTCTCCCCCGGTCAGCTCATCACGCTGCTCCAGGATGGCCAGCGCGTCCGCCTCGATAGCCTGCATGCGGTTTGTCGAGGCATAGAGCCGTCGGCACAGCGACGTCGCAACCAGGTTCTGGCCGTGCCGATCGAATAGCGCGACGGCGAATTCGGCCTCCAGGTCGCGCACAAGCTGCGCAACCGCCGGCTGCGACACGCCCAGTCGCCTGGCAGCGGCCGCAAAGCTGCCGGTCTCGAACACCGCATTGACCGCTCTGACGCGCGACGACGTCAGCGCCACGACAAACACCCCAAGGCCGGTATCCCCCGTTCATGACCACACGAAAGCAAAACCTGGGATACCCATAAGCAGGGCCATTGACCGTTATGTGAATGTCGTAAGCGCTCCCTACTCCTCCGTGCGCCGCAACAGGCAGCAGGGGACCAGCGCGAATGGCGCAAATCGAGCTTTCCGCAATCCGCAAATCCTTCGATGGTACCGACGTCCTGAAGGGCATCGATTTCCGGATCGAGGACGGCGAGTTCATCTCCCTGGTCGGTCCGTCCGGCTGCGGGAAATCGACCCTGCTGCGCATCATTGCCGGGCTGGAGCCGCAGAATTCCGGCCAGATCCGCATCGACGGCGTCGCGGTGGACGGCATTCGCCCGAGCGCGCGTAACCTGGCGATGGTCTTCCAGTCCTACGCGCTCTATCCGCATTTGAGTACCTTCGACAACATCGCGGTGCCGTTGCGGATGCGGCGCCTCTCCGCGATCGAACGGCTGCCGCTCCTGGGCGCGCTGCTGCCGAGCCGGCGCGCCAAGGAACGGCTCATCAGTGCCGACATTGCCGGGATCGCCGAGCAACTCGACATCGCTCCGCTGCTGCGGCGCAAGCCCGGGCAATTGTCCGGGGGACAGCGGCAACGCGTCGCGGTCGGACGCGCCATGGTGCGCGAGCCCCGGGCGTTCCTGTTCGATGAACCGCTCTCCAATCTCGACGCGAAACTGCGCGTCCACATGCGCGCAGAACTCGCCGAACTGCACCGCCGTCTCAACGCAACGTTCGTCTACGTCACGCACGACCAGGCCGAGGCGATGACCATGTCAAGCCGGATCGCCGTCATGATGGCGGGTGAATTGATCCAGGCCGGGACGCCCGCGGAGATCTACAACGACCCCGGCGATATTCGTGTGGCCGAGTTCATCGGCAGCCCCAAGATCAACATTCTCCCCGGCCGGATCCGGAAGGACGGCGGCATCGACGTGCTGGGGACCGCCCTCAAGCTTGCGTGCGGTGCGACGGCCGGCGACTGCCGCGTCGGCGTGCGTCCGGAGCGGATCGAGCTCGGCACCGGGCCATTCTCCGGAACGGTCGTCCATCTGGAAAACCTCGGCGCGGAAGCATTCGTCCATCTCGCGATCGAAGGCGCCGCCTCACGTCTGATCGCACGGCTCGCGGATGTCAGGCACATGCCTGTGATGGGCAGTCGTGCGGCCTTTGGCTTTGCCCCCGACGCAGTGCGGGTTTTCGATCCCGTCGGGAAGCGGATCGAGCTCAGGCTGGAGCAGCCCGAGCGCATCCGTGAGCACGCCCATGTCTGACGGCTCCATGACGATTGATGCGGCGATCATCTCCGCCGGTGCCCCAAGCCGCGCGCTGCAAGCTCACGGCAGCCGCCGCACCTACGCCGCCTACACCCTGGTGACGCCGGCCGTCACGCTCATGCTGGCCATGCTGCTTGGTCCGCTCGCCGGCGTGATCGCGCTCTCCTTCACCGACTATCAGCTCGGCGCGCCGCATTTCTCATGGATCGGACTGGCCAATTACCACGATCTGTTCGCGGACCGAGTGTTCTGGATCGCGCTGCGCAACACGCTGACCTATGTCGTGATCGTGGTGCCCGGCGCCGTGATCGCCGGCCTTGCGATCGCGCTGCTGATCCAGAGCGGGACCAGCCTGCGCAGCTTCTATCGGACGATCTACTTTCTGCCTGTCATGGCGACGCTGATCGCCATGGCGGTGGTGTGGGAGTTCATGCTGCATCCGCAATTCGGCCTGGTGAACGGGCTGCTGCGCAGCGCGGGCCTGCCGGCCTTCGCCTGGCTGCAGGACCGCAGCACCGCCCTCTACGCGCTGTGCGCGATCGGCATCTGGCAGGCGGTCGGATTCAACATGGTGCTGTTTCTCGCCGGCCTCGTCTCCATCCCCAAGCAGCTCTACGAAGCGGCCGAGATCGACGGTGCATCGAGCGGCTGGGCTCGCTTCCGCCTCGTGACATGGCCGATGCTGGGACCGGTCACGACCTTCGTCGTGGTGATCTCCGGCATCCGCTCCTTCCAGGTCTTCGACACCGTGCACGTGCTGACCAAGGGCGGCCCGTCGAAATCCACCGAGGTGCTGATCCACACCATGTACACGGAAGGCTTCGAGTTCTTCCGCTCCGGCTACGCTGCCGCGATCACCGTGGTTTTCCTGGTCTTCGTTCTCGCACTCACGCTCGTCAAATCGAGGCTCGCCGATCGCGGCGTGCACTATACATGAGCCATTCGCATCCTATCCCGTACCGGGCGATACTCCGCCACATCCTCCTGATCGCGGGTGCCGCGATCATGCTGGCGCCGTTCATCTGGATGATCTCGACCGCATCCAAGCCGCAGACCGAGGTCTTTTCCAGCGAGTTGCATCTGATCCCGCACCATTTCGCGCTGTGGGAGAACCTGCGCGAGGCCTTCGCCAAGGCCAATCTGCTGCGCTTCCTGGTGAACGGCGTCATTGTCACGTTCTCGATCTTCGTGCTGCAGATCATGGTGGCGCTGCCGGCGGCCTACGCGCTGGCGAAACTTCGCTTCGTCGGCCGCGAGACGCTGTTCGCGCTCGTGCTGTTCGGGATCCTGATTCCGCCGCAGGCGACCGCGATCCCGATCTTCCTATTGCTGCACAAGCTCGGCCTGCTCGACAGCTATGCCGCGCTCGTCCTGCCTTTCACGATCTCCGTGTTCGGCATTTTCCTGATGCGCCAGTTCTTCAAGACCGTGCCGGACGATCTCGTCGATGCCGCGCGGATGGACGGCATCTCCGAGTTCGGCATCGTCTGGCGGGTGATGCTGCCGGCCGCGATCCCGGCGGTCACCGCCTTCGGCATCTTCTCCGTGGTGGCGCACTGGAACGATTATTTCTGGCCGCTGATCGTGCTCAACAGCGAGCAACTGCGTACGCCGCCGCTTGCCGTGGCGCATTTCCGCAACAACGAGGCCGGCACCAGCTACGGCCCGCTGATGGCCGCGGCGATGGTGATCATCGCGCCGCTCGTCATAGCGTTTCTCTTTGCCCAGCGCCGCTTCATCGAGGGCATCACCCTCACCGGCATCAAGTGACCGCGTTACCTCAACCAGGGAGACTATCCATGCTGAAGTCCTTCATCGCCGCCGCGGCTCTGTCGCTTGCGGCCGGCTCTGCGCTCGCGCAGACCCAGACCGAGATCGTGATGCAGTATCCCTATCCGGAGCTGTTCACCGAGACTCACAAGCGCATTGCCGACGAGTTCGCCAAGGTGCACCCGGAGATCAAGGTCACCATGCGTGCGCCCTATGAATCCTACGAGGACGCCACCCAGAAGGTTCTGCGCGAAGCCGTGACCAACCAGATGCCGGACGTGTCCTTTCAGGGACTGAACCGCATCCGCGTCCTGGTCGACAAGAACATCCCGGCGGAGCTCGGCGGCTACATTGCCGCCGAAAAGGATTTCGACAAGCAAGGCTTCCACCAGGCGATGTATGACATCGGCACCGCCGGCGGCAAGGTCTATGCCCTGCCCTTCGCAATCTCCCTGCCCATCGTCTACGTCAATCTCGATCTGTTGAAGCAGGCCGGCGGCGACATCAACAACCTGCCGAAGAGCTGGGACGAACTGATCGCGCTGGCCAAGAAGGTCAAGGCACTGGGCAACGACACCAACGGCGTCACCTATGCCTGGGACATCACCGGCAACTGGTTGTGGCAAGCGCCTGTGTTCGCGCGCGGCGGCACCATGCTCAACGCCGACGAGACCAAGGTCGCGTTCGACGGACCGGAAGGCAAGTTCGCAATCAACATGATTGCACGGCTCGTCAATGAGGGCGGCATGCCCAATCTCGACCAGCCCTCGATGCGCGCGGCGTTCGCCGCCGGCAAGACCGGCTTTCACATCACCTCGACCTCGGACCTCAACAAGGTCACGCAGATGATCGGCGGCAAGTTCGCGCTGAAGACGATACCGTTCCCCGACGTCACTCCCTCCACCGGCCGGCTGCCGGCCGGCGGCAATGTCGTGCTGATCCTCGCCAAGGACAAGGCCAAGCGCGATGCCGCCTGGGAAGCGGTGAAGTTCTGGACCGGTGCCAAGGGCGCCGCGATCATGGCCGAGACCACCGGTTACATGCCGCCCAACAAGGTCGCCAACGAGGTCTATCTGAAGGACTTCTATGTCAAGAACCCCAACAACTTCACCGCCGTCGGCCAGCTCGCGTTGCTCACGAAATGGTACGCCTTCCCCGGCGACAACGGCCTGAAGATCACCGACGTGATCAAGGATCATTTGAACTCGATCATCTCCGGCGCCCGCGCGAAAGAATCCGATGCCGTCCTCGCCGACATGGCGGCGGACGTGCAGAAACTGCTGCCGAAGACCACCGGCGCGGCGCGCTGAGCGTTTCGATACCCACCAACACAGGGCGCCATCGGCGCCCTGTGCCTCGTCAACCGGAGATGACGATGAAGCTGCTTCATCTGAGCGACATTCACCTGACCGTACCGGGCGCCACCATCGGCGGCCGCGATCCGCGCGCCAATTTCGAGCGGGCGCTTGCGCACGCCCTGCGAGATCATCACGACGCCGAGTTGATGGTGATTACCGGCGACCTCTCGGATTGGGGCGATCTTGCCGACTATCAATGGCTCAGGCAGCGCCTTGATGATTATCCGCTGCCGGTCCGGCTTTGCATCGGCAACCACGACCGCCGCGCCACCTTCCTGAGCGTCTTCCCCGATCTCGCCGACGAGAACGGCTTTGTTCAGGGCATTCACGATACGGCCGCCGGCCGCTGCCTGTTCCTCGACACCGCCCACCCGGAGACGCATGCCGGGCGCTATTGCGAAGATCGCCTTGGCTGGCTCGAAGCACGGCTTGCCGAGCATGACGGGCCGTTTCTGCTGTTCATGCACCATAACCCGATGCCGGTGCATCTCGCTCCCTTCGACCAGATTCGCCTGCTCGACGAAGCGCCGTTCCGGCAACTCGTCGGCCGCCATCGGGCAAAAATCCGCCACGTCTTCTTCGGCCATTGTCACTTGCCGCTCGCCGGCTCGGTTGCAGGGATCCCCGCCTCGTCGCTGCGCGGCACCAACCATGCGAGCTTTCCACTGTTTTCCGAGACCAGGCTGCTGAGCGCGTCCGACCTGCCGCAGGCCTATGGCGTCGTCTTTTTCGGGGACGACTACGTGACCGTGCATATGGTGGAATTCGGCTACGACGGTGCCATCCGCGTCGAAGGTTCGCCCGACTACCAGGCCTGGGACCGCGAAACCATGGTGCGATGATCGGCACGCGCCGATCATCTTCTACTCCACCAGCAGCACGTCCACGGCGACGCCGAGCTTCTGCTTCCGCGAGCCGACGATGATGCCGTCGACCGGCGAGACGTCGGAAAAGTCGCGTGCGACGGCGAGCACGATATGGTCGTTTGCGACCAGGAGATCGTTGGTCGGATCGAAATCGACCCAGCCTAGCTCCGCCCCGCACCACAGCGACACCCAGGCGTGGGTGGCATCGGCGCCCTGCAGACGCGGCTGGCCCGCTGGCGGAATGGTGCGTAAGTATCCGCTGACATAGGCGGCGGGCAGACCGAGCCCGCGCAGGCCCGCGATCATCACATGGGCGAAATCCTGGCAGACGCCGTGGCGCTTGTCGAAGACCTCGTCGAGCGGCGTCGAAATCACAGTTGCCTTGGGGTCGTAGCGAAACTCGGTGCGAATGCGACGCATGAGATCGGCGGCGCCGGCGAGGATGCCCGCGCCGGGCGCAAAGCTCAAAGCGGCATAGGCGCTGACGGGGCGCAGCACCGGCACCAGCGGGCTGGCAAAGACATAGCCGACCGGCGAGGACGGCCCGAGGCTGGTCGCCTCGAACGCGAGGTCGCGGATGCTCTCCCAGGCCGGGCTCGCGGCATCGCGCGCCGGCGGCTTGCGCGAGACCGACACGCGCGAGCGCGAGTCGATGCGCAGATTGCGATGCGCCGTCTCGATCACGATGCTCTCGGTCAGCGTGCCGAAGAAATCGCGACGGACATGCCGCTCGGAGGGCCGCGGACGGATCTCGACACGGTGCGAGATCAGCTCCTGGCCGTCTCCGTTCTTCGGCTCCAGCCGCAGCGTGCAGCGCGCGAAGCTCACCGCGCTCTCATATTCGTAGGTGGTGACGTGCCTTATGTCGTAGATCACGCCAGCCCCGTCAGCTTTTCCGGCCGGCTGGCATTCGGGCCGTGCGGGAAGTAATGCAGCCCGATCGCCTCGGCGAGGCTGAGCAGATCCTGCTCCAGCGAGAACAGCGACTTGACCTCGAGCTTCTCGGCTTCAGCCGTGGTCAGCATCGCCTGCACGGCAAGCGCGAGCCGCTGCGGCCGCTCGATCAGGCCGTGCTCCTTCAGGCTCGGCAGCGCGGCGATGTGATCGTTCAGGGTCGCAACCTGGAACGCCACCGACCGCGGATTGTAGCTGTCGAGCACGGCGAGGTCGCGCACCGGGGCCAGGATCGGCGCCAGCAGATAGCGCGAGCGGTAAGTGATCTGGGAATCCACCAGCGTCAGCAGGATATCGAGATCCTCGTCACCGGCCTCGTCATAGGCGAACTGGCGCGCGAAGCGCGCGGTGTTGATGGCGCGCTCGGTGCGGCGGCCGACATCGAGGAAGCGCCAGCCGGCGGCGCGATTCATGTTCTCCTGGGCAAGGCCGGCAAAGCTCGCAAGCTCCTGCAGGGTCAGCTCGGCCGCGCTCAGCACACTGTCGTCATCCTCGACCTCGACGGCGAGCCGCTCGGCCATCTCGGTGATGACCTGCCAGGCATCGGGCGACAGCCGCTCGCGCAAGGACGTCGCCGTGCGCTGGGCCGCGCGCACCAGCGACAACGCCGAGCCGAAACGCTCTGCGTTCTGCAGCGCCTCGGCGGTGACGCGTCCCGGCGTCGCGCGCGAGGCTTGGGAGATCGCGCCCCAGGCCACCAGCAGGCGCTGGATGCGCTCCCCCGATTGCAGCGAGGCTGCTGTGCCTTTGTTGGGCCCGCTCGGCGAGCCCAGCGCCCGCACCAGCCGCAGCGTCGCTTCGGCGCGCTCGAGATAGCGGCCGAGCCAGAACAGGTTGTCGGCGGCGCGGCTCGGCAGCACGCCGGCGATGCGGCGGATGCGCACCTTGTCGGTCGCCGGCAGCAGCGTCGCGGTGGCGACCTTCTTCTCCGAGACGACCCAGACGTCGGCGGCGCGGGCGCCGTCGCCCATCGAGACCGCACGCGCATCGGCCTTCTCGGCGATCCGGCAGAAGCCGCCGGGCATGATGGCCCAGCCGTCGGGAGTCGCGGCCGCGAACACCCGCAGCACGAAGGGGCGCGGCGTGATCTGGCCGTGCTCCCACACCGGCATGGTCGAAAGCCGCACCACCTCCTGGCCGACATAGTCCATGCCGCGCGCGCTGATGGAATCGATCAGACGCTGGCGTCCGGCCGCGTCGAGCTCGCTCGCGAGCACCGGGCCGTTGCTGTCGAACCCGGGAACGCCGCGCCCATAGGCGCCTTCGATCGCGACCTCGTCGAGCCGCGACAGCACCTCATCGCGCGCGATGCGCTGGCCGCACCACCAGGTCGCGATGTGCGGCATCTTCAGCTCTTCGCCGAGCAGACGGCGGCTCAGCGCCGGCAGGAAACCGAGCATCGCGCGCGCCTCCAGCACGCCGGAGCCCGGCATGTTGGCGACGACGACGCCATCCTTGCGCAGCACGTCGATCAGACCGGGCACGCCGAGATGCGAGGACGCATCGAGCTCGAGCGGATCGAGCGAGTTGGAGTCGACGCGGCGGAGCAGCACGTCGAGCCGCTTCAGGCCGGCGACGGTGCGGATGTGAACGCGGTCGTCGCTGACGGCGAGATCGTCGCCCTCGACCAGCAGGAAGCCCAGATAGCGCGCCAGCGTCGCATGCTCGAAATAGGTCTCGCTGAAGCTGCCGGGCGTGAGCACGCCGATGCGCGGCTCGTCGCGGTCGGCGCGCGCGCGCAGGCTGTCGCGGAACGCCTCGAAGAACGGTGCGACGCGCGGCACGTTCATCGACTTGTAGAGATCGGAGAACGCGCGCGAGAGCACCAGGCGGTTCTCGAGCGCGTAGCCCGCGCCGGACGGCGCCTGGGTGCGGTCGCCGAGCACCCACCAGCGGCCGTCGGGACCACGGCCGACATCGGCGGCATAGAGCGAAAGGTAGCGACCGCCCGGCGGCGGCACGCCGCAGACGGGACGGAGATATTCGGGACTGCCGGCGATCGCCGCCGCCGGCAGCGCGCCTTCCGCGACCAGCCGGCCCTCGCCATAGATGTCGCGCAGGACGAGCTCGAGCAGCTCGGCGCGCTGGGTGATGCCGGCGGACAGCTGCTTCCAGTCGGCCTCGTCGATCAGCAGCGGCAGGTGGCTGAGCGACCAGGGCCGGTCGGCGCCGTCGCCGGGGGCGCGGTAGGTGACGCCGGCCTCGCGGAGGTGGCGGTCGGCCATGCCAAACCGCCGCTCGATCTCGTCGGGCGCTAGCGCGCCGAAGGCGTCGAAAAAGCGGCCCCAGACCGCACGCGGGGCCCCGTCGGGCCCCAGAAACTCGTCGGGGATGCCGGGCAGGCGGCGATAGTCGCGGACCCATTGCGCGAGGCGGCGCTGGCCTTCGCGCTGACCTTGCGCCTTACCTGCCCTGTCGTCCTCTTCGGCTGCGCCCTCGCCCATGCGCCTCTCCCTGCCCCGCCCTCATACTCATTGCAGGAGCGGGGTCCGCAAGTCGAGGGTCAGCGGAAACTCATT